>Ga0222622_10001103_pt1 | contig 10847 bp, 8 predicted proteins | sample PLM2_5_b1metaG_FD_177335 | JGI IMG/M metagenome (GOLD analysis project Ga0222622, IMG submission 177335) | Groundwater sediment microbial communities from an aquifer in East River, Colorado, USA - PLM2_5_b1 | ecosystem: Environmental > Terrestrial > Soil > Riparian zone | place: USA: East River... | reverse complement strand
TAATACTCATTAATAGTATGAAGAACGAAGGAACACTACCGACATCAGAGTCGTTAAAAGATAAACATTAAGAATAACTACTTATAACTAGGAAAGATCAAAAGCTAGGTATTAGGAAAATCAAAGCATTAACATCTAAAGCGCCAATTATGTCAGAAGCGTTAATAATACCGGGCTTTCGTTTACTTGTAATGTCAGCTATTAAAAAATTAAAATCCCATGAATAAGGAACATTTTTAATTTCAATGGGAAAGTGTAAGGAAATTGTTTGGCCTTTTAAGTTCAGAATGAAATTTCTTTTTTGTTTTCTATCATCCCTTGGATACATATCTTTTATCTTCAGCTTTTCTTTTCCATACTCCTTCGAATAATAAATGTTGTTTGCATAAACAACAAGATCATTACATACTGATTTAGGCGGAAAAATTGAAGGCGGCTTATATATATAGCTTTTATCTTCCGTGATCTTTACATGTTTTATTTTATTATCTATTCCATTCTCTGTTATTTTTATTTCGTCCCATTTAATTTTAATAGGCATGCCAGATTTATTAGAAAATCTGATCATCAAGCCTTCAAAATAAAACTTAAATTTCAATGTCAAAGTATCATTTTCATAATATAATCTGTCTGGCATCTCTGATTCTTTCATCGAAAACTTATAACTATAGACCCGGGGACCGCAACTGTAAAGGCCCACCACGAGGCCTATGAAAAGTAACTTTTTCATAATTGTAATTTGTCGTAAAGCTATTTTTCAGAATAGCCGATAGAAAATTGAATTATGCGTCGGGGAAAGTCGTTTTGCAAATTTTGCAACCGATTAGAAGAAAGGAGGAACATTTATCCAGCCTCAGGTGAGACTACCAAAAACGTGGTCTTGTCATACCGAGACGGTTAGCATTGTACACTTACTTACATAGGAAATAATAGTCGAGCCATCTCAGGGTTGACTAACCTGAGATACCTCGCTTATATTCATTTTAATTGATGTTTAAAACCGCAGGCTCGGTATGACAAGACCTTGGTAGATATTAATTGCATTAAAGAGTAGAAAAACGTTCTACAAATATTGCAGAGTTAGCCGTTGAAACAATTGTGCCGCTCATACGATCCCCAATTATGATTGAATGAATTTCGACGCTGTATCTTAACTTCGACCTCCATTGAAAAATTCAAAAGAAGCGTGAAGGAGCTAATTCAAATGATCGATCAAAAAGACAATCTTCAATCAAAAGTTGCTGAACTTGAAAAGCAACTTGCACAAAGCGATCGGGAGCTGGAGATCGAAGCCGCTTTAGAACGGGTTCGGGCAAGAGCCATGGGCATGCATAATTCAAATGAATTAAGCGATGTGTTGTCTGTTCTTTTTGAGCAATACGATATCTTAGGTATCTCCCCGGTATTTTCTAATCTCACATTATTTGACCTGGAAAATAATAAGTTCTCGTATCGGACGACTGGCAGGAAGGGCCGGCGTGTACAGGCAGAACAAAAAATTGATATGGATGCCGTAGAGGCGTGGAAAGAAAGTGTTGAAAACTGGAAGAAAGGTGGGCCCGACCAGGTAAATGCTCATATGTATCCTTACGAGATCCTTCCCCACGTATTTCAATTGTTCCAGGAAATTCTTTCAGCTGTACCTGAGGAGGCAAGGTTTTACCCCGAAGATTTCCCAAATGGCTTATTCATTACCCACGGTTATTGCAAATTTGGATATGTGGGGTTTGGTCATACAAGAGAAGCAACGCCGGAAGAAAAGGAAGTGGTAAGAAGGATGGCCATTGAATTTGAAAGATTGTACCAGCGGTTTATTGATCTGCAAACAAGTGAAGCGCAGATCAAGGAAGCTCAGATTGAAGCTTCCCTCGAACGAGTGAGGGCAAGTGCAATGGCAATGCGCAGTAGTGATGATGTTGGTAATGCAACCGGGGTATTATTTAACGAGCTTGATAAACTTGGAATAACGCTTTTACGTTGCGGATTGATCATTATTGATGGCAAGGAAAAAACGATGCAGGTATGGAGAGCAAATACCACTAAGGATGGAACGGTAGGACAGGTAACGGGCAAAGTATCTATGACGATCCATCCAATGCTTGAAGCAGCTTACGATGCATGGATATTGAAAGAACCAGTGTTGCGTTATGACCTCGCTGGTGAAGACCTGGTAAATTATTATAAAGTTCTTTCAAACAAGGCTCCACAATTCACACAGAGTGTTACTATAGAAAAACAAACAAGTACCTGTGTCTTTTTTAAAGAAGGCGCCATTTTTACTTTTACCAAAGATCCACTGGATGCAGAAATAATTTCTGAATTAAAAAAGTTTGCCGCGGTTTTTGGACTTACCTATCGCCGGTACCTTGATCTGAAAATTGCGGAAGCGCAGGCAAGGGATGTGATGAGACAGTCTTCACTTGATCGCATCCGTGCAGAGATCGCATCAATGCGTACTGCGAATGATCTTGATAGAATTACACCTTTAATATGGAATGAACTCAATGCACTCGGCGTTCCCTTTATCCGCTGTGGTGTATTTATTATGGATGATCTGCAACAAGTGAGTCATACCTATCTTTCTACACCCGACGGAAAAGCAGTGGCGGCTTTTGACCTTCCTTATGATACGCCGGGAAATGTTGCAGAAATAGTTGCTCAATGGCAGAATAAAAAATTTCATACAGAATATTGGGACCAGGAAGCGTATACTGCATTTGCAGGAAATTTAGTCATCCAGGGAGTGTATACTTCTCCTGAACAATACCTGAGTAAACTTCCCGGTGGTGGTTTTTATTTACACTTTGCGCCTTTTCTGCAAGGCATGTTGTATGTAGGTAATATTGCACAATTGGGCAAACAGGATATCCGGACAATGCAATCTGTAGCAGATGCATTCTCCACCGCCTATGCACGGTATGAAGACTTCAGTAAACTGGAAGCGGCGAAACTGCAGGTTGAGAACACATTGCTCGATCTTAAGAAAACGCAGAAACAATTGATCCAGGCCGAAAAAATGGCCTCGCTTGGACAACTCACAGCAGGCATTGCACATGAAATACAAAATCCTCTCAACTTTATAAATAACTTTTCTGAGGTCAATACAGAATTAATTACTGAGATGAAGGAGGAGATCACGAAAGGTAATTTTGAAGCAGTGAGTATTCTTGGTGATAATTTGAAAGAGCACCAGGAGAAAATAACTTATCATGGTAACCGTGCAGCATCCATTGTAAAGGGCATGCTGCAGCATACACGAAACCGCAGAGGCCAGAAAGAGCCCACAAATATTAATGCTTTGTGCGATGAGTATTTACGCTTAAGCTATCATGGTCTGCGGGCAAAAGACAAAGACTTTAATGCAAAAATGCAAACCAACATGGATGATAGTATTGGCAGCATAGATGTCGTTCCGCAGGAGATCGGAAGCGTATTACTGAATTTGTTCAACAATGCATTTTACGCTGTAAATGAAAAGAAACATGCAGGCTCAGCACTGAATGGAACGTTTGAACCGATGGTAAGCGTAATAACAAAAAAAGAAAATGAAAAGGTTGTTATAAAAATTATTGACAATGGTTTTGGAATTCCGCAAAGTTCAGTGGATAAAATTTTTCAACCATTCTATACTACGAAGCCGCCAGGACAAGGAACCGGTTTGGGTTTATCGTTGAGTTATGATGTTATTAAGGCACATGATGGTACAATAAAGGTTGAAACGAAAGAGAATGAAGGAACGACAATGATAGTTGAGCTGCCTGTTTAATTGCAACAACTATAGATAAAATAAGTGACTGAAGAATGTTGGAAAATTTTTATGTACCAAACTGCATTGCTACTATGATGCTTCTGTTGCGTCGCACTCTTGTACTGCAACAATTCTATTGAGCATAACGACTCAAATTTTTTAAAGGGAAGTTGCTTTCCTAAATATTCAAACAGTATTTCGAACATATTATTAATGGCACCATGAAATTAAGAAAAGCAGTGATCTTTTTATCTCTGGCCGCCCTCATGTTACGGATAAATAAACAATCTTTTGCGACGAATCAGTCCCTTTCATTATTTTTTAAATACTCTTTATTGGTTTGAAGAATGAACATTATCAATAACGAGAGAAATAAAAACATGGACTAGAGTACTCCTAAAGTGGTATTGTTATCGCTTTATGCTGATGTTACCTTTAGACAACTTATCTACTCATCAATTCAAAACTCCACCCTTTTCGTTATCCGCATCCAATGCTCTAATTAGTACACAGGATAAATTTTGAACGTCGCTTACCATTTAAGCAATATCATTCTATTATTTAATCAAAAATAAAGGAGGTGCAAATGAATACCGAACATGTGTCTACAAGTAAAATTCCGTGCTGTCCCGAATTGATCCAAGATGATCATTGTGATGTCATCAACTTTAGCAGGGTGCTAAAGTTCCCTACTGGAATTATCAGCAACAACAGACAAAAGATAACGGTGGAAGTAATTCTCCATTTTAAATTCATCCGCTGTACACTGGGTCTTACGTTGGGCGACCCGGTTTACAGTACTACTCTTTTACCAGGTGAAAAAGTACGTTTATCGACAACTGACAGGAGAAGCCGTTTTACGTTTGATAGCGAAACCAAATTAAGTTACCGCAGTGAACAAATTTCAGAAGAACAATACTATATGACCGCTTTTCAAAAGTATATGGCAGATGCGGCAGCTTCTCAATCAGGCCATGCTGAAAGTTCTGATGAAGGTCACTGGGATTTTCATGGAGATGCCAAAGGCAGTATTGGCATATTCAGTTTAAGTGCTAGTGCCAGCACCAATGCCAGTGGCAATCATAATAATCATTCTGTGGCCGATTATCTGAACCAGCAAAAAACACATGTGCAGAGTGCCGCATCACAATCGGTAAATGCAACGAGAAAAGCACATAGTGTTTCCATTGGAGAAGTAAGCAGCAGAACGCATATTCAGGGCGAATCAGAGGATCATTTTGAAGCATCTTCCCGTGAGTTTTCCAACTATAATAAATGTCATGCAGTAACTTATATGTTTTACCGGCTCAACAAAAAACAAAAAATAAAACTTGAACTGGTAGCTATTGAAAAAAGAGTGCTGGATGATAATGCACCTATTGGGGGTGTACTGCAACCATCACCTGTAAAAATACCGATCGCATTAGTTCCGCAGGATGTACCCGCCACAGCTGTTCTTAAAAGAGCAACTGAAACAGCGAATGTTGCTGCCTTTAGTGCAAGAATAGCCAATCTTGAGTTAGCTTCTTTAGCAACTGCCCCCACTGCTGTATTAACAAAACCAATATTTACCATTGATCAAAACTTAGGAGTACCACTTGATGCAGAAACAAGGACAAAAGCATTAAAGGAAGTAACAGAACAGTTGGCAAGCAACAATCTTATTGAGAAAGAAGGTAAAGTTTCCAAAGAAACAAAACAGCAGATAGAATTTGAAGCAGAATTTTCTTTACCCACACCGGGCATTATTGTAAAAGGTTGCCTTGATGATTGCGATGTCTGTGAACCTCAGCTTAAAGAAAGAATGCAACTGGAAAATGACCTTCTGCGCAAGCAAATAGAATTATTAGAGAAATCACAGGAATACCGTTGTTGCCCTCCTGCACCAGTGATCACAAATGAATAATCAACAGTAATATTTAACACTTAACACTAATAAACTTTAATCTATGGCAATTCTAATGCAAGGTTCCTGGAATATCCAGGTAACCCAAAAAAACGCCGCACATGATCAGCGATTTATTATTTCGGGTGCAGCAACCAACAACGGCACTTTTCCAGGTGTGGTTGGATCTCCTATTGTAACTGTTACTGGTTTTGACTGGAACATTACTGTTCAAAGCAAAAGTGGAAGCACCTGGCTCAATTCAACAGAAAAGATCCAGTTCCCAAGCTCTGCATTTTCAGGATTTAATATTCAGTCAGATGACGCAAGTGCAACACCAGATCTTGACTTTAATGATCTTATTTTGCATGTGACACCTGTGTCCAGCGGCGCTACTGATTATATTATATACGGAAACGTTTCCTGCTACAAAGGTTCCTGTCGCATATTCAATCCATGTTTCCCTCGGTTCATTGTTATCGATTCAGCTATTGGTTTGAAAGAAGCTTTGTTGAATCCCCATCTCAGGGATTATATTCAAAAAGTTTATCCTGATAAAATTTTTGAACAGCCGATCAGGCTTCCGATACCTATACCTGACCCACCTCCTTTTACTCCGTTGATGTTGCCTTTGCAAAGCGACTCATTATTGCCTAATAAGGAAGCAACAATTTTCCGCAAAGAAACTATTGATCAGGGTGGCACAAGAAAAACAACAAAGGGAGAAGCGGCATCAGCGCAGGAAACATTTACGCCGATCGCATCAGCAAGAGTAAACAGCGCTGTATCCGGTACTTCGATCACATCGTCTATTAATAAAGTGGCTATAGCCAACCTTGGCGATAAGATCCGTTTGATCTGCGAAGTGAATCCATTGCCATTTGCTATTCTAAGAGTATTGGAGTATGATCGGACCAATGCAGAAAAAGCAGGAGGACCTTATACGGGTACTGGTAACAGGCAGGTATTGGGACATGCGATCACCGATAGCTTTGGCAACTATGTGTTCCGTTTCCAGCGTACAGATTTTGATGATCTTTCTGAAATAGATGCTGATGTTGCCAGTGGTGAAAGCATTTTTACACAGTTCAAACCAGATATCATCATTCAATTACTCGATCCGGAAGATGTAGGATCTGTTTTACATGAGACAGCTTTATACTCCAATATTAATCCGTTCAAGCGTGTCGATATCTGCTTCCCTTGTATCAGTGGTCCCCGTGCCTGCAATGGACAAGGCATTATTCAATATATCGGCGATCTGTTGGTCATTCTTGGAACAACCGGTACAAGAGGTGGTGATGGAAACATATTAGGAAGCACCGGAAAAATTACCAATGCCGGAAGTAATGTTCTTTGCGCAGCATGGGCGGGACGATTGAGATTGATCGCCTGCCTGAAAAATGACAACATTAAATTTTATACAGTAAAATATAAGTTGCCATCAGAACCAGCTTCGCAATGGAAATTGGTTACAATTACAGAGGGTTGTACGTTGCCACGCTTTAATGGTATAGACCCCTTACCTGTGCCTACTTCCATCAGGAGGGTTAGAACTATTGCCGGTGTAGCAAATGTAGATTGTTATGAAAACGTAGAAAACTCGGTAGATGCCAATCAATGGATCACAACTTCCAACCTCAAAGCGATCCTGACTTCCTTTACTTATGTGAATGATAAGTTCCCTATAGCACAACAAGGAACTGTTCAGTTCAGAATTGAAGGATACCAGGGCGATGCCGCGGGTACTAAAATAAATACCGTGGATGAAACCATTGACCTGTTCCTTGACAATCGTGGTGTTGAAGCCGATATCGATCCGAATGTTCAAATGGGTGGCACCACATTAGGTAACTGTGCTTTATTTACTTTGCCATTTATAGAAGTAGATGGCGTAAAAGTAGTGTCAGATGAAAAGACACCGATCACCGTTCGGTTCCGGGCAAAACAGGAAAGCGGCTTCATGGGTCAATATTCATTAACGATCGCTAAAGGTGCAATTGGCAATATAACATTGACAAGGACCTCACCGGCACCTGCTGTGTTCCATACAACAGCACAACCAACCGGTGCAGGGCAAACCCAGGTGGGAAGATTCTATTCCGATGCAGCTAATCTTATCAGTTGTTTCTTTTCGGGCACACCAGATGAACCCGGTTTCCCAGGTGATTATATTGAACTGACCATACGGCCAGAAAACAATTGGCTGGATCCTGATCAGAATTTCTGTGCTTTCAGGATAAGGGTCGATGGCCATATACGTCATACAGATGGAGAAAATAGTAATCCCAATTATTCTTCACTCAATGAAGTATTGATAGGAATTGAACGTCCGGAATAATATATCAATGGAATTATTTATTCTCTCAATACTGGCGGTTTGGCGAATCACACACTTGCTTGGTAAAGAAGACGGACCATTTGATATCGTTTTTCTCTTACGCAAAAAAGCAGGAGCAGGTTTCTTTGGAAACCTGCTCGACTGCTTTTATTGCTTAAGCATTTGGATAGCTTTGCCATTAGGTATATGGCTTGGACAAACCTGGATAGAAAAAATATTGATGTGGCTGGCATTATCAGGTGCCGCCTGTTTGCTGGAGCAGGCAACCACTCGTTCACACGTTAAAGCACCGGATAAGGAAGCTGAATATCATGAAGACTAAAAAATAAAAAACTATGTGTAACTGCGGTGATAAAAGAAATGCATATGCGGGGCAAGTTTATAGATTGAGTAATGAAATGCCAAATCAACCTGTAAAAAAAATGTGGAACGATAAAAATTTTCAATACACAGGGAAAACGGCGTTAACAGTGACTGGCGGCATTACCGGCAAAAAATACCGATTCACTCATTCTGGAGATATTCAGTTAATTGATTACCGAGATGCTTCCGGAATGATGGCAATACCTTGGCTGATCCTAAAATAAGTTTACATGCTGCCAGCTTTTATATTCTTTATTGGCTTGAAGAAAGAAAGGAACACTATCGGCAATGAAGGGCCAATCAAATTATTTTGTTCTTATATTTTTGAAACTGATTCCAATAAACAATTTTGCCTGTTACTTCGGAGCAAATGCTTGGTCCCGATAGCTATCGGGAGCAAGCATAACGACTCAATATTTTTTTTATATTCTTTATTGGATTGAAGAAAGAAGGAACACTACCGACAGCTTACCATTTTGCTTCAGATAGAAGGCTGTACAATAAAAGTTGGCCTTAGTTTGCAACTAAGGCAAATCGAATTATAGAATAGTCAATTTTTTTGCTTTTCAGTTCCTTCGGAACTGATGCTTAGTCACAGACAAAGCATAACGACTCAAAATTTTTTAAATATTCTTTGTTGGTTTAAAGAATGCAGGAACACTACCAACAACGAGGACACAGCATACCACAAACGTGGTATTGACTTCAGATCAGCTAATAATTAACTTTAATAGTATTTCTCCTTGAATTACCCTTTACCATATTATTTTATAAAGATCCCATTCTTGCTTACATATAAGTATTAATTAATTCTCTAAATAATGAATTATGTCACATCTAACAAGTCGTGACAAGATATTTGTGATCGAAAACTCACTTGATACAGACTTAGATAGAAATGTAACTCGTGATGGCTTAAGGTTAACTGCGTCCCAATCGCTACCATCAATTGGGGTTACCCGTACAATTTTTAAGTATTAGTTTTAATATGCATTTTTTTCAGTGAAAGATTACAATGTTTAGCCCTAAAGGAATTCTTTTAAAATTTAAATTGTTTACTTATGAAATTAAAGATAACATTGGTATTACTGCTGGTAATGATTAGCAATGCCGATAAAGCCATTGATCGCCAGGAAGGCGGTTACGTTGGTTCAGGTGGACAAATTGCTGTTGACTGTGTCTGGAATTTTATCAAGCACTTCAATTATGAGCAATACTACTGGAGTAAGGATTTTCAATTTACCACCTCTAACAATTACCGCGTCGATCAAATGGATTTTTCCTTTTACTGCGGCCATGGTAATCAGTATTACATAACAATGTCTGATGACGCCGGTGTAGACCTTTCTTCAACCGGAAATAATTCTCAAAAAGGATGGGGTAATAATAATTGCGAGTTCGTTGCTTTTGAATCCTGTGATGTAATTCCAAGTCCAATTGAATTAAGTAATTGGTGGAATAACTGGGTGAAAGATGGAGCCGCTTTCGATGGGTTGCACCAGGCCGTAGGTTGGAGGACTGTTGCTTACTTTGCCCATTGCCGCGAAATATGTGATAATTTCGGCGGCCGGGTACACGCAGGATATGCCATTTGGCAATCGTGGTTTGATGCTATCAACGCAGAGAGTGATCTTGATGAGATGGGCTGCGCAGTAATGAATCCAAATTGTAATATGGACAGTCATGCCTCCTTTGCACCCGATCCTTCTATTAACGACCAGAGCCTCCAGGTTTGGTACCAGTACTAAGTTTTTTTTATCAATTCTAATTTCTGTTTATGAAAAATTCTTACAGCACACGCATTCTTTATCTGATCATAAGTGTATCAGTATTCTTTTCATGCAAGCAACGCCATCAACCGACCCAAAATCAAAATGAAATCGTGGTTTTTAGTCCCGGCGCTGTTATTCCGTCATACCAGGATAAACTGCTGAATACATACCAGGTAAGTGAAAAATCAGCTATGAATGAATCTATGGTAATAAATTATCTGAAACAGGTGTTAAGCCTGATGGGCGAAGAAAGCAATTTTGAGTTAACCAATAAAACACAGGAGGGTGACCGTTGGTTTTTTCTCAACAAAAATGACCCATCAGCTAGTTGCATCGTCAATGTAAAAACCGGGGACATCCAAGTAAATTCCGGCACCAAAAATTATATGACCTCTGCTTCTACCCAAGATCTTCTTAAAAAAGATGAGGCTGTGAAAATCGCACAACGTTACTTGCAGGAATTAAAATATATTGACTTAAATGATAAATCATTGGTGGAGGGACATGTGGGTGGAATAAATATGGGTGTCCATGATGAGAAGAATGAAAGCCAGGTCTATGAAAAGTTTACGACGGTGCGATACGACCGGAAATTTGATAGTATACCTGTTCTCGGGCATTCCCGGTTCATACTTCAATTGGCGGAGAAAGGAAAATTACACAGCATAATTCGTCAATGGCCCATTTACAATGAGACTAAAATATCCAAAGATGAGGAGGTAGTTACCGACGAAGCCA
>Ga0222622_10001102_pt1 | contig 10847 bp, 9 predicted proteins | sample PLM2_5_b1metaG_FD_177335 | JGI IMG/M metagenome (GOLD analysis project Ga0222622, IMG submission 177335) | Groundwater sediment microbial communities from an aquifer in East River, Colorado, USA - PLM2_5_b1 | ecosystem: Environmental > Terrestrial > Soil > Riparian zone | place: USA: East River... | reverse complement strand
TTCGAAGACGCGCCCGGCGGGACCCTTCAATTGTGCGATGGGCCCCTGTGCCGCGACCTGGCCCTTATCCATCACCACCACGTCGTCGCACGTGTACTCGACATCCGGAAGAAGGTGCGAGGACAGAATCAGATTGACGTTCTTGTTATGACCAAGGTCGCGGATCAGCTCGAGCATCTCATCGCGCCCCTTGGGGTCCATGCCATTGGTCGGTTCGTCGAGGAACAGCAGATCGGGATCGTGCACGAGCGCCTGTGCCAGCTTGATGCGCTGCTTCATGCCCGTCGAGTAAGTCTCGATGTTCCGATATCGCGCTTCCCCGAGCCCGACGTAGTAGAGCACTTCGTGGGCGCGCTGCATCGCATCGACCGCCGGGAGTCCCGCCAATTGACCGCAATAGGCGACAAACGACACGGCGTTCATGCCCGGGATATGCGCATCGCTTTCCGGCATGTAGCCGATGCGGGCGCGGATCTCAAGCGGCTTTCGAGCCACGTCCAGACCAAGGACCGTCATCCGTCCAGCGGCCGGTTTGATGAACCCGAGCAGGGCCTTGAGGAGCGTGCTCTTCCCGGCGCCATTCGGGCCGAGCAATCCGACCGCGCCGCTGTTGAAACGGCCGGAGACGTCTTTCAGCGCCCGATTGGAGCCGTAAATGACCGTCACCGCATCGAGTAGCACGACCGGCGTATCTGCCGCGGCCGTGCGCTCGCGCGTGGCAATGACGTGAGTGGTGTTCACGTGTTCGTTACTCGTTCGGCACGGTCGTAGGGTTTAACACGCGTTCTAGCCTATACGGTCCCTGGGATCAGAGCGTTCCGCGCAGGCCGAGCACATCGGCGGATTCGCGCATGAAGGTAATGACGTTGGTGATGTGCTGATCGATCGGCAGCCCGATCTCTTCCGCGCCCTTGCGCAGATCGTCGCGGCTGACCGCCCGGGCGAAGGCCTTGTCCTTCATCCGTTTCATCACTGACGAGGCCTCGAGGTCGAGGACGCTTTTCGACGGCCGCACCAGCGAGCACGCGGTCACGAAGCCCGACATCTCGTCGCAGGCGTAGAGCGTGTGTTCCAGGCGCGACTCGCGCGCAACGCCTGAGTATTCTGCGTGCGACAAGATCGCGCGCGTCACCCACTCGGGGTACCCTTTCGTCGTGAGAATCTCCACGCCGCGAAACGGATGATTCTCCTGGTCAGGCCAGCGCTCGTAGTCGAAATCGTGCAGCAACGCCACCACACCCCAGTCCTCTTCCGGCTCTCCCCAGAGCCGTGCGTATCCTCGCACAGACGCTTCGACCGCCAGCATGTGTTTACGCAGACTCTCGCTCTGCGTGTATTCGGTCATTAACGCGTAGGCGTCATCTCTGGATAAGAGCATCAGTCAGTGTCCGGGATGCCGATCTGATCTGCTTTACTCACTTTGCGCTGGGGCCCCACCCCCAGCGCCTGCCAGCGCTCGCTCCTCGCTCGCGCCGCCAATTACCGGCGTCTTGCTGCTCAGTGCTTCATCCGGACCACGGATCCCGGATCCCGGCTCTGCTCAGTCTCCCATCACCTTCACGATCACTCTCTTCTTCCGCTGCCCATCGAATTCTGCGTAGAAGATCTGTTCCCACGGCCCGAGATCGAGTTTGCCGGCGGTAATCGGCACGACCACCTGGTGGCCCATGATGGTCCGCTTCAAGTGCGCGTCGGCGTTGTCTTCGCCGGTCTGATGGTGCTTGTAGGGCAATCCAGACGGCGCCAGTTTTTCAAGCCATACCTGAAAATCCTGGATCAGGCCGTCCTCCCAGTCGTTCACGTAGACGCCCGAGGTGATGTGCATCGCGGACACCAGCGCGATGCCATCGGTGACAGCGCTCTTCTTGACAATCGCGGCGACCTCATCGGTGATGCGCACGAATTCCTGCCGGGACTTGGTGTTGAACCACAGGTAGTCCGTGAATATTGTCAATGTCAGCTTCCAGTTTGCAGCTTCCAGCTTTCAGCTTCCAGTGAGATGGACGTTCTGGCAACTGGAGACTGGAAACTATTTTTCACTCTAAGTTCAGCGACGATTCCGCATTGAAATCCAGCTCACCAGCGCCAGCACTTCGCAACTTGCGAAATCCCGCCGCTCCAATCATCGCGGCATTGTCCGTCGATAGGGCGAGCGGAGGAATGAAGACGGGAATGCCATAGCTGGTTCCCCGCGCGTCGGCGTCGGCTCGCAGGCGGCTGTTTGCCGATACGCCTCCGGCGATCCCGACGCTGCGGGCGCCGAGCCATCGTGCAGCTTCGAAGGTGCGATCGAGCAGCGCGTGAACGACGGCACGCTGAAAGCTGGCGGCGATGTCCGCGACGTCGGACGCCTGAAGCATCGCGCCGGCCTCGTCCGAGGCCGCGGCCTTCAACGCGCGCACGTCCGGATTCGTGCCGGTCCGTTCGCGAACCAGGCGCAGCACGGCCGTCTTCAATCCGCTGAAACTGAAATCCACCCGGCGTGCGATCTCGGGCGGAAGAATGCCGTCGGCGGTTGCGCGCGGCGCATTGCGATCGGCATGTGTCAGGCGCGAGGCCGGAAAGTCGTAGGCGCGATCGTTGCCGGTCCGTGCCACACGATCGATCGCCGGTCCTCCCGGATACCCGAGTCCCAGAAGTTTGGCCACCTTGTCGTATGCCTCACCCGCCGCATCGTCTCTCGTCCGCCCAATCAACCGGTAGCGGCCCGGCTCCTGGATGAAATACAGGCTCGTGTGGCCGCCCGAGACGACCAGCACGGCTGAGGGCAGGGGCAGTTCGCCGTGCGCAAGCGTCAGCGACTCGATGTGCCCGGCCAGGTGATGGACGGGAATGACAGGGAGACCGCGCGACCACGCCAGCGCCTTTCCAAATGCCACGCCGACGAGGAGCGATCCGACCAGCCCGGGTCCGCGGGTTACGGCGACGCCCCCGATGTCGTCGATGCCGATCGACGCTTGATCGAGGGCCGCCTCGTAGACGCCGCAGATATCGCGCACGTGCTGGCGCGACGCCAACTCGGGAACCACGCCTCCCCATTCACGATGGATCGCGGCCTGCGAGGCGACAACGTTCGAGCGGATCGACCAGGGACGGGCAGCGTCTCCGGTTTCGGCAATGACCGCCGCCGCCGTTTCGTCGCAGGACGTCTCGATCGCGAGCAGGTTCATCGGGTCGTGGTCGACGGAAGGGTTTCGAGCGCTTTCTTGAGCGACTGTTCGTAGGGCGCGGTGAAGATGCCGCGCTCGGTGATGATGCCGGCGATGTATCGATGCGGTGTCACGTCGAACGCCGGATTCCGGATCTTCGCCCCGATCGGTGTGAGTCGCGACGAACCCAGATGGGTGACCTCGCGCTGATCCCGTTCCTCGATCGGAATGGCGTCCCCATCAGGGGTCGCGAGATCGATCGTGGATATCGGCGCCGCCACATAGAACGGGATTTTGTGCTCGTGCGCGAGAACCGCGACGGTATAGGTGCCGATTTTATTCGCCGTATCGCCATTGGCCGCAATTCGATCGGCGCCGACAACGACGACGTCGATCTCGCCGGCACGCATCAGTGGCCCGGCCATGCTCTCGGTGATGACCGTCGTGCTGATGCCATCTCGAATCAGCTCCCACGCAGTCAGGCGCGCACCCTGCATGAACGGTCGCGTCTCGTCGGCAAACACCGCGACCTTCTTCCCCTGCTCGACTGCGGCGCGGATGACGCCGAGGGCCGACCCATACCCGGCTGTCGCCAGAGCGCCGGCGTTGCAGTGGGTCAAGACCCGCCCGCCATCGGGGACCACCTCGGCACCAATGCCGCCCATCAAGCGGCAGTTCGCGACGTCCTCGTCGTGAATCGCGCGCGCCTCGCGCTCCAGCCGAGTCGCGATTTCATCCGGCGACTCGCCGGCCTGCGCACCCGCGGCGAAGGCCGCCTTCATCCGGTCGATCGCCCAGAACAGATTCACTGCCGTCGGCCGCGTGGCGGCCATCATGTCGCAGCTCTTCTGGAACTCCACGGCGAATTGCCGTGTCCCCTTTGCCGCGCTCTTGCGCATCCCCAGCGCAAGCCCCATCGCCGCCGCCACCCCGATCGCCGGCGCCCCGCGGATCACCATCGTCCGGATGGCCCGCGCGACTTCCTGCGCGTTCCGGCAGCGCACGTAGTTTTCCTGCCCGGGCAGCTTGCGCTGATCGACCATCACGATCGTGTCGCCCTGCCAATCAATTGTCGGAAGCATGTCTCTTATCCGTGTTCTTTCGCGGTCCCTAGTGCGGGACCCGTAGTCCGGGATCCGATCGGCCTGTCTTGTTCAGTGTTTCCGTGGCCTTAATCCAACAGCCGCCGATCGAACGGCATCGGCAACAGCGCCGACAGCCGGACGCACCCGGTCGGCCCATTGAGATTACCCAAAATGATATCGATGTCGCCGCAATACTCCCAGAGCAGCTGGCGGCAGGGCCCGCACGGCGGAGTCGGCGCATCGGTGTCAGCGACGACGGCGATGCGCGTGAATATCGAATGACCGTCCGACAACGCTTTGACGAGCGCGACACGCTCGGCGCACAGGGTCAATCCGTAGGTCGCGTTCTCGATATTACAGCCCTTGATAATCACGCCGTCGTCGGTCTCGAGCGCCGCACCAACCTGAAAATGCGAGTAGTGCGCCTGTGCGCGGGTGCGAGCATCGGTCGCGGCCGTCACCAATGCGAGGTCCGAGTCCGAGGGTGCTTCCGGCACCTCAATCGAAACCGGCTGCCACGCGGCATCATCACGGCGATCCTTGCCGCTTCGGCGTTCAGCGACCGGCGCCGCGGCTTCGGCGGCCGGCCTCACATCGTCGCCGCGTCGATCTCTACCGCTCCGGCGCTCGCTTTTACGATCCGGCATCCGGTTGGTCCGCTTTTCAGGCGCGCTCAATGATGCCCTCCAGCAGCCTCGAGAATTCTCCCCTGACGCGGCGCGCCACTTCCATCACTTCATCGTGCACCAGCGGTTTCGGCAGAACTCCAGCGGCCGGATTCGTGATGCAGGAAATGCCGAGCACTTCCATCCCCATGTGCCTGCCGACGATGGTTTCAGGCACGGTTGACATGCCCACCGCATCGGCACCAATCGTGCGCAGGTAGCGAATCTCTGCGGGTGTTTCGTAGCTCGGGCCGTGCAGCGCCACGTAGACGCCGTGCGCGATGGCGACGCCGCGAGCGGCGGCCGCCTGGTCGGCAATCTCCCGCAACCGCTTCGAATACGCCTCGGTCATGTCCGGAAATCGCGGCCCGAATCGTTCCTCGTTCGCGCCCACCAGCGGGTTCGTGCCCATCAAGTTGATGTGATCGTCGATGACCATCAGCGTGCCGGGTTTGAAATTCAGGTTGATGCCGCCGGCCGCGTTCGTAAGAACCAGGGTTCGAATACCGAGCAGTCCGATCACTCGCGTCGCGAACGTGACGACCGGCATCGCATGCCCTTCATAGAAGTGAGCACGACCCGACAACGCCGCCACGCGCTTCCCCGCAATGGTTCCGACGACAAGCTTGCCGGCATGTCCAATCACCGCCGACGCGGGCCAGTGAGGGATCTCCGCGTAGTCAATCGACACGGCGTCGCGAAGCGATGCCGTGAAGTCGCCTAGGCCCGAGCCTAGAACGAGTCCCAGAGACGGCATCTCGCCTATGCGGCCACGTAGAAATCCCGCGGCGTGCTCCGCATGCCCGTACTGATCCGTCATAGAAGGAAACCGGCGATCGTGGCGGTCACGAAATTGGCCAACGTGCCGGCGAGCATCGCGCGCAGACCAAGGCGGGCCAGATCGTGCCGCCGGCTGGGCGCGAGCGCGCCAATGCCGCCAATCTGAATGCCGATCGAGCTGAAGTTGGCGAATCCACACAATGCGAACGTCGCGATGGTGAACGATTTCGGATCGAGCGACGCCTTCATGGGGCCGAGCTGTGAATACGCGACGAACTCGTTCAGCGCCATGCGCGTGCCGAGCAGGTTGCCGATCGCCGGCGCGTCGCGCCACGGCACCCCCATGCTCCACGCAATCGGGGCGAAGACCCATCCGAAGATTTGCTGCAAGCTGAGCCCGACCACGCCGAGCAGCGCGTTGACGAGCGCGATCAGCGCCAGGAACGAGATCAGCATCGCGCCGACGTTCAACGCGAGCTGCAAGCCCTCGCCGGTTCCACGTCCGGCGGCATCGATGACGTTCACATCCGTGCGTTCGATGTCGAGCCTGACCGTCCCCATCGTCTCGGGCACTTCCGTTTCCGGGACGAAGATCTTAGCCATCATCAGCGTGCCCGGGGCGGTCATGATCACGGCCGTCAGCAGGTGCTGGGCCTCGATGCCGAAGAGAATGTAGGCGGCCATGATGCCGCCCGAGATGTGCGCCATCCCGGAGGTCATGACCGTCATCAGCTCGGACTCGGTCATCCGCGGCAGATACGGTCGAATCGTCAGCGGCGCCTCCGTCTGCCCCATGAAGATGCTGGCCGCCACATTCAACGATTCGGCGCCCGACGCGCGCATGATGCGGTGCATCACGACGGCAAACGCGCGTACGACCAGCTGCATGATTCCGAAGTAATAGAGGATGGCGAACAGCGCGGCGATGAAAATGATCGTCGGCAGCACCTGGAACGCGAACACCACGCTGTACCTGGCGCCCTCGTCGCCGAGGACCTGTGTCATGATGCGCGGCCACACCGTCTTGTCGCCGAGCGGCCCGAAGACGAAACTCGATCCGACGAAGGCAAATCCGAGCAACTGGTTGATGGCGCCGCCGAGCGTCTGGAACACACGCTGCCCGATGGTGGTCTTCAACACGAGGAGCGCAAAGAGCACCTGAAGGCTCAATCCCCAGGCGACGGTACGCCGATCGATGGCCCGGCGGTTGGTCGAAATGGCGTAGGCCACCGTCATGATGACGATCAGCCCGACCAGCGGCTGCACGCGCGGAACGGCGTAGCGTGCGGCCGCCGCAACAACGGCCGCGGCGACGGCCGCCACACCGAGGACGGCCATGTCGCGCGCGTCATAGGGAACCCGTGCCGGTGCGACGTACAGCGCGTCTCCTTCGGCGGCTCGTGTCATCAGTTCCTCCGGTCCCCGGCGCTCACCCGTTCGACAATGACCGCTCGCGGGGCCGGAGCCGCCGCAGCAATTTCTACCGCCCGGTCGAGCAGCACACGCGCGTCGTCCAGCCCTCGTCGAGCACGGTGGTGGACGCGCAGCACCGGAGCGCCGCGATCGACGCGAGCGCCAACGTGGGCGACGATCTCGATCCCGACCCCCGGATCAATGACATCATCCAGCTTTCCCCGGCCTGCCCCGAGCGACACGGCGGCGCGGCCGATTTCCTCCGCCAGCAGCGCCGAGACGAAGCCGTCCTCTTTTGCCACCACGTCGTACCGATCGGGTGCCGACGGCAGCAGCTCGCTCCGATCGATCACATGCGGATCGCCGCCCTGAAATTCGATGATCGCTCGCAACTTTTCGACACCGGCGCCCGAGGTCAAGGCTTCACGCACGCGTGCCTCGGCGGACCGCTCCTCGCGCTCGATGCCCGCGACGATGAGCATCCGCGCCGCCAGTAACACCGAGAGATCTTCGACGTCGCGTGGACCGCGCCCTTTCAACGTCTCGATGCATTCGATCACTTCCAGCGAGTTGCCCACGGCGCGGCCGAGTGGAGCGTTCATGTCCGTGATAACCGCTTCGGTATGAACCCCGGAGGCGGTGCCGATTTCGACGAGCGTTTGCGCCAGGCGCCGGGAATCCGCCAGCGTCTTCATGAATGCGCCGCTCCCGGTCTTGACGTCGAGCACCAGCCCGCCAATCCCTTCGGCGATCTTCTTGCTCATGATGGACGCGCAGATCAGGGGGATGCTTTCAACGGTGCCGGTCACGTCGCGGAGGGCGTAAAGTTTTTTGTCAGCGGGCGCGATTTCCTCAGTCTGGCCGATCATCGCGCAGCCGACTGCTGATAGCGCCCGACGAAGCTCCGCCAGCGACAACCCCGTCCGGAACCCCGGGATCGCCTCGAGCTTGTCGAGCGTTCCGCCGGTGTGACCCAGACCGCGCCCGGACATCATCGGCACATAGGCGCCGCAGGCGGCGGCGAGCGGGGCCAGGATCAGCGACGTCTTGTCCCCAACCCCGCCGGTGCTGTGCTTGTCCACCGGTGTGCCGCTGATCTCGGGATATTCGACGCGGATGCCTGAGCGGACCATCGCGTCAGTCAGGGCGGCGGTTTCGTCGGCGGTCATCCCGCGGAGTACAACCGCCATCAGGAACGCGGATGCCTGGTAATCGGGCAGGGTGCCGTCGGTCACGCCGGCCACAAAAAAGTCAATGGCGGCGCGATCGAGCGCACCGCCGTCCCGCTTCTGCCGTATCAGATCGACCGCGCGCATTAATCAGTGGAGGAAGTAGGGGGCTAAATCCGGACTCTACTATAGATTAGAATGAGGAGGAACCATCGGCTGTACCCCAGCACATGCCTGACATGATCCCGCGCGCGGTCGTCGACGCCGTCGAGGTTGGAAAGGAACCGCTCGATCCACTGTCATCCATGTAAACGATGCCCGAACCCGTAGCCCCTCCCCCGCTCGCATCCGACGTCACCGCCAGGTTCGTGGAATTCGCGCGTGCGTGCAAGGCGGCCGCACGCGCCGTCGCGTTGTATCCGGGAACCCACCCGGCGATTGGCGTGTCTCTGACGCGGCTGGTTCAAGCCGCGCAGCGACTCGGCGACAACGCGCCGTTCACGCTCCAGGTCAGAGCGACCTCGCTTCTTCTCGGCGGCGCCGCGCCGCAGCGTCCGGACCCGGCGATCGGCGAACTCGCCGAGGTGTTGTACCGGCAGATGATTGGCGCATTGACGGTCAATCCCGCGGCCGATACCGAGTCCTGGCGGACGATGCTGCTGCTGCTGGCGCGGACGCCTGAGGAAGTTCGCAGCGACGGCGGCATTGCACGATTGTGGGCGACGGCAGGAGGTCCCAGCCTCGATGTCGTCGAAATCGACTACGCCGAAGTCCTTCGCGAGAAACAAGGCGAAGCGGCGACCATCGATCAAATCATCGAAGCCGCCATCGCTGGACCGCAGGTGCAACTCGACGACACGACGTTGCAGTCGCTGCTCTCGATTGTGGGACATCCGGAAAAGTTCGAGCAGTTGCTCAAACAGCTCGAGGCGTCGACGGCTGCGGGAGGCATCGATGCCAAGACGGCAGCGTTTCTCAACCTCGTTCGCAACCTGACCGAGTATCTGGCGAAGACCAATCCAGAGCAGCTCGATGGCATGTTGAAGCAGATGGCCCAGGCGGCCGCGGGCTTCTCACTCGATGGCATCGTCGCACTGCTCGGGCATCGCGATCGGCCGCAAGCCATCGCGGGGACGACCGACGTCGTGGGGGCCATGGCCGAGCGGATGTCCGATGAATCGGTGGCCCACGTCGTCGCCGAATCAGTGGTCGCCGAGCGCGGTGCGACCGGCCGTCTGGCGCACGCGTTTCAAGCCCTCGTGCCGGAACACGACCGGCAGCGGCAGCTGCTTGCGCTGGCCGAACAAGAGGTGGCCAGTTCAGAGCTGGGACAGGAAGCGTCATTCACCGAGCTGTGGGGCAACGTCGAGGGAATGCTGACGTCCTACACCGACGAGGCCTACGTGTCGTCGGATTACGGGCGCGAGCTGTCGAGCGCGCGGACGCGAGCCGTAGACGTCGAGCGAATCAGTGACGATCCGCCAGAACGGATGGCCGGCTGGCTCGGAACGGTCAGCGACGTTTCGCTGCGCAATCTCGACCATCAACTGCTTCTCGACCTGCTTTCCATCGAAGAAGATCCGCTGCGATGGCGCGACGTGGCGAAAACGGTGGTGAGTCACGCGGACGATCTCGTGCGGGTTGGCAACTTCGAGCAGGCGTGGCTCCTCGCCGAAGCGGTTGCGGAGCGTGCGGCCGCTCGGCCCGATCGTCAACCACATGCCCGGGCCTCACTCGAGCAGTTTGCCAGCGGGTCGATGCTGAAACACGCGGCAGCCCAGCTGCGCGGTACGAGTGACGAAGGCTACGAGCGATTCAAGCGGATCTGCCACACGGCCGGCACCGCGATTGTCGCGCCGCTCGCCGAAGCGCTCTCGAGCGAGCAGGACGCGCGTGCCCGGCGACGGCTGCGGGACATCCTGGTTGGCTTCGGCGCACAGGGCCGCGAATCGGTTCAGAAGTTGATGAGCGCGCCCAACTGGGAAGTGCGACGGACGGCCGCATTCCTGCTGCGTGAATTCGGCGGCACCGAGGGGTTGAAGGAGCTGATTCCGCTGCTCACCGATACCGAACCGCTGGTTCAACGCGAAGCCGTGCAGGGCGTGATGATGAATGGCAGCGAAGAAGCGTCCGCCATTCTGCTTCGCGCGCTCACCACCGCGACGGGGCGAACGCGTGAGACGCTGGCCGGCGAGCTGCTGGCCACCAAAGACGAGCGCGCGGCGCCGCTCTACTGCTATCTCCTCACGCACATGAAGCGGAAGGCGTTCCCGAAGATCTATTCGGCGGCCGTCGAGGCGCTGGCGAGCTCGAAGACACCAGAGGCGGTCCAGGCGCTCAAGTCGGCATTGCAGCACGGAGAGCTGTGGGCGCCAATGCGAACGCGCCGGGTGCGCGCGGCCGCCGCGACGTCCTTGCGCGCCATTGGCACCCCGGAAGCCATCGACGCGCTCCGCGAAATATCCGAACGCGGCCCGCGCGGCGCGCGCGCGGCGGCGAAGGCGCAACTGGAACTGATCGAATGACCGGGATCCGGGGTGCGCGATCCGGGGTGCGCGGTTTGCAATTCGCGGTTCGCAATTCGCA
>Ga0222622_10001101_pt1 | contig 10848 bp, 11 predicted proteins | sample PLM2_5_b1metaG_FD_177335 | JGI IMG/M metagenome (GOLD analysis project Ga0222622, IMG submission 177335) | Groundwater sediment microbial communities from an aquifer in East River, Colorado, USA - PLM2_5_b1 | ecosystem: Environmental > Terrestrial > Soil > Riparian zone | place: USA: East... | reverse complement strand
CGGCGCCTTTCATTCGCCGCTCATGGAGTTCGCGCAGCCGGGACTCGCGAAGGCGCTCCATGAAGCAGGTTTTCGCGCGGCGACGTTCCCGATCTACTCGAACGTCACGGCGCAGCCCGTCAGCTCGGCGACGGATGCCGAGGCGCTCCTGCTACGGCAACTCACGTCGCCGGTGCGATGGACCGATCTCGTGAAGCGCCTCGCCGCAGATCACCCGAAGGCACTCTTCGTCGAGATGGGCCCGGGAAACGTTCTCGTCGGGCTCGTGAAGCGTATTGCACCGGAGGTCGCGACGGCGACCTGCGGCACGGCGTCGGAAGTGAAGCAGCTCCTCGAACAAACCTCCTGATGTCAGACCGCACGCTTGCCATCGATCTCTCCAGTCGCGTCGCTCTAGTCACTGGCAGCACGCGCGGCATTGGACGCGCGATCGCTCAGACGCTGACTCAGGCCGGGGCACGCGTCGCGGTTGTTGGCCGCGATAAGGCACGCGCTGAGGAAGCGGCGAAATCGCTCGATCCCGCTGCCCGCGGCTTTTCCTGTGACGTGGCGGACACGGCGTCGGTCGCGACGCTCGTCGCCGACGTCGAGAAGGAATTCGGGCAGCTCGACATTCTCGTCAACAACGCCGGCCTGACGCGCGACAACCTGCTGATGCGGCTCAAGGACGACGACTGGGATGCGGTGCTCGACGCGAACCTCCGCGGCGCGTTCGCGTCGATCAGGGCGGCGTCGCGTGGCATGATGAAGCGGCGTTGGGGTCGCATCATCAACATTGCGAGCATTGTCGGCATCATGGGCAACAAGGGCCAGGCGAACTACGCCGCGAGCAAGGCGGGGCTGATCGGCCTCACGAAGTCCGTCGCCAAGGAGCTGGGCTCGCGGAACATCCTGTGCAACGCTGTTGCGCCTGGCTTCATCGAGACGGATATGACCGCCGCGATGACGCCCGACGCTCGTGCGGCGTTGAGCGCGACGATTCCCCTCGAGCGCCTCGGAAAGCCCGAAGACATCGCCGGCATGGTGGCGTTCCTGGCATCGGATCACGCTAACTACATCACCGGTCAGGTCTTCGTCGTCGATGGCGGCATGGTGATGTAACGCTTTACGCTGGGATCGATTACCTTTCTGTACTTCACCCTTTTTACAATCACCACGCGAGGACGGGATCAATGGCGAACGCGGACAAGGTCAGGGATATCATCGAGAAGGAGCTGGGCGTTGAGCGCGAGAAGCTCACCGACAACGCGAGCTTCATCGAGGATCTCGGCGCGGACAGCCTCGACATCGTTGAGCTCGTGATGGAGTTCGAGAAGGAGTTCAACATCGACATTCCGGACGAGGACGCGGAGAAGCTCCGTACGGTCGGTGATGCGATCGGCTATCTGAATCAGAAGGTGAACGCGTAATGAAGCGGCGGGTCGTCGTCACCGGGCTCGGGGTCGTGTCGCCCATCGGCAACGACATGGCGACGACCTGGCGGTCGCTTCTCGATGGGAAGTCCGGGGCCGCCCCGATCACGCATTTCGACGCAACCAAGTTCCCTGTACGCTTCGCGGCGGAGTTGAAGGGGTTCGATCCGCTGCAGTACATGGATCGGAAGGAAGCAAAGCGAGCTGACGCCTACACGCAGTACGCGGTCGCCGCCGCCGTCCAGGCGATGCCCGACGCCGGGTTTTCAAACGGCCATGGCATGGATCCGGATCGCGTCGGAGTCATCATCGGCAGCGGCATTGGCGGCCTGACGAGCTTCGAGGAGCAACACGACGTCTATCGGGAGCGCGGACCCGGCAAGATCTCGCCCTTCTTCATCCCGATGTTCATCGCCGACATCGCTGCCGGCATCGTGTCGATGCGCTTCAATGCGAAAGGTCCCAACTACGCGACGGTGAGTGCGTGTGCGACGAGTGCGCACGCGATCGGCGACGCCTTCCGAACCATCCAATACGGCGACGCCGACATGATGCTCGCCGGCGGCGCCGAGGCCACCGTCACGCCGATGGCCATCGGCGGTTTCGCGAACATGAAGGCCCTCTCTGAGCGCAATGACTCGCCGGAGACGGCGTCGCGACCCTTCGACCAGACGCGCGACGGATTCGTGATGGGTGAGGGCGGTGGAGTGGTGATTCTCGAGGAGCTGGAGTTCGCGCGCCGGCGGGGAGCGCGGATCTATGCCGAGCTCGTCGGCTATGGCGCGACCGGCGATGCTTACCACCTCACAGCCCCAGCGCCCGACGGCGAGGGCGCGCAGCGGGCGATGCGGCGGGCGATGAAGGACGCCGGCGTCCAGCCGGGGGACGTGCAGTACATCAACGCCCACGGCACGTCGACGCCGGCAAACGACGTCAACGAGACGAAGGCGATCAAGGCCGTCCTCGGCGACGCGGCGAAGGAGGTCAACGTCAGCTCGACCAAGGGCAGCACGGGCCACATGCTCGGCGCCGCCGGTGTGATGGAGCTGGCCTTCTCCTCGCTGGTCGTGCGCGAAGGGATGATCCCGCCGACCATCAACTATCGCAATCCCGATCCGGAGTGCGATCTGAACTACACGCCGAACGCGGCCGTCAAGCGCGACGTGACGGTGGCGCTGAGCAACAGCTTCGGCTTCGGCGGACACAACGTGTCGCTCGCCGTCCGCCGCTTCGACCAGTAGGGATGGCTTTGCGCGAGCACGCGGCGTTCGACGTTCACACTGAGTCGGCGCCGCCTCGCGCCACGTCGCGTCAGGCGCTCCCGAGCGACTCGTGACCGACACGGATGGAGCAGCTGCCCCGCGCATCGGAATCGGATACGATTCCCATCGCTTCGCCGAGGGTGGCCCGATGATTCTCGCCGGTGTTCGCATCCCGTCCGACGTGCGCCTTGTCGGACACTCCGATGGCGACGCGATCTCACACGCCGTGACCGATGCTGTCCTCGGCGCGGCGGGGCAGGGAGACATCGGCGCGATGTTCTCCGACCGCGATGAGGTGAATCGCGGCCGCGATTCCATCGAGATGCTCCGCGCCGCCATCGCCGTCGTGGCTCGCTCGGGGTGGCGCGTCGGCAACATCGACGTCACCGTGATCGCCGAGCATCCGCGAATTGGCCCGCACCGCGAGATGATGCGCCGCTCACTCTCCGCGGTTCTCGAGTGCGATCCGGCGTCGATCTCTCTCAAGGGCAAGACCAACGAGGGCATGGGGTGGATCGGTCGCGAGGAAGGTCTTGCCTGTATCGCGGTCGCGATGTTGTTCCCGGCCCGGTCGCGTTAGGCGGTGGAGGGCTTCCTCGACTGGCTGACTTCGGTGCCGACGGCCGTGCTGTACGCCGCGCTGGCGGCGGTCAGCGCCGTCGAGAACATCTTCCCCCCGATCCCTGCCGACACGGTCGTCGCTTTCGGAAGCTTTCTGGCGGCGCGCGGACATGGCACCGCAGTCGGCGCTTTTCTGGCAACGCTCGCCGGCAATCTTGGCGGAGCGATGGTCATGTTCACCGTCGGCCGTCGTTACGGGGCCGCCACGGTCGAGCGACGGCTCGGATCGGCCAGGAGTGCGGGGCGACTCCACGCCCTCTACGGCAAGTTCGGGATGCTGGCGCTGTTCGTGAGTCGCTTCATCCCCGGCGTGCGCGCACTTGTGCCTCCGTTCGCCGGGGCGCTTCGGTTGCCGCCGATTCGCACCGCGATCGTGATCGGCACCGCGTCGGCGATCTGGTACGGCCTGATCACCTACCTTGCCTTTCGTGTCGGCAGCGACTGGGACGCGCTGCTCGTGCACCTTCGCGCCTGGAGCCACTGGATGGTCATCGGTGCGGCGACCGTCGGCGTCGTGGGCGCACTGACGTGGCTCTTTCTTCGAAGACGAACGGAGAGCGCATGACGAGCAGCTACCCACTTCTGCCCGACGACGTCGCGCGCTCGTTTCTGCTCGAGCAGTTTCGTGACTTCCTCACCCTGGAGCAGGGCGTGTCGCCGCTCACCGACGAGGCATACGGTCGGGACGTCGCGCGCTTTGCCGTCTACGCGAAGGTGAAAGGGGCTGCGAGTCCGGTCGACGTCGCCGCGCGAACGCTGCGCGAGTACATCTACCATCTCAAGGATCTCGGTCTCGCGCCCTCTTCGATACGACGAAACGTCTCCGCGGTTCGTACCTACTTCAAGTTCCTCGTCGGTGAGGGGCACGTCGTGCGCGATCCGAGCGACCGCCTGGAGACGCCGAAACGCTGGCGCACGCTGCCCGACGTGCTGACGGTCGACGAGGCGTCGCGCCTTCTCGCCGCTCCGACGTTCGACGAGCCCCTCGCCTTCCGCGATCGCGCGATGCTCGAGCTGGCATACGGCGCGGGGCTGCGCGTCTCGGAGTGGATCACCCTCGCCGTTCGCGACGTCATGCTCGACGACGCCCTGGTGCGCGTCTTCGGCAAGGGAAGCAAAGAGCGTCTCGTGCCTATCGGCCGCAGCGCCATCGGTGCCGTGGCGATCTATCTTCGGGAGCTCCGGCCCAGATTGGAAAAGGGGCACGGTAAAGGTACGCTCTTCCTGAACGCGAGGGGCGCGCCGCTCACCCGCATGGGGGCGTGGAAGATCCTGCAGCGCCACGTCCAGACCGCGGGACTCACGAAGCGTGTCACGCCGCACACGCTGCGTCATTCCTTCGCGACGCACTTGCTCGAGAACGGAGCCGACCTGCGTGCGGTCCAGGAGATGCTTGGGCATGTCGACATCTCCACGACCCAGATATATACGCATGTGGATCGGGAGTATCTTCGTACGGTGCACAAGCAGTTTCACCCGCGCGCCTGACGCTCGACATGATCCTCGTCATCGACAACTACGACTCGTTCACCTACAATCTCGTTCAGTATCTGGGCGAGCTTGGGGCAACGGTCGAAGTCCGTCGTAACGACGCAATCGCCGTCGACGATATCGGAAGGATGAACCCGACAGCGATCGTGCTCTCGCCCGGCCCCTGTACGCCATCGGAGGCGGGTATCACGATCCCGGTCATTCGCCGTTGGGGCAGCGCGATTCCGATATTGGGCGTGTGCCTCGGACACCAGGCCATCGGCGAGGCGTACGGCGGAAAGGTCGTGCGCGCGCGAAAGCTCATGCATGGCAAGACGTCGTTCGTCGACCACGAAGGGACCGGCGTCTTCGCGGGCTTGCCGACTCCACTGGAGGTCATGCGCTACCACTCGCTCGTCGTCGAGCCAGAGTCGCTGCCGACGAGCCTTCGCGTCGTGGCGCACGCGGTGGACGCGCCGGACGAGATCCACGCGCTGCAGCATCTGGAGCATCCCGTGTTCGGTGTCCAGTTTCATCCCGAGTCGATCCTCACTCAACACGGGAAGCGCATGCTTAGCAATTTCCTCCAGCTCGCGCGTTCGTGATCCTTCTGCGGTCGCTGATCGTCGCCTGCAGCGTCGGACTCGCCGCCTCGGCGTCCTTCCCCCTTCGACTAGAGGCGCAGGCAGCGAAGTCCGGTCCGCGAGTGTTCGTCCGGGACGCGGGGCCTGGAAGAGCGGGTCGCTGGTTGCGCGAGGCGCTCGAGGCGCCACACCTGCTGCTCCAGTCCGACTCGCTGCATCCAGCGGAGCTCCCGCGAGACTCGACGTACGCGACAACGGTGATCGTCCTCGGGCCGGCGCGTGTTGCCAGCACCGTTCACGGCGACGTGATCGTCGTCGGGGGAGACCTCTTCCTACGCCCTGGCGTGCGAATCGACGGTCGCGCCGTCGCGATTGGCGGCGGTGTGTACTGGACCTCGCTCGGCACCGTCGGGCGTGGTCGATTCCCGTTTCCTGAGTTCACGTACGCCAGCACGACACTGCCAAACGGCTCGATCGCTCTCGACTACCTCGCGCTCGAGAAGCGCGACACCCGACTCGTCGTGCTGCCCGGCATCTACGGGCTGCGCATACCGTCGTATGACCGGACCGACGGCCTGTCGATTCCGTTCGGCCCAACCTTTCGCTTCGACACGGCGCGCATCGAAGTCGATCCGCTCGTCGTCTATCGCTCGCAACTCGGCACGATCGATCCTCGACTCGATGTCCGGGCGACGTTCGGCCGGCGCCTAACGCTCGAGGGAAGCGCGGGGCGCGTGACGATGACCAACGAGAAATGGATCTACGGCGACTTCTCGAATTCCATCGGCACGCTCATCGCCGGAGCCGACGCACGCAACTACTACCGCGCCAACCGGGCCGAGGCGCGCGCGGCGTATCGCTGGGAGGGGCGGACGACGCAGCTGACGGTGCTCGCCGGAGGTCTGGGCGAGAGAGCCTCATCCATCCGGCCGGACACCGGGGCGCGAGGAGGCCCGTGGAGTCTGTTTGGACGGCACGACGAGCTCCGCATCTTGCGTCCCAATCCGCGAATCCATCCTGGCACCATCGCCTCCGCGGTCGGTGGAGCGCAGATCGAGTTCGAAGATCAGATGGTGACGGCACGGCTGACAGCGGAGACCGAGGTGCCCTTCACCACGCCCGACGACGAGCGTTTCGTGCAGACGACGATTGATGGTCGCGTCGGCTTTCCGACCTTCAAGACCCAGCGCCTCGAGATCGAGAGTCACGCCGTTCTGACCGCCGGCGATACGGCGCCCCCGCAACGATTCGCCTATCTCGGCGGCAGGGGTACGCTCCCCACCTTCGATCTCCTCGAGTTCGGTGGCGACCAGCTGTTCTTCGTGGAAGGCCGGTACATCATTCCGGTCGATCGGATCCGTATCAGGTATCTCGGTTCGCCGACGTTCATCCTGCGTTACATGACGGGCGGCGCGGCAATCGGAGAGTTTCCGACGCTCGAGCAGAATGTCGGTGTCCGACTCGCGATCAGCCTGGTCCGCATCGACTACATCGTCGATCCGGCGTCGAACCGGCACCAGTTCTCGGTCGGGTTCTCCGTCTTCCGCTAGCGGCGCATCACGGTAGACCCGACGCCGTTTTGCTGGCAGTCGAGATTCGTCTTTCCCGCTTGCGCGTCCAGTCACGGCGCGGCATATTCACTGGCGTGAAAGTTGCAGCGGGGCGCGCCCTTCTTCCGATGGCCGAGCCGTGCTCGCGGTGATTCCCGCGCGGCTCGGGGCGACACGACTCCCCCGAAAGCCGCTCCGGCTCCTCGGCGGAATCCCGCTCGTCGTCAGAGTCTGGCAGAGTGTCATGGAGATGGGCGTCGCGACGCGCTGCGTCGTGGCGACCGACAGCGATGAGGTCGCGACTGCGGTGCGCGCGGCAGGTGCTGAGTGCATCATGACGCGAACGGACCATCAGTCGGGAACGGACCGAGTCGCCGAAGTCGCGTCCCGACCGGACTTCAGCCGGTATGACGCCATCGTCAACGTGCAGGGCGACGAGCCCTTCGTGCAGCGAGCGGCGGTGGCTGGCGCGGCGGAGTTGGTGACCTCGGGTCGTTTCCCACTTGGCACCGCCGCCGCGCCAGCAGGTGATGACGTGTTGCAGCAACCTCAAGTCGTGAAGGTCGTCACCGCGGACGATGGTCGCGCGATGTATTTTTCGCGCGCTGGGATTCCGTTTCGGCGCGACGGCGGCGGGGTGGCGCTCACGCCGCCACTCGTTCGGCAGCATGTGGGAGTCTACGCGTACACGCGCGACGCACTCGCGAGATGGGTGGCCTTGCCACCGCATCCCCTCGAGTGTGTCGAGAAGCTGGAGCAGCTACGCCCACTTGCCGCCGGCATTCCGATGGGCGTCGCACTCGTACCCGTGGCACCGCTGGGCGGTATCGACACCGAGGATGATCTTGCGCGCGCGAGCGCGTATTGGGACGACTTCAGACGCGGACGGGCGTGAATGGACGCGACAAAGCAGCAGACCACCAAGTACATCTTCGTGACGGGCGGCGTTGTTTCTTCCCTCGGGAAGGGAATCGCCGCGGCTTCGCTCGGACGCCTTCTCGTCGAGCGGGGGCTGCGGGTGACGATGATGAAGTTCGATCCGTACCTCAACGTCGATCCGGGCACGATGTCGCCATTTCAGCATGGCGAGGTCTTCGTCACGGACGATGGCGCGGAGACGGACCTCGATCTCGGACACTACGAACGGTTTCTCGATCGGTCGCTTTCGCAGGCGAACAACGTGACGACGGGGCGCATCTACCTCAACGTCATCACGAAGGAGCGCCGCGGCGAGTATCTCGGATCGACCGTCCAGGTGATTCCGCACATCACCGACGAGATCAAGGCGGCCATGAAGCGGATCACCCCCGACAACGACGTCGTGATCGTCGAGATCGGCGGCACGGTCGGCGACATCGAGTCGCTGCCGTTCCTCGAGGCGATCCGGCAATTCCGCCAGGAGATCGGCCGCGAGAACGCAATCTTCATTCACCTGACGCTGGTGCCGTACATCGCCGCCGCTGGTGAGGTGAAGACGAAGCCGACGCAGCATTCGGTGCGCGAGCTGATGGAAATCGGAATCCAGCCGGACATCCTGATCTGCCGCACGGAGCGTCCGTTGAGCGAGGAGGTGAAGCGCAAGATCGCCCTCTTCTGCAACGTCGACTTCGGCGCGGTCATCGAGAGCCGCGACGTGCCGACGATCTACGAGATCCCGCTCTCCTTCGCCGACCAGAATCTCGACTCGTGGGTCGTCGAGCGCCTGAGCCTCGGCGGAAAGAGTGCCGACCTCACCGCCTGGCGGACGATGGTCCACCGCGTCGTCGAGCCGCACGAGCGGGTGCGCATTGCGATCGTCGGCAAGTACACGGACTATGCGGACAGCTACAAGAGCGTCCAGGAAGCCCTCATCCATGGTGGCATCGCCAACGACGTCGGCATCGACATGTCGTGGGTGTCGAGCGACCTCTTCACGGGTGTCGAGCGCGCCCACGAGATCCTGTCGCATTACCACGGCCTGCTCGTGCCGGGCGGGTTCGGGGTGCGCGGTGTGGACGGGATGGTCGAGGCAGTTCGTGCAGCGCGCGAGCGTGGACTGCCGTTCTTCGGAATCTGTCTCGGCATGCAGACGGCAATCATCGAGTTCGCTCGCAACGTCTGCGGCATCGACGACAGCAACTCGTCTGAGTTCGCGCCGGAGTGCTCGAATCCCGTCATCTCGTTGATGGAGACGCAGCAGCATGTGACCGACATGGGCGGCACGATGCGGTTAGGCGCGTACCCCTGCAGGCTGGCCCGCGGGTCGCGCGCCGCCGATGCCTACGGCGTCCCCGAAGTCAGCGAACGGCACCGCCACCGTTATGAGGTGTCGAACGCCTATCGTGAGCGGTTCACTGCGAACGGCTTGAAGCTGAGTGGACTTTCGCCCGATGGCTCGCTGGTCGAGATCGTCGAGCTGCCGCAGCATCCGTGGTTCGTCGGCTGCCAGTTCCATCCCGAGCTCAAGTCGCGCCCGACGCGCCCGCACCCCCTCTTCGCCGGCTTCATTGCCGCTGCCGTCAAGTCCAAGCGGACGCGCGTGGACGATCGCCAGAAGCTCGCGCAGGCATCGCACTGACGTGACCAGCACCGCGCCGCGGCAGACGACGGCATTCCCGACGACGGACCTCTTCCTCATCGCTGGCCCGTGTCAGCTCGAGGACGACGCGCTCAACCTGCGCGTCGGTGAGCACCTGGCGCGCCTGTCCGAGCGCGTACCGGGCGGGATCGTCTACAAGGCAAGCTTCGACAAAGCGAACAGGTCGAATCCTGGCGCGACGCGCGGGCTCGGTCTCGATCGCGGCCTGGCGGCCCTGGATCGCGTACGTGCCGCGACCGGCCTGCGGATCCTCACCGATGTGCACCTGCCGGAGCAGTGTGCCGCGGCGGCGCAGGTCGTCGACGTGCTTCAGATCCCTGCGTTCCTCTGTCGGCAGACCGATCTCCTCGAGGCCGCGGGCGCCACGGGAAAGCCCGTCAACGTGAAGAAGGGCCAGTGGATGCACCCTGAAGGCATGCGCGGCGCGGTCAACAAGGTGCGAGGTGCCGGCCGGAAGGGACATGCCTCAGAGCTGGCCGTCACCGAGCGCGGCACTTTTTTCGGCTACGGCGATCTCGTCGTCGACATGCGCTCGTTCGCGCGCATGCGGTCGGCCTGCGACTGCCCTGTCATCTTCGACGGAACACACAGCGTGCAGCAGCCGGGCAGGGGAGAGGACGGCGCGAGCGGTGGCGCGCGCGAGTTCATTCCGTCGCTCGTCCTGGCTGCCGTCGCGGCCGGCGCTGACGGACTTTTTCTCGAGACGCACCCAAATCCCGACGGCGCCCCAAGTGACGGGCCGAACATGCTTCCTCTGGACACGCTCGACGACTTGATCGGCCGCGTCGTCGACGTCTGGGCCAGGGTGCGCGGATGATCGACGCCGCGGTCGCCAAGCGCATCAAACTCGTCGGGCTCGACGTCGACGGAGTGCTCACCGACGGCGGAATCTACCTCGGCGACGTGAACGGCGAGCGCACGGAACTCAAGCGTTATGACATCCAGGACGGTCTCGGGATCAAGTTCCTGCGCGACGCCGGCATCAAGATCGTCATCGTCACCGGCCGCGTCTCGGAAAGCGTGAAGCTGCGCGCGGGAGAGCTCGAGCTGGACGACTTCATTCAGGATGCGGCTGCCCGCAAGCTCCCTGCGCTCCGCGCAATGCTGGCACGTCACGCGGTGGACGTGCAGGACGTGGCATTCATCGGCGACGACTTTCCTGACGTCGGCATATTGCGAGAGGTCGGTTTGCCGGTCTGTGTCGGCAACGCGGTTCCGGAGATCAAGGCCATCTGTACGGTGCGCCTGTCCCGTCACGGCGGTCGTGGCGCCGTGCGCGAGTTCGCCGAGCTCCTCCTCAAGGCGCGCGGTGAGTGGGAGCGGGTGACCGAGCGCTACGTGCGCGAGCGGTCGGAGATTCAGAAGGGAGCG
>Ga0222622_10001099_pt1 | contig 10862 bp, 9 predicted proteins | sample PLM2_5_b1metaG_FD_177335 | JGI IMG/M metagenome (GOLD analysis project Ga0222622, IMG submission 177335) | Groundwater sediment microbial communities from an aquifer in East River, Colorado, USA - PLM2_5_b1 | ecosystem: Environmental > Terrestrial > Soil > Riparian zone | place: USA: East River... | reverse complement strand
CTGAAGCGAGACCCTGTTGCGCCGGTCTGTCAGTCGGTTCGTAGATCTCCCAGAAGGATGTCCGTCTGCTGCTCCTCGTAGACCGCGACCCTTGTCCGACGCATCTCAGTGGCCAGCTGGGGGTCGAGGAGGCCGTCGGGGATCTGGCCGGTGAGGCGGACGTGTTGGCGATCTGCCTGGGCAATAACGGCCTGCCGGTAGGTGTCGGCCGTATAGCGCCATGGGATCGCTGACACGTGTTTGGCCAGGAGGTTCGTGATCCGCACGCCAGCGGCGTCGAAGTCGGCGGACACGCGCACGAACGCACCCGTCCGGCGGGTCCCGGCCAGCAGGCGTAACACGGCGGTGGTGGGGATTCCGTCGGTGCACACCAACGGGGACGAGCGCCCGCCAAGTCGTGCGGCCGCGGCCTCGACCACCGACGGGTTCTCGCATACTGACAGCGGCTGGCTGGTTGGCCTGATGCTCGGCGGGGTGCCCTGCAGCATCCGAAGCGTCAGCCGCAGCGGCTCGCCGGCGTCGGCCGCGTGGTTGAGCAGTCGATCGACATGGCCGGTGCCGTCAGCGCGCAGCCCCAGGACGAGCACATCGGTGGACAGGCTGTCGAGGTAGATCCCGACGGTCGCGAGTACAGCCCGCTGGGTAACCAACGACGGCGGGATCTGCATTGGCTCGCCGGTCAGGTGCAACGCCGCCAGGAGCACGAGCGTGCGGAGCTGACGGCCCCGATCGAGCGCGTGCGGGTCGCCGGTGGCCCGCTCGGCCAGCCGCGCCAGCGCGATCCCGTCGGCGGGCAGCAGGGCCGCGACCGCTAGCGCCTCGGTGACGAGCTGGTCGGCCGCCATTCCGGCCGCAGCGGCCAGCCGGGTTCCGGTGCCGGAGACCCGCAGGTGGTGGATCCAACCGGCGAGCCTGGGGTCGGCGGCTTGCTCGAGCTCGTCCCACATCCGCTCGCGGGCCTGGCGGGCGGCCCGCCGCTGGGCAGGGCGGTTGACGATCGGACCGCAGAGCAGCTCGGCGACTTGGCGCGCGGTCATGGCCGCGTCCGAGTCGAGCAGGCGCCGGTCGAGTTGGTCGATGCGGACGGTCACGGTGGGGCCGGGCAGCCGGCTCCTGCCGAGCAGGCCGGCCAGCGCGTCCCGCTGCGGTCTCGTCAGCTTGGTGAAGGTGATGGAGTGGACCGGAACGTCGGCTGCTTGCCTGGCGTAGCGGTCGTGGACCGCTTCCCACACGAACTGCAGCTGCGGCGCGGTCAATGCCGACGGCACGGTCACGAGGCCATTTCCTGCCGGCTGGTGCCATCCCAGATGAACCACTCGGTGTCGACCACGTGGGCGTCGGCGTCACGGATGATCTCGTAGATGGACAGACCTGGGAGCTCAGGGAAGCACATCCACTCGCGCCAGCTCGTCATGAACAGGTCAAAGTCCCACTCGACGGTCAGGTCCAGCAGCTTGGCGGTGGTGGGCCCGTCGATGCCAGCGAATGCCTCGTCGAGAACGACCAGACGGGGAGCCGTCGGTCTCGACGATGCATAGAATGCAGCCGCAGCGGCGAACAGCGGCAGATGCAGCGTGGCCGCCTTCGACCCGCCCGACCCCTTGCCGTGGATCCTGCGGGTCAGTGGCGTCCACCGTTCCTGGGGGGAGCGCCGCTGCATGACCGTGAAGCGGTGCCATAGCCGGTAGTCGAGCAGGTCAATCAACCGGTCACGCACGGTCGCTTCGCGGGTGTCGGTGCGTGCCTGCTCGAGCCGTTCCTTGAGGAACTGGCGCAGCGCCTCGTCCTTCTTGCGATTGACTCCTGGGGTGGTGAGCAGCAGCTCGACTGCCTCGGAGGTACCGACAGGGGCGTCCTCGTCGATGCGCCAGTCGAGATTGACGGTCTGTCCGGACGGGGTGGTGCGGGTCTCAAGATCGGCGTTGATCCGGTCCACCAGCCGGCGAGCCTCGAGCAGGGTGCGGCGGACGTTGTCACGAATCTCGCCGGACAGGAACTCGTCGATGATGCGGACGTCCTCCTCGCTGATGCGGCGCTCGCGGGCGCGCACATCAGCCTGGAGCAGCTCTGCCAGCTCGAACAGGGACCGTTCCTGGGCGTCGTAGACCACCGAGTAGATGGCAACATCGTGCTCGGTGCGCGGGACCACCTGCAGCTCGGGCGGCAGCGCGACGGTCAGCTCCTGGAACGCCCGGGTGAGGTTGGTCGCGGCGCGGTTGCGGGCTGCATCGTCGTAGGCGACCTTCTCCAGCGCATCGGCGATCCGGCGGGCAACCAACAGAGCGGCCGTCTCCGACCAGTCGACGACTGGAGTATCGGGCCAGTCACGTACCTCGGCGGCGTGACGGACGACACCGGCGGTGGCCAGCCGTTTGAATGCGTCGACGGCGGTGCTGCGCTGCGTTCGAGCCCGCTCGTGCTCGCCGTGGCGGCTGGATGCGGCGCTATCGGCACGAGCGACGGCCTCGACCAGCCCGTCCCAGCGCCCCTCCAGTTCCTCAAGCTGCCCCCGGACCGCCTCGAGATGCCCCTCGGCCGCCTCCAGGCGGCCAAGTACCTCCTGGCCCGTGGGATCGTCGACGATCTGCTGCATGGTCGCCACGCGCTCCTCGGCCGATGCCAGCGCGGCGCGGCGTTCGTCCAGCTCCACCTCGGTGCCGTCACAGCGGCTTTCGGCCCGGACGACGAGCTGGTCGGCGAGCTCCAGTCGTTCGCGCGCCTCGAGCAGCCTTCGTTCCTCATAGATCCATGCGGTCGCGGCTCGCTCGTAGCTCCCCACCAGGCGGGCGAGATCTCCGAGCCTGCCGGCCCATAAGGTCAGCCCGACGGTCGCAGCGATCCGGTCACGGGTGTACGCACGGGCGGTCACCTGTTCCCGCAATGCGTTCAGCCGTGTCTCGGCGTCGACGGCCTGTCCCTGCAGGCGGCGGGCGTGGCGGTCGGCCTCGGCCGCGGTGGCGCGGGCATCGGTCACCGGCCGGAGCGGCGGGAAGCGCCGAAGGTCCGAGTCGACCGTTCGCAGACGCGCACGGAGGCGGTCGCGCCTGGCGATGAGGTCGGTCACGAGCGCGTCGGCGTCCTTGATGAGCTCGGCGAGCTCGGCCAGGCGCCGCTGCCGGTTGCGCTCCCGGATGCTGCGGCCGAGGTATTGTGCATACGGCTTGCTGCTCTGCCCGTTCAGCCTGCCGACGCGGAACCGGCCGTCGACGTCGACCCAGGTGTCACGGTCGCTTGGGCCGAGGCCGATGCTGGCCAGGACGCTGCGCGCGACCGGCTCGCGGACGGCCTCGGCGGCGGCAGGCTCGATCACTGCCAGCAGTGACCCAGCCGGTTCGGGGTTGGGCTGGGGCCGAAGCTGAACGTCGTGGCTGGGATGCTCCACGGTTCCGTCGGGGTGTACCCACGCGTCGAGTAGCTGGGCAGCCTCAAGGGCCGCCTCGACCGCGGCCTGCTGCTGGCCGGTCAGATTGCCTCCGCGGAAGGCGCCGAGCAGGTACAGGGGCGCCCCCGAACGGTCAGGGCGTCGCTGCCGCCAGGGTGGCGCCGGCGGCTGCGGGTACTCCTCGCGCTCCAGCTGCTCCCGTTCGCCGCCGAGCCGGTCGCGGTCCTCGGTGGCGTGCCGGAGTAGGGCACCGACGTCGGCGAGCTGTTCGTCGAGGGCGGCACGGTGGGTGCTGGCGGCGTCGTCCACCAGCTCACGGACCCGGTCGACTTGGACGACGTCGAGCTCGTCGCGAAGGTCCGCGTCGAGCGGCAGCTCGTCCAATTGCTCGGTCCACGTCCGGACCGCCTCTCGGAGCTCGGCGGTGGCGGTGGTGACGGCTGCGTCGGCCCGGACGGCCTCGGTGCGGGCTTCGGCGGCCTGCTCGGCGAGCATGTCGCGGCGTTGCTGGGCGTTCCCGGCCTGCCGGATGCCCTCGGCGAGGGCCTCGTCGTAGGGGCTCAGTTCACCGATGCGGTCACGCAGGCCTGCAACCGCCGTCTGGATCACTGCTTCGGCGCCGTCGAGGTCGCCGGCACCCACAAGTGCGCCGGCCTGCCGCTGGTCGTCGTGTAGCGCGGCTGGTCGGGCCGCCGCGCTCGCGTCCTCACTGGTGCCGGCGACTTGTCGGGCGCGTTCTCTAACCGCCGTGTCCAGCCGGTCGCGGCCCGTGACGGCATCGGCCAGCTCCTTCTGCTCCCTGCCGAGCCGCGCCTCCACCTGGGCCTGGTCCTTGGCCGCCTCGACAGCCCGCCGTTTGGCGTCGTCGAGGTCCTTGGTGGCCCGGTAGGCGTCGCTGTCCTTGATGGTCTCAACGCGGGCGCGCAGCCGGCCTTCCTCCACGCGCAGATCACGACGCCGGGTGGAGGCGGCCTGCATGGCATGCTTGGCTGCCTGCAGTGTTGCCTGAGTGCCCTTCAGGGCGCGGGCGGTTTCGTCGACCCGGGTGGTGGCACCGCGCACCACGGCCGTCCGCTCAGCCACGACGGTCTGCAGGTAGCGCCGATAGGTGATGTTGAAGCCGGCGACGGTCCTGCGGGTCTCGCGCAGCGCCTCCAGCGCGGCGCGGTGCTCCTCGAGCCGGTCGACGCCTTCGGCGACCTTGGTGATGAGGTTGACATCCAGCGATGGCAGGCTCGTGGTGAGCATGCGGGAGAGGTCGGATGCCTTGAGCTGCTTGGCAAGCTGGGGGCGGCGCAGCTCGATCAGGAGGGTCAGGAGGTTGTCGAACTGAGCCATCTCCTCGAACCCGAACAGCGCCCGGTTCACGGCCGCGCGGTACCGGTTCACCGCCGCGCGGTGGTCGCCGTGGCCACCGAACACTTCCCCCTGCGGGCCCAGCACCTCGTCCAGCTCTCGCTGGCTGCGCGGCCGGCCGTCAACGAACAGGTGAAGATCGAGGTCGGGGCGCAGGCCGGTGAGGAAGAACCAGGAAGTGAACCCGGAGGCGTTGCGGGAGGCCCGCACCCCGTAGCCTGCCGTCTGATACTGGGGCTGGCCCTGCTCGGTGAGACGGCCGAACTCGGCCCAGACGTAGCCGGCGACGACGGTGGCGTCCTCGTCGGTGTGCGGGCCGATGAGGTTCTCTCGCATGGTGCGGGCCTGCTCCCCGAACGGGTCGAGCCGTTCGGCGCGCAGGATCGCGTCGAGCACGGCGGGGAGGCTCACCTCCACCGCCTTGGTCTTCCCGGACTCGTTCTGCCCACGCAGCAGCAGCCGTCCGTCGCGGGCGACGAACCTGGTGGTGATGTCGTACTCCCAGATGTTCTGGATGCCGATCCGCAGCAGGGTGTATCGCGGCCGCGTCGGGGTGGGCAGCCGGTCGGGGTCGGGCTGGGCGCGGAACAGCGGCTGGATGCTCGGGCTCACGGGTGCGACTCCTGAGTGGTGGGGCCGGCGACCCCGAAGCGGGCGACGGCGGGGGCCGGGACCGCGGCATGGTCCAGGCGGTGGACGAGCCGGAACCGAGCCAGGTAGTCCAGCGCTCGCCCCGTGAGCTGGGCGGGCCCGTCCTCGTCCAGGACCCATTGGGCCCAGCCACAGCGGGCTGCGTAGTCGCCGATCAGGACGCGGACGTGGGCGACGAGCTCTGAGCTCGGTACGGGCTCGGGGGCGGCAGCATCCCGGCCTTCCTCCGGGCCGCGGGCGGCTCGGTGGCGGTCGACCAGGTATTCGGCGAGCAGCAGGGCGCAATGCGCGACGGTCGATCCTGCGGCCGGGAAGCGGTAGTCGGTCATTGGCTCGGCGATGGACCGGTCAATTGCGGTGAACCCCTCGGCGCGGCGTTCCAGGGTCAGCCCGAGCTCTGCGGCAAGGCGGTTGGCGACCTGCCAGCGTGGCCCGAGCCAGTCGCGCTCGGCGGTGTCGAGGTCGTCGTGGTACACGAGCGGGTCGTCGGCCAGCCGCCGCAGTACCCGATGGCCCGCGCGGGCGATGTCCCCGGCCGCGCCGGCTGGGTAGACCTCATGCAGCACATCGGTGGGATCGGCGACCAACGCAGGGCTGGTGGGGCATGACAGGAGGTGGGCGAGCAGGCGGTCGTTGACGTCGAGGAGCGCGTCAGCGGTCGGATCGGTGGCGTAGTCGTCGAGGTTGCCGTCACGGACGGCGATGATCCGGTTGGCGGCCAGCCACTTGATCGCACCTGCGAACGCGACCCGGTCGCTGTGGCTGTTGGACGGGTCGAAGGTGGGGATGGGGTCTTCGGCCGCGGACAGCTCGGCGACGTTCTCGGACAGGACCGACAAGGTGGTCTGGCGCGGTTGCTCGTCAAGGGCCGCGCAGGCGAGGAACAGCAACGTGTACTTGCGAGGCGTCAGCGGGGTGTCGTTAAGCCTGGCCGGCCGCGTCGGGTCCGGTCGGGCCGCGACCTTGTGCAGCCGGGCGAATCCCCCGGCCGAATCGACCACCAACCGCCAGCCGAGGTTGACGGCGAACCAGCGCGCCAGGTCGGCTCCGTAGCGCAGCACCGCCGGCCAGAGCTCCGGCTCGTTGGCTCGGTGCAGCAGTGGATCGGCGAGCAGCCGCCGACGGATGCGGATGAGCGCCTGGGTACGGTCGGCGGCGAGCGTGTCGGTGAGGCTCACACGACACCTCCGCCGACTCGCTCGTTGCCGCTGATGGCGATTTGGATGTCCACGAGATAGTCAGGGCCGGTGAAGGTCCCATCGACGATCTGAAGTTTGGCGGGTTCCGACTCGGGCTCGGGGTCGCTGAGAACGATCTGGACCCCGGACGCGCCGGAGACCGCGCTGCGAACCCCACCAACACGGCGGGCGGACAACGCGTCGGACAGCAGGTCGAGCAGCAGGTCAAATTCGTGCCGGTCCAGGCGGGAGAAGTCCGACAGACGAGCAGGGCCGTTGGTGAGCAGCCTGGCCAGAGCCGCACGGGCCTGCTCGCGTTCGCGTCGCCTGCGGTGCCTGAGCAACTGCCTCGTCGCGTTCGTGTCGCGCGCCTTGGATGCGCGGCCAGTGCTGTTGGACCGGTTCTGCCGTCGGATGGTCACCGGAACGTCGATGGGAACGGCGTCCCACCAGGATGCCGACCTGCTGGTGACCTCCGGGTCGTCCTCGGGAATGGACAGATGCCGTGCCGGGTGCAGCCCGGTGAGCGCGACCCACAGCCGATGCGCTGCGCCGGCGTCCTGCTCCGCCATCCACCGGGCAGCCTGGAGGAACGCGGCGGCCCGGGTTGGTGCGCCGGTCCGGGCGGCGTTGAGTCGGCTCAGGCTGCGGGTCAGTGCCGTAACGGCGTCGAGCGCGACGGCCCGCAGCCGGTCGACGGTGGGTGGCCGGGTGCCTGCTCGCACATACCAGCGGAGCAGCCCCTGCCAGTGGGTATGCTGCCGAGCTCGCCATTCGGCGGCCGGGTCGCCGGTCTCGTCGGGCGGTGGGATGTCGTCGGCGGTCGCGCCATGGTCGACCAAGGCGCTGATCCGCGCCCCGTCGAGGGTGCGGAGTAGCTCGTCGATCTCGGGGCTGAGCAGGGTGAGCTGACTGACGAAGCGACTCAGGTACAGCTTGATGGCCTCTTTGCGAAGGCCGAACTCCTCCTCGTCAAGCCCGCCAGCGCCAAGTACATGCCGATCGGTGATACGGCCGATGTACCGCTGCGCCTCCCCGGTGAACCGCTCCTGGGCGGTGAAGAGGCCGTCGAGCATTGCGTAGGTGTCGTTCGCGCTCAGGTCGCCTTCGATCAGGGCACGTAGGCTGTCTCGGATGGTGACCAGCATGGTGACCTGCAGCGATCCGGATAGACCCAGGCCCGACTCGATGTCCTCGATCGCTTGGTGGGCGATCTTGCCCCCGGGGGTGAGCGACCACAGGAAGCGGCGGCGGTCGAGATCCTCCAGACTGGTGGCCCGCTCGTCCTGTCGGCGATTGAGGTTTCCGTGCTGATGGAGCTCGTCGAGGCGAACCCGCAGGCTGGCCTCGCCGTCGACCTCGGCCTCATACGGGCTGGCCCGCAGCGCCTGCAGCACTTCAGGTTCGGCCAGCTCAAGGGTGAAGGTGTCACGCTCGGCGTCGGCAAACACGTGGACGATCGCTCGGTAGGTGGGCGTGAGCGGCTGGGTCGCGTACCAGAGCACGTCGACCTCGGGGAGGGTCCGTTTACGCATCGTGCGCCATGGGCGTCTGGCCTCTATCTCGTACAGGGAGTCAGCTCAGCTCGTCTGATAGCAGACCGGTGTGACAGGCTAGGGCCGCCTGCACGGCTCAAGGTTCTATCAAGATGCGGAGCCTGCGCTCACGATCTTCGGCCGGGCGTCCATGGTTGCACCCCCGACACGACCAGCGCTTGAGCATCCGCTCGTGCCACTACCCTCGCATCGCCGCACAGGACATCTCACTGCACTCTGGCGTCCACAACCTGCCAGCGGCGGGAGATTCCGTCCGGCTCAGGAGGTACGATCCTCCTTGCCAGCACGCCGACCGGGAGCAGACATGAGCGAACCCGCACGCGATGAGACCCGCGATCGGATCGACGACCTCCTCGACGGACGCCTTGCCGCGCTGCGACCTGAGGCCGATCGGCTGCGGGCCGCGTTGCTGCGCGGCGAGTCTCCCGAGTCCCTCGGGCTCACTGAGGACGGTCTCACCCGAGTGCTGGAGGAGCGCGGCCTCGTATAGTGGGCCGCTTCCAGGTCTTCGAAACCCCGCTCGCCCTTGCCCGGTACAAGCAGGCGTCGACCGACCTGCTCGCCATGCTCGATCGGGTCGTCTATCCGGCGCTCCGTGAGGACCCGGCCAACGAGTCAGGCAAGTAGCCAATCCGATTCCGCCCGGGCGGGTTCACGTTCGAGATCGAGACTCCGGGCGGCGGCTTGCATTACCTGGTGTATCAGGCGATCGAGGAACTCGGTCGTGTACTCGTGCTCGACCTCGTCACCTTCCGGGAACCGTAGGCGCCGGCTTCGGCGTAGAAACGTTCACGTGTGGCAGCAGAACACGAGCACCGGCCGCCTCACCGAGCCGATGCTGGACGGCGTGTTCACGCGGGCGCGGGAGTTGCTCGAGGGCTGCGGCTGACGACCGCCAGGCGCTCCAGGCACTCGGCGACGCCGGTCTGGTCGCCGATCTGGCGGCGCAGGGCGATGCTCTCGGTCAGTAGGGCTTCCGCTCGTTCGGGATGGCCGGTGCGGAGGGCCACGGTGGCGAGGCTGGACGAGGAGCCCCGGCGGGCCCTGGCCCGCGAGCTCGACCAGACGCTAGGGGAATGGGCCGACGACGACGGCCTCGTCTTCCCCATGCAGACCTGGCTGGCCACCGCCCGCCGGTAGGCCCGGCGATCAGGGCTGGTCCGTGGCGGGGTTGGCGTAGGCGGTCGGGGGGCGGCCGACGGCGGAGCGGAAGTCGCGGGCGAAGTGGGCCTGGTCGAAGTAGCCGAGGTCGCGGGCGAGGAACCCCAGGTCGACCTGGTCGCCCTGGTCGAGGCGCTCGACCGCCTCGTGGAGGCGGGAGCGCTGGATGACCCACTTCGGGGTGACGCCGGTGTAGGTGGCGAACAGCCGCTGGAGCCGGCGGATGCCGATGCCGGTGCGGTCGGTGAGGTGCTTGACCTGGGTGATCTCGCGGTCGGCCATGACCTGGTCGACCACCTGGTTGACGGTGGCGACGTCCGGGTCGGGGTCGGGGAGGCGGGCCAGGAGGAACGCCTCGGCGGTGGCGGCCAGCTCCGGGTCGCCGGGGGCGGCCAGGAGGTCGGCGACCAGGTCGTCGCCGGCCGGGCCGAACACCTCGTCCACCGGGGCCCGGCGGTCGGTCAGGGTGGAGACGGGCGCGCCGAGGAACGGGTGGAAGCCGGCCGGGCGGAACTTGATCCCGAAGGCCCGTCCCTGGCCCTCCAGCTCGCGGGTGAAGCGGCCGGTGAGGACGCCCATGATCCCCGACCGGTCCCGCTCGGCGACCAGGTGCACCGACGGGTGGGGCAGGGTGTGCTGGGTGTGGGGGTCACGGCCGGTGAGGTCCCAGCGGACCGTCCAGTAGTGCTCGACCAGCTCGGCCAGGCCCGCGCCGGGCCGACTGCGGGTGACCTCGAAGCTCCGCTGCCCGGCGCGCAGGCCGAGCACGCCCCTCGGCCCCTCCTCGACCGCTCCCATTGGCGTCGATCTCCCCCCGCTCGGGCGGCGGCCGGCGCCGTCGCGTTTGTACAAGCCTTCCCAGCATCGTCTGGGCGACACTGGTCGCGGAGGTGATCGAGACAATGGCAGACACGACCAGCAGGGCGACCGGGACGTTCACGATCAAGGACTGGGACGAGCAACCCTACGCCGAGGCCGAAGGGGCCCCCAAGCTCACCCACGCCCGCGTCGTCACCACCTACAGCGGCGAGCTCGACGGCGAGGGCACGGCCGGGCTGCTGATGGTCTACGACCAGGCCGACGCCAGCTACACCGGCTACGAGCGGTTCACCGGCTCGCTGGGCGGCCGCGCTGGCAGCTTCGTGGTCCGGCTCGACGGCGGGTTCGAGAACGGCGTCGCCAGGACCTCCTGGACGGTGGTCGAGGGGACCGCCACCGGCGACCTGGCCGGCCTGACGGGCGAAGGCGGCTACGCCGCCAACCAGGGCGACCCCGAGGTCGCCTACGAGCTGCGGTGGTCGCTCTAGGATGCTCGCATCCGGCCAGCCGGCGGCCGAGGTCCAGGCCGAGATCCGCGAGCGGCTTGGCGTCTAGCGCGGGTGGCCCGGCTCCCGCGGCGGCGCCGCTTCCAGGGGACCATCCGGCCCGGCGGGCCCGACTGGGTCTACCTCCCGGTGGAGGTGCCCGGCGGGGTGGGCGAGCTGGCCGTCCGCTACCGCTACGACCGGCCCCCGACCCCGCCCGGGGTGTCGGGCAACGTGCTGGACATCGGCGTGTCCGACGAGCGGGGCGCGGGGC
>Ga0222622_10001097_pt1 | contig 10865 bp, 3 predicted proteins | sample PLM2_5_b1metaG_FD_177335 | JGI IMG/M metagenome (GOLD analysis project Ga0222622, IMG submission 177335) | Groundwater sediment microbial communities from an aquifer in East River, Colorado, USA - PLM2_5_b1 | ecosystem: Environmental > Terrestrial > Soil > Riparian zone | place: USA: East River... | reverse complement strand
TTTGATCGCGCTCTCGAATCCGACTTCCATGGTCGAGTTGTCGGATTGAGTTCCGGGCACCAGGTTTTGCCGCTGGCCCGGACCGCCAAGGCGGTGATTGATCAAGTGCAAGCGCCGGAAGTACGGTGCGCCCTGCACATGATCGGCGGCCTGCAGGTACGTCCACCCGACAGGGCTGTGATACGGCGCGGAACCAATCGGACGATTGGCCGAGAGATCTTCAGCCACCGCCTGTTCCGCCCGGCCGGCTGAATCCACATCGAAGGTGTATTTGGGCCGCGGCAGATCCGGATCGGCCACGTCCAGCACTTTCCCGCGTGCCAGGATTTCGCCCATCTTCACCAGCGCCTTGTCGAGATCGTCGGACTTGTCGTTGATCTCTTTGTCGCTACCGGTTGCGTCAATTTTGCCCCGGGCGCCGAGCCGATCGAGTTCCCGGATCAGCTTCTCGATCACGTTGCGTTGCGTCTCCGCTTCCTTCCTGATGTTGGTGTAGCTGGCAGGGATGCGTGCGACGATGTCTTCGAGGTAGCTGCGATCGCTCTCGACAACCACGCGGACCGCAGGCGGCTTTCCCTCCAGTTGAATCGAATGCGGCTTGCCCTCCTCGGACTTGAAACCAACACGTTTGCTCCACCAGTTGAGGATCGCGCTGGCCGCTCCCTTCGCGGCCTGGATGATCGACGCAAAGATCGCCTTCAGCTTGTCGTAGATGGCCAGGATCGCCTTGTCCACCTTCTCGCGGATCTTTTCGATGATTTCGCGAATCTTGTCGCCGACGCCGCTGAGGCCCACCTGGTCGGCCAGGAATCCAATCACCGCCGGCGTGCCGCGTTTCATCGCGTCGAGGACGAGGCCGGCCGGGCCTGCGATCGCACCACCGGCGATCTCCATCACCGCGTCGAGCCCCTTGTCGATCATCTCGAGGATCGTTCGCATCCAGCGCACGGCCGTCTTGATGGCGCGGTAGATCCGGCGGATGGCGTCGAGCACCTCGGACAAGCCGGCGGACGCCGCTGCCGCGGTCGCCATCTCGGCGATCTCGATCGAGACCTGTTCGACGATCCACGTCACGATTCCTTCGAGAACGATCTTGGCGAAATCCTTGGCGTTGCTGATGATGGCCTCGGTGACCTCGCCGGGGCTCTTGCCCCGCATTTCCATGATCCAGTCCCAGGCACGCGTGATCCGCTGCCACCATTTCTTGAGTGAAATGGCGGTCTCTTTCGAGATGCGGTTGTTCTTCTCCAGGACATCGATGACGTGGTTGACCGAAAGGCCCATGACGTCGAGAGCGAGCTGCATCAGGTCCCACGGGTCGGTCCAGCTCTTGGGACGCTTGATCCCCTGCTGCGCGACCTCTCCAAAGAGCCAGCCCTCGATGCCGCCCAGCAGGTTGTCGAAGAGCTTGGCGCCGTACATCTTGAACGCCATGCCGACCGTCCGCACGCAGTTCTTGAGGAATTTGATCGGAGCGGACGTGACGGTGTCCCACGCCACCTGTGCTTTCTGAATGACCTTCAGTAACAGCTCGATTGGAACGTTGAAGACACGGAGGATCAGGTTGAACGTTGCCTTGATGGCGCCCTTCAGGTCCTTGGTCACGAACACCAGATGGATGATGTTCTTCACGTCCGCTTTGGTCTTCTGCCACGCCTCGTCGTTCTTCACCAGCTCTTTGAAGATCTCGATCTGACCGAGGATGAGCGGACCGATCCAATCGATGAACGGGTCGCGGATGCAGCTCGGGATCTTGTTCCACAGCTCGCCGGCCAGCAGGATTGGCAATCCGTAGATGTCGATCAGAAGGTTCCCGACCTTGATGAAGAAGTTGAGCACCGGCTGCAGAAACGCCCGCAGCCGTTCGATCCCGGTCTCGATCCACTTGACGAGCGCGTTCAGCTTCTCCGATGCCCAGGCCGCGAGATCGACCGCCTTCTGCGCGAGCCACTGCGCGGCATCGACGAGGAATTGCAGCGCGGTGCTTGCCGCGGCCCCGACGACCTTGCCCAGGCCGTCGGCAAACTGGCCGAGCTTGCCGCTCACCGAGGCCGCCATCTTCGTGATGGCGCCGGTCATCTTGTTGATCGCGGCCATGAGCTGCGGGATGAGGACGTTCTGGGCGTAGGCTCGGGCGCGGACGATGGCGTTCCCGCCGGCCAGGTTTGCGCGCAGCCATCGCACGCCTTGCACCACCCCGTAAATGGCGGCGCCGGCAAGGATGATCGGTCCGGCCGGCGAAATCATGACCAGAATGCCGCCCACAACTGCGGCGACCGTCTGAATCTGTTTCTTGTACGGCTCGATTTTCTTCTGGACCCAATCCCAGGCCGCGCCCGCCTTTGCCTGGACCCACTGCAAAATGCCGTTCTGGCCCTCCGGCCCCTCACCGATGCCGATCTTGTTCTTCAGCCAGGTCCAGGCCCGCGCCGCGAGATTTCGTACCGGCGCGGTTTTGTCCCAGATCCATTCGGCCAGGTTCTGGAGTTGTTCGAACTGCGCCGCCGCATACTTCTTGATGAACTCCCAGACCGGTGCGCCGAACTTGTCCCAGACGCCCTTGAGGAAGTCGCCGATCTTGCCGGCGATCTCCTGAAGCTTCTCGACGATCGGCGTGATCAGCTTGGCAGCGAGATCTTCGATCTTCTGAATCGCCTCGGAGATCGGCTTGCAGTCGTTCTGCGCGATCTTGGCCGCCGCGTCCTGCATCCAGGCGACGAGCGGACCAAAATGGGTATGCAGGAACGTGCCGGGACCGGCGATGGCGCGGACGGGGCCCATCATCGTGTCGACGAGGTTTTTCACCGCGCCGCTCACTTTGTCCTTGACCCAGTCGAGCACGCCTTCCGGGCCGCGGCGGATGATCGGCACCAGGTTCGGCGCGTGACTCTCGAGCAAGCTCCAGATCGTCGACACGAGAAATCCTTCGTCCTCGTCGGCGTGCTGGGGTGTCATCGTTGCCGCGTGGCCGCTCACCGTGAACGTCCCACCGGAGGTGACGGCTTGCGCGGCCTGTGCCGCTTCGCTCTCAGATGCCGATCGACCGGAGCACGCACTGCAGGTGCACGCGCCGCCCGTACATCGCTGCACGACCGGCGCGCTCTGCTGCTGCAGCACATGGGCAACCTCGTGCGCCAGCAGCGCCACATCGTGCGGATGCGCCCGTTGGCCGAGGACGACGTGGTGCCCGAAGGCGAACGCGCGTGCGCCATGCGCGAGCGCGAGATGCGACGCCGTTTCGCCCTGGTGCACGCGAACGGCGCTCAGGTCGGCGCCGAATCCGTTTTCAAGCTGACGGCGCAGGTCGGGAGCGAGCGGTTCCCCGGAACCGGCAAGCGTGATCACGGGTGCGCCAGGCCCTGCCGCTAACGACGGCGTCTCCGAGATCGGCGTGACTCTGCGCTGCGGATCAGCGGCTTTCGTGCCGGCCGGCAGGAGACGCACCATGGGTGCGCGCGAAGTGACCGCGAGGTCGCGTTGCCGGCGCGCGAGCGGCGACGACTGTGGCTGGGGAGCGGCAGCGGGACCGGCAGGGGCGGGCGATCGTGCGGGAGCCGCCATTGTCAACGCCTGCCAGCACGGACCCGTAGCGGAGACAGGCCGCCTTGTTTACGATACTCGCGCTCCACCGCGCATTCGAAGTGGCCTGACCCCAGCGGGGCATCGGCTTCGGCCGCAAGCAGGGCCGCGTGGAGCGCGACGTTACGGATTTGTCCGCCCGAGAGTGAGCAGCGTTGCACCGCGCCATGGAGCAGTTCGAGATCGATCTGATGCCGCGCTGGCAGATGCAGTTGCCAGATCGCAAACCGCTCGGCCGCATCCGGCAACGCGAAATCGATGACGACGTCCATGCGGCGCTGGAATGCGCTGTCGATGTGGTCGCCGGCATTGGTCGTCACGATCAGGATGCCCTCGTAGGACTCCAGCCGCTGCAGGAGATAGTTGGTTTCGAGATTGGCGTAGCGATCGTTGGCGCTCTGCACGCCGGTGCGCTGCGTCAGCAGCGCATCCCCCTCGTCGAGCAGCAGCATGACGTCGAGCTCTTCCGCGCGCGCGAATACCCGCTCGAGATTCTTTTCCGTCTCGCCGATGTACTTGTTCACGACCGCAGACAGATCGACGCGATACAGATCCATCCCGAGCGTCCCGGCCAGCAGGCGAGCGGCGAGGGTCTTGCCGGTGCCGCTCGGCCCCTTGAACAGCGCTCGCACGCCGGGTCCGACCGTGCTCAGCGCCGGGCCGGCAAACGCGCCGAGGCGCTCGCGCTGGCGGCAGCGCGCCGCCAGGGTCGTGAGTTCCGATAACGTCGTGGACGACGCGGCGAGCGACGACCACTCGGCGGTGCACTCCACGCGCTGCGCAAGGGCCTCGAGACCTGAGCGATCGAGCGTCTGCACCGCCGCCCGCACCGCGGCCGCGTCAATCGCTCCGGCGGCATCGAGTTCCTGCGCCGCGCGCGCGACGCTGGCGCTGCGCACGATGTTGCCGCTCGTGAGCCGCAGGGTTGTGAGTTCGGGGGTATCGAATCCGATCGTCCGACGCCACAGCTCCGCGCGAACATCCGGGCTCGGCGGCGGGATCCGCAGTGTGATCGCTCGGTCCGACAATGCTCCGGCCACGCCGCCTGAGACGCCCAACGTGACGATGAATGGGGCCAGGCGCTCGCGCAGATCGGGCAGTTCGAAGGATTCGGACGGACCCGGTTCGGCGGCGACGAGCAAAGAGGCATCAAGAAGGCAGGCGAGCGATGCCGCGGTCCGCCAGCGTGGGTCGCGCGCACCATCGAGGCCGGAGACTTCGAGAATGCCCTTGCCGATTGCGGATGCGATGGCGCCCGCCAGGGTCCGCCGGCCATTGTGACGCGGCCCGCGAAGCACGACCGCCGGCGCCGCGCCCCGATCGAGGATGCGCGCCAGCCGTTCGCATTCGACGCGCAACCGATCGGGCAGGGCCAGCGTGTCGAGCCGGCGACTGGCATCGGTCCGGCGGTACTCCGCCCAACCGGTCGTCGAGATCAACTCTCCGCCCCGGATCGCTTCCGTCGCGGCGGGGCTGATGCGCAGGCACAGGCTGTCGCCCGGCACCGGCTCGACCAGTCCGAGCGCCTGTAGCCGGTACGCACCGCTTCGCGCGCCGCGTTCGTCGTCGCTCTGCCAGGCACCCAGGAGTCCAATCGTCGGACGATGGAGTCCGAGCCCGCCCTGCAAGGCATCGAAGACGACACCAAATCGTGGATCCTCATCCGGCAGCCCGATCTGCGCCAGCAGCGTGAGATCGTGTTGCCGAAGATCGGCCGCATGGCGCAGCGCGACGAGCGGCAGCCGGATCGAGGCGGCACGCTCCCATGCGTCAATCGAAGCCAGCCATCGCTCGGAGGCTCGCGCGAAGCTCGTCTCGTCGAGCCCAGCCGCCGCGATTTCGTTGAAGTAGCCGCCGAGAAACGGAAAGCGGTCGTGGGCCGCGTCGGCAGATCCGAAATGCAACGTCGCCTGCTCGATGACTCTCAGCAGCGCGGCATAGAAGTAGAGCGCGAAGTGCTGTCGGGGTGTGTGGGTGAGCGCCGCGAAAAAATCGTCCACGTCGCCTCCTACTCGTAGTGGAACCGGATCACGCGTCCCGCCGCAGGCACCCAGCCGGGGTCGCGATCCAAGCCGGCCACGCGAATCGACAGCGGGTGCGCGGTCAGCTCGAACGTGGCATCGAGCCGCGTCGACGTGAGCGCCAGGCGCCCGGGTCGAGCACACAGGAACGGCAAGGCGGCGGCCGGTTCATCGAGGTCGAGCGCAGGCGCGGCACACGCGGCGAGGATCGACGTCCAGTCGCTGATCTTCATAGAGAGAGTGAGTTCCTGCAGGGCATCGAACTCGAGACCCGCCGGTTCGAGGTGCTCGCGACCGCCCAGCTCCGCCAGCAGATCCCAGACCGGATCGAGACGAAAGGCGTCATCGAAGATGTGCTCGCCCACCAGAGCCAGAAAGTCGCCAATCGGGAGGGCGAGTCCAGCACGCAAGGGGGCGGTGAAGTCGGCGTACAGCTCGAGATGCAGCGCGAGATTGATCAGATAGAAGATGCCGGCGAATTGACTCTCCACCACACGAACCGGCGGGATGGCTTCGCCGCGAGCGTGGTCTTGTACCACGCGCTCTCCGGCAGTCAATGCGGGCGAGAGATTGGCGCCTGCGGACTCGCGTGCATCGGAGTCACGGTTGAGCGGCGTGGCCACGTCGCCAGCCTGGACGGGCGGTTGGCGTGACGTCAGTGTGTCAGGTTGTCGCGAGCCGGACGCGATCTCCGGTTCCTCTCTCCTCGCACGTTCAGAACGCTCTGTGATTTCTGTCCTGTGTAGACCGACCGGCCGAGGTGGGACCGGCCGCTCTCGATCGCGCGCGCGGACGTCCTCTCTCGCTGGCGCGGCTTCGGTGCTGACGTCACAATGTTCGACGCGTCTCAACACGGCGACAACGCCCTCCGCTCTGGCGACGGCGGGTGCCCGCTCGAGCAACAGTGCGAGGACCGTGAGCGCACGCTGCGCAGGCGACAGGGTGTGGGTGTCGGCAGACGAGTAGTCGCGAAGCACGGACGCGACGCGTGGCACGACGCGAGGTTCCACGCCGACGTCACCTGAAGACGGCGTCGTGACATCGCGATCCCGTCCCCGGGGCGGCGTCGGCATCGTCCATCCGCTCACGGCGAACGACGAGGCGACGGCCGCGCCGAGCTCTTCGCAGAACGTGTCCGGCATCGCGCGGACCACCGATGAGACACAGTGCGCGCGGGCGAGCCGCTCGATCGCCCCGGGCACGTAGATGGCAGACGCAAGAAATGCACGCTGCACGATCGACCCGTTCAGTCCCTCGCCGAAGCAGGCGCGCCACCACCAGGCGCCGCCATCGCCGCGCTGCCAGTCGCGGGCCAGACACGCCAGCAGTTCGGCCTCGTCCATGAAGAGAACGACCTCCGCATTCGCCGGCACCGGCCCTCCGAACGGCCGCACGGTACTTCGCATGAGTGCGGTCATGCGTTCGCCGATGGCGGCCGTCCACTGTGCGGCGTTCGACCCGTGGTCGATCCGCATGCGGCGCACGCACACGATCGCGCTCGCCGGAAGATCCGGTGGCCGCAGGCTGACGCGGTCGAGCGTCCTCTCCAGCGCGAGCCGCAGGGCAAAGTGGTCGTCTGAGCGGCCGACCGCCCGCAGCGTCCTGATGCGATCGCGCGAAGCATCGACCAGCATCACGGTTGCTATCCGATGCCTCGCACAACAAGGCCGGCCTTGATGCCCCGAAGCAACGCGCCCGCGCGGGCCAGGTTTCCGCCAAAGGCGCCGGCGATTTCGTTTGCGGTCTTTCCCGCCAGCGCGCCGACCGTGACGTCGGCGCCGAGAAGATCCTTGAGGTTCTTTTCCTCGGCGCGGCTCAGCGGCGCGAGTGCACCAACGCCAAGGCTCCCGCGGCTGGCCGCCTTGGCCGCGTCCACGAGCTTTCCGGCAGCCTCAGCGCTCAGGTTGGTGGCCGCAGCCACCGAGGCCGGGTCGGCGGCCGCCAAATCGTCGACTGTCTCCAAGCCGACTTCGGTGAGCTTCTTCGCGCTGAGCGAATCGACACTCGACCACAGGGCCAGGCTTGCCGTTGGGGCAGCCTCAATAGAACTACGCGCCATGACGCTGACCGCTTCGGTCGTCAGCGCGTTCACGGCGGCGTCGCGCGCCGCCGCTGCGGTCGTGTCGAGGCCAAGCGCCTCGACGATGACGCCTTTGCCCTCGGCGCGCGCGGCGTTGGCGACCAGGGCTCCTTTCGAATCGATGCCATGCCCGGCGAGATGTGCAATCTCGCCCGCCGACAGTCCCATGCCTTCGAGCGACCACGCCTCGCGCGCCACCACGCTACGGGCCTTTTCGGTCAGCCGCTTGGCGAAGCCGCGGCTGCCCAGCTTGTCGCCGAGCTTCTCCTCGTCGGCGTTCGCGAGCGCCACGTCATCGTTGATGCCCATATCGCGCAGGATCTTGTCGACGTTCTTGTCGATTCCGAGATAGGCGCGATCGCTGTTGATCGATTTGATCGACTCCACTGCGTCGGCGATCAGGTAATCGGCCATTTCCTCGGGCTCGCCGGTCGCGTCGATGATCAACTCGCCCCACCCGCCCGCCAGATCGTTGATCTCGATCAGTTCAGCCTCGTGCAGGCGCCTCATGACCTCTTCGCCGATGCCAGGAATGTGTTCCTCTTTGATATTGACCGGGCCCTTCGTTATGACCTCCAGGGGCGTGATCGACACGGGTACCGCGATGGGTCCGAACACCGCATACGCTGGCGGCAGGAAGGGAACTTCGCGCGCATCCCGGGCTGGCTGGAATTGCCGATCGATGAAGAGCAGCGGACGCTTTTCGGCGATACGCTCGTCGTCGAGCTCCTCGACGAACCATTTTTGCCACTGCCTCAGCCAGCGTTCGACCTGTTTCGCGTCCGTATCGGAGACGAATTCCATCTCGATCATCCGATCCCACGGCGGCTCGTCTGCGAAGATGATTTCGTCGGTCGGTGAGGTGTAGCGTTTGCTTGGTTGCGATTTCGAACGCTTCGCCCGGTCGCGCATGCGCAGCTTGTCGCTGCCGACTCCCTTTTCACCGGCGTATTGACGCTTCTCCCCGTAGTAGTACGTCTCTTCGAATTCCGTCGCCTTGAGCACGAGACACAGCTTCAACTTGCGGACGCGCACGTTGCGAATGGCTTCGACGTCGACGCATCGGCTCGGTTCCTTGTGATCTTTTCTGACCGGTTCGAATACCAGCGTCGTGGTGATCTGATTGCCGCGCGAGGTCGGTCCGACATTCGACTTGCTGGCGTTCTGGTATCCGCGCGCGGTGCCGTTGATCGCATAGGTCGCGGGCGGCAAGTCGGCGATCAACCAGCTGCTGCTGGACGGCTGGAACACCGCGTTGCGGCTGACCCCGCCGCCGGCCGCCGTGATCCCTTCGACTTTGTTGGCGAGGCGTGCGCCCGTCGTCTTGTCGACCGGGTCGACGAGAATTGATCCATTCGGGAGCGGCGTCAGCGTCACACCCAGGTCGACGGTACGACCGCCGACGACCGTCGCATCCTGCGGCGCGACGGCGACGTAGTCGGCCGCGGTGATGTTCACCCGGTGAAGACCCGGCACCAACTCTATGATTGGCACCGTACCGCCCGTTCGCGTGGTGGCTCGGGTTACCGTGCCGGTGGCGGCGGTCGCCGTCACTTCGATGGCTTCATTGGCGCCCGGAGCAGGAGACAGCATCACCCGGATGTTGCCGTTCGACGAGCGCGCAAACACGACGAACGAGTCGCCGACAACTTGTTCCGGTACTTCGTACACGCGCACCGGCACCGGCGGGGTCGTTGCCAGCGCAAACGGCTCGTCGAACCAGGACCGCTGCAGGATCCCTCGGAGCAAGGCGGCGTCGACGGGGGTGACTGCCGGCGGGGCGTGCGGCCCGAGGAATGTTCGCCAGTTGAATCCAGCGCCGCCGGTCGGCAGCCATCCGCCGGCAGGCAGCACGTCGAAGTACGTACTGGCGACGGTGCCCGCCTGGGAACCCTGGGTTCTGACGATCTCGAGCTGCGACTGAAATTGCAGGAACGTCGCCTCCGCTTCCGCGATTCGGCGTGGCCCGGCGACTCCCCGCCACGCATCGATCGCGGCGGTGTCCACGAGCTTGCGCCGCGCCGGCCAGATATCGATGAAACTGATGCCGTCGCCCTTCAGGACGACGACGGCCAGTGGCACGTCACAATTTGTGAGATCGCCTCGCGTGCGCATCGCATCGAGCAGACCCCAGGACGGCGATACAGGCTTGATCGCGGTGCGTCGCGCCGGATCGGCAAAGCCGAGGGCACGGGTCCCGAAACACAGGTGGGCGAGCAGATTCCGCAGCCGCTCGCGCGCGGTGACGTTCGTCGGCGGCAACAGGCCCACGACCTGGCCGCGCACGGTGTCGTCGATGCCGTCGAGTTCGGTGATCGCAATGGGCACGAGTCTGAAACGGACGCCGGACACCGTAAAGCGTGCGCCGCACGTGCCGCGTCCCGCGGCGGTGGTGTTGGGATCGCTGACGAGCGCGGTTTCGCGGTAGCCGGACGCGGGGGCGATCACCAGCACGTAGGCGCCGTCGCCCCCCAATGAACCAGGCGCCGGCGGTTCGCACTGGACGAACAGGCCTGAGGCGGCATCGGGCGCAGTCGTCGCGGGCACCAGCGCGACTTGCGCATCGTCGGCGAGGTACAACAAGTTACCGAGTCGATTCAACGCGAGCCCGCGCGTCACCTGCACACGTGGAGGATTCGTATTGACGTGAGAGACGCTGAGGCCCCAGGCCACACCATCGCCGGCCGCCTCGGCCACCAGGCCGACCTGCATGCTCGTCGCCTTCTGCTCGGCACGCAGATCTTCCGCCGACAGCAGTCGGCCGTTGAAAAAGTTGTTGCGCTGCAGGCCGCCATCCAGAATCGGCTGCAGCAAATCTACGGCGCTCATCGCAGATACCTCGCCCGTGATCTCGATCGCGGCCGCTATGTCAACGGCGCGAATTGACTGACTTCCACCATCAGCTCCACTCTCTTCAACAGGTCGCCATTCAGACGGACGCCCCGGGCATCGGTCACGCGGACGGCGAAGCCATCGACCGGCAGGAACTCGACGAAGTTCACGTCGAACATCACCTCGACGCTCGGCGAGATCGGGAGGACCTTGACGATGATTTGCAGATCAGGATCGCGTGGCGGGGCGTACTTGTTATAGGAGAGAACGATGCGCCCCTCATTCACGTCGACGCTTTTCACCGCGAGGCCGTTGAAGACCGGTTTGCGAATGGAGGCGGCGCTGACGATTCC
>Ga0222622_10001095_pt1 | contig 10870 bp, 25 predicted proteins | sample PLM2_5_b1metaG_FD_177335 | JGI IMG/M metagenome (GOLD analysis project Ga0222622, IMG submission 177335) | Groundwater sediment microbial communities from an aquifer in East River, Colorado, USA - PLM2_5_b1 | ecosystem: Environmental > Terrestrial > Soil > Riparian zone | place: USA: East... | reverse complement strand
ATCACACCGACAAGCGACCGACCAGGCGAGCCACACGGCCACCACACCGGCCTCGCAAGACATCCGACCGGCCCACGACCACCCAATCCCCAATAACGCTGTCTACGGGGCACACAGCCTCGCTGACGGCATCCCTACATCCGATGTGGGCCACCAACCCCAACCATGAAAGGCAATCCACCATGAACCTCACCATCGACGAATACATGCGACCCCACGTCGAACGAGCGATGAACCTCATCCTCGCCGCCGCCATCGCCTACGAACAGCAGGGCGACGACGCCGTGCCTGTGCAATGCGAAGCCCGCAACGCATCCGGTTCCGGTCGTTGCGTCCGTCAATCCACCGCTGTCGTCAACGACCGCAGCGTCTGCGCCCATCACGCACGTTGGGCCGAAGCACAGCCGACGTCGGTTGATTCGGCTCCCGCTCATGGCATCGCCCGTCCGAGCGTGCCGGGCTACGAAGTGTTCGACGGCAGGCATCCCTGCGAGTTCGTCGGCTGCGACCACAGCGTCCAGTTCGACGATGAGCCGTACTGCTTCACGCACAGCCCCGATGAGGGGTCGAGCGTGAAGGGCTACTCGTTCAAGGCCAAGCACGCCGACGCCATCGCCAACCGGCTGTGGGGCTGAATGAACCCCGCCGCATCTAACTTTATTCGAGCCCTCAACGAGTACGCCACGATCTTCAATAGCGGACGTGACGCCTCGACCAGCAAGGAATATGAGATGGCTCGAATCCTGCACCGCATCGACCGATCAGGTCGCCGCCGCCGCTACCTGGCACAGACGAAATATCCGTCGATTGACGGCTACGTCGACTGGTGCTCGGGTGGCGAGCCCTCGACCTCGAACGACTGAGGTTCAAGTCTCCTACACAGGATGTAGGAGCAACGCTGCAAAGCCCCATGACCCGCGATCGGGTCATGGGGCTTTCTTCGTGCCCAAACGCCTACTTTGGCGCGCCCCGACACACGAAAGGATCACCTGATGACCGACGACCGAACGAGCGAGAGACAGTTCAACCCACCCTCCACCAGCGATTGGCTCTACGTCTGGCAGGTCTGGAACCCCGAGACCAACAAGTGGGAGTTGATCGGCATGGCCCATCCCGATCAGATGGCGGTGTTGCCGATGGTGACTACCCGTGCCGACGTCGCCGATGGCCTCACCGGTTACGCCCGCGATCATGCGGCAGCGACCGGCCAGCGCTGTCGGCTCGTCAACTTCGTGCCTGGCGCGGTGCTGGCTGAGGTTGAGCCGACGACCGATACCTACGGCAAGTGGGATTCCATCCCGGCGGCGCCCGATGAGACGATGGGCTGATGACGTACCACATCGACGACCTGACACGACTCGTGCGCACCAAGACCGAGGAATGCGACTTCTGCGGCTGCTGGGTGTGGAACGGATCGTGCGATTCGTCCGGGTACGCCAAGTTCAAGCTGCGCGGCAAGACACTGATCCTGCACCGCTACACCTACGACCGGTTGGTCGGCGAAATACCGGATGGGATGACGATTGACCATCTCAACTGCACGCTGCGGCGCTGCATCAACCCCGGTCACATGCAAGTCGTGTCGTCACTCGACAACACGTTGCGTGCCAATGCGACACGTTGGCACGACGTCAAGTTCGACGCCGAGGGCACCGCCATCGCGCGTTCGAAATGCCCGGACTGCGTCGCTCGCGGTGAGCGATTGAAGGGCAACCTGCAAGCAAGCGGGGAGTTCTTCCCCAACGTTCAAGAATCCCGCGCCTACATCTGATGTAGGCACACCATCAACCCAACATGAAAGGCAAGGAATGAGCAACCAACCCAACCTGCGCGTCTGCGATGACAACGTCGACGTGCAAGCGATGCTGCGAGAGACCCTCGAAGCGATGCAACTGACCTACACCGCGTTGGCGCAGACCGTGATGCTCTGCGACCAGGGCAACTCGAAGCTGCCGGTGCTGATCGCCCAGGCACAGGCAGCCAACAGCCAGATGCTCTCGACGCTGCGTCACCCGGCAGGTGGCAAATGAGCGCCGAGAGCGAGAAGCAGTACCGCATCGACCTGGCGTTCGCTCGCATCTGCGACGCGCAACGTCTACTCGACACGCTGATGGACGACGCGCATGGACTGCGCGACGACTACGGCTACGTCACCGCTGAGCGAGCGATCGAGCGCGCCCAGGATCAACTCGTCGCCTACCGCGACAACTTCGAGAAGGTCGTGATGAAGGTCAAGCCGACCGCCAAGTTGGACCGCCAATACGAGAAGGACCTGTCCTGATGCCAGCAACACCGAAGAAACCACCAGCGCGTACCAACATCGCTGAGATACGACCGACCGGCGAGGCACACGTCTTGAACGTGATCTACAAGGCCACTCGGTACCGCTACCTGTTCGACGGCGGTGCCGTGATGGATGTGATCGCCGTCGCCGATGACAGCAACCTGCGCATGGCGGTACTCGAAGCCACCAAACAGCCCGGCATCGTCGGGGTTGCGATCATCGAGGAAGACGTGGACACGTTCACGTTCGAATCGGGGCCGGTATGAGTGGCGACCGATTGACGCGCGCCGCGATTGCCCTCATTCAACGCAACGACCAACTCTCGCCGGGGACACGACAGATTGCGTTACAGCGTCAACTCGATGAGTTGCGTGAAGCGCTCCGTTCGATCGGTGCCATTGACCGAGAATCGGGGCCCGTATGACACAACTACCACCATGCCCACAATGCGGTGGTGTGCTGCGCCTGGAAACGCGCTTCCATGCTCGCCTTGTCAGCTTGGCAGGGACGCAGATGAAACTCGGTGCCACCAAGGTTCCGGTGCTGGTTTGCGACTGCGGGTTTATCGAGGAAGGCAAACCGGTATGAGCAACAGTGACTATCAGGCAGGTGTCGCGCTCGGCATCTTGATCGGCGGGGCGCTTGTGTTGGGCGCGCTGCTGCTGATGGGACGGTGGCCGTGACCGCAATGGAAGCAGATGCCTACATCAAGCTGATCGGCGCGGCGATCGTGTTCATCGTTGCCGCGATGGCGATGGTGATACTCATTTGGCGCGACTCACGACCGCGACCGAACGACTTCACGTCGATCATTCGGCGTGTCGACTCACCCCCGCGCCGACCGGTCCACCATCACAACGGCTACTGCCGCCGCATCGGCTGCAAGGAGGACAACAACGATGAGCGGATGGGATCAGAGGAATGACAACGATGAACGTGATCCCGACATCGAGTTTCGATGGCTGACGGCATTTACCGTCGTCTGCGTCGCAGGCATCGTCGCCTGGATTCTGTGGCCGATCACGAGATGAAGGCCAGCGACTGGACCCACAACTGTTGCTTCGACTGCTGGAACAAGCGTGAGCCCAATCGTCAACCAGTGTGCGACAAGACATTGGTGCCGAGAGGGATCGCGTTGATCTGCTGTTGGTGCGGCATCCCTACCCAATCAGGCATCTACGTTCGAGAAGACCCGACCGTGATGCCCAACTGTCAACACAACGTCGAAGTCATCGTCCCGCGTTCCCGTCAGGACAGATGACTGAGAGGCAAGCAGCCCCCACGATCCGCGACCGGATCGTGGGGGCTTTGTCATGAAAGGAATCAGATGGACCCATGTGAAGTATGGGTCGGTCGTATCGACAGAGCGAAATACGGCCGACGTAGAGGCGGCGAGTACGCCCACCGTTGGGCGTATCGGGTGATGGTCGGCGAGATACCACCAGGGATGCATGTCCTGCATCACTGTGACAATCCACCGTGCATCAACCCCAGCCACCTGTTCCTTGGCACGCAAGCCGACAACATGCGCGACAAGGAACAGAAAGGCCGTGGCAATCACCCACAAGGTGAGCGTCATGGTCGCGCCAAGTTGACGGAAGCCGACGTACTGATGATCCGCGCCTCGGCGCTGAGCAACGGCGCGTTGGCGCGTCAACTCGGCGTTACGAAGAAGACCGTTAGGCGTGCTCGTGATGGGCGCGCCTGGCGACACCTATCCAACCCATGAAAGAGAGAGCAAGTGCCAACCAATAAACCGAAACCCATCTACCGCGAGGCGATCGACAAGATCGCGGATCGCATCGACGACGCGCTCGTTGCCGCCGTGCACCGCATGGACGAGAACGACGACGTCGACCTGGACACGATCATCGTGTCGTTGGCCGAGGCGCGTGCCTACCTCGTCAGCGCCCGGATCATGGCAATCAGCGCCGATCACATCATCTCGATCGACGTTCCCAACGATCGGCCACGGATGTACGCCGACGAGCTACCGGAAGGAGCTAAGCCCAAAGCGTTGCCGTTGCCACCGATCAAGCCGCAAGGTCACAACAAGCCGAAGTACAAGAAGGGCATGGCGGCGCAGTTCAAGGGCGCCAAAGACTTCGACTGTCCCCGCTGCGACGCCGAGGCAGGCACCAACTGCTTCAAGTTCGACGGGCCCGGAGCGCATCCGAAGCTGACCGACGAACGCAACGACGGCACGTTCTTCCACCGTCAACGACAGGACTTGGCGAAGGCGTACAACGACCGCATTCGCAAAGCGAACCTCATCACTTGATCTTCAACCCAGAGGAAAGGAACACATGAATCAGCGATACACCCGCAAACCGCGTTCATGGCCTGAACACGAGAACCCGATGCTGTTACCGATATCGGGCTACCGCGATCAGATACATCGGATCACTTACTTGCCGTGGTCCGACGTGACGCTCGGCGCGATCGGTTGGGAAGTGTTCCCCGACCGATCCGTCAGCAACGTGCTCGTCTACATCATGCCGATGGCAGACGACACGGGCCTAGAGATTCGGTGTCACGCCACCGAGTCCTTCCCTGATCCGAGCAAGGACCAACTGCTCGGAACCATCCACATCCCGCTCACGCTGCTCCACCCAGAGGCATGAGCCCTACATCAGATGTAGGGGAGTCGATTTCGGCTCCCACCAACCACAACCCCATGAAAGGCAATACCGCTATGGCAAGCACAGCACTATCCACATTGTCCTTCTCCGATCTTGTTCGCAAGGTCGGAGGGACACCGGACTCGGCACGTCCGGTGATCTTCCCCGAGGGCAACCACCAGTTCAAGGCTCCCGGCACATACGAGTCGGACCCGATGTCGTCGATTCCGGTGTACGACGCCGAAGTCAAGGCGATGTACGAATACATCGAGCAGTCAGAAGCGTTGCCCTACGGCTACAACGACGTCGCCGTGTGCATGACGCGCGTGCTGCGTCGCTGCGATGGTGGCGTCACGCGCTCGAAGAAGCCGGGCCCGTTCAAGCTGCCGTCCGAGCAAGTGATCGAGACCGGCTACGACCGCGAAGGCAACATGCGGTACGAGACGGTGCCCGGTGACTGGATGACGATTCCGGGTCTCGAAGGTCAATGCCGTGTCGTCGCCACGCGTGAGGGCACCGGCACCGTGACGTTCCAGTTCCGGCGTTTCTGTCAGGACGCGATCAACGGCTTCTTCGCCTACATCCGTGAGGAACTGCAGCAGCGGTCGATCTACCGCGGCCAGATCATCACCAGCGACTACAAGTACGTCAACGTCGCTGGCTTCGATCGCACACAGGTCGTGTTCAACCATGACCTGCAGGAAGCGGTTGGTGTCGCCTGCATCAGCCCGATCATCGACTTGGATGCGATCATCGCATCGGGTGAGAACCCGAAGCGTTGCGTGCTGCTCGCTGGCCCGCCAGGGACCGGCAAGACGCTGTTGTTCCGAGTGTCACAGTCATACCTGTTCGAGATGGGGATGACCGGCGTGATCGTGCCTGCGGGCGGTTCGGCGAAGGACATGGCGAAAGGTCTCACGATCGCTCGCAGCTACATGACCAAGGACGGCATCGTCGGGCTGTTCATCGAAGACATCGAGAAGATGGCGAAGGAAGATCGTTCCCTCGCACTCGACAACCTCGATGGTTCGATCAGCAAGAGCGACCGCATCCTGATCATGATGACGACCAACTTCCCCGACTTGGTCGATCCGGCGTTCCTGCGTCAAGGGCGCGTCGACGACTACATCGAAGTCAACCTGCCCGACCTGGATGCGTTCACGCGTCTGATCAAGATGCGTCTCGCCGGTCGTCTCGCTGAGCGCATCGAATGGGACCGTGCGTTCGAGGCATTCCACAGCTACACCCCGGCGTGGATCGTCGGCGGTATGTCGAAGGTGATCCGTTCCGTGATCGCCCGCACCCATTCCGCCAGCGACATCATGGTCACGACCGACGACTTGGTGACCGGGGCGACGTTGATGCGTCGCCAGTGGGAGTTGCAGAACGCTTCCGCCAACCGGGCACCGGAACCGGAAACGTTGGAGCAGGCGATGCGTCGTATCGTCCGCGAGGAAGGCGGCGGCGAGACGAAGCTGCCGTTCGAACTCGGAGACATTGGCGAGGCCGTGGACAACGTCGTCGAAGCCCGTGTCGACGGCGCCAAGGTCAACTTGGAGACCGAGACCGGCAAGCCGGTGACGGGTCACATCGCCACCAACTGATTACCCGCCGCCCGCCTACATCCGATGTAGGCGGGCGGCACTCATCAACCCAACTCATGAAAGGAAGTCTCGGGATGTTCCCGAACGATGAACTGCAAGCAATCCATCAAACGATTCTCGATCACAAGACCCATCTCGTCGTCCATCACGGCGAGTACGACATGCCACCGATCCTGGCGCTGCGCTGGCGCGGTCGGATCATGAAGCAGGTCGACATGGCGCTGTGTCTCGCCAAGCTGTACGACGCATTGCAACCGATGCCGGACAGCTTGGTACGCGAGATTCTCGAACCACCCCGCCTCGTCCAAGGCGTCTTGGAGATGGTCACGACGCAGGCATGGGCGAAGTTCCCGTCCATCAATGCCAAGGGCGCGGTGATGGCGAAAGTCCCCGATGTGCCGCTCGAAGGCGTGTGGCTGTCGCTCGAACAGTTCCACGATCCGCGTGGCGTGGACGACATCGCCAACCTGCCGGTCAAGGGTGACCTGCAGCACGACTTCGAGACCAACCCCGACTCGGCAATCCTCGAAGCGGTTGCGACCTATGTGATCGAGACCGGCGCCACTGGTCTCGGCGAATGGGCACGACTGACGACGTGTCATCGACGTGTCGAAGGTGGTGGCGTCGAATGGCTCGACACCGAGATACGACGGGGCGACGAGTCGCCGCTCGTGGAACCGGAGCAGGACACGTTGATCGACGTGATGCTGCCTTACGTCACGAGGGAGTCGCTGGCATGAGCTTGACACCCGAGCAATACGTCGAGTTCTTCGTGTCGGTGGCACGCGGCATGTACGACCGACAGTTGGACATTGGGGCGGCAGCGGAGTTGTGCTTCACCGCTGCCCAACCGAACGCCGTCGCCACGATCGTCGACATCCTCGACGACTTGAAGGCGGAACTCACCGACTGGATTCCATCGGACCTGAACTCGATCCACGAGTGCAGCATCGTGCAGATCGTGTTCGACAGCTTCGACAATCCAGGTGATGGCGAGAAGCGCAACGTCGCCCAGGTCGTGCGTCTCGCGGTCGCGCCTGGTTGGCATTGGTCACACGTCCACGCCAGCCGCACCAACATCGACGACGCGATCACGGCGGTCGGCCGCAAGCACCTGCCGGACTACGCCGAAGATGTCCAGATGGTGCGGCGCACGAAGGCGCTCGGTGACCAACCGATCGCTAGAGGCGGATTCAACCCGTTGTTCCGCAACAACATCGAAGCAGAAGTCGACAAGTTCCGTGAGGAACTTGATCGTCTGTTCCCAACCCAGGAAGGAGGTTAGAAATGAACCGGCTTGAACTCACCGATTTCGAGTTGACGGTCAACGCCAAGATGGCTGACATCCATCGCCAGGCGCTGATCAAGAAGCTCGCCCGCATCGGTGACAACGAAACCGAGCGGCAGAACACACTCGATGAAATCGAGGCGTGTTCATCCATCTCGCAGAAAGCGCGTCTGATCGACGACACACGACTGCGAGCGGTGCAATGACCAATGGCGTGCCAATCATCGCGGCAACAACGCGACTGAGTGACACCACCAACGAACTCACGATGTCGAACGACACGACGCTCTACGGCTGCACCTGGCCGAAGTGCAACTACGTCGTCGAGACACGCGAGTCGGTGCCACGTCACTACAAGACGCACAGTGGGCAAGCCGCGCAGAAGCGACGGGCCGACCGTCGCCCGCGATCAGCAGTCGTCGTCAACGAGGTACTCGAATCAGCATTGGCGTTGCTCGACATGGTGCAAGACCTTGTCGATCGACTCGATGCGTTCGATGCCGAGTTCGCCGACATGCGTAAACAGATCGCAGAGCACGCGATCGAAACCGAGGGCCTCCGTTTGGAGGTCGAGACCAACCGCATCAAGGCGGAACGTTACGACTTGATCATGCAGATGACGAAGGAAGCGAAGCTGGACGAAGGTGTCGACGATGCCTCGTAAGCCGAGTAGCTGTCCTGTATGCGGCAAGCCATTCAAGGTGCGCCGTAAATGGAATGGTGGCAATCCGATTGATGTCGAGTTACCCGACTGTGACTGTGAAGCCGACAAGGCCACTGATGAGTGGCTGAGGCGATTCGTAGCACGAAAGGAACGCGATGCCTCGGAGACCTAAGCCCCCCGTCATCCTCTACGGCGCAACGCGCCGTGGCCGCAAGCATGAGTGCCCGCATTGTCACGGCGTCACCCGCGCCGTGAAGGGCACGTCCCTAGAGCAAGCCATCGCCAATCACGAAGCAACGTGTCCAGCGATCCACCGAATCAACCCGAAGAAAGGCAAAGCGAATGACTGACATACCCGATCGGCCACCAAAGCCGACGAAGAAGATGACCAACGCCATGCAGCGCGCGTTTCTCGCCCAGGCGGCGAGAGCACGCGACCTGCCCGACGCCTACCTGGACTGCCGATCACTCGGCCACGCCTGGCAGGAATGTGAGCCCGACCGACCAGCGAAGTTCGGCGAGCTACACGTCTACCAATGCCTGCGATGCCTCGGCATCCGCGACGACCTGATCAGCCACAAGTACGGCGAAATCCTGTCCCGCGGTTACCGACATGCGCCGGGCTACATGATGCCTGTGCCCGAGGATGGCACCCGGTTGTTCAGCGCTGCGGCGTTGCGCTCCGAGCGCCGTCGTCGCAAGCAGGAAGGCACGCGGAAACTCCCCGACGTGCGCCAGTGGGACGAGAGCGTTGTCGAACCACAAGAGACACCACCCATCACCCGTAAGAATGGAAGGAAGGCAACAACATGAACCCCGAACGAATGCGAGCGGTCGCCGACGCGATCGAAGAAAGCGGCCGATTCATGTACTCGTCGTGGGGGGCCACTCTCGACGTCGAAGGCGACGAAGTCGAGGGCATTTCCACCACCAACGAGTTGGCAGCAGTCGGCACGCTGCGTAAGTGCGGCACGACCGGCTGCATCGCCGGATGGGCGGCGACGTTGGCGCTCGAAGAAAACCCGATGCTGTGGGGTCGTCGCAACATGATGATCAGCGACATGGCTGAGGCGTATCTCGACCTGACCACCACCGAAGCGCACGTCCTGTTCCTCGGTCAAGCGATGGTGCTGGCCGGGTTCTACGAGGGCGACGGTGAGGCGCTCGCCAAGGGGACCGCGATCGAAGCAGCGAAAGTGCTGCGGATGGTCGCAGATGGTGAGGTCGTGCTGTGAGCGAACAAGCTGCCGCGTTTGCGGCACTCGAAGCCATCCAATCGGGAAAGTGGGATCGCTTCCTGCTTCGACTCGGCGCCGCGATCGCACAACGGCGCAACACCCAGGAGTACAAGGACCACGTCAAGGCAAAGGAGCAGTTGTGAGCAACGACGCATCGAGCATCACGTCCCATCCCCGCCAGCCCGTCAACACCGGGCCCGACCCGTTGGTCACTGTCGTCGCCGGATACGTCATCGGCAGCCTGCTGCACGGTGGGCTCGACCTGTCGTTGATCAACGTCGACGCGTCGACCAACGACAACCGAGCCACGTTCACCGTGGAAGGCAAGCACAACCGCAAGCGGCTGCAGATCAGCGTCCGAGAGTTGCACGAGGCATGAGCGACTACGACAACTATGAGATGTATACCGACGACGGAGATGCCTACGTCGCCCGCGAGGTCAACGACCTGATCGAGCGCGGCATGGCTGGCGGCTTCGAACGAGTCCATCTGCTCGGCGAGATTCGAGCAATGATCGACTCGGTCAGCAAGGTCCACGGTGAGGTTTACGACACCGAGCCGGAAGCCGAGATTGCCGATCAGATCAACGAGCGGCTGTGCAAACGACAAGGCTGGCTGCCGGTCAGCCGCCACGACTGGTAACCGCCTACATCAGATGTAGGAACGTCATGAGCCCCCGTCGCCTTCGGGCGGCGGGGGCTCTTTCGCGCCCCGAAACCGGCGTTGCGGTTGGATATAGGCAAATACGACGCGCATCACACGAATCGTGGCGATCGATCCGAGTGTGATTCCGAGCATGAATGCCCCGGCGACCGTGAGATTCTCCCACTCGGTCGCCAGCACTCATCAGACCCGGCGACCCAGCGCTTCGATCACGTTGGCTCCAACGTCACGAACATCGCCCCATCCATTGACACGCCCGCCCTCGGTGTTGACCAACCGGAAGCAGTCGTCCTTCGCCAACAGCACCTTGACGTTGAAATCATCTTCGTTTGGTGTGTACCGAGTCATCCCGTCACCGATCCAGGCGGTGCCGTTCTCATCGAGTGCTACGACCATGCTCTTGTCATCCTCTCCAATGGGTGGTGCGGGTTGCGTTGGGCCGGGGTCAGGGCCCGGAAGCGGCGGCTCCGGTACGTCGGCTCCCGCCCGCTGAGCCGCTTCGCCTTCG
>Ga0222622_10001093_pt1 | contig 10875 bp, 14 predicted proteins | sample PLM2_5_b1metaG_FD_177335 | JGI IMG/M metagenome (GOLD analysis project Ga0222622, IMG submission 177335) | Groundwater sediment microbial communities from an aquifer in East River, Colorado, USA - PLM2_5_b1 | ecosystem: Environmental > Terrestrial > Soil > Riparian zone | place: USA: East... | reverse complement strand
GGAGTAGTTATGACTTACTATCTGGGCTTTCCCGTTACTATCATAGTAAATTCTATTATCTGGTTCTTGATTTCGAATATTACGTATAGGCGACTTTGGAAAAAGAATGGCTTAGCAGACCAAAAAATTCTTCTAAGATATTTTCTAACCAAAATAAATTTCTACCAAAAGCGCCGAGCGTAGAAAGAGGTCCGATCAACAGGTCTTGACTTCTGTCGTATCATGCTAAAAGCGGCAAAGATTTAATCTTACAAATGGTAACAAAGATGAAAGGTACGCATCAGACTAGAGCATATACATCGCAAAATATTGTGACTAAAATCAACAAACTGAGGAATTGCTAGTTTCTTTTGTGAATTGTCGTTTCAGGACTAGTTTATACGTTAAATAAGTACGAACTGTTTCCAACGTATATCTTAAAAAAGTAAAGATTAAACCGGGTCACCTGAACTGGCCTGGTTCTTATCTCTTTTGACCGCAGTAGGTTCGTGTTCTGCAATATCTTCTGGGTTCATCGGTTCCTTTCCACCTTTTTCATTCTCTCTATTTTCATTTTCATTGTTTGAACCTGTATATGTATCAGGATCAGTAACTTTCTCTGCAGAATCTTCAACTTTCCCTGCGGCTTTTTTAACTCCTTCTTTTACCTTATCGAATGTGTCTTCCACAATAAGTGAGCCACAACAAGTTATTTAACACTTCAATAGAAGGTAATTAGGCTCTATTCACTCATCATCAAGTTGGTAGGATGAACTTGATTTGTAATTTCTCGGCATAACTACTTATTGGTAATTGGTTTCTGAGAACTTGTCTATAATGCCTACTTATGATTACACAGCTCGCATTTTCCTATTTTTCTAGCCAATGGACTCTGGGTTTGCACAAAGGACATATCCATTAAATGGTATTCTTCTATTAGTCATGATCTGAATAGTCTTCAGTCCCACATTACAGAATAGATTGAACCATAACCTCACAAGGGTTTAATTTTGATGCAAGCGCAAGCTTTTAATCTTTATATGAAATGTTGCTATACGAAGTTTATATGAACGAAATAGTAGATTGGGACAAGATTATAAAAAAGGAAGCAAGGGGACTGGATGACTACGATTTGGGTGAGGTCCAAGACTTAAATGAAGAATTTGTAGTAACAAAAAGAGGAGTTGTTGATAAAGATAAGTTTTATCTACCTAGAAGCAAAGCTGTAAAGTTCGACGGAGATAAAGTCTGGTTCAGTGTTACTAAAGATGAGGCAAAGGCATACAAGCATGATTAGTCCAATAGGTACGATGAACAAATAATATAAGAAAAAATAACTAACCTATGCCATGGCCTGGCTTATAGATATCAGTTAAAATATCCAAATAACGGATCTAAAACCGTTATCTCTTGATAGAAAAATAGCAGTTGTAACGAGTGGAACGACAGGACTTGGATTAGCGATTGCAAGTGAGTTAGCAAGGAATGGTGCGACGGTAATTGTTACTTCTAGAAAGAATTCTAAATTGAAAAAAGCCTGTGATTTGATTGATAAAAATTTTTATGGATTTCAATTAGATCTTTCCAATAAGAACAGTATAATCAAATTTATCAAAAACATTTCAAAAGACATTCGCCATATTGATATCCTAATAAATAATGCGGGTTTTCCATTTGAAAGGGAAATTTGGTTTAAAAACATACATGACGTTTCCGAAGTAGAATTAACGAATATTCTTCAAGTTGATTTGATTGGTTCTTATCAGCTAACCAAAGAAATTTTGAAGATCATGATGAAAAATAGAAGTGGAGTAATTATAAATATTGCTTCAACCCCTGCCATATCCGGTCATATTTGCGGTTCTCCCTACTCAATAGCAAAAGCAGGATTGATTACTTTGACCAAGCACATAGCTTTGGAGTATGGGCAGTATAACATCAGGTCGTATTCGGTTGCGTTGGGAGATATCTATACAGATTCAATGCGTAGATCGCTTTCAAGAAGTGAGTTAGTCAAAGCTAAAAGTGAAAACACAATGAAAAGATTAGGCCAACCGGAAGAAGTTGCTAAAAGTATAGTTTCCATTGCTGGTGGAAATTTTTCTTTCTCAACTGGAAATACTATTATTATTGACGGGGGGCAAAGTAATTATTTAAAAAGTGAAGGTTAATGTTTCAAAGCAATAGATGACATCCAAATAATAGAAAAACCATTGTAGATTTTTTGTATCCATTTTTGTTGTAATTTGTATAAGAACTTTGGACGTCGGGATTGTAATCGTATTATACTATTGAGTGCTTAGTTTCTTATCTTCTGTACAAATGGTGTCTCGGGTTTCTGTCCCGTTCCCCGAAGCACTATTGCGGTAGAGGGGAAAGGCCAAAAACGGGACTGGCCGAAAAAAGCCCCTTACCATACAGGAGACTTACTAATCATTTGTTACCGCTTGTGGTCATTTATTCCAGTCTGAAATCTGAAATTGCCACATATATTCAAGTAAAAGGTTATACCTATACAGAACAGATCGTGTGGCGTGAAGCAGCTGCTGGCAAGATACTTGCGCAGTCTGATTTCTTCCCTGCGATGTCACCGGGTATTCTTGTGACACCAGATTATGGTGGGGTGATGTACGAATTACTTTATAATGGTCACATCATGGCACTGCAGGTTGCACCGGCACTTAAAACTTCAGGGAACGAAACTAATGCTAATCCTGCATTGTTGCAATCTTCGGTTTACAACTATACTTCCATTTTAGAAATAAAAGGCAAAGGTTTAGTGAAACGCCGATGGCATTTGCGATGGCGATTATTATATCTCCCTTTAGAACTCCGTAAAGTAACCATAAAGAAAGTCCACCTATAAGACATATGATAAGCCATTTAGATACGTCATCAGTTTTCTTGGTTTTAAGCGATTTCCTAATCTGTGGAACTGTACTCCACAAACTAAAAAACGTGGCAAGTATTCCTATCAAAAAAATGAAATATTCACTAATTACCATTATTTACGACTGGCGCTCCCATGAATATAGAAACGTTTTTTAATTTCATATCTAGGTAACCAGAAAAAACGCTAAATTCTCCCTTATTAGCAGTACATTATTCATGCCAACCAGGGGATCAAATTCCAATTTTATTAATAACACCCTACTTTAGTAACCAGCCTTTAGCCGCCGTGAATTTCCTTTTCTAGGGCATCTTTGAGCAAGTTTACATGACTTAACCTATCAGTCTTTATTTTTGCCCATGTATTGGCGAGCTCCTGTTTATTTGCATTATCAGCATCTTTTATGTATGTGTCAATAGTATCGTAGAGAAATTCTGCGTCCTTACCCATGACCTTCAAAATATCATACATAGTATTGGATAGTGGTGTTGAGTTAGACATAATCTGTTATTGTCATAAAACTATTTAACAGCTTTAACTCTTTATAACTTGACGTTCCTAAAAGCAATATAAGGTTTGGTAAACATAGGTACAGATCATATCCTGAAGATGATTTTGCTTGTCCCTAGATGATCTTAAAATCACTTCTTCTTTTTATGTTGCTTGCGATCTACAACGGCTACATATGCCTTTGCTCTTTCTTTCGAGATTCCTTTCTTTTTGGCTACTGCGGCGGCTGCTCAGTCAAAGCTTTTGTATTTCTTCTTTCCCATACGAATAGGCATAAATGCCTATATGCAACAAAGAATAAAATAATTATAGATTAGAACTGACGGGATCAGCGGAACGAAATAGACATTGAACCCGTTAGGCTAATACTTTTGGCTCTGTTTTTGTTAGATAGTGTTAAAAGTGTTATCTGAGTCAAGAAGGAAAGGCCAAAAAAGAACAAAACTCTAAAGAGGACAAGTCTAAAGAGGGCAAGTGTAACGCAGACAATACAAACAAGGCAATCCACTCTAGTTCCCTCACTTTTTTGATTCTTCCCTCCTATATGTTCAGCCCATCGGGATCTAGACTGGAAAGACTTTTCTATTTTTTACTCTGTACAATAGATATGAGTAATGAGGAAAATATGAGATTGATGAAGACGTTAGATGATGCATGGAATTCACAGGATTGGGATACTTTTAGTAATAGTCATGCTGATAATGTGATTGTGCGTTGGCCTGGTCAGCCACCTACTAACGGAATAGAAGCACATAAAAAAGAAGGCGAATATTTTTTCAGTGCATTTCCTGATAACCGTGTAGATAACAATCCATACAAGATACTTTTTGGTCAAGGGGATTGGACTTGTTCTGTTGCAGAATTCACCCGCACCCATAAAGGTCTAATGAAAGGGCTTGATGGTAACATGATTTCGGCTACAAACAAAACATTCAAGGTAGATTTCTGCACAGTAGCTCTTTGGAAGAATCGTAAAATTGTTGAAGAGAATTTGTTTTATGATTTGGTAGGTATGATGAAACAACTTGGTTTGATGTAGATGAATTGAGGTATAAGATTTGAATTAAAGAGTTCTAACCCAATATCAAATTACGCCTCTATAAGAAGCATAACTTTCCTTCCTAGGTATGGTAGAGTACATATTTTTGAAGTAGGGACGCTGGGTGATGGTCATCCAATAGGAGGGAGTTATGCAAAAAATGAAATGACAGAGGAATTCGTAAGTAAAAGATGACTGAGTTGATAATAGAATATGTTGATAAATTATTAAATCGTTTTAAATAATGACAATCTTATTGCATCAAACCAACAGTTATGTCATATCTTTGATCCAATTTTGAGTTTTAATGATGTGTTATATTTTAAATATTACTTACAAGCGGATCTGCTTTGAGCGACCAAGCCTAACTTATTGAATTTTTATTTAATATTATAACCCTTCAAACTAAGCCCCAATGCATCTAACAGATCATCACAACTTGTTTGCTCTTTATCTAGGAAATAAAAAGTATCTATAAGTATCAGAAATAAAGACAGAAAGTGTTAGATAGTATAAAAACGAAAAAATATTTCCAAAAAAAGATAGCTAATCTAGACCGTTAAATCGTTAACCAACTGTAGCTGTAAATTCCAATTGGTAAGTGCGGTCCAAACAAGTTGCATTAACTACGCAATTATAGAAATAAAATGCGATTGAAACCTAAAGGAAAGAAAAATGTGAAAATTCTTCTAGCCTTTTATTTTTTAATTCAAACCATAACATCGACTTTTTCAAATTCCTTAATCATTTCACGTAACGCCATTGGAATCCATATGATTCAATTAGAAAAAGCCATATATGCATACTCCAAAATAGAATTGAAAATAAGAAATCGCATTCCCAAAAATGTTCCCAATGTTCCCGACGTTCCCAAAAATGTGTTGAGTGTTTAGAAGGTAACTCTGTTTGTTTGGAGTGTCCCGCTATTAACCCATAGTAACCCCAACGGACTCGTCTTAACTAGGTTTTTTAACTTTCCTTCGACGTTTTTTAAGATCCTTACCTAACTTAGTAACCTCTCTAACACTGTCAACCTGTATATCGTCACTTCCAGTTAATAAGGAACTTACTGTAGGCGTCGCTTCTCTGCCTATAGTCAAAGCGTTTTTACCCTTTCTGTGGATAGATAATGTTAACCCCTTGGCATTCAGTATTTCGCCCAATTTTTTTGCTGTTTTAAGGCCCTCGAAAAAGCCTAGGCTACTATCAGTCTCAGTCATGCCGAACACGGATGCATCACTGACATCCAAAAGAACCCTGTTACCTTCGAGGGTTATTGACCCTACAGGACTATCTCGGAAGTTTATTCTAATTGTTCCTTGAATTCCTCTCAAAATTTCTGCCAGATAATTAACGGCTGTAGTTCCTGCATCCGAGATTAGGTTAGGTTGACCTGTGTCCAAATCTACTAAGCATTGGAGGAATTATCACGAAGTTGAGTGGATAAAATGAATTTGCCATTAACTTTCCACTTGGCGCTACCTAATTCCTTGCCATCCGGGCCTGTTGCTTTCGGCACATCTATCTCAAAATTTTGAAAATCGTACGTAACTTCCATATTCTTGCCAGTCAACTTGTCTACTACCTCTTTCAGGATATCAGACCACTGAGAAGCACTTTGCTCCACTTTTTGCCCTATTTCACTTGCTGTCTCAGATGCCTCCTTTGTTAGGTTATCCATATTAAAATAGAATCTACATTGTTTATATCAATTACAAGAATGCTTGCCACTTAGATTTACCTTTTAACCACCACTAAAATCGTCCATTAAAGAACCCCATGTCAATAGAAAAATTTTCTGGTTTTGCAGAAAAAAAAAGAATTGTTAAAGCATTGTACCATAATGATTGTCAAGTGGTATCGAAGGAATTGGAGACAAATTTCTTCTCAAACTTTATGAAAAAACGGTAATTAACGGAGTCGAAAGTATTGCTAGATATGAAATTGGAAAAGAAGTCGGGATTGTAATCGTATTATACTATTGAGTGCTTAGTTTATTATCTTCTGTACAAATGGTGTCTCGGGTTTCTGTCCCGTTCCCCGAAGCACTATTGCGGCAGAGGGAGCAGCTGGAGGGTGGGAAGTTTGAATGTGTCTTTGTATTTTGGATTTCTGTTCAAATCCTTTACCACAATAAGGACATACAAATTGTGCCAACTTAGTTTTTATTCCCATGATGTAATCCTCATCTACTACGTATTTTCATCAACACTTACCTGATTTCTCCCAGTGCCTTTTCAACATCGGCCATGTTTTCAAAATGAGTATCATGCAATTCCTTCAGAGTTTCGATCACAGAATCAGCATCACTGATCCTATCTTTATTTTGCTCTGCATAATAAATTAATTGATTTTTATTCTTTGGGAATTCTATTCCAGAGAGAATTTTAGCAACACTGGATGCGGAGACAGAAGAGCCAGCCGCTATCTTCCCACCGACTTTACCGCCCGTTCCTGGTGCTTCCTCATCTGAAAGCGTCTTTATTTCTTGAGCTAAAGGCACTTCATCCTTTTTAGGGAATTTACCCTTAAACAGAGGTTTGAGTGGCACCTGCTCTTTTCTTAACTTTAGTTCAGTGAAAAGTTCTGCAGTTCTGGCAGACTCTTTTTCTTCATCAATATTTATACTGAGTTCTTCTTCCACATCTTTCTTTCTAGCTCCAATTAGCAGTAACTGAGTATTTTCATAGTCTAAGAGCTTTCGGTCATCGACATTTATCCAACGTTTATTACCAAATTTTTCTTTCAATGAATTTGGATAATTTGGCTTTCTTTTAAGAAATGCAGCATAGCCGGGTACTTGAATATCAGGATTCTTAACAGACACTATATAACTTGCCTCTTTTTTAATCTGAAACTCTTGCTGGGTCGGTCCCGGTTCGTCAGGCAACTCCAAAATGTAAGCTAGCTCGGAATGTCCTTCGTGCTCCACAATGGAATATTTTCCTTCTCCGACAGGTACGGCTGCGCCTATCCTTCTAGTACCTCGTGTTTTTGTATGATATTCTGCTGGTAGAAATTCTTTTCTAATTTCCTCTGGATCAGAGCTAGTAGCAATGTTTAGCGCCCAATTTCTTTCTTCAGAATAAGATTGACCTTCTGTTATTTCTGGAAGCTGTTTCTGTCCTACAAGAAAGATTCTATTTGTCTTAGAACTATCTGGTGATGTAACGATGTAAAATCTCTGGACATCTTCTATATCATTTACCTCCTCTGTTCCAACCTTAGGTCTATAGAAGAAGAAAATATCGCCGTGTTCTACGATTTTTCCCTTTGTGGCTCTTCTTGTAAAGCGTTTTTTTGATTTTACGGACCTTCGAATTTTATTTGAACGAGCCATTTAGTACATCCTGTTATACAATTCAAGGACAATAATTGTGACTAAATCCATTGCTGCATGTACAAGATGCAATAAAGTATTTTACAATTATAACAACAGATTATAACAACAGATATCCCACGGGAAGACTTTTTTTCGTTTTTAGTATTTCTTAAATAAAGTTTAGTGTTACTAAAGGCAACATTGCAAATAGCCGGGTATTATTTAGAAAGGGTTGTCACTCGATTTTTTTATTTATTGGGATCAAAACGTCAATATCACATCGCTGTGAAAAGTACAGTTAACTATATTTAGATAAATAAAAGGTTATTTTACGAAGACGTGCAAGTACACTGTAATGAGCTCAGATGTGGATAATGAGATAATAAAGCGTCTCCCCTTCGTTTAACACTCTGGCCGTTCTGTCAGTATATTTACCACAAGTACTATACGTATCTTTTCCAAATACCATTGATTAAAAACCTTCTTTGAGTTTGAACTGATCATTTTCCGCATTTTCCAATCCTTCTACAAGATCATGACAAATGTTTGCCACGTGTCTAAGGAGTTCTTTTGTTGATTCAGAATAATCCTCTCCTGACTTTTCTACTATGGAATTAACATCAAGGTCGACTAATACAAAACCAAGTTTATTCACACTATAAAAAAGAACGCATGCTCTTTGAAGATCCTCAGGTTGGGCATATTGTTTATTTTTTATGGCTGATGATAATAATTCTCGCACCTTATCATATTCTTTTTCTGATAACTCCCTTACGTCCATAAAGCCATAATTAGGCTGATAACTTAAAACCTTTTTTAATTAGTTATAGCCTTTTGATCACAACCTAAAAGGGAATTTACAGACCCTATTTGATAAGACTTGTTGTTACCACTTATCTTTGAAACAGAAGCTTGATGCGAAAAGATCTGATGACTGTGCTTTATTGCACTCTTTATGATTTGGTAAGCAAACTATAATTTTCAAGTTCGCTGCGCCACTTGCCTACCTCGATTATTGAATGGCTCTGACTTATTGCTAGTATGCACGCTCAAATTTTGCCTGCTGTACTTCCATTGAGTGACTTAGGAGGTAATTGTTCAGGCATAGTTGTATTCAGGTTACTTGATTTGTTTGTGATATTGGAATTTAGAATCGTCATGTTTGATGCATTGGTTGTCTGATTTATACTCGAGGATAAAGACGTATTTGATGTCTCCTCTGAGGAGTTGATAACAGGCGATATTATGCTACCACTACTAGTAGAAAATACCTGTAAGCCAAAAAATCCATATTTTGATTGGTCCGTGTTTGTTACCTGTGCATTGGATATTAAAGTTGGTATGATGCCCAAAATAACAATTGTTAAAAAATGCATATTGCCAATATTATTTAGGAATGGTTACATAAAAGGTTACCAATATAGTTTATTTAAATGTGAAAAATTTTACCAACTTGTTATTAGATCAAACTTGATACTTCTCGATTCGTTAAACGCAACGGTGAACGGAAACTAACTGTAAAATATTGCCGATGATTATGCCATTGTGGAAAGAACTAATCATCTATCAATACGATTAAACTCACATCAAGCATTATCTTCTAGAAATTACAAATCCATTCCTTTTAATGCTCCGATTAGGAAAGAGTACCTCAAATGTGGAAAACCATATGTTTCAGTAAAGTCTAAAGCTTAGCATATACAAATAAGTAAAGTCTAAAGCTTAGCATATACAAATACAAAGAAGTGAGTTTATTTATCGAACTACCAGAGTTACTAGAACCACCGAACTCGGACTTATTGTTACCAGACTTAGTAAACAAATACATGGTTTAAAGTACGGTATTCTCCTGTCCATTTAACTTCAACTCCACTGGATAAGGTTGTGTCATAAAATACTGTTCACACATGATTGATCAATACTCTTAGGTCTGATGAAAAAGAGTCAAGTTTTACGCACTTGGAATAAAACTCATTGTATAGGAAACACCAAAGCTGCTCAATTATGGAAATGACTATAGTGTTTCCATTCTTTCCTTATTCTACGGTCTAAGAATCATTTCAAATTTAATTTCGTTCACCCGTGGATCCGAATTGTTAACTAACAGCATGATTAGTACCCGACCCACACGCAAGGCTCAAGTGTTTCTACATTCTAGGTTCTTTCATTAAAATACAAAGTTTAAAAAAGATTAAAACAATCTTAATACTCGCTGTTAAAATGCTGTCTTATGATATAATGAACTATTATGCGATCTTAGGAGTGTCACAATATGCAAAATATAGAGAAATTAAAGCCGCCTATAGACGTCTAGCTTTGAAATATCATCCAGATAGAAATAGCTCACCTGTGTCTGAAAATAGTATTAAAATAATAAATGCTGCTTTTGAAGTTCTTTCAGATAAAGATAAAAGAAAACAATATGATGAGAAGCTAGTTAACAGTTCCTCATCTCATGCTAATAGCAGTACTACTTATTCTGATTCAGATCATAACAATAGTCATGATAATTACGACAATACATACCTAAGAAAAGGTAAAAGAAATGGAGTGGATGTCAAATCAGAATGGGGATCATCGGTAAGAAAAATGTCCGGTAAAACGAAAGGTCGTTACCATATAACCATTGAACCTAGCCTGTGTATGGCTTTTGGAAGCTGTGAAACACTTGCTCCAAATGTTTTCGAAGTAGACAAGAACAAAGTACTCAATCCAAAGGCAACGGTAAAGTCAGAAACTGGTAATGATTTTGAATCAATACTTGATGCAGCTGAGACATGCCCAACTAAAGCAATCATAATAAGAGATAGATATACTGGCAGGCAGATTTATCCTTGAAGTTAGAAGAAATAAGGACTCAACGGTAATATTAATGATAAAAAACTGCAATCGATTTAATCATATTGATACCATAAAAGGTACATGCTTAAGTTTCTAGATCTTTGCTCTTTAAAGGAAGATGAGGAAGAAATTTTAAGAAAATTACCCCAATGTTCTGAAATAAATAGAATCATCTTAACGTTTGTATGTCAAATGGTTCTTGTATAGAATGCAACATGTACAACATCTTTTTGATATAATTTTGCTTTGAAGGAACCTCGGTCAATTTCTGTTGATAAAACTCGATCAAATGGT
>Ga0222622_10001089_pt1 | contig 10898 bp, 12 predicted proteins | sample PLM2_5_b1metaG_FD_177335 | JGI IMG/M metagenome (GOLD analysis project Ga0222622, IMG submission 177335) | Groundwater sediment microbial communities from an aquifer in East River, Colorado, USA - PLM2_5_b1 | ecosystem: Environmental > Terrestrial > Soil > Riparian zone | place: USA: East... | reverse complement strand
CCACCCGGGCCCAGCGGCCGTCGGCGTCGGCGGCCGCCTGGGCGGCCACCGAGGTCTTGCCGATGCCGGCCTCGCCGGTCAGCAGCACGAGCCGGCCCCGGCCGCCGGCCGCGTCCTCGACCGCCCGGCGGAGCTGGGCGAGCACGTCCGAGCGCCCGACCAGGCCGGCCCAGGCCGCCTGCCCCGGCCCCGCCCCGGCGCCTTCCGCCGCCTCCCCGATGGTCATCCCAGGGCGATTCTCCCACCGCCCCGCCGCCCACCGGCCGGTAGATTGTCCAGATGGAGCAGGACGGCACCGCGACCGACGCCGACGGCCAGGCGCCGGCGCTGCGGCTCACCGGGCTCCACAAGCAGTTCGGGGAGACGACTGCGGTCGACCACCTCGACCTGGCCGTGCCCAGGGGGTCGTTCTTCGGGCTGGTCGGGCCCAACGGCGCCGGCAAGACCACGGCGCTGTCGATGGCCGTGGGGCTGCTGCGCCCCGACGCCGGCAGCGCCCGCATCTTCGGGGTGGACGTGTGGGCCGACCCGGTGGCCGCCAAGCGGCTCATCGGGGTCCTGCCCGACGGTATGGCCCTGCCGGAGCGGCTCACCGGCCGGGAGCTGCTCACCTACCTGGGGCTGCTGCGGGGTCTGGACCGGTCCACGGTGGCCGCGCGGGCCGGCGAGCTGCTGGAGGTGCTGGAGCTGACGGCCGCCGAGCGCACCATGGTGACCGACTACTCCGCCGGCATGCGCAAGAAGATCACCCTGGCCACGGCGCTGCTGCACACCCCGAGGCTGCTGGTGCTCGACGAGCCGTTCGAGGCGATCGACCCCGTGTCGGCGGCCACCATCCGGGCCATCCTGGGGCACTTCGTCGACGCCGGCGGGTCGGTGGTGATCTCCAGCCACGTCATGGCCCTGGTCGAGCAGGTCTGCGACCACGTGGGCGTGATCGCCAGAGGGCGCCTGGTCGCCTCCGGCACCCTCGACCAGGTGCGCGACGGCGGCTCCCTGGACGACGCGTTCGTGCGGCTGGTCGGCGGCCGCATCAGCGTCGAGGGCCTGTCGTGGCTGGCGTCCTGACGCCCGAGCTGTCGGGCGCGGCCGTCCGCGACACCGCCGGCGCCCTGATCGGCATGCGCCGTTCGCTGACCCGCAACGCCCCCGGCGGGTCGTCCACCGTGCAGCTGTTCCGCACCGTCGGGCTGGGGCTGGCGGTCGGCACGCTGCTGTGCGGCCTGGTCCGGTTCGACGACCCGGGTCGCTGGGTGGACCTGCTGGCCGCGCTCTACCTGGGCTGGCTGATCGGCTGGGCCATGGGGCCGATCGCGGTCCGGGGCGCCGGCCAGGGCCTGCGCCCGGAATGGTTCGCGCTGCTGCCGATCCCGCCGCGCCGCCTGGCCACGGGGCTGCTGGCCGCCTCCTTCGTCGGGGCCGCGCCCGCGATCACCCTGGTCGCCTTCGCGGCCCTGCCGGTCGCCGCGACCCGCCTCGGCGTCCTGCCGCTGCTGGTGACCGTGCCCGCGGCCCTCCTGGAGCTGGTGCTGGTGGTGGTGCTGTCCCGGGTGGTGGTGGCGGCGCTGACCGCGGCCCTGAGCTCCCGCCGCGGCCAGGAGCTCGGCGGGCTGCTCGTCGCCGTGGTCATCGCCCTCGCCTCGGGCGGCTGGTCGCTGGCCACCGTGATGGGCCAGCGGCTGGCCGCCGGCCCGGGGCCGGCGCTCAGCACGGCCCTGCGGGTCCTGCCCTCGGGGTGGGCGCCGGTGGCGGTGGCGGCCGCCGACCGCTCGGACTGGCTCCTGGCGGCCGCCGCCCTGGCCGGGCTGGTCCTGCTGTGTGGGCTGCTGCTGGCGGTCTGGGCGGGCTGCTGGCGCGGACCATGCGCCGGCCCGCCGGCCGCGCTCCGCGCGTCGCCCGCGGCGGCACGGCCCGGCGGGGGACCGCAGCCGCCATGCCGACGGCCTGGCGGCTGCTGCCGGCCAGCCCGACCGGCGCCGTCGTCGGCAGGGAGCTGTACGCCTGGCGGCGCGACAGCGCCCGGACCCTGCTGCTGCTGATGGCGCTGCTGGTCAGCGGGCTGAACCTGGCCGTGCCGGCGCTGGCCTTCTCCGCCCCGGCGCTGCTGCCCTGGGTCGGGCTGGGGGCGGCCCTGATCGTCAGCGCGGGCGCGGCCAACGTGTACGGCGAGGACGGGACGGCGTTCTGGCTGACCCGGATGGTGCCGGGGGTCGAGCGGGCCGACGTGCGCGGCCGGCAGGTCGCCTGGCTGCTGGTCGTGGGGCCGGCGATGGTGGTGCTGACCGTGGCCCTGATCGCGCTCACCGGTCAGGGCTGGGCCTGGCCCTTCGTGCTGGCCGCGCTGGCGGCCGTGCTCGGGGCCACGCCGGGCCTGATGGCGTGGGTGTCGGTGGCCAGGCCGGTCCCCGAGAAGGACCCGCACCTGCGCGCCGGCCCGTTCGACACCGGAGACGACCCGAGCACCTCGGGCGCGCTCGCCGCCCACGGGTACCTGATGCTCCTGCTGGTCGCCGCCTGCGCCGTGCCCGGCGCCGTCCTGGTGCTGCTGGGCGCCGTCCGGGAACGGCCGGCCCTCCAGGTCGCCGGGGTCCTGGTCGGGGTCGCGACCGGCGGGCTGCTGTACTGGTGGGGCGGCCGGGTCGCCGCCCGCCGGGTGGCCGACCGCGGCGCCGAGCTGATGGACCTGCTCCGCCTCGGCCCGGAGGTCCCCGCCGTGAGCGAGGCCACCGGCCCGGCCCGCGAACCCGGGCGGCGCCGGCGGGACGCCGCCGTCGGCACCCTGTGGACGGTCGGGATCATCTGCGTGGTCCCCCAGGGCCTGGTCCCGGTCGCCTTCAGCCTGTTCGGCGTCGACCCCCAGGTCAGGGTGTGGTTCGCGGCCCGCTACGCGCCCCAGGACCTCCAGCTGCTGGTGGCGGCCGGCTTCATCGTCGTGGGCCTGCTCGCCATCTGGTGGGCCGAGACCACCCGCCGCCGCTCCTCCGAGCCGTCCTAGCCCGGGGGGATGTTCTGGTTGCGGTGGAACAGGTTGTCGGGGTCGTAGCGGCGCTTGACCTCGACCAGGCGGTCCCAGGTGGGGCCGGGGTAGGCCTGGCGGACCCGCTCGGGGCCCTCGTCGCCGAGGAAGTTGACGTAGGCGCCGTCGTCGCCCTGGTGGAGGGCGGCCGCCAAGCCGTCGACCCAGCCCTGGCGCCGCTGGCGGTCGGCGGGGCCGTCGTAGAAGGCGGCCAGGTTGGCCATGATCCGGCTGTGGCGGTGGGCGAAGGCGGTCGCCTCGGCCGGGACCCGGGCCATGGCCCCGCCCAGGGCCCGCAGCTGGACCGCCCGCATGGCCGCGTCCGACGCCTGGAGGTGCTCCATGATGGTGTCGGCGACCGTGCCGTCCACGGTGTCGACGAACATCGTGTGGCCGACCGCGGTCGGGTGGAACTCCTCCTCGGGCGGGAACATCCCCGCATAGGGCATGGGCTTGACCATGTCGGCGAGCGGCTCGGCCAGGGCCCGGAACGGCGCCACCGCCCGCTGCCCGGCCTCGGCCTGCCCGGCGTAGGCCAGCATGGCCATCACCACCAGCTGGCCGTGCTGCTCGGGCGGGATGAACGGCATCGGCGGGGCGGCCATGACGTTGGCGATGGCCGACAGCTCCTCGGGCGCCGCCTCGGCGGCGGCCATGAAGTCGGCGATGACCTGGGCGGTGGCCGGCAGCAGCAGCATCCCCCCGACGATCCCCTCCAGGGGGTGGAGCCGGAACCGGAAGCGGGTGGCCACCCCGAAGTTGCCCCCGCCGCCCCGGATGGCCCAGAACAGGTCGGGATCGGCCTCGGCGTCGACCTGGAGGACCCGGCCGTCGGCGGTGACCACCTCGGCCGCCAGCAGGCTGTCGATGGTCAGCCCCTGGCTGCGGACCAGGTAGCCGACCCCGCCGCCCACGGTGAGGCCGCCGATGCCGACCGAGCCGGTGTCCCCGAACCCGGTGACCAGCCCCTGGGCCTGGACCGCGGCGGTGTAGGCCCCGGCGGTCAGCCCGGCCTGGGCCCAGGCGGTGCGCCCCTCCGGGTCGACCTCGAGGGCGGTCAGCGCCGACAGGTCGAGCACGACGCCGCCCTCGGTGGTGCTGTGGCCGGCGCTGCTGTGGGCGCCGCCGCGGACGGCCAGCTCCAGCCCGCCCTCGCGGGCCAGGTCCACGACCTGGGCGACCTCGGCCGCGTCGGCCGGGCGGACGATGGCCGCCGGCCGCTGGTCGAACCCGCCGTAGAAGATCGTGCGGGCCCGGTCGTAGCCGGCGTCGCCGGGGACGGTGACCCGGCCGTCGAAGGCGGCCCGCAGCCGCGGGATGTCGATGGTGGGTGCGGATGAACGTGCCATGCCTGAACTCCAGCGTTGGGGGAAGCTCGTCCGACGACCACGCTACGGCATCACCCCGACAGGGGGCCACATCCCTCGTCGGGCGTGGACGCCGCCTTGGCCTCCTCAGCCCGGGCCCGGTGACGGGTCGGTCGCCTCCCAGAAGTCCAGCTGGTGCTCGGCGGCGAAGTCCACGGGCCGGATGCCGTCACGGCCCGGCGCCAGGGACTGCACGTACGGGACCGCCTGGGCGCCGTCGAAGCGGGGCCAGGAGGGCAGGCCGAGCCCACCGGGGTCGCCGGTGCGGGCGAAGTCGGCCCACGACCGGAGCATCCGGTCGGACAGGGCCAGCTGCTCAGGAGTGGCGGCCGAACGGAACTTGTCGTCGGGGAACAGGTACGGCACCTCGGCGGCGTGGAAGGCCCCGGGCGGCAGGTCTGGCGGGAACGGCAGGTACATGGGGGCGCCGCCGTCGGCGAACTCGTAGGCGTGGACGGGCACGTGCTCGGCCAGGAGCCGGTGCTGGGCGAAGGTGGACCGGGCCCACATCCGGTCGGTGAGGACGGTCGCCCAGGCCACCGCCGGCGACGGGTAGTCCGAGAGCGGGTAGCGGGCCTGCACCTTGGCGGCGTCCTCGCCGAAGGCCTCGACCAGCAGCGTCGGGTACTGGCCGGAGGTGACCGGCTGGCCGGCCAGGACCCGGAACAGGCCCACGAACAGCCGGTGCTCGTCGTGGGTGGAGCCGGCCAGGACCGGCACCCGGTGGAAGCGGCCCTCCCGGAGCGCCGTGCCCGGGTCGTCGGGCAGGACGGGGTTGCCGAACGCGTAGGGCTGGAACGGCTGGGCGTGGGCGAACAGCTGCTCGACCGGCAGGCGACGCAGGCAGTCCAGGGCCGTGGCCGGTTCGGCGCAGCCCAGCTGGGACGCCACCGCGGCGCCGAGCGCCTCCACCTCGACCGTCGACCGCCACCCGTACCAGGGGACGGCCGGCAGGCCGGGGAACATCGCCCCGGCGGGCAGGTCCATCAGGGCGAAGCCGCTCTGGACGATGGCCCGGTGGAACAGCCCTGTCGACGCGGGCGAGATCAGGTGGGCGCTGACCGACAGCCCACCGTAGGACTCGCCGAACACCGTCACGTTGCCCGGGTCCCCGCCGAACGCGGCCGCGTTGCGGGCCACCCAGCCCAGCGCCGCCTGCTGGTCCTGGAGGCCGAAGGTCCCCGATCCCTCCAGCCCGGGATGGCCGAACGCCCCGAAGATCCCCAGCCGGTAGTTGACGGTCACGACCATGACGTCCCCGGCGAGGGCGAGCGGGCGGCCGTCGAAGAAGCTGCCGCCGCCGATGGCCCCGTCGCCGTGGATCCAGACCATCACCGGCCGGGGTGTGGCCGGGGTGGCCGACCGGGGCGCGGTGACGTTCAGGCACAGGCAGTCCTCGTCCAGGCTGGCCACCTCGGCGTAGGTGGAGGGCCGCTGGGGGCAGATGGAGCACGGCCGGGTGCCGTCCCATGGCTCGGTCCAGGGCGGCACCGGCTGCGGCGGCCGCCAGCGCAGCCCTCCCCCGGTGGCGGCGGCGTACGGGACGCCCTGGAAGAGCCGGTACTCGTCGGTCACCGTCCCCCGGACCGGGCCCGCGTCCGTCTCCACGATGTCCGTCGTTGCACCCATCTCGACCCCCGAGCTCGGCGTCACGTCGCGGGCGGGACCATCGTGGCCACACCCGACGCCGTCGACAACCGCGGAACGCCCCGGAGCCGCGGGCCGACTAGAACGAGAGCATGCCGCTGACCAGCGCCCGCCAGGTCACGGGGCCGACGATGCCGTCGACCGTGACCGAGGGGATGTCCTGGTGCAGGGCCTGCTGGAAGCCCCGCACGGCGGCGTCGGTCTTGGGACCGAAGATCCCGTCGACCTGGAGCCCCTGGCTCGGGTCGCCGGACAGGTTCCGGAACTGGAACTCCTCCTGCACCCCGCGCACCGCGTCCCCCTGGCTGCCCTGCTTGACCGTGATGATCAGGGCCGACCAGGTGTTGGGGCCGACGATCCCGTCGACGGCCAGGCCCTTCTGCTGCTGGAAGGCGCGGACGGCGGCCTCGGTCAGGGGACCGAAGATCCCGTCGACGGCGACGCTGTGGCCGCGGGCCCGGAGCAGGTACTGGAGGGTCTTGACGGGATGGTTCTGGTCGCCCTGGCGGACCAGCGGGAAGGGAAGGACGGTGGCGGTGGTCATCTGCGCCTCCTCGGGCGGTGACTGCACGACAGCCCGAGGCTAGTCGCGCCGTCGCCCCCCGGCTGTGCCGACCGTCACAATCGCTGGGTGACGTCGGGCACGGCCCCGCGCTCAGGTCCTCTCGAGGTCGGCGTGCCGGGGCGGGTTGTCGGGGGTCATGCCGATCCTCATCTTGTTGCCGACCGAGGCCCGATCATCTCCCGGGCCTGTGACCTGGAGGCCCGTCATGACCGACCACGCCGGCAAGGCCAGACGGTTCCTGGAGCTGCACGTCCCCGGGCGGCCGCTGCTCCTGCCCAACCCCTGGGACCAGGGGTCGGCCCGGCTGCTGGCCTGGCTCGGGTTCCAGGCCCTGGCCACCACCAGCAGTGGCTTCGCGGCCACCCTGGGTCGCCTCGACGGGTCGGTGACCCGGGAGGAGGCGGTCGGCCACGCGGCCGCGATCGCCGGGGCCACTGAGCTGCCGGTGTCGGCCGATCTGGAGAACGGCTTCGCCGACGACCCGGCCGGGGTGGCCGACACCCTGGCCCTGGCCCTGGAGGCCGGGCTGGCCGGGTGCTCGGTGGAGGACTTCACCGGCCAGGAGGACGACCCGATCTACGACGCCGGGCTGGCCGCCGAGCGGGTCCGGGCCGCCGCCGAGGTCGCCCACCGGGGGCCGGTCCACCTGGTGCTCACCGCCCGGGCCGAGAACTACCTGCACGGCCGCCCCGACCTGGCCGACACCATCGCCCGCCTCCAGGCCTACCAGGAGGCCGGGGCCGACGTGCTGTACGCCCCCGGCCCGCGCCGCCTGGACGACATCGCCCGGCTGGTGGCCTCGGTCGACCGCCCCGTCAACGTCCTCGCCCTGTCCGGGGCGCCCCCGGTGGCCGACCTGGCCGCCGCCGGCGTCAGCCGGATCTCGGTCGGCGGCGGCTTCGCCTTCGCCGCCCTCGGCGCCGTGGTCGAGGCCGCCACCGAGCTCCGCCAGTCCGGCACCTACGGCTTCTGGCGGCACGCCAGCGCCGGCAGGGACGCCGCCGGCTCCGCCTTCGACCGATCGGAGGGCTGATGTCCGTCCAGCTCAACCACACCATCGTGCGGGTGCGCGACAAGCGGGAGTCGGCCGAGTTCCTGGCCGAGGTGCTGGGGGTTGGGCCGCCCACGCCCTTCGGGCCGTTCCTGGTCGTGCAGGTCGACAACGACGTCTCCCTGGACTTCGCCGACGACCACGGTCCGGTGCACCCCCAGCACTATGCGTTCCTGGTCGGCGAGGACGAGTTCGACCAGATCTTCGGCCGCATCCGGGAGCGCGGGCTGGCCTACTGGGCCGACCCTGGACGGCGGCGGCCGGGCGAGGTCAACACCAACGACGGCGGCCGCGGCGTCTACTGGGAGGAGCCGAGCGGCCACTTCCTGGAGATCATCACCCGCCCCTACGGCAGCGGGTCCTGACCGGCCCCGGCCGCCGGGTCAGGCGGCCTCGGCGGCCGGGGTGCCGGGGTGGTGGCGGACGGTGCCGGCGAGCAGCAGGCGGGTGCCGCGGACCTGGGCGTGGTCGCGGAGGCGCCAGCGGCCGTCGTCCCAGCGGGCCAGGCCCTCGCGCTCCAGGCGGCGGGCGGCCAGGGCGGCGTGCTTGCACGGGACGGGCAGGGCCGTCCGGTACTCGCCCGAGCGGCAGGTGCAGCCGAAGCGCAGCACGCCCTGGTCGATGCCGCGGATGGACACGCGGTAGCTGCCGGGATGGGACTCGGCCTTGACCAGGATCGAGCCGTCGGGCAGGACCCGGGCGTTGTGGCCCTCCTCGACCGCGCGGACCTCGGCGGCGAGCCCGTAGGCCCGGTGGTCGTGCGGCTCCGGGGCTTCCGGTTCGATAGCTTGACGTCGTTCGATGAGTAGTTCTTCCATGTCACTATTGTAGGCGTTTGCAAGGACAATCGCCCTCGTGAGCTTGCCTCGCTTGTCCGGTCGCACGGCGGGGATATGCTGTGGCCGAGCGACCGGGGAGGTGCCGTCGATGCGGGTCACCGAGTGCGCCCAGCACGCGGTCCGGCATGCCCTCGGGGAGGCCGGACGGCTCGGGCGTGACCGGGTCGAGACCGAGCATCTCCTGCTGGCCCTCCTCCGCGACCCCGAGTGCCTGGCCTCGGCCGCCCTCGGCGAGCAGGGGGTCGAGGTCGAGGCCATCCGCCGCCGGGTCGAGGAGGCCATCGGCCCGGGCCTGATCGAGGGGCAGCCCGGAGCCGGAGGCGAGCTGGCCGTCCGCCACCTGCCCATGACCAAGCCGGTCACGCTCGTGCTCGGCCTGGCCGCCCGCGAGGCCAGGGAGCTGGAGCAGGACCGGGTCGGCACCGAGCACCTGCTGCTCGGCCTGGCCGGCGAGGGCGACGGCGTCGCCGCCCACGTCCTCGAGGAGGTCGGCGCCGGCCTGCTGCAGCTCCGGGAGGCCGTGATCTCGCTGTACACGGCCGGGGTCGACCCCGAGCCGCTCCCCCCGGAGCCGGGACCGCCGCTGTGGGAGCCGCCGGCCGGAGCCCGGCTGCGGCGGGTGCTCCCCCTGGCCGGCCAGCACCCGCTGCCCTCCGGCGACCTGCTCGTGCTGCTGTCGCTGGAGATCTGGTCGGACTGGTTCGACCTGCGCTACGCGATCGCCTACGCCACCCCCGAACCGGAGGGGGACCTGCCGCGGCCGCCGGTCCTCGGCCCGTGCGCGGTGTCCGACCGGGCCGGGACCGACTACGTCAACTGGGTCACCTCGGCCCCCGCCCACGGCATGGTCCGGGTCCACCAGCGCACCTTCGCGCCCGCCCCGCCGCCGGGCACCGAGGTGCTGGAGCTGCGGTTCGGCCCGCCCGCGACCGTGGTCCCCGGCGAGGCCCCGCCCCTGGTCGTCAGCACCGTCCTGCTCTGAGGCGCCGTGAGCGACCGGGTCCGGGTCACCCATCCCGAGAAGGTGCTGTTCCCCGGCGACGGCATCACCAAGGGCGACCTGATCGGGTACTACCGCGCCGTCGCCCCGAGGATGCTGCCGCTGATCAGCGGGCGCCCGGTGACCATGCAGCGGTTCCCGGACGGGATCGGCCGTGGCGGCTTCCTCCAGAAGCAGGTCGGCCGCCACTTCCCGGACTGGATCGAGCGGGTCACCGCCCCCAACCGCCGCACCCGCCAGGCCACCGTCCGCGACCAGGTCACCTACGTGGTCTGCCGCGGCCCCGACGACCTGGCCTACCTGGCCAACCAGGGCTGCGTCACCCCGCATGTGTGGCTCAGCCGCACCCCCGACATCCACCATCCCGACCAGATGGTCTTCGACCTCGACCCGGCCTCCGACGACCTGGGGGTGCTGCGGTCGTCGGCCGGGCCCTGCACGGCCTGCTCGACGAGCTCGGGCTGGCCTCGTTCCTCAAGTCCAGCGGGTCGCGGGGCCTGCATGTGGTGGTGCCGCTGGTCCCCGCGGCCGACATCGACACGGTGAAGGTGGCCAGCATCGCCGTGGCCGAGGCCCTGGCGGCCCGCCACCCCGACGACTTCACCACCGAAGGGCGCATCGCCAACCGCCACGGCCGGCTGTACCTCGACATCGGGCGCAACGGCTACGCCCAGACCATGGCCGCGCCGTACGCCGTCCGGGGCCTGCCCGGCGCGCCCGTCTCGGTCCCGCTCGACTGGTCGGAGCTGGACGGCTTCGTCCCCGGGCGCCACACCCTGCGCACCATCGCCGAGCGCCTCGCCGCCCCCGACCCCTGGGCCGGCATGGAGGCGGCCGCGTCCCGCCTCGAGGCGGCCGGGGCCCGCCTGGCCGAGCTGGGCTGACGCCTCGGCCAGGCCAGCCGGCAGCCTGGTCGCCTCCAGCAGCCAGGCCGGACGCCGGGTGCCGGCGCCCAGCCGCCGGCCCCAGGTCGAGCGGGTGGCGGCGACGTCGGCCGCGGTGGCCGGCCGGGACCTGGTCACGGCCAGGCCGTGGCGGCCGTAGGCGTCGGCCATCGCCGCCAGGGTCGGCTCCGCGAGCGGCTCGACCCCGGCGCCGCGGTCGCGGTCGGTCGAGGACAGCAGCATCGACAGGGTCGCGCCCGGGCGCAGCACCCGGGCCAGCCCGGCAATGACCGCCGGGTCGGCCGCCACCAGGCCGCGCAGGAGCGAGCCCCAGGGAAAGTGGACGGTCACCAGGCCGGCCAGGCCGTCCAGCTCGGCGGGCAGGGCCTCGGCGGCCGCGACCACGAACAGGGCGTTGGGCAGGCCGCCACGCCCGGGCCGGCGGGCCGCCCGGCGCGACGCCTCGGCCATCGCCGCCGCGCTGGCGTCGACCCCGACCACCAGCCGGTCCGCCGCGGTCGCGGCGGCG
>Ga0222622_10001086_pt1 | contig 10904 bp, 7 predicted proteins | sample PLM2_5_b1metaG_FD_177335 | JGI IMG/M metagenome (GOLD analysis project Ga0222622, IMG submission 177335) | Groundwater sediment microbial communities from an aquifer in East River, Colorado, USA - PLM2_5_b1 | ecosystem: Environmental > Terrestrial > Soil > Riparian zone | place: USA: East River... | reverse complement strand
CCGATTTCGATCTGCATCTGTTCGGCGAGGGGACGCACCTGCGCGCCTTCGAGAAGCTCGGCGCGCACCGCATGACCGTGGGGACGACGACCGGCGTGCACTTCGCGGTGTGGGCGCCGAATGCGGCTCGCGTGAGCATCATCGGCGACCTCAACGGGTGGGACGGCAGGGTCCACCCGATGCGGCTGCTGGTGCCCGGCGGTGTCTGGGAGATCTTCATCCCCGATCTGGCGGACGGCGAGAAGTACAAGTTCGAGATCCGGACGCGGACCGGGGCGATCCTCAAGAAGACCGATCCGTTCGCGCGCGCGTTCGAGGCGCCGCCGCAGTCCGCGGCCGTCGTCCACGACGCCTCGGGATATGTCTGGGGCGACGCCGACTGGTTTGCCGCCCGCGGCGAGCACGCCTGGCTCGACCGGCCGATGAGCACCTACGAAGTGCACCTTGGCTCGTGGGCGCGCGTGCCGGAGGAAGGCAACCGCTTCCTGACCTACCGCGAGATCGCCCACCGGCTCGTGCCCTACGTCCAGGCGATGGGCTTCACGCACCTCGAGCTGCTGCCGGTGATGGAGCACCCGTTCTCCGGATCGTGGGGCTATCAGGTGCTCGGGTTCTTCGCGCCGACCGCGCGGTTCGGCCCGCCGGAAGATTTCAAGCTGCTGGTGGACACCTGCCATCGCGCCGGCATCGCCGTGATCCTCGACTGGGTGCCCGGGCACTTTCCCAAGGACGCGCATGGGCTGGCGCGGTTCGACGGCACGGCGCTCTTCGAGCACGAGGACCCGCGCCAGGGCGAGCACCAGGATTGGGGCACGCTCATCTTCAACTACGGCCGGAACGAAGTCCGGAATTTCCTGCTGTCGAACGCGCTGTTCTGGTTCGAGGAGTATCACGTCGACGGCCTGCGCGTGGATGCCGTCGCCTCGATGTTGTATCTCGACTACTCGCGCCAGGAAGGGCAGTGGATCCCGAACCGGTTCGGCGGCCGCGAGAACCTCGACGCGATTGCGTTCCTGCAGCAGCTGAACAGCCTGACCCACGGGGAGCATCCCGGCACGATGACGGCGGCCGAGGAGTCGACGTCGTTTCCGGGGGTCAGCCGGCCGGTGCATCTCGGCGGCCTCGGGTTCACCTACAAGTGGAACATGGGCTGGATGCACGACATGCTCCAGTACTTCCGCGAGGATCCGATCCACCGGCGCTGGCACCACAACCTGGTGACCTTCTCCGCGCTCTACATGCACAGCGAGAACTTCATCCTGCCGTTCTCGCACGACGAGGTCGTCCACGGCAAAGGCTCGCTGATCGCGAAGATGCCGGGCGACGGGTGGCAGAAATTCGCGTCGCTGCGCGTCCTCTACGGCTACATGTTCGGCCATCCGGGCAAGAAACTCCTCTTCATGGGCCAGGAATTCGCGCAGGGGCGCGAGTGGAACCACGACCGCAGCCTCGACTGGCACCTGCTCGACGTCCCGGCGCACGCCGGGGTGCGGCGCTTCGTCCAGGACCTGAACGCGCGCTACCTCGCGGAGCCGGCGCTGCATCAGGTCGATTTCGATCCGGCCGGGTTCCGCTGGATCGACTGCAACGACAACGAGAACAGCGTCGTCTCGATCGTGCGCTACGCCCGGGACCGCCACGACTTCGTCGTCATGGTGTTCAACTTCACCCCGGTGCCGCGCGCCGAATACCGGATCGGCGTGCCGGAGGCGGGGGCCTACGCCGAGGAGATCAACAGCGACGCCGCGATCTACGGCGGCGGAGACATCGGCAACGGCGGGCTGGCGACGACCGAGCCGATCGCCGCGCACGGCTTCGCCCAGTCGTTGCGCCTGACGATCCCGCCGCTCGCGTGTTTGCTGCTGAAACGACGATAAACAACACGCCGGGACCACGAAGACACGAACGCAGTGTTTTCGTGGTTGCATTTGTTCTCGTCCGGTTCCTTTCATGATTTAGTCTTCTCGTGGTCATGACCGGACTCCGTCGCTCGCGGTCCGTCGCGGTCGCGCTCGTCACGTTTGCGGCCTTCACCGATCTCGTCGCCTACTCGGTCGCCGTCCCGGTGCTCCCCGATCTGAGCCGGCGGCTGGGCGCGTCGCCGACGATGATCGGGCTCTTGTTCGGGTCCTTCGGTGTGACCCTGCTGACCGTTTCCATGCCCATGGGCGCGGTGTCCGATCGCATCGGGCGCAAACCACCGATGGTCGGCGGCCTCGTCGCGCTGGCCGCGGCGTCGATGCTGTTCGCGTTCTCCGCGAGCCTGCCGTGGCTGTTCGCCGCCCGTCTCGTGCAAGGCGCCGCCGACGCGGTCACCTGGGTCGTCGGCTTCGCGTTGATCGCCGACCTCTACCGCCAGGAGGAGCGCGGCCGCGTCATGGGCCTCGTCATGTCGGGGACCAACTTCGCGTTCATGTTCGGACCGACGCTCGGCGGCTGGCTCTACGAAGCCGGCGGCATCCGCCTGCCCTTCCTGTTCGTCGCCGCGCTCGCCATCGCCGGCGTCATCGCCTTCCTGTGGCTCGATCTCCCGTCGACGCGCACGGAGCACGAGACGGTCCCGGTCGGGAAAGTGCTTCGAGCGCCCGCCGTCGCCGCCTGCACTGCGGCTGTGGTCGCCGCATCGGCGACCATTTCGATGCTCGAGCCGGTGCTGCCGCTCTACCTGTCCGCGGCGCTCGGCCTCGGGCCGGCCCGGATCGGCCTGCTGTTCGGCATCGGCGCGGTGGCCTCCACGGTGATGCATCCGGTGTACGGCAGCCTGGTCAATCGTGTCGGCAGCCGCCGGATGACCATGATCGGGCTCGTGCTGGTCGCGTGTCTCCTTCCCCTGCTGAGCCTGGCGACCAGCTACCGCTCGGCGATCGCCGTCTACGTGATTTGCGCGGCCGCCATCTCGATGATCATCACGCCGTCGCTCACCTACATGGCCGAGGCGACGTCGAGCGCCGGCGCCGGATCATTCGGTGTCGGCTACGGCCTGTACAACATGGCCTGGGGCGCGGGGCTGCTGGGCGGCCCGGCCCTGAGTGGCTTCATGTTCGAACGCATGGGCTTCGGCTGGCTGATGCTGATGTGGGCCCCGTTGCTGGTGGTCGTCACGTGGCTGCTCGGGAGAGTACAATCCCCGCTTCCCCCCACGGAGGAGTTCGCATGAGATCGATTCGCACAATCGCCGCGCTGACACTGACCGGCGGCCTGGTGTTGGCCCCTTCCCTCCGCGCCGACGTTCGCACCGACGAGAAGTCGCGCGTCGAGTTCGCCGGCATGCTCGGGCGGATGTTCAACATGTTCGGCGGTAAAGCCGCGCGCGAAGGCACGGCGTCGACCGTCGCGGTCAAGGGCAATCGCAAGGCGACGATGAACGACTCGACCGGGCAGATCATCGACCTCGGTGAAGAGAAGGTCTACGACCTCGACCTGAAGAAGAAGTCCTACAAGGTCATCACCTTCGCCGAGATGCGCCGCCAGATTGAAGAAGCGCGGAAGAAGGCCGAGGAAGACGCGCGCAAGGAGCAGCCGCCGGAAGAGAAGGCCAAGCCGGCCGATCCGAACGCCAAACAGGTCGAGGTCGACTTCGACATCAAGAACACGGGCGAGAAGAAGACCATCAACGGCTTCGATACGCACGAGACGGTGATGACCATCACCGTGCGCGAAAAAGGCAAGACCCTCGAGGAGAGCGGCGGCCTGGTGACGACCGCGGACATGTGGCTCGCCCCGAAAATCGCGGCGATGAAGGAGATCGTCGAGTTCGACATCAAGTACGCGAAGCAGCTCTACGGCCCGATGGTCTCCGGCATCTCCGCATCGCAGATGGCGGCGGCGTCCGCGATGTATCCGATGATGAAGGACGCGGTCGCGAAGATGAGCGCCGAGGGCGCCAAACTCGACGGCACTGCGATCCTGACGACGGTGACCATGGACGCGGTCAAGTCTGCCGAACAGATCGCGCAGGAAGCGAAGGAAGAGAGCAAGCCGAGCGGCGGCGGCGGCATCAGCGGCCGGCTGGGCGGCATGCTCGCGAAGAAGATCGGTCCGAAGAAGGACGAACCCGGCAAGACACGCAGCACCTTCATGACGATGAACACCGAGGTGCTCAAGGTGGCCACCGATGTCGCGCCGGCGGACATCGCGGTGCCGGCGGGATTCAAAGAGAACAAATAGGGCAGGTAGGGCAGGTGGGGCAGGTGGGTCGGGTAGGGCAGGCGGGTCGGATGGGGAAAGCATGTTGAACAGGTATGGGGTCGCGGTTGTCGCGGTGCTCTCGGCGGTCTCGCTTGGCGCGCAGGCGCCGGCGAGAAAAGCGGCGGAGACAGCCGAGGCGCGCGCAGCGCGGATCCACAAGCAGGCGATCGTCGTCGACACGCATATCGACACCACCATGATGCTCGGCAAGGAAGGCTGGGATTTCATGGTGCGGCACCAGCCGGAGCCGGGCGAAAACCATGTCGACCTGCCGCGCATCCGGGAAGGCGGTCTCGATGCCGCTTTCTTCTCGATCTACATGCCCGGCACGGTCACCGGCCCCGAGGCGGTCAAGCGGGCGCTGAGCCTTATCGACCACGTCCGCTCGCTCGCCGAACAGCATCCGAACGAGATCGTGCTCGCGACCACGGCGGCGGAGGTGCGGGCGGCGCACAAGGCCGGCAAGTTCGCGGCGCTGATGGGGATGGAAGGCGGTCACATGATCGACGACAGCCTCGCCGTCCTGCGCGACTACCAGCGCCTCGGCGTGCGCTACCTGACGCTGTCGCACAGCGTCAACACCAACTGGGCCGACTCGTCGGGCGACAAGCCGGCGCACAACGGCCTGACCGCCTTCGGCAAGGACGTCGTGCGCGAGCTGAACCGGCTCGGCGTGATGGTCGACATCTCGCATGTCGCCGACAAGACCTTCTGGGATGCGCTCGAGACGAGCAAGGCGCCGCTCGTCGCCTCGCACTCGTCGATGCGCGCGATCTCCGGCCACGCCCGCAACATGACCGACGACATGGTCCGGGCGCTCGGCGCCAAGGGCGGCGTCGTGATGATCAACTACTCGGTCGGCTTCCTTTCGAACGAACGCTACGAAGCCGGGCAGAGGAATGTCCCGGAGGCGGAGCTGCCGCGCGTTTCGTGGGAGAAGATCGTCGACCACATCGATCACGCCGTGAAGCTGGCCGGGGCGGCGCACGTCGGCCTCGGCTCGGACTTCGACGGCACCACCGTCCCCGACGGGATGGAGGACGCGTCGAAGCTGCCGAAGATTACGGCGGCGCTGCTCGCGAAGGGCTACTCCGAGCAGGACGTGAAGAACATCCTCGGCGAGAACATCCTGCGGCTCCTCGACCGCGTGGACGCGGTCGGACGGGAACTCCGCGCCGCACGCGGCGGGTCGCAGTAGGCCGGGTAGGGCAGGTAGGGCAGGTAGGGACCTCCTCTGTGTCCTACCCACCCGCCGCACCTGACATTTTCTCGATCCTTGCCCACTCGGCATCTGACACGGGCATCACGGAGAGACGCGAGATCCTGACCAGCGCGAAGTCCTTGAACGCGGCGTCGGCCTTGATCTCCGCGAGCGTCACCGGGCGCGGCAGCGCCTTCACCGGGCCGACGTCCACGACCGATGCCTTGCCCGCCTTGTCGCCGGGATCGGGATACGCGTCGCCGAGCGCCCTGGCGATGCCAACCACCGATCGCTCGTCGCCGGTGTGGTAATAGAAGATGCGATCGCCTTTTTTCACCGACCGCAGGTGCTTCTGCGCGAGCGGGTTCTTGACGCCGCTCCAGACCGTCTTCCTGTCCTTCACGAGCGCGTCGAAGCCGTAGTGCGACGGCTCCTCTTTGAATAGCCAGTTCATGCCCGCCATTCTACCGCCGCTGCGCGACCGGATCCGGCTGCCGGTCCGCGCCCTGTTTGTCGGCATCAACCCGGGCATCCGCTCCTCGGCAACCGGCCACCATTTCGCCGGCGTCTCGAACCGCTTCTGGAAGCTGCTGCATGAATCGAAGCTCGTGCCCGAGCCGATCGGGTACCTCGACGATCGCCGGCTGCCCGAGTGGGGGTTCGGGATCACGAACCTGATTCCCCGGCCGACGCCGGGCATCGACACGCTGCGCCGCGAGGAGTATGTCGCGGGCGAGCTGGCGCTGCGCCGCAAGATCCGGCGCGTGCAGCCGGCCGTGGTGGTGTTCGTGGGGGTGACGCTGTTCCGTGCGGTGTTCAGGAGGCGGCCGGGGGAGGCCATCTCCCTCGGCCTGCAGCCCGAACTGCTCGAAGGCGCCCGGGTGTTCGTGCTGCCGAATCCCAGCGGCCGGAACGCCAACTTTTCCTATCAGGAAATGCTGATGGCGTTCACCCGCCTGCGCCGCTGGTTGCGAACGACACGTCCGTAGCGCGAAGCCTTGACGCGATTTCAGAACTGTGGCGCGGGGCTTTCAGCCCCGCGCCACACGCAACTGAAAACCGCTCGAGCCGAGCCGCGAGCGCTGCAGGATGTCCGTCCTCAGAAGTTCATCTGCAAGCCGAACCGGACGAACCGGCCGTCCATGATCGTCGTCGGGTTGAACCAGGCGTTGTTCGTGGACCCGAAGGTCTCGTTGATCCTCAGCACCGTGCCCGCATTCAGCACGTTGAAGATGTCCGCGAAGCCCTGGATGCGCGTCCGGTTGAACCGGAACGTGCGGCCGATCCTCAGGTCGAGCCGGTTCTGGTAGTCCAGGAACACGCTGTTCGGATCGATGAGGTTGACCACGATTGTCGTCGCATTGGCGGTCGAGCCGATGATCGGCCGATTCGCGATCGCGGCCGTCACCGTGTAGTTGGCATTGACGGCGGGGCCGGGAATCGCCGTGAACGATCCGCTCACCTGGAAATCGTACGGGAGGCTGTAGGCCATGGACGCCTTGAGCGTCGTACGGAACGGCGGGATGCTGTCGCAGAACCGCAACGCGTTCGGGTTGTCGCGCGCCGAGGTCCCTGCGGTGGCGTTCGGTACGCTGTTCGTGTTGGTCGAACCGTCGCACGACGTCGTCGCCCGGCGATCGGTCGTCACGCCGCCGAAGAGGAGCGCCTTGCTGAACCGCGCGTTCGCGCTGAACTCGACGCCGTTGTAGGTCGTGTGATTCGCGGTCGAAAACGTATACAGACCGTCGGTCGCGACACCGTTCTTGGTCGGGTTCAGGCTGAACAACGGGAGCGGCTGACCGGAGGTCGGCAGCCTGCTGTCGGTCGGCACCGTGATGGCGAACTGATTCCAATCGCCGGCGCTCACATTCTGGTTGTCGATGATCTGCAGGTTGTAGAATTGGCGCCGGTAGTAGCCGGCGGTCACCGACACTCGCGGAATCAGCTCGTGCTGCACCGCGGCGCTGTACTCCCAGTTGTAGCCGCGCTCGAGCCCCGGATCCGGGCGGTTCACGATCTGGCCGAAGTTCGAGGTGCCGCCGATGACTTCGCTGAACTGGATGTTGCCGTTCGCGTCGAGGATCGATCGGTTGCGATCGAAGTCGGCCCAGCCGCGTGTCTGGGTGCTGTAGGTCATCCCATTGAAGTTGGCCGCGTAGCCCGCCGCCTGTGAGGCGACGTACTTGCCCGCGTTCAGCTTCAGTGCCGTCTTGCCCGTGCCGAACAGGTCGTAGGCGCCGGCGAGCCGAACCGACCAGTCGTCCCAGTTCGGCACGTCTTTGATCGCCGGGAAGTTCCGGGCCTGAATCCAAGGTCCGGCGGCGGCCGACGCCGCCGGGACTTCGGCGTTGAAGTGATCGTAGCGCGCGCCGTAATTGAGGGTGAGCCGCTTCCTCGTCCAGGCATCCTGGACGTACAACCCGAGGTCGCTGTTCACCTTCTGGACGGCCGCGGCGGGCGTGTTGGCGACGGCGACGGCGACCGGGTTGCCGGCGGCGAAGACCAGCGTATTGATCTCGGCGTGCGACGTAAACGCCCGCGAGTTGGTTCCCCAGCCGTTGCTCATGCCGAACTTGATCGCGTGCGACCCGGTGACGTAGCTGGCCGACGCGATCATGCTGTAGTCGCTCGTCTTGCTCTTGTACGGGGGAATCGTGTTGCCGGCAGCGACCGTGAGCGTGTTGGTCGTCGTTTCAAGGTGCGCGAGATCGAGTGGCCCGACCGTCGGCCGGTAGTTCTGCTCGTACGGCTGGTTGTAGTACGAGAGGCCGGCCTCGAGCAGCAGCTTGTTCGATTGGGCTCGCGTCCACTTGATTTGCGGGACCCAGCCGTTGCCGAAGGCATCGGTGGACGCCTCGGGCGTGGTCGTCGCAAGGGTGTTGAAGCCGTTGTAGAACTCGCCGTTGTACTGCTTCTCGACGTAGAGGCGGATCTTGTCGCGGCTCGACGCCGCCCACGTGACCCGGCCCACGGCGCTGTAGTTGCCCATCGCGTTCCGGAACGCCGGGCTGCCGTCGGCGAACTTCGAGCTCGGGACGTAGAACTTGTTGTCCTGGTACTTGTAGGTGAAATAGAACCAGAGCTTGTCCTTCTTCAACGGACCGCCGAACGACGGGTTGATCTGATAGTCGTAGGCGGTCTTGGACGTCGCAATGGACTGCTTCAACTCGTCGGGCCGGTTGTCGGCCTGCAGCGAGCTGCCCTGGCCGTAAGCGAAGAACGAGCCCGAGAACGTGTTGCCGCCGTCTTTCGGGATGCTGTTGATGCGCAGGCCGCCGGCCTGCATCTCCGCCGACTCGGCGCCGGTCGTGTAGCTGACCTCCTGCACGCTCGCGTCGTTCATGAAGAAGCCGCTGAACTGGCCGCTGCCGCACAGGTTGTTGACGCGCATGCCGTCAATCGAGATCACCATGTCGCCGGTGTCCGACCCGTGCACCCGCATGTTGTACTGCCCGAGCACGAACGGCGTCACCTGCGTGCCCGGAATGAGCAGCGCACGCGCCGGCGTGTTGCGCGTCGTCACTGGAATCGTGTCGAGCACGTCGCGGTTCACCACGAACGCCGTCTGGTTGTTGACGACGTCGACGGTCGGCGCTTCGGCGGTGACCGTCAGCGTCTCTTCGACCGAGCCGACCTGCAGCTCGGCGTTCACCGTCGGGGTGAAGTTCCCCTCCAGGACGATGTTGCCGCGGCGCACGGACTTGAACCCGGCGAGCGTGAAGCTGACCAGGTACGTCCCCGGGCTCAGATCGACGATTCTGTATTGGCCCGAACTGTCGGTGACCACCGAGCGCGTTTTCTCGATCAAGGCGGGGCTCGACGCTTCGACCAGGACGCCCGGGATGACCGACCCCGACGGGTCCTTGACGACGCCGGCGATTGCCGCCTGAGCGCTGCTGGTGGCGGGCACGAGCAGCACCGCCGCGCCGAAAACGATTAGACACATCACAAGTCGACGCATATCTCTCACCTTTTTGTGGGGGCGCCTGGTTCAAACGCAGAGTGGGACGGCTCGACATTACGGTCGGCCCGGCTCCCTGTCAAGCCGGAACAGGGGCTCCCGAGCCGCCCGAAAGGGCCGGGATCCATCAATTTGGCGCAGAGATGTGAATCAGCGTGCCATCTCGAACGTCCCGCCCGTGAACGGATCTTCACAGGAGTCGGCGCCCTGGTAGGTGGCCGAGATGCGGCCGCCCGTCACCCCCCGCGCCTCGGCCTCGAAGCTGATCGCGCACAACGGCGTCACGACGTCACCGCCCGCCGGAAACGTCAGCGTCAGCTTCAGCGTCGTGCCGGAGAGCGTTCCGGCGACCGTGCCTTTCTTGTCCTTGTGGCAGGAGGCGCACGAGCCGTCCTGGAAGCGCGGCGCCATCTGGACCGGCCCGGACACGGTCGAACCGACCTGGGTCAGCGTCCAGGTCAGCGTTTCGGGACCGTGCGGATCGGATCCGGTGCCGCTCCATGCGCCGGCGAGGCTGAGTGACTCGGGAGGCGTGGACGCCGGCGACTGCTGCTGCGGCGCGGTCGGCGACGACCCGCAGCCGATGGCCGTGGCCAGAAGCGTCACAGCGAGAAGCGGCGCCGCACGCCTGCCGACCTGTGGTTGATTCACACGTGATCTCCCGCACACCCGTTATACGCTCCCGCGATCACTGAATCAATCTGTCCCCATGGAGCGCCTCGCGCTACGGGTTCGCCAGAAAGTCCTCGAACGCGTCAACGTGCGCGAAGAGCGCGGGCACGCCCCCGGTGTGGAGGAACACGATCGTCTCGTCGGGCGTGATCGCGCCCGATCGCACGTCGGCGATCAATGCGGCCATCGCCTTGGCGGTGTAGGTCGGATCGAGGAGCACGCCGTCGCCCACCGCCAGCAGGCGGATGGCTTCGAGGCCACCGGCGGTCGGAATCCCGTAGCCCTCCCCGATGTGGTCCTGGTTCGTCGCGAGCTCGCCTGGTGCGACCACGAGGTCGAGCCCGAGGAGCGCCGCCGCTTCGGTCGCCACGCGCGCGGCGCGCACGCGTTTCTCGTCTTCGCCGCCGCTGACCGCGATGCCGAACAAACGGTACGGCGGCGAGAACAGCCGCGAGCCGAGCTCGAGGCCAGCCTGCGTGCCCCTCGAGCCGCTGGCGTAGTAAAGGCGCGTGGGCGACAGCGCCATCGCCGCGAGCTGGTCGATCAGCTCGCGGGCCCCCGCGGCGTAGCCGAGGGCGCCGACGCCGCTCGACCCGCCGACCGGGATCACATACGGACGTTCGCCCTCCGCACGCAGCCTCTCGACGACGGCGCGGACCTGCGCCTCTTCGTCAGGCGCGACGGCGAGTCGTGGATCGGGCCCCGCAGCGATGAGATGCACCCGCGCGCCGAACAGGCGATCGAGAAGATAGTTGCCCTGGCACGGCGGATCCGGCTCCTGCGTGGTGAGCACGAGCGTCACGCCAAGGCCGGCGACGCGCGCCGCGGCGGCGGTCATGCGCGCGTGGTTCGACTGGACGGCGCCGGTCGTGACGACGGTCG
>Ga0222622_10001084_pt1 | contig 10910 bp, 6 predicted proteins | sample PLM2_5_b1metaG_FD_177335 | JGI IMG/M metagenome (GOLD analysis project Ga0222622, IMG submission 177335) | Groundwater sediment microbial communities from an aquifer in East River, Colorado, USA - PLM2_5_b1 | ecosystem: Environmental > Terrestrial > Soil > Riparian zone | place: USA: East River... | reverse complement strand
CATGGTGGCACGTACGACACCAGCGATGCGCGGGTCGTTGCGATTCTTCAACGTGTCCACCAGCGTGGCGCTCGCCCGCAAATAGGTGTCGCGGTCCCAGTACATGAACTGCATCCAGACGTTCCATTCAGTGGCGATCCCACTGTGATGGAATTTGAAATCATGGTCCTGGTCAGAGATTCCAAGCTTCGCCTCGGCGTTGGCCAATGCGTATGCACCTGCATTCACCCCGGCGGTGTTCAGGTAATAGCGAGCCTTGAGTGAATGCGCAGCCTCCGCCCAAAGAGCGCCGTCGTTCCCGTAAATCAGATCCGAAGCGCCGGGGCCGTCACCGATTCCGGATTCCACATCGGCGATGCCGCTCGTGAGCAGTGTCTGGAGCGCCGCGTAGATGTCGAGCTGCTTGTCCAGCTTCGGGTTGAGAATTTTGTCATCGGCCGCTTCGGAATACGGAATGTCACCCCACACCGAGGCCGCGGTGCCGATGGTGAGCGCTTCCAGGACCTTTGAAATGCCTTCGGACTGCCGATCATTGAGAGCTACAGCGGCCGCGCGGAACTTCCGAATATCCTTCAGACCGCCGCTGGCGTAGATGAGACCCCACTCGGTGGAAAACGCGTCCTCGTCGACCGAGTACACGTCGTAGGAAGCATACTGTCTGTCGACGCCGGCGAACTGCTGCGTCCACATGCCCGCCGTTCGCGCCACGCCGCCTTCCTGGAACAGCGCCTGCGCGGCCAGAATTGCCGGCAGATACTGCGAGGGTGTACGGACCTCGGTCTGAATATTCGGGTTCTCATCCAGCTTCGGACCCGAAAGATCGAACATGTTGCACCCTGCAGCCCCGACAAGGGCCAGCAGAGCGAGCGAGCATATAGTGCCGCTCCTGCTCATTGCTTTTGTCATGTTGGCTGCACCTTATCGGTTGAGGCCGACCGAGAACACGATCGACCGGCTCTGCGGGTTATTGAAGTAGTCGACGCCACGAATTGCGACTTCGGCGCCGCCAAGGTTTGTCTCGGGGTCGATGCCGCTGTACTTGGTCCATGTATGGAGGTTTCTGCCCGCCAGACGTAGATCGATGCTCGAAAGGCCGAGGCCACGCGCAAAGCCCGGATTGTCTATCGTGTACTGGATCGACAGCTCACGCAGCTTCGAGTAGCTGCCGTCCTCGACGAACTGGGCGGACACCGAACCGAATCCGCTGCCGTCCCCCTGGTACCAACTCTGACCGATGACCACGGGAACCCCGACGCCGGGACCGCCGACTGCGCCTGACGCTCCTGGGTGAGCTGGCATGTAGTTCTTGCCGAATTGCACAGTCTGACCGCGATTCAGCGTCGCGGTGTGAGTGCCGAAATTGGTCAATGCTCCCTTCGTTCCGTTCCAGATATCACCGCCCCGCTTGATGTCGAGGAGAGCGCTCAGTTGCAATTTCCCGAACAGGGTGATGTTTGTGCGAACGCTGCCGGTCCAATCCGGATTTCCGTCAGCGATGATACGAGTGGTCTCGTCGACGCGTGGGAATCCGTCAGCGGCCAGATACAACGCACCCTTGGGCGCGCCGGTACCGCATTCGCTGTCCACGTTGGTCCCGTCACCGAGGACCAAACCGAGACCGCATCGCGCGAAATCGAAGCCGCGTAGCACGCCATTGTGAGAGCCAGCGACGGCGGCGCCGACTGCGCCGGTGAAGAAGCCACCGGTCGGGAGGTCCACAGCATCGATACCCTTCAGATCGACGACCTTGTTGTTGTTCTTGCCGTACTGAAGGCCGACGTCCCAGGCAAAACTCGGTGTCGTAACGGGCCTGATGTTGAGGACGACTTCAACACCCTTGTTGGTGATGATCCCTGCGTTGGACGCTTGCGACAGAAAGCCGGTCGACGGCGCCTGAGGGGTATACAGGATCACGTCCACCGTCTTCGAGTTGTAGTAGGTGAAACTCAGGTCCGAGTAGTTCCGGAACAGCCCGAGATCGATTCCAGTCTCGAACTCCTTGGAGACCTCGGGGCCGAGGTTGGGCTGCGGACGAATCGAGCTCGTGGCCAGTCCGCCAATGCCGCCCTGCGTCGTGCTCAGACCATTCGAGATCCAACCATCCAGGAAGCTTTGCGAGACGAGTCCGCTCAGCGTGGCGTAGACAGGGGGCTCCTGTCCAGCTTCGCCATATGCCGCGCGAAGCTTTCCGCTCGGAAACACGTCACGGAAGGGAACCTTGTCGGTGAAGTTCCAGGCGATACTCGCCTTCGGGAACCAGTGACGCGGCTTGCTCTTGCCGAAGGTGGAAAAGCCGTCGTTGCGAATCGCACCCGTCAGGTAGAGCTGACTCCAGAGATCCAGGGTCGCCTGGGCGAAATAGGACTGCGTGTGGATCAGCGACTCGAATTCATTGGACTGAAGGTTGGACTGGATCGTGTTGTCGAGCTGAAACGGCTTCTCGGCGATCAGCTCCGTTCCCGTTGCGTACAACTGCCTGAAGCGCCGGCTGTTGAGGTTCTGGCCAAGCGTCAGCGTGCCCCCAACGGCGTCGCTGAAGGTCTTGCTGGCCGTCGCGGTCAAATTGTGGTCAATCTGGAGATTCGTGAAGTCGGCGCGATTCACGAGTCCTGTCGGACTGCTGCTCGCCGTCAACGGAAAACCTTCCAGTCGCTCGTCGGCGTAATAGTCGACACCCAACTTGTAGTGGGCGGACAGCCAGTCGAGCGCATCCCAGTCGACACTCGAATTACCGAACGCGCGACCGACGTTGCCGGTGTTCTCGAACTCGTTGGCGACGAACAATGGATTGTCGTAACCCCGGGTTACTGGATCCGACTTCGACGTGATCGTCGGGCTGGGATACCGGTAGGAACGGTGCAGCCCCCGTACAACGTCCCCCGACGCCGACGTGAGGTCTATCAGGTAGGGCTTGTTGTTAAAGTCGGGTGGGGTGCGCAGACCGCCGAGCAGAAGACCGCTGATGTTGGAACCCTTCTGGATGAACGCACCGCGCGAGTCGACATAGGCGACATTTCCGCCGATGTTGAGGCGGTCGGTCAGCCGGTGCGATGCCTTGAGCCTTGCCGAACTCCTCTTGTACCAGTTGTTCGGACCGACGATGATTCCCTTCTGGTCCAGCCGCTCGCCGGAGAGATAGAACAGCGTGCGGTCGTTGCCGCCCGACGCGGAAAGGACGTTGTCGAGCGTCGTTCCGGTGCGGAACAGCTCCTTGAAGTGACCATACGTGGGCGTACCCGCGGCGAGCTTCGGTCCCCAACTGCCCGATGTCAAACTGCATCCGGGACCGCCACAAGGTGCCGGGTTGCCACGCGAGCCCTGTCCATATTCACGCTGGACTGGGTAATCGGTGTTCACCTCGTCGCTTGAAGCGGTAGACCGCAGCGAGTAGCGTGTCGCCCCTGGCCGGCCACTCTTCGTCGTGATGAGCACGACGCCCTGTCCGGCACGCGCGCCGTAAATGGCCGCTGCGGCTGCGCCTTTGAGGATCTCGACCGATTCGATGTCGTTAGGGTTGATATCCGAGGCGCGGTTGGGCGACGCGGTGCTCGCCGTAGGATCGCCTGTTGCGATGGTCGTGTTGTCGATCGGCTGGCCATCGACGATGAACAACGGCTGGCCAGTGCCGTTCACCGTGCGCTCACCGCGCATGCGTATCGCTGAAGAAGCGCCCGCTTCGCCCGACTGCGACGTCACTTCTACGTTGGGAGCCTTCGCAGCGAGCGCGTTCACGATGTTCGACTCGTTGCTCTTCTGGATGCTCGTCGAGTCGACTTCGTTGCGCACGTTACCGAGCTTCTGCACCTCGCTCGACGTGCCGGCGCCGGTGACGACGACTTCTCCGAGGCGCAACGGGTTCGCGCCGAGCACGAAATCCTGGCGAACCTCTCCCGGAGTGAGTGTGACGGTCGCCGTGCGAACCGTGTACCCGATGCGTCGCGCGGTAAGTCGTACGGTCTGTCCGGCGACGCGCGCGCCCGGGACCGTGAACGAGTACCGCCCATTCTCGTCCGTCGTCGAGCCGAGGCTCAGCTCTGTGATGAAGACGTTGGCCGCCGGGAGCGCCGCGCCGTTTTCGGCAGTGACGCGCCCAGTAATCGTAGCGCCTTGTTGTGCCGCAGCGGACGCTGGCAGAAAGGCTAACGTCAGCGCGACTAGCACGAACACTTTCCATACTTTCATGCTGACCTCCTTGTGAGACGCACGCACACGATCAGGGTGTGCCGAACCTTGGAACGGGCCAGGTGCGCCCTCGATGCGACAGGGGGAGGTCGCATCGTCATAGCGCAACGCGGGGCGAACATCTGCAGCCGCGGTTTTGCGCCAAGGTAAAGGCTGTGTCAATGTTCCGCCAGAACACTGTATGGGCACCGGGCGGCCGAGCACTGCCCCTGGACGCGCCACGCCTGGCAGTTCCGGGCGGTCGAGGCCCGACCCCGGGTTTGCCTTTCGTGGCGTTCTCTACCGGTCGAGCCGTTCGCGCGTTAGGCGCTCAGCCTCTTCTCGCCGCCACTCGGCAATCCGCTTGTGATCGCCGGAGAGGAGGACTTCCGGCACCGTGAATCCCCGGTAGTCCGGGGGCCGGGTGTAGCTCGGCGCGCTCAGCCCTTCCTCATAGAAGCTGTCCGTGCGGGCGCTGTCGAAGTCCGACATCGCGCCGGGCAGGAGCCGCACGGTCGCATCGACGATCGCCAACGCGGCGGGCTCGCCGCCGCTCAGCACGAAATCGCCAAGCGAGAGCTCCTCGGTCGCCAGATGGTCGGCGACGCGCTGGTCGACGTCCTTGTAGTGTCCGCAGAGGATCGTCAGTTCTTCGCCCGCCGCGTAGCGCTCCGCGTCGACGTGAGAAAAGCGCCTCCCACGCGCCGAGAGAAGAACGATCGGTGCACGGGCACCGAGGTGCTCGACCGATTCGAAGAACGGACCCGGTTTCATGACCATGCCCGCGCCGCCGCCATACGGGTAGTCGTCGACCGTGCGATGCTTGTCGTGCGTGAAGTCGCGCAGGTCGACGACGTTGTAGGCGACCACGCCGGCGGCGGCCGCACGCGCCGGAATGCTCAGCGACAGCGGTCCGGAAAAGAACTCCGGAAAGATCGTTATGATGTTGACGCGCAGCATCAGCCCGGGCGGCTCACTCGAGCAGACCTTCGGGTGGCTCGACGATGACGACGCGCTGCGTCTTGTCGACGGAACGAACGACCGGATCGGTGTAGGGAATCATCACACTGCCCTTCTCGCGCTTCACGTCCATCACGAGACCCTGCGGGAGCTCCCACACCTCCTGGATCGTTCCAACGACCGTCCCGTCCGGAAGGTCGACGCGCATTCCCGTGAGATCGTGCACGAAGATTTCGTCGTCGCCCGGCGGCGGCAGCTCGGTCTCGGGGAGAAGGAGGTAGCGATCGCGCCAGCGCTCCGACGCGTTACGGTCGGCAACGCCTTCGAAGGCGACGATCCATCCGCCCTTGTGCGGCCGCCGCCCCTTCACGACGAGCGGCGGCAGCTTCGGATCGAAGCGGCCGTCGGACGTGCCCGCGAAAAGACGACGGCCGGGCGCGAAGATCGCGTCCGGCGCGTCGGTAATCGGCTCCACGACCAGCTCACCACTGATGCCGTGTGCCCTGCGGAGCCGCCCGACGATCACGTACTCGGGCGACGCGGCCGTCACTCGCCCTTGCTCTCGCCGACGGGGGTCGCCTTTCCTTTGAGCTTCGACGCGACGCGTGCTTCGTGGCGGCGCTTCAACAGACCCGCCTTCCGAATGATCGAGCGCACGGTGTCGGTCGGCTGCGCGCCGTGGTCCATCCAGTACTCGATCCGCCCTTCCTGCAGCGTGATCGCGCCCTCGGTCTGCCGGGGAGCATACGTGCCGACGATCTCGATGAACTTTCCGTCGCGCGGGCTCTGCGAGTCAGCGACGACGATACGGTACATGGGGGCCTTCTTCCGTCCAATACGGCGGAGTCGAATCTTGACCATCTGTGTCTCTCTCCCGTGGAACTGAGGGTCTTCGTGCTACGTCCGGGCTCCTCGCGTCTCCGGCATTTCCGGAGCGCACCCGGTCTAGAACATTCTCGGCATGCGGCCACCACCGGCCGCCGCCTTCTTCATCATCTTCTGCATGTCGCGGAACTGGTCGAGCAATCGATTCACTTCGTTCACCGGCCGGCCGCATCCTTTCGCGATGCGCGCGCGCCGAGATCCGTTGATGATGCCGGGCTGCTTGCGCTCCTGCGGCGTCATCGAGAGCACGATCGCCTCCACATGCCGCATCCGCTTCGGGTCCGCGTTCACCTGCTTCAGCATCTTCGCATTCACGCCGGGGAGCATCTTGAGCAGCCCCTCGAGCGGTCCGAGCTTCTGGATCTGGCGCATCGCGGAGAGGAAATCCGTCAGGTCCATCCCCTCCTTGCGCACCTTCTTCTCCATCCGCTTCGCCTCATCGGCGTCGAAGGCGGACTGCGCCTTCTCGACGAGGGTCAGCACATCACCCTGCTGCAGAATCCGGCCGGCCATGCGGTCGGGGTGAAACTCCTCGAGCGCGTCCGACTTCTCGCCGACGCCGATGTATTTGATCGGCTTCTTGGTGACGCCATAGATCGACAGCGCCGCGCCACCGCGCGCATCGCCGTCCATCTTCGTGAGGATGATCCCGGTGATGCCGAGCGCCTGATCGAATCCCTGCGCGACACGAACCGCGTCCTGCCCCGTCATGCCGTCGGCGACGAAGAGGATCTCGTCGGGATGGACAGCCCCCTTAAGCCGGACGAGCTCCTGCATCATTTCGTCGTCGATCTGCAGCCGTCCAGCGGTATCGATGATGACGACGCGATCGCGCTCGCGCTTGGCCTGGTCGATACCTTGTTTCGCGATCTTCACGACGTCGGTCGTCGTTCGATCGGCGTACACCGGCACGTTGAGCTGCTTGCCCAGTGTCTCCAACTGGTCGATCGCCGCTGGACGATACACGTCCGCGGCGACGAGTCGCGTCGCCCGACCCTCAGTGCCAAGTTTGCGCGCCAGCTTGCCGGCGGTCGTCGTCTTACCCGACCCCTGCAGCCCGACCATCATCACCACCGTGGGCGGAATCGAGCTGAGCTTGAGGCCTTCGCGCCGTTCGCCGAGCATTGCGGTGAGCTCGTCGAAGACGATCTTGATCAGTTGCTGCGCCGGCGAGACCGCCTTGAGCTGCGACACGCCGACGGCCTTCTTTTCGACCCGCTCGAGAAACTCGCGCGTGAGTTGAAAGTTGACGTCGGCCTCGAGGAGGACGCGGCGCACCTCACGCAGCCCCTCCTTGATGTCGGAATCGGTGAGGACCCCGCGCCCGCGCAGGCGGGCGAAAGTCTGCTCCAGCTTCTCGCTCAGCTCGTCGAACATAGCCTTCAAACGTAGCCGAAATTAGACTTCCGAACAAGTCACGACCCCATTTCGCCGCGTGGGTGCGCGCACCATGTTGCGCCGGGCGTGAAAAAAGAGTCAACGGGGTCTACGCCCCATTCGCGCACGCCAGCAGTTCGACGCCCGCTCAGCCGCACCATCGACATGGCCAAGACCACGCAGCGCAAGGAAGAAATCCTCAAGTCCGAGCTCCCACCGACGCTGCCGCTGATGGCGTTGCGCTCGACGATCGTTTATCCGCTGGGCACGATCGCGGTCCAGATGGGAGCACCGGAGAATCTGTCCCTCCTTCGCGCGTTCGAGGAGCCGGGATTGATCGTCGCCCTCGTCGTCGCGACCGGCGACCACGACGAGCCAGTCGACACGAAGCGCTTCATCGGACGCGTCGGCGTCGCCGCGCGCGTGCACGAGCGAATCAATCTCCCAGGGGATACGGTACAGATCACCCTCCAGGGATTGCGCCGAATCGTCGTCGACGAAATCGAGCAGGACGAGCCCTTCCCCGTTGCTGTGATCCGCCCCGCGAAGGAGACGTCCGCCGACCCGAACGAAGTCGACGACCTCGTCTCGCGCATCGTCGCCGCCGCGGAAACGTTGGCCGATCTCGTCGATCGCATTCCCGACGAAGTGCCCGCGATCCTGAAGATGAACATCTCCGATCCGGGTCGCTTCGCCGATCTCGCCGCGACGAACATGAACTTCCGCATCTCCGACAAGGACGAGGTGCTGCAGCGCCTCGACGTCGGACAGCGGCTCCGCTTCATCCTCAGTCGCCTCGAGCGCGAGGTAGCGCGGGCGCGGGTGATGGAAGACGTCAAGCGGCAGACGGAAGTGAAGATCGAGCAGCACCAGCGCGAGTTCTACCTGCGCCAGCAGCTACGCGCGATCCAGGCCGAGCTGGGTGAGGCCGATCCCGGCGACAAGGAAGCGAACGAGATCCTGCGCAAGATCGACGAAGCGAAGCTGCCCGAGAAAGTGCTCGCCGAAGCGAAGCGCGAGACCGAGCGGTTGCGCATGCTGTCGCCGGCGTCGAGCGAGTACCAGGTGATCCGGACTTATCTCGACTGGATCCTCGCTCTCCCCTGGCATAAGCGGTCGGGCGACGAGGCGATCTCGCTCGACAAGGTCCAGGAAGCGCTCGACAGCCGCCATTACGGGCTCGGCGAGGCAAAGGAGCGCATTATCGAGTTCCTCGCCGTTCGCAAGCTGCGCGGGGGCGATCCTCACGGCCCGATTCTCTGCTTCGTCGGACCGCCGGGCACCGGCAAGACGTCGTTAGGCGAGGCGATCGCGACGTCGATCGGGCGCCAGTTCTATCGCATCTCGGTCGGCGGCGTTCGCGACGAGGCGGAGATCCGCGGCCATCGGCGGACGTACGTCGGTGCGATGCCGGGCCTCCTCGTTCAGGCCATGCGCCGCGTCGGTGTGAAAGATCCTGTCTTCATGATCGACGAAGTCGACAAAATGTCTCACGGCGGGCCATCGGGCGATCCGACGGCGGCGATGCTCGAGGTACTCGACCCGTCGCAGAACCACGAGTTCGTAGATCACTACCTGAATCTTCCGGTCGATCTCTCCGGCATCCTCTTCATCTGTACGGCGAACAATCTGTACGACATCCCGGCGCCGCTCCGCGACCGCATGGAGGTCATCCGCATCGCCGGCTACACCATCGAGGAGAAGGTCGAGATCGCGTGGCGCTATATGCTGCCCCGCCTGCTCGAAGAGCACGGCATCACGGACAAGGACATCCAGTTCACCGACGAGTCGCTCGGCTTCATCTCGAGCCGCTACTCGCGCGAGGCGGGCCTGCGCAACTTCGAGCGGAACATCGCGGCGATCATGCGCAAGCGTGCGCGCAAGAAAGCCGAAGGCGAGGAAGGCGCGTGGGTGATCGACATCGAGAAGGTCGGCGAGCTGCTTGGCGTGCCGCGTTATCAGGTGGAGGAGGCGGAGAAGGAGCCGGAGATCGGCGCCGTGACCGGCCTCGCCTGGACGGCGACGGGCGGGGAGCTGATGACGATCGAGTGTCTACGCATGCCGGGCGCCGGCCGCCTGACGGTGACCGGACAGTTAGGCGACGTGATGCGCGAGAGCGTCGACGCGGCACTCAGCTACGTGCGGTCGCGCGCATCGCAGCTGGAAATCGACGAAAAGGAGTTTCGCGAGAGCGACATCCACGTCCATCTGCCGGCGGGCGCCATTCCAAAGGACGGCCCGAGCGCCGGCATCACGCTGACGCTGGCAATCGCCAGTGTGCTGGCGCGGCGGCCGGTACGCCGTGACCTCGCGATGACGGGTGAAGTCACGCTGCGCGGCCGAGTGCTCGAGATCGGCGGCGTGAAGGAGAAAGTCCTCGCCGCCTATCGCGCGGGGCTGCGCGAGATCATCCTGCCGAAGTCGAACGAGAAGGACCTGCGCGACGTGCCCGATGAGGTGCGGCAGAACGTGTCCTTCCTGTTCGTCGAGAAGATGGACGAAGTGCTGCGCATCGCGCTGCTTCCGGTGCCGCACTCGGGTCTGGCAGACAAGGCCGATGCTGAGCCGGAGCTGGACTTCGGTGCTGGCGACTCGGCGAACAACGGGACGCTCGGCAAGGCGCCGGCGCCGACACCGAGCCGGGTGACGGTCGGCGACTAACGGCAGACGGTAGTCGGTAGACGGTAGACGGTAGTAACTGCAACTACCGACACGGAAGGAGCGGGGCCGGCGGAAGTTCCGCCGGCCCCGCTTTCTACTGGCGCAGAGTGACCCGCGAGAGATCGATCACGTCCGGCGATACGCCAGCGGGCACGTCGACGTAGAGCACGTACGGCCTGCCCTGTAAGTCCCCGCCGAGGACACGTACGGTGCGGCCCATCGCATGAAACTCCGTGCCGTTTGTGACAGGACTGCCCTGCCCAGCACCATAACGACGATTGAGCGCCTGCTTGGCGAGGTCTCCGAACTCTCCGGCGTCGAGCGGTGTGTCCCAGACCGAGAGCCAGGCGATGCCGTCACCGGCGGGCGTCTTGAGCACCATGTAGCGATCGCCGTCCCAACCCGCTGCGCCGCGCACCGCGGCGTTCTGGTCACGCAGATGCTCGAAGAGGAAGACGCGCGTCGCGAACTCACCCATCACATCGTCGTAGACCGACGTGACGACGCGAGGAGCCGGCAGTGTCACGCTCGTCGGCGCGTCGGGCGGGTTGCTCTCGTAGGCGGCCGGATGCATCACCTGCTCGGTCGACGTTGGCATCCGGTCGAACGGTTGGGCGTTAGGCGACCGCTCCTTCAGCCGGCGCACGAATTCGGCGCCACTGAGGTACGGAAAGACCGCCGATTCCTGGATGATGAGCGGCGCCCGCGAGAAAATCGGCATCTGCGCCGACTGCTGACGGATCAGGCGGCGCACTTCATCCCAGCCGCCCGGAATCTTGGCGGCGATCGAGCCGCCAACCATGATCTCCATCTGCTCGAACGTCGCCTGCCCTTCGATCACCGCCTGCGCCGCTGCTTCTCGGTAG
>Ga0222622_10001082_pt1 | contig 10923 bp, 8 predicted proteins | sample PLM2_5_b1metaG_FD_177335 | JGI IMG/M metagenome (GOLD analysis project Ga0222622, IMG submission 177335) | Groundwater sediment microbial communities from an aquifer in East River, Colorado, USA - PLM2_5_b1 | ecosystem: Environmental > Terrestrial > Soil > Riparian zone | place: USA: East River... | reverse complement strand
CGGAATTGATGTCGTTTGCTCTAAACAATCTTTCGCCGATCTCATAACCCGAGACTTCCTCCTCTTGTCGTTCGCATCTGGCCAATACGGCTGTATTGCGCCTCTGTATTTTTTTACTCTCGCCTGTTAATACTGACAGTATCTTTATCTTCAAAACAGGCTACTTTTGTAAGGTAGTTTTGTGAAATATTGCCGAATTTTGACTTTGGTCAAGTCTAATGATTAAGAGTTCAAGAAAGGCTTCCTGCCCTCGTATCTTGTTAGCCGACGACAACAAGGAAATGCGAAACGCGATCATTCGCCAGATCGAAGGTGATTACGCCGTCGTTCAGGCCGTGGGAGATGGTCGGGCCCTAATCGACGCAGCGACAGAACTACATCCCGACATAGGCGTCGTTGATATATCTATGCCTGTTATGAATGGCCTCGAAGCTGTATCGGAGATCAAGAATCGTGGATTGGGAATGAAGATCGTGTTTTTGACGGTAAATGAGGATCCTGACTTCGTGCGTGCCGCGTTCGACACGGGCGCAACCGGATACGTCGTCAAAAGACAAATGGCGTCAGACCTGCTTACTGCACTAGAAGAGGTTATGAAAGGCGGACGTTTCTTATCTTCGTGCTGTAATTACGAGGCTGAATTAGAAGTATGATAAGCCATAGATCATATCGTCCCGAAAGGGTAAGCGGTTTGGCCCAGAGCGGCTAAAAGCACGCACACTTCAACTCACTTTACCTGCCATTCGTTGCTAATAGGCGGTTCACTGTTTTTCCGAGCAAACGATACTCTCGAAACTGTTGAGGATCAAGGACCATTTCCAGCGACCGGTCTCTCTTGTCTGTCAACTCTTGCCATGCGCGGTTCAATTGTGCACGCTGATCGGCTTCCATCACTATCAGATGATGCCTCTTTTCCGTTTCGCTCTGAAAGATCCCGGCTACAAAGCTCATCTGTAACTTGTCTAATTCCAGCGTCTCGGTGAGAGTGTTCAGGAAGTCTTCCATCCACATATTAAGTATCCTTGACTCGATCTCTGACCGGGCGGAACGAAGGGCCTTTTTTTGCCGGTGAGAAAAAGAGGTTGCCAAACCTGTTTCAAATTCTATGCGGCTGGCCCTGATGTTCTGCCAAAGGCCTAAAAAGTTCTCGCTGTCCTGCTCGGAAAAATGCCGGTAAGTTACGAGTATCTTCTCGTTTTCGCTTTTGATCACCGGATGGAGGTACCTAAGATCTTGCGGAGTCAACCGGAACTCTCGTTTAACTCGGTCTTCGACATTATTTACACCAAGATACTCGTCCTCTTGGGCAAAACAGGACGTTGATGATAGGCAAGCCATCAAACCACATCCGGTCAGGACCAGCAAAATAGCCCCAATGATATTCAGTTGTACATAATTTAACATAACGGATCCCCCGTGGGAGCTAACTAAAACGCTTCGGTGACGGACATGGATAACGTATGTCCCGACCGGCCAAAGCCAAGGTCAATTCGGTAATTGATACGGTTCTTTTTGTCCAGTTTGAACCGTAACCCAGCACCCGCTGCTGGCAGCAGCTCGTCGAAACGCAGGTCTTTCCACCTCTGAGCAACGCCGCCGACGCCTGCGAATCCAACGAGTCCAAAACGGTAGGGCAGCTCGACCCGGTACTCTGCCTGTGACGCAAACATGCGTTGATCTTGAAACTTGCCAGCGGTATAGCCGCGCAGGTCGCTCGAGGCTCCGTAAAGGCAGAGATCATAGAAGGGCGATTTGTCCGACACCGAGCACAGCGAGGTCCGGTACGCGAGCACATGTCCCTTACGCATCGTTTTATACCCGTTATAGTCAGCTCTATAGGTTTGGTAGGTACGGTTGCTGCCGATCGATTTCCCAAAAAAGTCCGCCTTAATGTTCCAAAAAGAGCCTTTTGTCGGATAGAACGTGTTGTCACGCAAATCCCGCTGAACGTGAAACCCGAGCGATGCGGTGGTAGACGTTAGATCTATCAGCGGTATTATAAATCCGCCGGGTACCGGTTCGCCGCCGCCGACGTGGACTGATAATTTGCGGTATTGGTAGCGCGGGCCGACGAAGATGTTTTTCCCAACGTTTCGCATGAACTCGCCAAATACCACACCACCGCTCTGATGAAGAGTGACAAAAACCTCCGGCTGGCCGGGCCTTTGTCCTATGCCGTAAAAGTCATATACCGCCCTGCCCTTTCCCATAGCGAACGCCGCCTGATACTTGTTTTCAGCAAAGTACAAACGGCCGCCTAAAACTGCGCCGCGGGTCCCGCTGTTTGTAAACGCAAATGCCAGGGCGACTGTTGAAGGCGGCGAGATCTCGTCCTCCTCTCTCAACCGAAAAACATACCCGAGCCCCAAGATCATGCCTGCTCCGAATGTCGGGCTTTTTATAGGTATGGGAATAGGAATGATCGTTCCGCGCTTTTTCTTGGGTGGGTCAGCCGCCTTTTTTGTTTTACCTTTTACGTCGCTGGTATCTAGTTGTTGATCAGGGCTCGGGTCAGGTTTCTGTCCAGGCGTCGACGGTGCGGTGAAAGTCAGAGCGGTCAATATACAAGCGAGCGTGGCAAGCACCCCGGCGGGATTACACCGTCCTAATTTTCGGACAGGATCGAGCGTAATTTTTATGCGTATCGCCATGACTATACAACAGTGGATACAGCGATCCGGATAAGATCTCTAGCGTCGTCCACCGCCACCTCTAAAACTTCCGGCAGCTGCTCGCCCTCCCATATTTGAACGGTAGTTTTGTAAGGCCTGGGCCCGCCTCGCGCCTTCCCGCCTCGCGCTGGCGTCCCTGTTTAATTGGTTGTAGGTTGAGCCGTCAATGCGGCCAACGCCCGCCCGCGGAGCGGTCGGTATTGTGTTGCCCGGATCGCGTACTACGTCGCGTCCGCTCGAGTTTACCCAGTTGCCGCTGTTGTCATACCTTTGATAGCCGTTACCTTTCCTTCGGTATACATGGCCGTCATGGCCGGCAAAGATCTCCCCTTCCTGGTTCCTTACTACCGTCGTCTGACCACGGTTGCCCGAACGGGTTACAGCTCCACGGCCTTCGCCAGTTCCGATCGCGGCATTCGAATTACCGGTACGATAATTATAGGTACCTGCCGTCTGGGCCCAGTTGTCACCCCGCTGTACATAACTCGAACCCCAGTTACCATAAACATTGCTGCTCTGCCGCGTCTGAGCATACATGCCGCCCGCCCGCGGACTATATGCCTCTGCAAAGGTCGACGAAGAGTTACGTGCACCGTAGACCGATGCCGCCCTTAAATATGCACCGTTGCGCGGGTTGTAACTTGCCCCAAAACCTAAACCGCCATCCGGGCCGTAGCCTACGGCTCCCCGTCCAAAAACACCAAGATACGGGTTGTACCAGGCGGCCAGGCCATAAGTGTGGTGCCATGGATAGTAGATGGGATAGTATCCGCCGTAGTAAAGATAGGGCGGATAGTACCAGCCTGTACCCCACACGGGAACACCCCACGCGACCTCCGTTCCCGTATATCCCGGCTCATAAGAGGCAGTAACCACGTCGTCGTTGGGATCGTCGTCTTTTACGGTTACGTAAGTAACGTTATGCACGGGCGAACTGGCTGGAATGTCGTAGATCTCTTTAGGCACTTCAGATGCGACTGTCCAGTAATCGGTCGGCGACGAAGACGTAAACCAGATGCCCTGGTAGCACATGTAGTAGATGCCGCGGAACTGGATGATCTCTCGGTCGGTATTCACCGCCATCGTCAACATAGTGCCCTCGATCGGCTCAAACTTCGGATCACCCTGATAGATGACCTCAGGCGCTTTTAGTTGGCTTTTGCTTACTCTGGCTGTTATTGGCACGCGTGCCTGAAGCACAGCCTCGGTCGCCTGCTGCGTCCCCGGAACCGACGCAAGCACACGTGACCGTGGGTGTTCTATAGAGATCTTTTGAAAGTCAGCCGGTAGATCAGGCGTTGCAAACGTCCAAGGGCCGGTCAGAGCAGGTGCAGAGAACCAGCGGCCGGCTACGAGGTAATATAAGTTCCCGTTTTGTCCGTTTCTGAAAACATCACTTTCAGTGTTGTTCACCCATAACAATGCTGTGTTGGGTACCGGGGAATATTTGGGACGCCCGCCTGTAACGATCAATTCGGCTGGCTCGGTGGACACAAATATCTGAGGGGCCTTGCCTGCTGCGAGTGCTTTGCCGGGAATGTTCGCTCTTACGTCTTTCCAATTATCATCGGCAGGCAGTTTGGCAAAACTCTCCGGCAGTGTTCCGGCCGGGGTCCAGCCGGTTTTTAGATCGTCCGACTTAAACCAGTTGGCGTCCTTTCGCAGATAGAATGTTTTTGTAGATATTTGCTGAAAGAGATCCCAATTCGTGTTTACTGCAAATTTTAGATCGACATCCTTTATAGGTGCCCAAACTGGCTCGCCGTCAAAGACGACAATGACCGCAGGTGTCTCGCTGTAGAAAATTTTTGGCGGGTCCGCCTTTATGCCTTTAGCGTTCTTCACCGCCGAGGCAAGCTGACTCTTATCAACAGCCGCGAACACCCTGTCGAGGCCGAGCATTTTGTCCGCTTCCGGCAGGGCCGCCTGCAGTGCCGTACTGATCATCCGGGAATCGTCTCGTGAGAGCGACGTAAAATTTACTTCCGGTATCGTGAAGTCCTTGAACCTGACGAGCCGGTCCTCGATGGCGATCTCTGTATCGGCTTCGATCTTTATCGAACCCATTATCGGCTTGTCGGCAGGTTTAGCGGAATACGCGACCGCCGACAACGCAACGATGTGCGTCTGAGCGTTCCAACTTTCTATCTGGGGTTGAAACAAGGTTATGTGTCCCCCATTTGGGAGTGGATAAGTTCTCGGAAAGGGCGCGACCACATCAGCTTGGGGCGCCTGAGTGAATACGGACAGCGCCATTAAAAGGATCAATCCGGCGATCAACAAACTCTGCCGATATGGTTTTTCGTCGGTCAACATAGAAACGTCGAATTGAGATCTAAAAGCTGAACTTTGCACCCATTAAAATGCCGTTCATACCCGTATCAAACACAAAACCGTTATCGTCGCTATAGTCGTTTTTCAGATAACGATAACCACCTATCAATGCGAGCCGGCGGGTCAGCCTAAAACCTGCGCCGCCATCGAACTGGCCTGTAAAATGGGTACCAAACCCGCCGCCAACATCAAATAATGTAGCCAAAAAGAATCTCGGCGACAGATTAACCAGTCCATGTGCTCCCACCACGGGAGCGGCCCAGGTCTTTCTGCCCTCGACATCGAACCCGGGCAAAATTCCGCTGGTAAATGACAGGGATGTCTTTACACTGGTGACACGGACGCCCGCGGTTAACTCGATCGATCCGCGATCACTCTGCACGACTCTTATGCCGCCCATCGGATTGATCACGGTCAAATTTACGGTGATCTTACCGGTATCGTAGAGTCCCCGCGGCGTTGATCGCTCCTCGGAAAGTTTTGTCCACAACAAGTCATTAAAGATGACCAATCGTCCCCTGCGCGCCGCAAAACTGCCCATTAACCCGCCATTAAAATGACTCAGAACATCGCCGACGCTGAGATGAATGTCAGAGGACCTGTTCCGTACCCCAACGGTCCCGGACACCCCTGTCAGATACAGATAAGGGGCAAATGCGAAATGCCATTTCCGATCCGGTGTACTGGATTGTTTCGGTAACGGCGTTTCTTCAACACGCCAAAGCTCCTTTTTCTTGCCGCTTTCGTTCGTAACCCGTAACTTGTCCGTGCCACCCTTATCTGTTGCCGTCGTCTCGTAGACAGCCGCCTGCTCATCCGCAGCCGCCGGTCCCGGATCGTCAGTGTTATGTACCTTCATTTGGCCAATTGCCATTTTTGGTATTGCAAGCGTGATAACTCCGAAAACGATACCTAAGATCAATCCTCTGAGTGATCGAATTGTCATGAATTCTCCTTAATATGGGACCGGTGTATGAATCCCCTTTTAGGGGTCCCGGCATTCGGGTCCGACATGGCAAAAATCGACCAAACCTTTCCGATTATTAAATTTACTGATGGATAGCGGGGATGTTAACTGTCAATTATGACAGGCCTTAATGCTAATGATCCAAGACGGTCTAACGAAATGAATGAACAAGCGGTAGTCATGTGCCGCGTTGTTTCTTTTGCTTGTTCCCCTCGGCGGCCATTTTATAGCCGACATAGTATTTATAGATATTGCTTACATATGTCACGGTTTCGGCACCGATCTCTTTGGCCGCTATCAATTCGACATTGTTGAACCAAACATTTGGATTCAAGTCCTGAGCGGCGGCTTTTTTGCGGAGGCCGGCAACGCGGGCCGGACCGGCGTTATATGACGCGAAAGCAAACAGGCATCGATTAACCCGATCGAAAGAGGCATCGTTGAGATTGGTGTGAACTATATAGTCCATATATTTAACACCGGCGTGGATGTTGTTTTCCATGTTCGTTACGATGTCTGAGATATTTATGGGGTTCCCGGCAGCCGTGCTCGGTTTGATCTGCATCACGCCATAGGCACCCGCCGGACTGACGGTGGATTGGTCTATCGTCGATTCCTGGTAAGCCTGGGCCGCGATCATCAGCCAGTCAAAGTTATATTTTTCGCCGTACTTCTTAAAGTACCCGACAGCGGCCTTGTACTTTTCCATCTCCTGCGGAGCGGTGTTGTTTTTTGCGAATTTGGTGTCTTTTAGGTACCGAAGGATGATCGTATTGCCAAACGAGGTACCCTCTTTGTGGTCCTTAACAAATTCATTTACAAGTGCAAGAAACTTTGGCGTACCCTTTTGGACAGCCCAACCGATCTGTTCGCCGCTGGCGACCTGCACATCGTTGTGCACGTTGAGGCCGTCAAACACTTTTGCCCAGAGGCCGGCCGTGAGATCGTCCATCACGGTGATCCCTGCACCACCGGACCCGACAATATTCAGGATGTCATCGTCCTCGAGGTTTTCGTCGGCCTCTTTCAAGGTCATTACCGGTTTGCCCGATGCTTTGAATTGTTCGTTCAGCTTGACGAGGCTCAGCCAATAGCGGCTTTTCCGGCGTGTGAACACTTCTTGTCCCGCGAGATCGTCGATGGTGGAAATGGGCGGCGCAGAGGGGCCGGTCACTATGATCTCTTTCGCCTGGTCCCGTACAGGATCGGAAAAGTCTGAGATCTCTTGCAGTTTAGGAATGATCGGAATGTTTGCGACGGCAATGTCGCCACGCCCATCCGCTAACCGCTTGATCCCCTCGTCACGAGTAACCGGCAGAAATACCATATATACCGGTTGCTTTCCGGTATCAAGCTTACGGTTTAAAAATCGCTCAAATTCCTTTAGTGACTCATAACTGACACCGCGCGGCTGTGGTCCGTCATAGAAAAAGCTGGTCTTGTTATATAGGACGAGTGCCCTGATGTATCGCCGCTGGATGAGGCCATCCAGATCGCCACTCCATTTCTCAGTTCGCAGACGGTCCAGCACGGTCGGGTCTATCTCAGGAGCGGGCTCTTCATCGGCCATTCGCTCGGGCTGTGCGGTAACCGATTGTTCTGTGCTGGCATTGGTATTGTTATTTGCGTCTTCCCGTCCCGGCGAGGCACAGGACTGGCCAAGCACGAACAATAAGTTCAAAAACAAAACTTTGCCGAGTGTCGAACGGAAACTCATAGGGCCTCCTATTTCCCGGAAGGTGGATATCCCTTAAAAACCTTGGCCATCACCTTTTCGGCATTTTTGGACATCTTCTTGGGGTCTTTCCCATTGCCGAGCGTCTTTGACACTTGTGCTTCCCAAATATCTTTCTTCTGTTTGGTATCGTAAATGTCAAGGATCAGCCATCCCAGCTTGATCATAGTTGAGGTATTCGTCGTCGCCCCGTTAAAGCCACCGAAACTGTTGACCCCGCCCTGCCAGGTTATATCTGTGCTGAATGAACTCCACTCCGCACGGTCAACTACGGCCAACTGATAGATGATATAGAGATCAGCCGTATCAGCGTCAGTTCTTACCAACCCTTTCTTGCTCAACTCGCCGTCTATAGCTTTTGTAAGGATGCTGTCTGTTGTCGCGTCCGGGTACTTTGCATCATTGGCCCTCTGCCATTTATATGTCTTATACACCGAGAAATTGTTGCCTGTATCCCAATAGTATTTGATCTCCTGCCCCGAAACGGACAAGCTCGTCATTAAACCACCGAAAACGACCGATGCCAATAAAAAAGTCTGGCGAAACATAGTAAATACCTCCCTGGTCAAGGGTGATCGGATCAGACCCTATCGACCATTTTTTCCTTCCATTAAAAGCGGAAGGGCGCCGATCGCCTCCCACATAACGATCAACGCCCCTTCCATTTTTGGAAACGGAGGCTGGCACCTCAATTTCCAAAACTAAATGATCGATTGTCCTTCATCATTCAAAAGGACAGGGTTCGGCCACATAGACCTTACCTATCGAACGATCTACTCATCATCAAACACCGGGACCCACGTCTTGTCCGGATTAAATAGTTCTATACCGTTTGCCACCTCGAGAGTGTGTATGCCAAGGTCTTTTTCGTAAACAACACCGTCGTGGCTGACAAGAAAGGACTTGACGCCGGTAACCTGATAATGCGACGGATACGCCAGAAGGGCGAAGCCCCCGATCATGAATCCGTGGACAACAAAGTCCATTTCCCCCATAGGGGCTGCCGCGCCCTGACCCTTCAAAACTTTGAAATAATAACCGTGAAACGGAGCCATCCCCTCTGCATAACCTTTCGCTATGGCCTTGGCAACGTTCTCTCCGACCGGACCGCCTGGCGTCCCGTCTGCATTCACCCAGGCGAGTCCGTCATGCTTGCCGGGCGAGCTGATTATCCGCTGGGCATACTGGTTAACGGGTGCCCCATCGTGCTTTTCTAACGCATACTCATGTTGGGCCTCAACAAATCCGCGGCAGATCGTTATTGCATCGAGTTCATTGCGTCCGACGCGCCTGTAAATTAGTTCCTGGCGCCCGGCATCGGCGTCAAAGATCCAGCCCGTTGCTCTTTTTACGATCGGCAAAGGACATGGCCAGTTGTCTTCACCCACTGCAAGAAACACGAGGCGTCTATTTCTCGGTGAAGGGGTCAGGGTCATCTTGGAGCGTCCCATTTTTCCAAATTCCTCAGCCACTTCCCGATCCAGGACGATCTCACCGCTATAGATCAGGTCATAATTGCCAGAGCCCAATATCTCTTTAAGGGTGGGTTCATCGAAGGATTCCGTGGCGGCTATAAGAGCCTCTGCAGCCAACTCGGGCGAGGCAAATGCCTTAGGCCCAGAAGCAGCCTGTCCCGGTATAGCAAACTGCGAAACAACAAACAAGGACAAAACGACGGCCAGAGCCGCATACCGTGCAGCTAAACACTTAAAGTCCAGTTTCGATTTCGCGAATTTTATGAGATCCATGCCTATTACCTCCGTCTGCCGCCGCCGCGTCCGCCGCCAAAGCCGCCTCTAGAGCCACCACCCCAACCGCCGCGGGAGCCTCCCCAACCGCCCATGCTGGACCTGCCTCGGCTGCTGCTCGACCGTGCCCCCGCTCCAGAGCTTCCGCCAAAACTGCGATCGCCGCTGCGAGAGGACATGTTTCGGTTACCGACCCGGTTTGCACCACCACCGGCCCGATTGCCAGCACCGGCACGATTTCCCGCTCCAGGAGCGGCCGCTCTGGTTGTACCGCCGGCTCTGTTGCCCGCGCGAGTATTGCCGCCTCGCTGGCCGATCTGCCGCTGTGCGCTGCTTTGTCTTTTGGCAAGAGAATCGCCGCGGGCGGTACCGCCAAACTTATTGGCTGTCGCCTTGTCTCCGTACGGAGCGCCACCACGATGGGCGGGATTATGTTTCCAGGTTCCGGCTCCTCCAGGGCCACCGACGCCACCGACTCCGCCGGGTTTTCCTACACCACCAACGCCGCCCACGCCACCGACACCACCGGGCTTGCCTACACCGCCAACGCCTCCGACACCACCGACACCGCCGGGTTTTCCTACGCCGCCCACACCACCGCCGCCACCGACACCCCCGGGTTTGCCGACACCACCTACACCGCCAACACCGCCTACTCCACCGACGCCGCCTACTCCACCAACGCCGCCTACTCCACCTACCCCGCCGACACCTCCGACGCCGCCTACTCCGCCAACGCCGCCAATGCCACCGACACGATTGAAATTGTTATTGATCACGGCGATACCACCGCCGCCCCAGCCGCATCCCCAACCCCAGCCGCCCCAGGCCGCGCCGATGAAAATACCCACCCCAAAAGCGAGGGCACCATAACCGTAATAAGGCGGATACCAGATCGGCGGGTACGGATATCCGATCGCCCCGTATGCATAGAACGGATCGTACCTGGGCACATAAACGACCTGAGGATTCGCGGTCTGGATGATAATTATCTCTTTGCCCTCGACAGTCTGGTTTTCAACCGACATTTTGTCATCGGATTTGAGTGTTCCTTTTTCTTTAGCTTTGGCCCGCATCCGCTGGACGGCGTCCATGACATCGCTCTGCTGGGCGAGGAACGCATTGCCCATGTCCGTTGTCCACTGAATATCCTCTGCCAGCCACTTGACCACATCAGGCAAGGCAGCCATCGCTTGTATACTCGGGTCCCAAGGCTGCTTCTTGACGGCGTCCGTGAGTGCTTTGTCTTTCAATGTCTTGTTTTTCAAAAGCCATTGATGAAGCTGGACCAACTCGAGCGGATAGGTTGAGGCGACCAGCGTCTGGCTTAGTAAAGGATCAGGATAAAGTGCGATCGGGGCCACGAGAGCTTCGAGCTGTTCCGCCGGTATCTTTGCTTCCGGGGTCTCGGTAGGGCTCGCGGCCGGTGCGGCAGAATTCTCCGCGGGTTCTGCGGGTTTTGCCGGC
>Ga0222622_10001080_pt1 | contig 10934 bp, 9 predicted proteins | sample PLM2_5_b1metaG_FD_177335 | JGI IMG/M metagenome (GOLD analysis project Ga0222622, IMG submission 177335) | Groundwater sediment microbial communities from an aquifer in East River, Colorado, USA - PLM2_5_b1 | ecosystem: Environmental > Terrestrial > Soil > Riparian zone | place: USA: East River... | reverse complement strand
TAAAAGATGTTCGCCTGGAACAGATGAAGGGGCGCACGCGGCAGGGTGTGTTCGACCCACGCCACGATCCACTCATTCAGCTGGGCATCAGCGTTGTAGTTGCTCGACAGCGTCGCCGGATGAAGCGCGAGCGGCCACGTGTGTGCAACCGCGAGCGCTGTGACGAGTGCAAGCGGAACAGTCAATCGCCGGATCCCGGCCCGGTGCTGGCTCCCAGGCAGCGCCATGTGAGGAGGTCAGCATTATGGCCGATGGCACCTTCGATTGCGGCACGACGTCAGGGCGCGGCAAGACCTCGCATCAGCGTGAGCAGCACGTCGATGGCGACGGTGTTGTGGCCGCCGACCGGAATGATGATGTCGGCGTAGCGCTTGCTCGGTTCGACGAACTCGAGATGCATCGGCTTGACCGTGCCGAGGTATTGCTCGATCACTGACGACACGGTCCTGCCTCGCTCGGCGATGTCGCGCTGCAGGCGGCGGATGAATCGCGTATCGTCGTCCGCATCGACGAACACCTTCACGTCCATCAACGCGCGTAGCGGCGCGTCGGCAAAGATCAGGATCCCTTCCACGATGATCGCCTTGCGAGGCTGGGCGGTCATCGTGTCGGTCTTGCGCGCATATCTCGCGAAGTCGTACCGCGGCACCTGGACCGGCCGTCCGGCCCGAAGTTCGTGAAGATGCCGGACCAGCAGATCCGTCTCCAGCGAATCGGGATGGTCGTAGTTGAGGGCGGCGCGCTCTTCCAGGCGCAGATCGCTGCGGTCGCGGTAATAGCGATCGTGTTCGAGGACGGTGACCTGGTCGTCGCCGATGCTTTCGATGATGCGACGGACGACGGTCGTCTTGCCCGAGCCAGAACCGCCCGCGACGCCGATGACGAGCGGCGCTCGGCCCGCCGGGGGATCACCATTCGCCTTCTGCGTTCCCACGATGCGCTTACGGCGTCCGCCCGATTGGCGAAACGCCGGCAGCCTTCAGCTGCGTGTTCAATGTCATCAGCTCAGTCGTCTTCAACATGTTCCACCGTGCCATTGCGGCGCGCGCGTTGTGCAATGCCGTCTCGATGGTCTTGACCTGGAGAGCGGTCGGCTGTGCATCGGCACTCTGCAATGTGTTCATGACCGCGGTCAGAGCGGCAGCGGGAGCCGGCGGCCCAAATGCGGCCTCCACCTTTTTTTCGAATGCATCGAGCGCCGCCGCTGCCGGACCGGATGTGTGCGGCCTTGTTTTGGCGACCTCATCACGCAACACCTGCGCCTCCAGCGCGGCCTTTTGCGCATCAACCGCACCAACATACGCCGCACGCGTCAGCGAGTACACGCGCTGCATGACGAGGGCGGCCGTTTTGACCCGAGGGTCTTGTTTAACCGTGACCGGCTGCGTCTGCGACTTGCCATCGACCGTCAATTTCACGGTGTACGTGCCGGGTGACACCCACGGCGCCGTCGGCGCCGGCACGGTGTTGTACGGCACCGCGGCAATCGGAAGGCCGCCCCGCCCACCGCCGGCGCCCGCGATCGGCTGGTAGTGCACGTCCCAGGTGAATCGATGCATTCCAGCCGAGGTCGCGAGCACCATCGGCGGCCGAAACCAGTACGCCGGGAGGTTTCCGTTGACGGGATCCGGACGAACGATGGGATCCGCGCTGGAATAGTGGCGAACCAAACGTTCCTCTGAATCGGTGATGTCGATCGTCACCGGTCCCGACGACCCGCTCTTCAGGTAGTAGTCCAGGATCGCGCCCTCCGGCGGATTTGATGCAGCCGGTTCGTCAGGTGGCAGCGGTGTGTCGGTGTTGGTATTCCAGCGGACGCGATATGCCGTCTCCGGCTTAAACAGCACGGTGTCTGCGTTGATCGTTGAGGAGTCAATTTGTCGGAGCGTTGTGATGTTGTCGAGGATCCAGAAGCCTCGCCCGTGTGTTGCCGCGACGAGATCGTCGTCTTTGACGATGATGTCGCGAACGGATGATGCCGCCATGTTCAACTGGAGCGACTGCCAATGATCGCCGTCGTCGAACGAAACGTAGACGCGGTGTTCGGTGGCTGCGTATAGCAGTCCCTTCCGTTTCGGATCCTCTCGGATAGAGCTCGTTGGTCCGCCGTCGTCCAGGCCGGTGTTGATCTCCGTCCATGTTGCTCCGCCGTCGTGCGTGCGGAAGAGATGTGGCCGCATGTCGTCGAGGCGCAGCGTGTTCACTGCGGCATATGCGGTGCGCGCGTCGAATCGTCCCGCATCCATGTTGAAGACTTTCATCCACGGCTTCAGCGCGGGAGGTGTCACGTCCTTCCACGTCGCGCCGCCATCCGCAGTGGTTTTGATGACGCCGTCGTCGGTCCCAATCCAGATCCGGTTGACGTCGAGATATGAGGGCGCGATTGAATAGATGACGCCCCGTTGAATGGCCAGTGCCGGATCTGTGTACTTTCCGATCGATGCGGGCAGGTCGTAGGTCTTACGGGTGGGATCGTCGCCGAGACGCGTCCATGTCACACCGCCGTCCACTGTCTTCCAGAGATAGTTGTTGCCAAAGAACAACGTCCGCTGGTCGACCTCCGAAAAAACGACCGGGAGCGTGCGCACCGTGCGGTAGGCCGGGGTCCCCGGTGGCGCAGCAGGCCCGCCCCTGCCTCCGGCCACCGGGCTGATGTTCTGGGTCTGTGCCGTGCGCCGGTCGTAACGGGTAATTTTTCCGCCATAGACGAGGTCGGGATCGCGCGGATCCGGTACGGCGTAGCCGTATTCCTCCACGCCGACCGGATGCCATTCGCGAAACGTGATCTCGCCGTCGTCTCCGCGGCTTGCCACGCACGCGGAGCCGCTTTCCTGCTGGCCGCCGCAGACGCGATAGGGAAAGTGGTTATCCGTGTTGACATGATAGAACTGCGCCGTCGGCTGGTTGTACCAGGAACTCCACGACACGCCTCCGTTGAGCGACACCACGGCTCCCTGGTCGCTGACCAGCAGGATGATGTTGGGATCGTTCGGGTTGATCCAGGCGTTCTGATAGTCGTCACCGCCGGGTGCCCCTTTGAACGGCACCCACGATTTCCCGCCGTCGACTGATTTGTAGGCGACAGTGCTCGCGCTGATGAGCATGTCGGCGTCTTTCGGATTCACAATCGGGACAGGAAGATCGCCGCCACCAATGCGTCCGACCGGACGGTTGTCCTGCGTGATTTGGGTCCACGTTTCGCCAGAGTCATCCGATCGGTAAAACGACGTCGCGGCGTTCACGGCCACGGCGGCGTACACACGCTTCGGGTTGCTCGGCGCGATCGCGACGTTCGCCTGCGTGAGTGCGCCGTTCTGCGGCAACCCATTGGTCAACTGTTTCCACGTCGAACCGCCGTCAGTGGACTTGTAGATCCCGCCGCCTGTCGCACGCCATTGCGCGTTCTCCCACGGCCCCTGACGTTCTTCCCAGAGCGTCGCGTAGACGACGTTCGGATTGGCAGGATCGATGTCGACGTCGTTCGCGCCGGTGTTGACGTCCTTGAACAGAACCTTTTCGAAGGATTGCCCGCCGTCGGTCGAACGGAAGATGCCGCGCTCCTCATTCGGTCCATAAGGATGGCCGGCGACCGCGACGAACAGCCGGTTCGCGTTGCCGGGATCGACGGCAATATTGGGAATCTGCTGGCCGTCACGCAGTCCGAGATGGGTCCATGTCTTGCCAGCGTCGATCGATTTGTAAACACCGTCGCCGACCGACAGATCAGGCCGGCCCAGTCCTTCACCGCTCCCCACGTACAACACGTTGGCATCGGAGGGGGCGACCACGAGCGATCCGATCGAGCCGGTGGGCTGGCCGTCGAAGATCGGCTGCCACGTCCGTCCTGCGTCGGTCGTCTTCCAGACGCCACCGTTGCAGACGCCGATATAGAAGGTGTACGGCTGGCTGGCGTGACCGGCGGCCGATTTGGTTCGTCCGGCACGGAGCGGGCCGATGTTGCGCCAGCGCATGTCCGCGAACAGGCTCTGGTCGAGTGGACCCTCGGTCTGCGGCTGGGCGGCAGGGCGCCACTGAAGCGCGCCGGTGATGGCAAGCGCGGCGACCGCCACACCAATTCTTCGTGGTGCAATCACTACAGATCCTCCGCGCGAAGTCTACTAGAGTTCATTCGAAACGGTGGGCGTGCGGCTCGTCACCGGAGCGTTGACATACGGTGTGGCGCGACAGAAAGATTCATCCATGAAACATCTCGTCACGTACGCCGCCCTGGCCCTCTCATTGGTGGCGCTCCGACAGCCACCGGAGAGCATACCGGCCTCCCTCCAGTCGCTCGTCGAGGCCGAGCGTGCCTTCGCGCAGGCGGCCACACAGAAAGGTATTCGCGATTCGTTCCTCGAATATTTTGCCGAGGACGCAATCGCCTTCACTCCTTTACCGGTTTCGGCGACGGCGCGCCTTCGCAGCCGTCCGAGCCGCCCCTTCAGCGACTATGAACTCCGATGGGAGCCGCGGACCGGCGACGTTGCGGCGGGCGGTGAGCTTGGATGGCTGACTGGTCCCTCCACTTTTACCGACCACACGGACGCCAGCGCACAGCCCCAACATGGCAATTACCTGTCGGTGTGGCGCCGTCAGGCCGGCGGCCCGTGGCGCGTGTTCATCGATGTCGGATCGAATCCACCGCAACCGGTCACATTCGCGGAGGGGTTCACGCGATTTCCGTTGCCGAATCGTTACGCGAGTGGAGCAGGGAAGGGCGCCGGCGAAGCGAGCCTGCTCGATGCCGACAAAACCTTGAACGCACGCATCGTGACCGACGGTGCGGGAACCGCGTACGCTGCAGTCACCACCGACGCCTCTCGTTTGCATCGCAGTGGGTTCATGCCGTCGATCGGCAGCCGGGCCATCCGTGCCTGGCTGGATGCGAATGCCACCGGCATGACGCCGACGACTGGTGCGGTGGGCTGCTCCGACGCCGCCGACCTTGGTTACAGCTACGGGACCTACGACCTCAAGGGGACCCGGTCTCCAGCCGGTGCGTACGTTCGCCTGTGGCAACGAGATGGGAGGGGCAAGTGGCTCGTCGTTGCCGACGTTGTGCAGGCCATGTAACCGCCAGACCGCGTCTATTGTGTGCTCGAATGATCGGACGACAGCCGAGCAGCGGTTGGTCGTAGGCTGAGGGTACGCGCTGGCGCGTCGGATGCCGGTTCCGACCTCGGCGTTAGCCGACACAGACTGGCAGGCGATTTGAGTCCTGTCATTGGCGTGATGACTCCGATCGATCCACGCATCACTTGGGCTGTGGAGCAGATGTCCAGCTGCCTCCATCAACCGATTCGCATACCCGAACTCGCGCGCGCCGTGAATCTGTCTCCGTGTCGTTTTACGTCGTTGTTTCGTCTCCAGACAGGAGTCTCGCCTGCTCGGTACCTTCTGCAGCTTCGGATGAACGAGGCTCGTTCGCTGATTCAGTCGACGTTCCTGAGCGTCAAGGAAGTCATGGCCAGGGTTGGCTTCAACGACCCGAGTCACTTTACGCGAAGCTTCGCGCGGCATCACGGCGTTCCGCCGAGCCGTTTGCGATCGGCGCGCGCATCTGCGGACCTCGTCGAGGTTCCCCTGGCCAGCTGAACGCCGTTGCCATCCGTTGAGGTTTCCGATCGGCCAACGAACAGCAGATTTCACCAACACCCTGATGTTCCTCCCGTTGCGATGCGCCGTAAGGTAGGGAGAGCCGCAATGAACTGCAAACTTGAGAGGAACAGAGACATGACCATGACAATGAAACGTATAGCAGTGGCGACGATGCTCGCCTTCACAACCGCCATGGTGGCTCCGGCCGCCACGTTCGCCGCCGCGCAGGGCCAGACGCCCGCGAAGGCCGCGTCATTGACCGTTCCCATCGTCGGCACCGGTGGCGGTGGCACGTTCAACGGCACGTTCCAGCTTCAGCGATTTGCCTCACAGAATGGAACGCTGACAGCGGTTGGTATCCTGAGCGGAACCGTCACCGACGCCGCTGGAGCCGTGAGCAGCATTATCAAGACCGTTGCGCTCCCTGCCGCGGTTGCCGACGCGACCTGTGACATCCTGCATCTCGACCTCGGGCCGCTACATCTCAACCTGCTCGGACTGGAGATCGACTTGAGCCGGGTGGTGCTGGACATCACTGCGCAGGCTGGCGCTGGAAACCTGCTCGGCAATCTGCTCTGCGGAGTGGCGAATCTGCTGAACGATCCGAACGGCCTCGCGCGCATCCTGAATCAAATCCTCGGCGCTCTCCTGGGATAGGAGACGCGGCTTCACAACAGACGGGAGAAAGGCCGTCCTCTTTCTCTCGTCTGCTGTGGATCGGTCGGTCTCGTCAGCACCTGCCTCTTCCCTCCGAGTTACAATACGTCGACGTCGAGCTGCAACGTCCGTGACGGTTCGCCGGCTCCATCTGCTCTCACACCAAGGAGTCAATTGTTGTGAACCCCCGCAATTCGAGGGCTCTTTCACGCGCCTGTCTGATCGCGACAGGAGTGGCGCTCGTCGGCCATGGGCTGATTGCGCAGGATCGACTGCGCACGATGCCCGGTTACGCGCGCTACGAAAAGATGACGCGCGAGATTCCGTCCGCGATGCGGCCGGGCGCGCTCTCGGTGACGTGGGTCGACGCGCGAACGTTCGAGTACACGCGCGACGGCAAGCGGTACCGCTTCGACGTGCAGACACGGACGGCGTCAGAGGCTGCACTCACCGCGCAGGAGCCGTCGGGGCGAGGAGGGCGGGGTGGGCCGGCCCGCGGTCGGCAGGTCGATACGGTGATTTCTCCTGACGGCAAACTGAAAGCGTCGTATCGCGATCGCAATCTGTGGCTGAGTGATACCGCCGGTGGACCGGAGACCGCCATCACCACTGACGGTAGCGAAAAGGCGCGGATCAAGTATGCGACCGCGAGCTGGGTGTACGGGGAAGAGCTGTCACAAACGACGGCGATGTGGTGGTCGCCAGACGGTTCGAAGATCGCCTACTACCGCTTCGACGAGCAGAAGGTGCCCGATTATTTTCTGCAGGTCGATCAGACCAAGATTCAAAGTTCGGTCGATGCCGAAGCGTACCCGAAGGCGGGCGCGCCGAATCCGATCGTCGACCTGTTCGTCTACGACGTCGCCACGAAGAAGTCGACGCGAATCGACGTCCGCGACGGGAAGCCTTTCGACAATTCCGTCGTCGGCCACTACGTCTATCACGTCGCCTGGTCTCCTGATGGGACTGAGCTGCTCTTCAATCGCACCAATCGGCGTCAGAACATTCTCGAGTTGGCTGCCGCCAATCCGAAGAACGGATCGGCGCGCGTGGTTCTGCGCGAGGAATGGCCGACCGGATGGATTGAAAATAACCCGGCGATGTTCTTCTTGAAAGACGGCAAGCGCTTCATCTGGGAATCGTCGCGGAATGGCTGGACGAATCTATATCTATACGATCTCAGCGGCCGCTTGATCACGCCCTTGACGACGCACACGACGTTCGAAGTCGGCAGTGTGGTCAAAGTCGACGAAGCGGAAGGCGTCATGTTCTACACCGCGCGCGATGGCGACAATTCGTTGAAGCTGCAGCTTCACCGGGTTGGGCTCGACGGCAAGGGAGAACGGCGCCTGACCGACCCGGCGTTCTTTCACAGCGTCGGCTCGTGCATGGCGGGCGCAGGCGGGCGCAGCGGCGGACAGGCTGGTGCCGGCGGCGGCAGCTGCGGCATCTCTCCGGACAGCAAGTACTTCGTCGACACGTTTCAAACCCACGATGTACCGCCGTCGACCCAAGTGGCCGATGCCGCGTCCGGAACTGTTGTCGCCAGGTTCGCCGACAGCGACATCTCGAAATTCGCCGAGTTGGGGTTGAAGAAGGCGGAGATGTTCACCTACAAGTCGGCCGACGGAACGACCACGCTGCGAGGGACCATCCAATTTCCGTCGAATTTCGATCCATCGCGGAAATACCCGGCGCTCGTCAGCGTCTACGGCGGCCCGGCGTCGGCCAGCAACACTGCTCGCGACACCTTCGTCGTTCCGAGCGCGATTACGGAATACGGCTTTCTCCTCGTCAACCTCGATTCGCGTGCCGCTCCCGGTCAGGGGAAACGAGTCCTCGATCAGATTTACTTGAAGCTGGGGCAGACCGAAATCGACGATATGGCCGAAGGGGTGAAAGCGCTGTGGAATCGGCCATACATCGATAAGACGCGGGTGGGCATCTACGGCACTTCGTACGGAGGCTACGCGGCGGTGATGTCCCTGCTCCGTTACCCGGACGTCTTTGCCGCTGCATCCGCATCCTCGCCCGTGACCGCCTGGTATCACTACGACACGGTGTACACGGAACGGTATATGGGGCTCCCCGAGGAGAATAAGGCGGGATATGAGGCTGGCAGCGCGATGACCTACGCGAAGAATCTGAAGGGACGCCTGATGCTGTACTACGGGACGGCCGACAATAACGTCCACCCGTCAAACATGATGCAGCTGATTACCGCCCTGCAGAGTGCGGGCAAAAGTTTTGACCTTCAGGTAGGCCCCGACCGGGGGCACAGCGGTATCAATATGGACCGGATGATGGAGTTCTTTATCGAGAACCTGGTCCTTAAGGCTCCGGCGCCCGTGTCGACCTTCTAAGCTTCAGCTCGGCGGCAAGTCGACGCTTCGCGATGCCTCTAGTCCTGTATATTCAGCGGCTTACGAGAATCAGCGCGATTACTACGATTGCCGCCAGCGTCACGATCGACCAGATGGTCACTTTCCCGACGGTTGTCGCCATGATGCGCCTCCAGTCCCGGCGCTGCAAAGCAGAGACCGGCAGGATCCGTCCGTAGGGCGTCGGCGTCCAAGTAGACAGGCGGTCAGACCCCTGCGCGCGTCCCGCAGAGATTGGCCTGCCCTCTGCGATTAGATATGATGGGCGGTACACCTATGCATCCAGAATCGATCCCGACCGAGCGTCGCCAGAAACGCAGCAGCACGCCGAAGATTGCCGCTCCCCAGCGCGAAGTCTGTCCCAAGTGCGGCAGTCCCAACGCCCGGATCATCGGCCGCTCCGAGTCGTTTCCGATTCTCTACTTCCGGTGTGAAGACTGCCGACGGACCTCCGTCGGACCCGCAGTCTAAAACACGGTCAACTCTCTCCAAACCGGACGCTCGTCGAGCGCCTCTCCGGAGGTACGTGCGGAGGCCCTGTGGATGAGCGGCTCGAACGGTTGCTGCGACAGCAACTCGATAGCGGATTTGCCGACCTTCGTGGAGCGGAGGCGGCGATCACGCTGCCGGTGTCGGAGCGCCTGCTGAACGAGCTCGTCGTCGAGGCCGTTCCTCCCTCCGCTCCCGTACGAGATCTTCAGATCGCTCCCGAGGCGGCGGACCGGTTTTCCGTTCGCCTTCGCGTCGGATCGTCGCCGCTCATCCCACGATTGAAGATCGCGCTGTCGATCGACCGGCAACCGGAATTGCCGACATCGCCGGTTCTCGTGCTGAAAGTGGAGTCCGCGGGGCTGATGACATTGGCCGGACCGATACTCCGGCTGTTGAACGCGCTCCCGGCAGGAATTGCCGTCCACGACGATCGCATCCATCTCGACCTGCGCGCGTTGGCAGACCATCGCGGTCTCGCCCCCTTCCTGGACTACCTCACCGAGTTGCGGGTGAACACGCTGCCAGGCGCCGTAGTCCTGACGCTGCGCGGGCGACTTCGCTAGCCTGATTCTCCTTACTCTTTGAACGTGACTTGCACCATCGCAGCACGCGCGATCGGCGCGCCGTTGATGTGCGGCGCTACCGACCGCCACTGGCGTATCGAGTCCATCGCCGGTCGAGACAATGGCAGCGGGCCGCCGACAAACACCGGCTGCTGAAACAGGCCGTCGAGATCGACGATCACTTGAAGTCGCACGCGACTTTCGCCCGGCCCCGCTCCTGGCGGAAGCGATGGCATCGGTGTCTCGGTGATCCGCGCTTCAGAAAACCTGACCGGCAGCAGGACTCTCGGTTCGCCGCCGGTGCAACTGCCCTCGCCATAGGTGACGTGTACGGTATCGCCGGGACGCAGTGTGGAAACGACGAACCTCGCCGCCAGGCTCGATACGGGGGCCTGGACACCTGGCAGCAGCGTGCCGAGCGCCGCGTCGCGCGCATAGTCGCCGTCTTTCCGCACCGCCCCACCGTCGACGCCGACGATATCAATCCCGACGGGCGCCACGGTTCGGCCGCCGCAGGACAGCGGATAGGCGAGCACCACCGTGCGCGGCTGTGTGATCGAAGCCGGCAGCGACTGCGGGTTCAGCGTGACGCCCGATCGCACCGCCGCCCGCGACGCACGGGCAACCATCCGGAAATGATCGAACGCCACGCCGTGCGTCGTCGCGCCGTCGGAATCCAGCGCGATGGGAGAAAAATCGCGACTGCCGCCTTGTTCGATCGCCGTGGCCAGCATGGCAGCCGCCGCGGCAAGAGGATCGACCGGCGGAACACCGATAGCAAAGGGCTGACCGCAGGTAAAGCCGCGCGGCGCGACGGGATCCGAGAAGTGATACTCGTCGATGTAGAGCGTGATCGGCTTTTCGAGCCCGTCATACGTCGTTTCGTATGCGTCGAGGATCGTCACGCCGTCGGCAGCGGGCAACGATCCAGTTCGCCGGTAACGAACCGGCTGCCCTTCGGGGCCACGCAGCGTATCGAGGTAGCTTCGCTCACGGGCCGGTCCGTACATCGCACCGCCCCCGACCTGCACCGGAGTGGTTTTGTCATGTCCATACGCGTCGCTTGTCGCCGCCGCACATTGCGGGACGACGCTGCGATTCAATGTCGATGGCGTTTCCGGCGCACTCGGCGATTGCTGCAACAGGACGAGAGCGACGATCAAGATAATCATGTTCGCGTTCGCAGTTCGCAGTTCGCAGTTCGCAGTTCGCGGTTCGCGGTTCGCGGTTCGGACTGGCTGAG
>Ga0222622_10001078_pt1 | contig 10939 bp, 7 predicted proteins | sample PLM2_5_b1metaG_FD_177335 | JGI IMG/M metagenome (GOLD analysis project Ga0222622, IMG submission 177335) | Groundwater sediment microbial communities from an aquifer in East River, Colorado, USA - PLM2_5_b1 | ecosystem: Environmental > Terrestrial > Soil > Riparian zone | place: USA: East River... | reverse complement strand
CATTACGGGAACTCCGGACTCCATGCGCAGCTCGGCCTGTCCGATTTCCGCGATCAAGCCGTTTGATTTCAGCACCTGCTCGACGTAGGGCCGCGCATGGGTATATCGGCCATGCGTCTCGAGATGGTAATCGGGCGCCGAGGGCCCGGCACCATGCTCGAGCGTGAAGATGAGCAGACCTTCGGGCCGGAGCGCGCTGGCGGCCGCGGCAATGACACAGTCGAGCGTGCCAAAATACACCAGCGTATCGGCCGAGACGATCACGTCGAACGAGTCCGGGTGCTGACCAAGGTACTCGGTCAGTTCGAATTGCAGCAGTTCGTCATAGAGCTGCTTCTCCGCGGCGTGCGCCAGCATGCCGGGAGAGAGATCGACACCGGTGAGCCGGCGGGCATACGGGCGAATGAGCGGACCGCATAACCCTGTGCCGCAGCCCATATCGAGCACGTCGAGGCTCTGCGACGGCGGCAGGCCGGTGTCTTCCAGCATCGCGCCGATGAGCGCCGGTGCGCGATACGACAGCTGCGCCAGCTTGGCTTCGAAACTGGCAGCGAAACTGTCGAAGGAAATTCGGACGAACGCGTCCGACGCGCGTTCCGGAGTCTGATGGCCGCTGCACGCCGACAACATATGCCTGGCGACCGGATCATCGGGGCTTTCCTCGAGCCACTCTTCGTAGATTCGAATCGCCTTGTCGAACTCACCGAGCGTGCAATGGGCAAGCGCCAGGAGTCGCCGTGCCTCCGGGTGCTTCGGCCTCAGCGTGATGACTTTACAGAAGCACGCCACCGCTTCCTCTCGTCGCTTCACGCCGTAGAGCAGGATTCCTAAATTCGTATAGGCGTCAATGTGATTCGGGTTGAGCCGGATCGCCGTTCGGTAGGCATGCTCGGCTTCCTCAGGTTGCCCTTTGGCACGCAGCAACACACCAAGATTGCTGTGGGCGTTGGCGTGATTGGGATCCAGTGCAATGGCGCGATGGTAGGCGTCAATGGCTGCGTCGAGTTGACCCGATTCCTGAAGAACAATCCCCTGGTTACTGTGCCAGTCGGCGACGTCCGGCACGAGCGATAGGCTCCTGGCGATCAACTCCAGTGCATCGCTGCTGCGCCCGAGTTGGTGCGCCAGCACTCCGGAGAAGTGCAGCGCGCGTGCATTTGCCGGATCGACGACAAGAATCTGGCTGTACACGACGTTCGCCTCCTCGAGGCGGCCGTCCCGATGCAGCTGAATGGCAATCGCAAGCGCTTCCTCTACGGTCAGCTCGCGCGGCGGTTCCTCGGGCTCAGGTTCGGTCGTGTGCTGGAGCAGGTCCTCCATATGCTCGCCAAACATGTCGTCCCTCCCCTTCCCACCCGGTTTCCGGATCTCAGTCGAATTGGTACACGAAGTTTCCGTTCGCCGCGTTCAACCGAACACTCTGCAGTGCCACTCCCTCCATCGTTCGCTTCAGGAACTCGTGACTGATTTCGGGAAGCACCGTATTCGTCAGGATCGCATCGATCATGCGACCGCCGCTCTCGACCTCTGTGCAGCGGCTGACGATCAACTTGACGGCATCGTCGTCGTAGGTAAATGGGATCTTGTGGTGCTCTTCGACCCGCTGCTTGATGCGGCCCAGTTGCAGACGGACAATGCTCGAGAGCATCGCGTCGCTCAGCGGATAGTAAGGTATGACGACGAGGCGCCCGAGCAGCGCCGCCGGGAACTTCTTGAGCAGCGGCTCTCGCAGCGCCTTGGCGATTCCTTCGGGATCCGGCATGAGTTCCGGATCCTTGCACATGCTGACAATCAGCTCCGTTCCGACATTCGATGTGAGCAGAATGACGGTGTTCTTGAAGTCGATATAGCGACCCTCGGCGTCCTCCATCCAGCCTTTGTCGAATACCTGGAAGAAGAGCTCGTGCACGTCGGAGTGCGCCTTCTCGATCTCATCGAGGAGCACCACGCTATACGGGCGCCGCCGTACCGCTTCGGTGAGGATCCCGCCCTCGCCGTAGCCGACGTAACCGGGGGGAGATCCCTTCAGCGTCGAGACTGTGTGCTTCTCCTGGAACTCGCTCATGTTGATGGTAATGACGTTCTGCTCGCCGCCATACAGGGCTTCTGCCAGCGTCAAGGCTGTCTCCGTCTTGCCCACACCGGAGGGACCGCACAGCATGAACACGCCGATCGGTTTGCTGGGGTTGTCGAGTTTCGCGCGCGAGGTATGAATTCGGCGCGCGATCATATCGAGCGCATGGCGTTGACCGATGACGCGCTTGTTGAGTGTGTCGGCGAGGTGCAGCAGCGATTCCACTTCGTTCTTGACCATGCGGCCCACCGGCACGCCAGTCCAGTCCTGAACCACAGCGGCGACGGCCTGCTCGTCGACACTCGGCAGAATCAACGGCGATTCACCCTGGATCGTGGACAGTTTTGACTGCAGATCTCGAAGCTCCGCGAGCAGCTGCGTGCGCTCCTCAGCGGTCAACGGCTTCGCGGCACTGGCAGGAGCCGCGTCGCCTTTGTCCCCCTCTTTAGCGGGGGCACTCCTGGCAGCCGTCGACTGATCCGCGGCCTGACGGAGCGTCGCGCGAATCTCGAGCAGCCGATCCGCCAGCTTGTGCTCTTCCTGCCATCGCTTCTCCAATTCCTCGCGTCTCTTCTCTTCAGCCGCCAGTCTCTCCTCGCACGCGCGACTGCGGTCGGTTACGTTCACGCCGACAGCTTCCTCGCGGCCGATGATCGCGCGCTCGATTTGCAGTGCCTCGATCGTTTTGCGGCAGTCCTCGAGCTGCGGCGGTACCGCGTGCTGGCTGATTGCCACGCGGGCACAGACGGTATCGAGAAGGCTCACGGCCTTATCGGGAAGCTGGCGGGCAGGGATGTAGCGGTGCGACAACCTGACGGCAGCCTCGAGTGCTTCATCCAGAAGTTGGACGCGGTGATGTTTCTCGAGCGTCGAGGCGACGCCGCGTACCATCAGCAAGGCCTTGTCTTCACTCGGCTCAGCCACTTGCACGACTTGAAAGCGGCGCGTCAGCGCCGGATCCTTCTCGATGTACTTCTTGTACTCAGCCCACGTCGTCGCGGCGACCGTTCGCAACGTTCCGCGCGCCAGCGCCGGCTTCAACAGATTCGCGGCATCGCCCGTGCCGGCCGCCCCACCGGCGCCGATCAGGGTGTGTGCCTCATCGACGAACAGAATGATCGGCTCGGCGGACGCCTGCACCTCGTCGATGACCTGCCGCAGGCGGTTCTCGAACTCTCCTTTCATGCTCGCGCCAGCCTGGAGCAATCCAATGTCGAGCGTGTAGACCTGCACGTTTTTGAGCGGCGGCGGCACATCGCCGCGCGCGATACGCGCGGCAAATCCTTCGACCACGGCGGTCTTGCCCACGCCGGCTTCACCGGTCAGGATCGGATTGTTCTGACGACGGCGCATGAGGATGTCGACGATCTGGCGGATCTCCTCGTCGCGTCCGCTGACCGGATCGAGCTGGCCGTTCTTGGCGCGCTCGGTCAGGTTGGTTGCGAACCGCTTCAGCGCCTCCTTCTTTCCAAGCTGCGCCGGCGGCATCGCTCCGCTGCTTTCCCCCGGTGTCGCAAGGGTCGAGTTGTCGGTTGCGCCAAGCGAGTCTTCCGGCGAACCGTTAACGATCTTTGCGAACTGATCGGTCAACGTGTCCGACTTCACCGCATCAAAGTGCCGTGAGATTCCCAGCAGCGCGTTGCGCAACGACGGCGTCTTGACCATCCCGACCATCAGGTGGCCGGTGCGGATGCGCGCGTCGCCAAACATCAACGTCGAGTAAACCCAGCCCCGTTCGACCGCACTCTCCACGTGCGTCGACAAATCGGAGATCGAGGTGGCTCCGCGCGGCAATCGATCGAGCGCGTCGGTGATGTCTTTCGCCAGCCGGGACGAGTCGACTTCAAAGTGCCGGAGGATGCGGTGGATGTCGGAGTCCGGCGTCTGGATGATTTGCTGCATCCAGTGCACGAGCTCGACGTACGGATTTCCGCGCAGCTTGCAGAACACCGTTGCGCCTTCAATGGCTTTGTAGGCCAGGCTATTCAGCTTGCCGAACAACGCCGAACGACTGATTTCGCTCATGTAACCAGATCCCGATCAACGAATGTTTCGCAATCCAAGTACAGATCAGCCGCGTCCGCTGCGGACGGCCGCCGACCGAGCCAGGTCGTCCAACCCAGTTGCCCCTTGGTGCCCAGCCTCAACGCCGGGACTTCGTCCTTCTTCAAGTGCAGCCGAACATCCCAGTCGAATTCCAGACACAGATAGAACCGCACCCAGTCTACGAGCTTGCGCAAGAGTGAGGCTCGTGGTGTGTCGGCATCGCCGGCCCGCCGCGCTGCTGGCAGAAACGACTCGTACTGGGCGAGCGTCAGCGGTCCGAGATGAATCCGGAATTTGCTCTGGTGATCCCAGACACGTCCGCCTGCAACAGCGCTCCCACCGAGCGTCTGGCTGTCCCGGCCAAGATACGTGCGATCGCGCCTGGCCAGCACCAGCCAATGGCCGACAAACTCCTCGAGCCGGGCTGGCACACCGAAGAATTGACGGATGATCGCCGCCAGTCCATCAGCATCGCGGACGTGTCGGACCAATGTGCCGACATGAAACAGCTTCGCCAGGTCCGGTACGGTGTCGCGGTTCCGCAGCGTTCCCGGTGCGAGCCCAATGAATGCGCCGACGTAGGTGAGATAGTGATCCTCGTCGGTGCGGTCACGGTTGACGTGAGGCTGTGCCTGGGCCCAGGCGCGGTAGAACAGCGCGATAAATCGATGCTGAAGAACGTCGAGAAACCGGCTCAGCGTCGGATCGCCGGCGTGGCGCAGACGATGGCGCACGTACTCCGTGAGGTGAATCGGCAGCGGTCCATTGGGACCGAGCAGACCGAACAGCCGTACCTGCAGCCGCGGAGGACGCCCCTCTTTGCCGAACTCCAGCGACGCGAGCGGTGCGGGCGCAAACGCGAGGTCCGGATCCTGCCCTAACCTGACGGGCTCGTCGGCGGGACGGAGCGCTGCACCCCAGCGCGGCTTGTCATCGTACAGACATTCGAGCCGCCGCATCGTCTGATAAAAATCATAACGATACGGTTCCCTGGCCAAGTCCGCCAGAAATGCTACAGCGTCGGCCTGGTGCCCCAGTTTGGCGTCCATCGATTGATCTCGCCTCGACTCTGCGAGCGCAGCACTGTCTCTGTAACCGAGTTCATCGACACGTATCGCGCGAAATGGCGCTCGAGCACTGCGCCGAGCAGGAATGCGCTGCCTCCCTCGAATGCCATTTCATCGACATCGACAGTGACTTCGAGTCCACGACCGAATGCAATGGGACCGCGCATCGGCAAACGCCTGACGACTCGCCGCACGTTCACTGACTGGATGCCTTCGATCTGGCGCCGCGCGCTCACGTCGGTCGTCGTCGCATACAGTTCCAGCAGATCGCGCAGTGCGCCGGCGGCCTGGGCTCCGGTCGCGTTCACCAGCGACAGGTAGTTGAGCGAGAGGTGACTGATCGCACGCCACGCGATCCCGCGGTCGGCAATCGCCGAGTACGGACGGCTGGGACCGCTGACGGTGCGAACACTGGTCACCGGTGCCGCAATGTTCAGCGCGAAGTCGCTCTGGCCCAGACCCGCCGGCATATGCAGCACCAGATCGCGATTGGTGCACAACGCCTGCACCGAGAGCTGACGCAGATCCGCGGAGAACGGCGCCTGCGCCGAATCGACGAGCGACAGAAATACCTCACTCCCGATGTAACTGGAGCGCGGACCTCGACGGCGTTGATCCGGCGGGATCACCCGCGGCTCGCGACGGGTCGTGAAATAGGCCGGCTGATGATGCTCGCGGTCGTCACTCTGCGCGGAATAAAACGGCAGAAACCGCTGCTCACTGTCGTCGCCGCCGCCATGGCCGACGACGTCGGTGACCTGATAGATTTCGAAGTCCAGGGGCCGGGTGCGATCGGCGACGACGTGAAACTCGAAGGTCGAGTCGCTGACGTGAATGCGATCGACGCGAGGCTTCTCGAACAGATTTATCGCGGGCGTGCAGAACAGCTGCAGATATGACGCATCCACCACGCTCTCGAGCGTCGGGTCGCCCCGACCGACGAGGATGACCAGTTCGGCCTCCCCGCCCGAGACGCGGCCCAATGCGGCCGCCAGTCCGGTCAGCTCGATAAAGCGATAGCGCTGCGGGAACGTGAAGTACTCCTGCAACAGCCGGTAGCCCTGAAACGATCGGAGGCTCGCGGGCAGAAGCGCCTCTTCATCGCTGAAGCCGACGGGACGGATCGACGACGGTGGAAGCAGCGTGACATCGGAGGCACGACCGCCGATCGGCCGCACCAGCACGCCGAGCCCGGTGGCCAAACACAGCTCGAGCAGTTTGTTGGCCGCGTCGTCGCGCCCGGCGAGATAAAAGCACAGGCGATCGATTCGCGTCTGCGCGAACTTGAGCCCGGCAGTGGTCTTCAGTCGAAACCGGAGCCCGCCCTTGATCCGCTGCGCGATCGGCAGCGTGTTCAGCGGCAGATCCGGCGCGAACGAGAAATACCCGGCGGAAACCACATCGATCGGCAGCAAGGTGACGTCGTGGGCGGTGCGAAATTCGCACGCGGTCGCGTCGTCAGGTCCGGTCACCGAATGCATCGCCGTTCCGCGCGGCACCGTTCGCGTGCCGCTTCCCAGGCCGGGATCGTCCTTGTCGGGATGCAGCTGCGCGATCAGCATCGCCGGGGTCGGCGCCAGATAGTGCGGATAGACGATCTCGAGCAGCGACTGGGTGAATCGGGGGAACTCGGAGTCGATTTTCAGCTGCACGCGCGCGGCGAGAAACGCCGCCCCTTCGATCAGACGCTCGACGTACGGATCGTCGACTTCGCGTCCTTTCATCGAGAGCCGCGCCGCAATTTTGGGGAATTCCTCCGCAAACTCGGCGCCCATGTCGTGCAGATGGTCGAACTCGCGCTGGTAGTACTGAAGAAGGCGCGGATCCATCAGCTCACCCGCGACGGCGCCAGGTCGGCGACCTCGACCTGGCCAGTCTCCAGATCGATTTCAGTACGCACGAGGAGCTCGAGTGGCACCGGCTGCGCCCACAACTGACCGGAAATCTGCACGCCGATCACGTTGTGATGATCGAGACCGGCGATTTCCAGGGCACGCACCTGAAGCGACTCGGGAAGGATGCGCGGTTCGAATTCGAGAATGGCCTGCTTGATTGCGCGCTCGAGATCCGGCACCTCAATCATCGACGCCGTTTGCCCCGCAAGCGCCGGCAGGCCGTAGTTGACCACGGACTTGCGGACATCGGGCAATGTCACCGGATCCATGCCCGGGTCGAGCCGCGTGGTGTTGAACAGCCACGCGAGATCCCGCAGCACCGCTTCGCGCAAGCGCCGCTTCGAGATGACGCGCTGCAAGCGCGGCTCGAGTTTCTTGTCCGGTTCATCGTCGGTGAGACGATCCAACAACGCGGGCTGAAGGTGATCCTGGGGAGCCAGCTGATCAGGCATGATCCGCGCCCGCACCGTCAGGCGCCGCATTGGCGTCTGGTGAGATCGAGAGCGCGCGAATCTCGAGGAACGGCGTCTCGCCGGTGTCGGTCGCGATGATGCGCTGGCCGAGGCCGCGGAACGCGTCTTCGGCGATTGGCTCCCACGTCGTTTTGCGCGAGAGCGCGACGCTCCCGTCTTCGGTGTCCTGCGAGCCGGGGTAGCGGGTCGGAATGAGGGCCAGCGACTCGCCGCCGTTCTCGAATTCGAAATGCGCCGGCATCCACACCAGGTCGCGAAGATCCTCCGGCGGCTCCATCTTGACTTCGCGCAGGCGCGTGAAGGGGACCCAGTAGTAGCGGCCGTTGATAATGGCTTCCAGCACCGGCCCCAGACGCGAGTCCGCATCGGCGACCCACTCGAACGGTCGCCCGTCGATGTTGCCGCCCGAGATCGGCGCCTCTTCGAAGGCGCGCTGCCTCAATTCCTCGGATTGAGCCGTTTCCCCTCGACCGGACCGCAGACGGGCCTCGATGAGCAGGGCCAGCCACTGCTCTGGCTCACCGAGCACCATGGGGGACTTCTTTCCCTCGAAGACTTCGTCGCGAATCACTTCGCAGCGAACCGCTTCCCCGTACATTTGTGCCATCGGAAGAGCAAGTGGATCGAGCTCGGACGCCACTTTCAGCTGGTTCAGCGCCCGATCCCACTGCCCGAGAATGCAGAGGAGCTGAAAAAGAAACACGCGCAGTTTTGCGTCCGATGGCTTGGCGCGAATATCTTCCTGCAGGCGCGCCAGTGCAGCGCGGGGATCACCCTCTTTGAGCGTCTGAGCGGCCGCATCCGAGAGAGTCATGGCTACACCGTCGTCCACTCATCTTCGAAGGTGCTGCTGCCTTGCGGCATGCCGTCAGCCCCTTGCGGCGTGTATTCGATCGATATTTTGTTGAACGACAAGCTGACGCGTTCCAGCAGGCTCGGACTTCCGGACACGTCGCCCGCCTCGAGATCGAGGGCGACGACGCGTCCCTCCTCGATTTTGATCTTCAAGTACTCGAGCGGTGTCTTGCCGATTTTTCTGAGCGTCAGCGTCGCTTCTTTGATCGTCTCGTTCGTGCGCAGCGCCGACATCAACGCGGTCGACGCCTTGTCGACACGCTTGGTAATCCGCAACTCGCGCATGGTGGCTTTGCCGGTGGCGATCCCGCCGCCGAGCGCCGCCTTCCCCTGCATGCCCCAGGACCAGGCCAGCACTTCGATCTCATTCTTGTGCTTCTGGTCCTGTGCCTCCCCGTTGATGTCGCCGTGCTTGGCGCCCTTCATTTTGAGGAACATGTCGCCGGCCCCAGGGCCGCGAGACACGCCGGAATCAGGAATAGGCGCCACGTGATCGCTCCGCCTCTACGCTTCTTTCTGCGCCTTGAGGTCGTACTTGAAATGGATCCCGGCGTCGAGCGAACCGTCCGCCTTCTGCGGCTTGTATTCCACGTTCACTTTCGCAAAGGCGATGCTCACGTTTTCCGACGAGCCGTCCGCCCCGTTGCCGCCGTGGGTCACTCCGGTGACGATGACGTCCGCCAACTTGATGACCAGGAATTCCTGCTGGCCCTTGCCTGCCTTCCGGTGCGTGATCGTCGCTTCCTTCAGGTGCACGCCGGTTGCACAGTACTGCATGAGCACTGGCGACGCTTTGTCGATCTTGTGGGTGAAGGACAGATCGTGGAACTGCGCCTTGCCCTCGCCGCCGCCGCTGCCGTATCCCATTGAGCCGGCGTTGGTGACGCCCCACGAGTACGACAGGATTTCGATCTCGTCTTTGTGCTTGTCGTCGAGCGACTCACCCTTGATGTCCCCGAGCTTTGCGAAAATGTCTGATGCCATGGTTCTGCGCTCCTCTGCCGCTTCTCTATTGAACGATCAGCCCGACGAAAGCGTACATCTCGGCGATTAGCCCGCTTTCGCAGACGGCAACTTCGACACCAGTCGCAGCGACACCGTCAACCCTTCGAGCTGATAATGTGGACGCAGGAAGAACTTGGCCGAGTAGTAGCCAGGGTTGCCTTCCACTTCCGCGACTTGCACTTCGGCAGCGGCGAGCGGCTTCTGGGCCTTCGTCGTTTCCGAGGAGTGGGCGGGATCCCCGTCGACGTAATTCATGATCCATTTCTGCAGCCAGATCTGCATGTCTTCGCGTTCCTTGAAGGATCCGATCTTGTCCCGGACGATGCACTTCAAGTAGTGCGCGAATCGGCAGCATGCAAACAGATACGGTAGCCGCGCGGCAAGGTTCGCGTTTGCGGTGGCGTCAGGATCGGTGTACTCGAACGGCTTCTGGATCGACTGGGCGCCGATGAACGCCGCGAAGTCGGAGTTCTTGCGATGTAACAACGGCATGAAACCGTTCTTGGCAAGTTCCGCCTCGCGCCGATCGCTGATGGCAATCTCGGTCGGACATTTCATATCCACGCCGCCATCGTCGGTCGGGAAGGTATGAACCGGAAGTCCCTCGACCGCACCGCCGGATTCCACGCCGCGAATGCGCGAACACCAGCCGTATAACTTGAACGAGCGGTTGATGTTGGTCGCCATGGCATACGCAGCGTTGGCCCACGTGTATTTGCTGTGATCGGCCGCGCCGGTATCTTCTTCGAACGCGAAGTCCTCGACCGGATTGGTCTTCGCCCCGTATGGCAGCCGCGCGAGGTACCGGGGCATTGCCAGACCCAGGTATCGTGAGTCCTCCGATTCACGAAGCGAGCGCCACGCGGCGTATTCCGGCGTCGTGAAGATCTTGGTGAGGTCGCGAGGATTGGCCAGTTCCTGCCACGACGACATCTGCATGACCGTGGGTGAGGTGCCGGCGATGAATGGCATGTGCGCGGCGGCCGCGACCTGCGCCATTTCTCCAAGCAGCTCGGTATCCGGCGGGGTGTGATCGAAATAGTAGTCGCCGACGAGGCAGCCGAACGGCTCGCCGCCGAACTGCCCGTATTCTGCGTCGTAGATCTTCTTAAATAGCGGGCTTTGATCCCAGGCGGTGCCTTTGTACCGCTTGAGCGTCTTGCCGAGATCCTGTTTGCTGATATTCATGAAACGGATCTTCAGCATTTCGTCCGTTTCGGTGTTGTTCACGAGGTAGTGCAGGCCGCGCCACCCACCTTCGAGCTTCTGGAAGTCTTCGTGATGCAGGATCAGATTGATCTGCTCGGTCAACTTCTTGTCGAGCTGCGCGATGATGGCTTCGATCGACTTGACGACATCCGTACTAATCAGTTTCGTCTGCGACAGCGCCTGTTCGGCGAGCGTGCGGACCGCTCGTTCGACCGCCTCTTTCGCCTCGTCGGTCTTTGGCTTGAACTCCTTCTTGAGGAGCGAATCGAAGTCGCCAACTTCGGTGGCGCCAATCGCTGACGTTTCCTGTTGCTG
>Ga0222622_10001077_pt1 | contig 10942 bp, 10 predicted proteins | sample PLM2_5_b1metaG_FD_177335 | JGI IMG/M metagenome (GOLD analysis project Ga0222622, IMG submission 177335) | Groundwater sediment microbial communities from an aquifer in East River, Colorado, USA - PLM2_5_b1 | ecosystem: Environmental > Terrestrial > Soil > Riparian zone | place: USA: East... | reverse complement strand
AACGTCACCGCGACGGTCTCCGATGCCAGCGGACGGTTCGTCTCCGGCCTCCGCCAGGACGACTTCAACGTCTACGAAGACGACCAGCCGGTGACGGTCACGCATTTCAACAGCGAGCGTGTGCCGGTGAGCCTCGGCATCGTCGTCGATACGAGCGGGAGCATGGCCGGCCAGAAGATCGAGGCGGCGCGCAGCGCGCTCGATCGCTTCCTCTTCGAGCTGCTCGACCGCGACGACGAAATCTTCCTCTATCGCTTCGCCAGTGTCCCGATGATGCTCCAGGGCTGGACTCGCGATCGCAACCTGCTGACCCGAGCGCTCAACCGGCTCGATGCGAACGGCGGGACGGCGATGTACGACGCGGTGGCCGACGCGCTTCCGCTGGCGCAGCAGGGCCAGAATCGGAAGAAGGCGGTCCTGGTGATCTCGGACGGCAACGACACGAACAGCTCGGTCGGAGTGCGCGAGGTCAAGGCGCAGATTCGAGAAAGTGAAGTCCTGGTCTACGCCATCGGCATCGACGGGCAAGGCGAGTCGACGACGACGCGCACGCAGCCGCCTCCGCGGCTGCCGCTGCCCATGCCGTTTCCATTTCCCGGACGCGGCGGCAGGCCCGGCACCAGCGGCGGCTGGCCGCGCCGGCCACCCGGCGGCGGCGGTGGTGGCGGCACGGGATGGCCCCGGGCGAGCGCGTCCGACGATCGCGTGAACGTCGCGGCACTGCGCGACATGACCGACGACAGCGGCGGGCGGACCGAGATCATCCGCGACGCGCGCGATCTCAATCCGGCGACGGCAAACATCGCCGACGAGTTGAGCAAGCAGTACTACCTCGGCTATCCGTCCAGCGGGAAGAAAGACGGCCGCTGGCACTCGATCCGCGTGGAGTTGAAGAATCGCAACTACCGCGTCCGCGCGCGCCGCGGCTACGTCGCCAGCTGACCCACAGGATTGCGGATTGCGGACTGCGGATTTATTGTGGATTGAGGATTGCGGATTGTGGATTCCGCGCGGTGAACTAGTCACACCCACGCAATCGACAATCGACAATCGACAATCCACAATCGACAATCTCAATCCGCAATCCCCAATCCGCAATCGCTAAATCAATCCGCATTCCGCAATCCGCAATCCGCAATAGAATGTCGCGTGCATGTGCTCGCGACCGCGCTCGGCCTGAGCCTTCTCGGAAGCTGCGGCGGTCTGCTCGTGGCGTCCTCGCTCGTACTGTTCCCCGCCGACGTGCGGAGCCGCTTCGTGCCGTGGCTGGTCAGCTACGCCGTCGGCGCGCTGCTCGGCGTGTCACTGCTCGCGCTCCTGCCCGAAGCCCTCAGCTTCATCGCGCCGCCTGCGGTATTCGGCACCCTGCTCGCCGGAATCCTGCTCTTCTTCACGCTCGAGAAACTCGTCCTGCTCCGCCACTGCCATACCGACGAATGCGAGGTCCATGGCGCAACCGGGCCCCTGCTCTTCATCGGCGATGCGTTCCACAACTTCATCGACGGCGCGATCATCTGCGCGGCGGTGATGACATCGGTGCCGCTCGGCGTCAACACCGCCATCGCCGTCGCGGCGCATGAAATCCCGCAGGAAGTGGGCGACGTCGCCATCCTGCTCGCTTCGGGGTACAGCCGCGGCCAGGCGTTGATGTTGAACGTCGTCTCCGGCGCGGCGGGGATCCTCGGCGCGCTCGTCGCCTTCGGCGCGGTTCGGGTCGTGCCGAGCATCCGGCCCTACGTCCTGGCGATGTCGGCGGCCAGCCTGTTGTACATCGCCATGTCGGACCTGATTCCGGACCTCCACCGCGGCGCGATCGACCGGAACGCGGCGCGTCAGGTGCTGCTGATTGCGGCCGGCATCGGCACCATCGTGATGTTCGAACGATTGATCGGCCAATGATCGACAAGGCGAACCTGGCCACCGTCGAGATGATGTGGCGGCGCGAAGTCGAAGCGGCCACGACCTACAAGCATCTCGCGAACCGCGAGCACGATCCGATGCGCCGGGACATCCTGCTGCGCCTCGCCGATCAGGAGGACAAACACGCCGCGCGCTGGTCCGAGCGCATCGCGGCGGCCACCGGCCGCACGCCCGACCGCAAAGCCGTGGAGCACGGGCTCTCCTGGTTCCAGCGCATCTCCGATCCCAACGTCGTCCTGCACCGCCTCGAGCAGGAGGAGAACAAGGCCGAAGCGGAGTACGACCAGCTGATGGCGCGGCTGAGCGACCCGGACGATCGCAAGATCGCCGAGGAAGCGATGCTCGAGGAGCGCGACCACGCCGTGGTGCTGCGAACGCTAGCCGGCGGCGCCGTCCCGACGCCGCGCTCGGCGCTCGACTCGATCCTCGGTCGCGAGCGGTGGCACGTGCGCGGTACCGGCTGGATCGGGGACGCCATCTACGGCGTCAACGACGGCCTGGGCGCCGTCTTCGGCATCGTCTCCGGAATGGCCGGCTACACCGGCGGCAGCGAAGTCGTGCTCGCGGCGGGCCTCGCAGGCACGCTGGCCAGCGCGCTGTCGATGGGCGCCGGCGCGTATCTGGCGTCCAAGTCACAGCGGGAGGTCTACGAGTCAGAGGTCTCGCGCGAGCAGGCCGAGATCGACGAGGACCCGCACGAGGAGATGCTCGAGCTCGAGCTCTTCTACCAGCTCAAAGGGTTCTCGCCCACCGAGGCCCGGTCGATGGCCGAGCGGCTGCAGAAAGAGCCCAAACAGTTTCTCCGGACGCTCGTCCACGAAGAGCTCGGACTGAACGCGGAGACGTTCCCGAACCCGTGGCGCTCGATGCTCTCGGCGAGCGTATCGACCGCGATCGGCGGCTTCATCCCGATCATCCCGTTTTTCTTCACCGTCGGCATGCCTGCGGTGATCGCGTCGTTTGTCATCAGCACCCTCGCCCACTTCGTCGTCGGCGCATCGAAGGCGCTCGTCACGACCAGATCGTGGTGGGCGAGCGGTGCCGAGATGACCGTGGTGGGCGTGATCGAAGCGGGCATTACCTATGGGCTTGGCGTGGCGTTCGCGGGCCACGGATGAGCCGCCGGCGGGCTGTCTTCGTTCGAGGACGCTGGCGTCAAAGACACCGAAATCCCGGCCCAGAAACGCCGGTTTTGCTGGCACTCCCTTTGCCCCTGCTTAGGTTGGCAGGAGTCGGCCGTCAGAACTCAGGACTGACGACTGCCTCAGGCAAAAGCGAGGTGCTCCATGAAGACGTTCAAGATTTTCAGCGCGTTCGCCGCCGCCGCGATGCTCACCGCGAACGTCGCCGTCGCGCAGTCCGCGGACGGCGCCGGTCGCAAGGACTTTCAACTGTTCAAGGACGTGGCGACCAGCGTCGAACGCTACACGCGGTTCACGATCTTCGACGACGTGAGCGCGAGCGTGAAGGACGGTGTCGTGACGCTCAGCGGCAAGGTGACCATGCCGTACAAGCGCACCGACATCGAGAAACGGGTCGCCAAGATCGACGGCGTCCGAAGCGTCCGGGACGAGATCACGGTGCTGCCGGTGTCGCAGTTCGACGACGAGCTGCGCTACAGGATCGCCGGCTCCATCTACAACAACTCGAACTTCTGGAACTACGCCATCATGGCGAACCCGCCGATCCACATCGTGGTCGAGCATGGGCGGGTCACCCTCACCGGCGTGGTGCAGAGCAACGTCGACCGCATGCTCGCGCGCTCGCTCGCGACGCAGTTCGGTGCGTTCTCGGTGACGAACGCGCTCAAGACTGACGCCGAGGTCCGCGAGTCCCTTGAAAAAACCGAGTGAGCTGACGGTTCCGCTGCAGGCGGGCGCCGTCACGACGGCGCTCGTCTACCCGGCGGCGGACGGCGCCGCCGGCCTCCCCGGCCGCGCGCTGATCCTCGGGCACGGCGCCGGCGCCGGACAACGCAGCACGTTCATGGTGGACTTCGCCGGCGGGCTGTCGGCGCTCGGCATCGACGTCATCACCTTCAACTTCCTCTACACGGAGCAGGGCCGGAAGATTCCAGACCGCGCGCCCGCGCTCGAGTCGTGCTATCGCGCGGTCATCGACGTCGCGCGCGCGGCGGTCGAGAGCGCGCGGCGGTCGCTGTTCATCGGCGGCAAGTCCATGGGCGGCCGGATTGCGACCCAGGTCGCCGCGGCGGACGCCGCACTTCCGATCGCCGGCCTGGTGCTGCTCGGATATCCGCTGCACCCGCCCGGCAAGCCGGCCGAGCGCCGCGACAAGCATCTGCCGACGATCGCGCGGCCGATGCTCTTCGTGCAGGGCACTCGCGACGCGTTCGGCACCCCGGCCGAACTGGCGCCGATTCTCGACGCGCTGCAGCCGCCGCCGACGCTGCACGTGGCGGCGCAGGGCGATCATTCGTTCAAGCTGTCACGCAAGGATCCGGCGGCACAGGCCGCGATGTATGCCGGGATCCAGCGGATTATCGCGTCTTGGATACGTTCAGCTCCATGACTTCGCCGCCGTGCGAGAAGCCGTGGCGCAGGTAGAGCGTCACGGCTCGAGGCGACGGCCACAGCACCACGCGATCGACGCCGTTCGATCGCGCCCACTTGATCGCCGTGTCGACCAGCCGCGTGCCCACGCCACCGCGCTCGGTGGGCTTGACGTAGAGATTCGACAGGTAGGCATGGGTCTCCGGCTGCCCGACCGGGTTGGGAATCTTGTGCAGGGTGTTGAGCCACACGTGGCCGACGATGCTGCGGTCGATGACCGCGACCCACGCGCGCCACGCGTTCCCGGTCGCCAGTTCGCTGCGCATCCACGGGGCGCAGCGCTTCACGAAGGCGTCGTGCGTCTCCTCCGGCGGCAGCCGGCCGGTGCGAAATTCCCATCTGAGCTCGGCGAGCGCTCCCGCGTCGGCGGAGGTCGCGCTTCGGATGTCGGTCATGGCGGCGGCTCGTCGAGAAAGAGAGACGCGGCACGAATCACCTCGTCGGACCACTCGTGGCCGCCGTCGAACGCGAGGGGGCGGACGGCAACGCCTGCCGCGCGCAGGCGTCCGATGTCGTTGTCGAACTTGTCCGTGGTGTACCACTCGTCGCGCTCGCCGCGGCAGACGAGCGCCGACGGCACGTGGGCGAGCGCGGCCGCATCCAGCTCGGGCGGCACGTCTCCGGCGACGGCGATGACGCCGTTCACCGGGCGCCGCGCGTTGGCCGCGACGCGGTAGACCAGCGCCACGCCCTGCGAGAATCCGGCGAGGACGACGCGGGGCGCGCCGGGCCATTCCTGCTCGACCTCGAGCATCACGCCTACGACGTAGGCGAGGTTGTCCGCCATCGCCAGCTCGCGGTCCTGCCGCGTCATCCAGCTCGCGATGACCTGGTTCTCGCGCCGATGGTAGAAGCGGTGCAGTCCCTGGATCGCCACCAGCCGCCAGCGGTCGGCGCCGGGGATTGCGCGCATCCGCGCGAGCTGCGCCTCGGCTCCCTCCGCGTATCCGTGAAAGCCGAAGACGACCGGCGCCGCGCCGTCCGAGACGGGCGGCTCGATCAGATAGCGTCCGTGCGTGCCGGTTGCAATCGTCCGTTCGATCACCAGATCACCGTGACGGTTCCTGAGCCTCGGATGTCGGCGTCGCGCGTGACGAGCGGCAGGCCGATGGTTTGCGCCGACGCGCAAATCAGCGCGTCGAATGGATCGCGGGTGAATCTTAGCCCGTCCGCCACGAACACGATCTCGGGCGTGACGTCGAGCGGCTGATACGCGGGGTTGCTGAACAGATCGTCGAAGAACGCGCGCACCGTCCGGCGCAGGTTGATGCGCGACACCCGCGCCAGCAGGCTGCACTCCCACATCACGACCGTCGGCACGTAGAGAATCGCGTCGCGCCGCTCGCAGCGTTCGAAGAACGCGGCGGCGCCGCGGCCGAGCTTCCCCCCGCCGGCGGCGTGGAAGACGAGCGCATGCGTGTCGGTGACGGCGGCCTGCGGATCACCCACGCGGCCGTTTCTTTCGCCGCGGGATCCGATACACCGCCTTCGTTTCCTTGACCATCAGCGGCCGGCGCAGAGACGCATCGTAGATCCCGCGCACGACGTCGTCTGCGCCCTCGAGCAGCGGGTCGCTCGCGTCGATGTCGATCGTCCCCACCACCGATCGCGCCGGCCCGATGCGGCCCGACTCGCGCGCGGCGGTGACGAGCTGGTCGAGGAGTTCGCTGACGCTCCGGAGGCCGGCGGCGCCCGCCCGCCCCTTGAGCCACGTGAGGTTGTCCGTGTCGAGCGTGACCGAGATTGCCTGCTTCGCCATCCTATGTTTATACGATATACTTCAACATATACGCCGTCAAGCGTATATGCTGACCCCTTGAACGCTGCTGACATTCGCCCTGCAGCCCCCGCCGAGCAAATCCAGTCGACACTGGATCTGCTGTTGATCTTCGTCGGCGCCAACATCGTGGCGACGACCTTCCAGGTCGGCGCGAGCCTCGCCGCATCGTTCACCCTCAGCGTCACGATGGCGTTGATTGCCGCGGGGAGCGTCGCCGGGGCTGCGCTCGTCGGCGCGCTGGCGCCACTCGGCTCGCGGCTGCGCGTCCCCTCGGTGATTGCCGCGCGTCCGGCGCTTGGCATCACCGGCGCCGCGCTCGTCGCGGTCATCCTCTACGTGTCGAACTTCGCGTGGATTGCGCTCAACAACGTGATCGCCGCGTCCGCCTGTGCCCGCGTCGGCGCCGCCTGGCTCGGGCCGGCGGGTGCGTCCGCGACCATGTGGTCTATCGCGCTCGGCCTCGTCGCGACGGCCGTCGTCTGGCGCGGCCCCCGTGCGGTGGCCCGGGCCGACCGCGTCGCGGTGCCGCTGATGCTCATCGTCGGGGTGGCGCTGACCGCTGCGTGCATCCGCGTCCTTGGCTCGACGAGAGAGGCCGCGGCACCGATCGTCGTCGGCATGACCTGGTCGCGCGGGCTCGACGTCGTCATCGGCTATCAGGTCTCGTGGATCCTGATGTTTGCCGACTACTCGCGCTATACGCGGTCGGCGCGCGGCAGCGCGATCGCCGTCTTTCTCGGCCTGGCGCTGACGAGCGCGTGGATGATGCCGCTCGGGGCCATCGCGGCGCGAGCGGCGGGGACCAGCGACCCGGGCGCGATGCTGGACGCCCTCGGGCTCGGCGCCGCCGGCGCGGTGCTGTTGACGCTGGCCACGATCACGACCAACTTCGTGAACATCTACATGTCGTCGCTGGCCTGGAAGAGCCTGGTCCCGCGTGCGCGCGACGGCGTCGTCGTCTGGTCGATTGGCATCGGCGGTACTGCGCTGGGGGCGCTTCCCGGGGCATGGCTCGAGCAGTACGCCGGCTTCATGATCGTCCTCGGTGCGATGCTGGTCCCGGTCGGCGGTCTGTTGATCGCGCACTATTATCTGCAGCCGGTGCAGGTCGACGAGCCGTTCATCGCGCAGTTGTACGACGCCGGCGGGCCATTTCGCGGCGTGCTGATGCCGGGCGTCGCAGCATGGGCGGCGGGGGCGCTTGCGTTCTTCGCGTCGGAGTCCATCGGCGGCACGCTGCCGGCGCTGGTCGTCTCGGTCGGCATCTACCTGGCGCTGCGGCACGTGGTCTCAAGACCGCGCGACACGGTTTGAACCGATTCGCTACACTCTGGAGTGATCTCCTAAACGTCGGTAGTCTCCGCCCTTGGCAGGCGGACCGCCACGGTCCGGCTGAAGCCGGACACGACGTACGAGAGGACTAACCTCTGTCCTTGGTGTCCCGGTGTTGAAATCTCTCGCAATTGCCGCTGCAGCCGTGCTCCTCCTCGGCGTTCTGACGCCCGCTCAACCGCGGACCCAGGTCGTGATCCTCGGCACCGGCACGCCGAACCCCGATCCCGATCGCTACGGACCGTCGGTCGCAGTCGTGGTCGACGATGCGAGTTACCTGGTGGATTTCGGCGTCGGGGTGGTGCGCCGCGCGGCGGCGGCAGAACGTTCCGGCATCAAGGCGTTGGACGTCACACGCCTGAAGCACGCGTTCACGACGCACCTGCACTCCGATCACACGCTGGGACTGGCCGATCTGATCCTGACGCCCTGGATCCTCGAGCGCGACGCCCCGCTGACGGTCTACGGTCCGCGCGGACTGCAGGCCATGGCGACTCACCTCGTCGCGGCGTACGCGTCCGACCTCGACGTGCGCCTCACCGGGGGCGAGCCCGCGCACAAGCACGACCCGCGCGTGGTCAACGTGCACGAAATCGCCGCGCCCGGCATTGTCTACCGCGACGACCGGGTGACGGTGACTGCGTTCGCGGTGAAGCACGGGTCGTGGCCACAGGCGTTCGGGTACCGGTTCAAGACGCCCGACCGCACGATCGTCATTTCGGGCGACACCGGGCCGGAGTCGCGCATCGAAGAGCAGTGCCAGCGCTGCGACGTCCTCGTGCACGAGGTCTATTCAGAGGCGGGGTTCGCGAAACGGCCGAAGGAATGGCAGGCGTATCACGCGCGGTATCACACGTCGACGCGCGAGCTCGGTGCGATCGCCTCGCGCGCGCAGCCTGGCCTGCTCGTGCTGTATCACCAGTTGATCTGGAGCTCGACGGAAGAGGAGCTCGTGCGCGAAGTGCGATCCGCTTACAACGGCAAAGTCGTGTCGGCGCACGATCTCGACGTCTTCTAAGGTTCTCGAAGGTCTCCCCGCGCTCTCGGTCAGTCGGCGCGGAGTCCCTGGAGCGGATCGAGTGCCGCGGCGCGGCGCGCGGGCAGGAGGCACGCCAGCACCGCGGTCACGACGGCGAGGGCGATCGCCACGCTGAAGGACGCCGTGTCTCCCGCCGAGACGCCGTACAGCAGGCTCGACAGCGCGCGGCCGACGGCGAGGGCGCCCGCCGTGCCCGCCACGCCGCCGACGAGCGCAAGCCAGAGACCCTGCCGGACGACGAGCCACAGCACGTCGCGCGGCTGCGCGCCGAGCGCCATCCGCACGCTCAGCTCCTGCCGGCGCTGGTTCACGCTGTACGACAGGACGCTGTAGATGCCGAGCGCCGAGAGCCCCAGCGCCAGCGCCGCGAACACGCCCATCAGCATCATCAACGCCCGCGGCCGGTCGGTCGCCTCGCCGACAATCCGGTCGAGGGTACGCGCTGAAGCCAGCGGCAGGTTCGGATCCATCCGCTGCACCGCGGTGCGCACGGCGCCCAGCAGCGACGCCGGGTCGCTGCGTCCCTGCACGACGATGTGCATGCCGCGGAACGGGAACTGGCGATGGCTGTAGAAAATCGCCGGCTCCGGCTGGCGCACGAGCGTCGAGTTCTTGACGCTCGCGACCACGCCGATGACCTGGAAGGTCGGATGATCCGGCATCAGCGACCGTCCCATCGGGCCGACCACGCGAATCGGCGACATGACCGGCTTTCCGATCGGATCCTCTCCGGGCCATTGCCGGCGCGCGAGCACGTCGTTGATGATGATCGCGCCGGGCGCCGCGGCGGTGTCGCGCGGATCGAAGAAGCGCCCCTTGACGAGCGCCACGCCGAGCGCGCGGAAATAGTCGTCGTCGACCGTCTGGTGCTGCGCCTGCGGCTCGTCGCCAGCCCTCGGTCGCGGCCGCCCCTCGATGAAGAACGGCCCTCGCCAGGCGGCCTCGAGCGGGAGGAAGTTGCTGGCCCCGGCCACCGAGACGCCCGGCTCGGCCCGCAGGGCGATCAGCAGACGATCGTAGAAGTCCGCAATCTTCTGCCAGTCGGAGTACGAGTACGGCAGCTCGACACGGGCCGTCACAGCGTGCGCCGGCTTGAAGCCGGGGTCCTGCTGCACGAGGCGCTGAAAGCTGCGGGCCAGCAGGGCGGCACCCACGAGCAGCATCACCGCGAGGCCGATCTCAGCGACGACGAGAGTGCTGCGCGCGCGACGCCGCGCGCCGCTGCCGTCGCCGCCGCGCCCCGATTCCTTCAGCGGCCGCTGCAGGTCGCCGCGCGCCATCAACATCGCCGGCACGACGCCGAACGCGATCGCCGTGACGAGCGCCATCGTCACGGCGAACAGCAGCATGCGGCCGTCGACGCCGACCGCGCCCAGCCGCGGCAGCTCGACCGGCGTCGTCGCGACGAGCGCCTTCACCGACGCCACCGCGACGGCGATGCCGAGCGCCGTGCCGATGCCGGCCAGCAGCACGCTCTCGGTCAGGAACTGGCGAATCAGGCGGCCGCGGCTCGCGCCGATCGCCGCGCGCACCGCCACTTCGCGCTCGCGCACGGTGGCGCGCGCCAGCAGCAGGCTCGCCACGTTCGTGCACGTGATGACCAGCAGGAACGCCGCCGCGCCGAACAGCGCGAACAGCGCCGGGCGGAAGAAGCCGACCACTTCGGTCGCGAGCGGCACCGCCCGCGCCGAGTACTCGCCGTTGGTCGACGGGTGCTCCGCGCCGAGACGCTTCGACAACGCGCGCAGCTCGGCGTTCGCCGCGTCGGCCGTCTTGCCCGGCTTGAGCCGGAACACCGACTCCATGAAATGTGCGCCGCGGCTGTGCTGCGCCACGTCCCACGTGATGCGGTGCCAGACGTCGGTGTCGTTCGGATACTGAAAGCCCTGCGCCATCACGCCGACCACGGTGAAGAGCGGCCCGTTGAGCGCGATGGTCCTGCCGATGATCGACGGGTCGCCGGCAAACCGCTCGCGCCACAGGCGGTGGCTGATGATCGCGATCGTCTCGCGGGAATAGAACGGGGTCTCCGGGAAGCCCGCACCGAGGACCGGCTGCACGCCGAGCACGCGAAAGAAATTCGGGGTCGCCTCGATGGCGCTGACCCGCAGCGGTTCGTGGCCGGTTTCGGTCAGCGTGAGCTGTGGGTACCACCACGCCGCGGCGTCCTCGAACACGTGCGAGAGCGCGCGGTAGTCGCCGAAGTTCACCGGCGAGATGCGTTCGTGCGACAGCGCTTTGCCGTCGTTCACTTCCCACACCATCGTCAGGCGATCCGGGTGGGGATAAGGCAAAGGG
>Ga0222622_10001076_pt1 | contig 10946 bp, 9 predicted proteins | sample PLM2_5_b1metaG_FD_177335 | JGI IMG/M metagenome (GOLD analysis project Ga0222622, IMG submission 177335) | Groundwater sediment microbial communities from an aquifer in East River, Colorado, USA - PLM2_5_b1 | ecosystem: Environmental > Terrestrial > Soil > Riparian zone | place: USA: East River... | reverse complement strand
GATTCGCAAGGCGAATCCGTCGCTCATCTCCGACGAGCAACTCGAGCAGCTGAAGACGCAGGCGGAAGTGAACCAGGCGCTCGCCGATGCGGCAACACACCAGGTCGATCAGTCGATCGCCGCGCTGCGCGACTCACGCAGCTCGCTGTCGAAGACGACGATCGTCGCGCCGATGAGCGGACGTGTGACACGCCTCAATGTCGAGCAGGGCGAGACGGCGGTCCCCGGAACGTTCAACAAGGACGCCGCGACGCTGCTGACGATCAGCGACATGGGTGTGCTGGAGACCAAGGTGAAGGTCGACGAGACTGACGTCGCGCGCATCAGCATCGGCGATTCGGCGCAGGTGCAGATCGACGCCTTCCCCGATACGACGTTCACCGGCAAGGTCGTCGAGATCTCCAACAGCTCGGTGAAGTCGGCGACGGCCACGACGAGTAACGATCAGGCGGTGGACTATGAGGTCACCATTCAGCTCCTGAACCCGCCGCTGGACACCCGTCCCGATTTCTCGGCGACGGCGAAGGTCATCACGGACAGCCGGACGAAGGCGCTCTCGATTCCGATCATCGCGCTTACCGTGCGCGAGGACTCGGCGCTGACTCGTGGAGACACGGCCGTTGGCCTGGGCAAGGCGAGGCCGACGAAGGAAGTCGGCAAGAAGGACGTCGAAGGTGTATTCGTAGTGGGCAAGGATCTGAAGGTGTCGTTCCGTCGCGTGAAAGTGGGCATCGCCGGAGACAAGTACTTCGAGGTCCTGTCAGGTTTGAAGGAAGGCGAAAGAATCGTGGGCGGAACGTACCAGGCAATTCGCGACCTGCGCGATGGTGCCGTCGTTCGCGAGGCACCGAAGCAGGACGCTGGAAAGAAGAAGGAGGCGAAGTGATAGAGTCATCGACGACCGGCGAACATCCGGTCAGCACTACCGAGGAGCGCCGTGCCGTCGTCGCGACGGCCGGCGCCGCTCCGGACACCGACTGGGTCATCGTCACGCGCGGCCTGAAGCGCGAGTACGACATGGGCGGTGAAATCGTGCGCGCGTTGCGCGGCGTCGATCTGGCGATCCGGCGCAACGAGTACGTCGCGATCATGGGACCGTCGGGCTCCGGCAAGTCGACGCTCATGAACCTGATCGGCTGCCTCGACACGCCCGACGCCGGCGAGTACTGGCTCAACGGCCAACTCGTGTCGAGCATGAGCGACGACGCGCTCGCCCGCGTGCGCAACAAGGAGATCGGCTTCGTCTTCCAGACCTTCAACCTGCTGCCGCGCGCGACCGCGCTGCATAACGTCGAGCTGCCGCTGGTCTATGCCGGGATGCCCAGCAACGAGCGAAAGGCGAAGGCGATCGAAGCGTTGGAGAAGGTGCAACTCGGTGAGCGCATGAATCACCGCCCCAACGAGCTTTCCGGCGGTCAGCGCCAGCGTGTAGCGATTGCCAGGGCGCTCGTGAATTCGCCCTCGATCCTCCTCGCCGACGAGCCCACCGGAAACCTCGATTCGACGACGTCCGAGGAGATCATGAAGGTGTTCCAGCAGCTGGCGTCGCAGGGACAGACGGTGATCATGGTGACCCACGAGCCGGACATCGCAGCGCATGCACGACGTGTGATCGTGCTCCGCGACGGTATCATCGAGTCCGACGATCGGCGCGAGCGGTTCGCGCAGCGCGTCGGCATGTAAGCTGTGCCATTCTTCGAAGCAATTCGACTCGCGCTGTCACAGATTCGCGCGCAGAAGCTGAAGAGCAGTTTCACCCTGCTCGGTGTCACCATCGGCGTGATGTTCCTGATCGCCGTGGTGTCGATCGTGGAAGGGATGAGCAAGTACATGGAGGAAGATTTCGCCGGCCGACTGCTCGGCATCAATACGTTCACGATGCGCCGCTTTCCCTGGTTCGGGAACAACACCACGGAGGAGGAATGGCGCGAGTGGCAGCGCAGGCCCCGCGTCTACTACGCGGACCTCGACGTCGTGAAGAGCGCCCTGCCCACGGGCACACGGTACGCGATCGAGAGTCAGGACAACGTCCGCGCCATGTCGCCGTTCGCGCGCGTCAGGCAGGTCGAGGCGCATGCGGTCGACGGCGACTACTTCACGATCAAGCACTATGACCTGACCAGCGGCCGCACCTTCACGCCGCAGGAGTACCAGCTCGGGTCGAACGTGATGGTGGTCGGGAGCGAAGTCGCGACCTATTTCTTTCCCAATCTGGATCCGCTCGGCCGCACGGTACGGATCGGCGGCATTCCATACACCGTCGTCGGCGTGCTCGCAAAGCAAGGAACGTTGTTCGGACTTTCACTCGATAAGATCGTCCTCGCGCCGTACCACTCGCCGCTCCACCGCTTGACGAATCCACGCGGCGACGTGGACGGGATCATGGTCCAGGCGCCGACCGCGTTGGCGATGGATGACGCGATGGAGTCGGTGCGCGAGGTCATGCGGGGCAAGCGCAAGCTGCGCCCCGGCCAGCCCGACAACTTCGCGATGGAAACGTCGGCGTCGGCGCTGTCCTTCTTCGCGAAGATCAAGAAGATGCTCGTCGTTGCCGCAACCGCGCTTCCGGCAATCGGATTGATCGTCGGCGGATTGGTGATCATGAACATCATGCTCGTCGCGGTTGCCGAGCGCACACGCGAGATCGGCATCCGGAAGGCACTCGGCGCGAAGCGTCGCGATATTCTGAGCCAGTTCCTCGTCGAAGCCGCGACTCTGAGCACGCTCGGCGCTCTGATCGGCATCGCGCTCGGCGCAATCATCGCCAAGGTCATCTCCGCCGTGTCCCCGTTGCCGACCAGCGTGGCTCCGTGGTCGATCGTCATGGCGACGCTCCTTGGGGGAGGCGTGGGCGTGATCGCCGGTGTCTATCCGGCGAGTCGCGCGGCACGACTCGACCCGATCACCGCGCTTCGGCAGGAGTAGAGCCATGCGCGTCGGAATGTTCTTCACCAATCTCGCCGAGGGCGTGGGGATCGCGTTCGACGCGATTCGCGCGAACAAGGTCCGCGCCGGCCTGACGATCATGGGTGTCGCCGTCGGCGTCTTCGTCGTCGTCGCCATGTCCGCGACCGTGCACGGCATCAACGCGAGTGTCGCCAAGGATCTCGAGTCTGCTGGACCGACGTCGTTCTACGTCTATAAGCGGCCGATCTCGCTCGGCAATGTGTGCGACGGCACCGACGAGACGTGTCCGTGGCGCAGAAATCCACCGCTTACCGTGCGCGAACAGGAGGCGCTGGCCCGGTTGCCGTCGATCCAGGCGATCGCCGCCCATTCGCCGTGGCAGGAGGCGATCAAGTACAAGGACCGCGAGATACGCTCGCTCGGCATCGACGCGTATACGCCAAACTGGACCGAAGTGGACGGCGGCGACATCTATCCCGGGCGCAGCTTCACGGCGCAGGAAGCGGCTGGCGCATCGCGTGTCATCATTCTGAACGAGAAAGCGGCAAACAATCTGTTTCCGCAGTCGGATCCCATCGACAAGGTCGTCGACATCAAGGGGCAGCAGTTTCAGGTGATCGGGATCTATCACTACACGGCGAGCTTTCTCGGCAAGCCGGGGTCGGCGCAGAGCGGTGACTCGCCCACCGGAATCATCCCTCTCGAGACTGGTCGGCGGCATCTGCAGATGTCGCTGCGGTGGGTCGATTTCACCGTCAAGCCTCGCTCGGACGTGAAGCAGATCGAGGCGATCGACGACGTCACGGCAACGCTTCGGTCATTGCGCGGCTTGCGTCCAAGCCAGGAGAATACGTTCGCCGTCGTGACGCAGGATCGGTTGATGGAGGTCTACAACGGCTTCTTCGGAACCTTCTTTGTCGTCATGATCGCCATCTCGGCTGTCGGTCTGCTCGTCGGCGGTGTCGGCGTCGTCGCGATCATGATGATCAGCGTCACCGAACGCACGCGTGAAATAGGGATCCGGAAAGCGTTAGGCGCGACCCAGTGGACGATTCTCTGGCAGTTCCTCGTCGAGGCGGTGACACTGACCGGAATCGGAGCCATCGTCGGCCTGATCCTCGGCGGCTCGCTGACCGCGCTCATCAAGGCGGCGACGCCCGTCCCGGCGGAGATGCCGGCGTTGGCGGTTGTCGCGGCGCTCGCCCTCAGCGCGTTCACAGGGATCGTATTCGGAATCGTTCCAGCGTTCCGCGCGGCGCGCCTCGATCCAGTCGCCGCGCTCCGCTACGAATAGTCGGTGCTGTTGTGCCGGGCGGTCACGTGGGCGGAGATACTTTCTCCGCCCACGTGGCGTTTATGCTTGTTCGGCCTTCGCTTCGGCATCTACCTCGCAGGTCTAATCGGATGCATCGGAAACAACGGATGCAAATGCAAACCTTGCTGAGGGAAACAGCCTCACGAGCCCTTGTATCCGCTTTTTCCCGATGCATCCAACTAAACTTGCGAGGTGGATGTTAGCCCGTCGCTAGTCAGCGAGCACTTCAGCCGCCCCCGGGTTCCGGACTGCATGCGCACCACGGACGTTGTCACGAGCGCGCTCGGACAGATCCGAGCGAATCTGCTGCGCTCGTTCTTCACGCTGCTCGGCATCATCGTCTCGGTGACGTTCCTCGTTGCTGTGATCGCGATCATTCAGGGGATGAACGCCTACGTCCGCGAAAACCTGGCGGGCGCGATCATCGGATCGAACGCGTTCCAGGTTCGCCGAACCCCGATTCAGATCGGCCTCTTCGACGACGAGCAGATTCGTCGGCTGGCGAAGCGCCCGAAGATAACGCCGGCGGACGCCGAGGCCGTGAAGAAGGCGATTCCCGAGGCCGTGGCGGTCAGCCTGCAATCGGGCTGGCCGACGCCGCAGGCCGATATCGTCTGGCACGACCGGACGATGGCCGATGTTCTCGTCTTCGGCGTTACCGAGGCGTATCAACTCGTCCAGGACTATCGGTTCACGAGCGGGACGCCACTCTCCGAGCTCGACGTGCGCGATAGGCGCCCGGTAATCGTCATCGGCGCCGACGTCGGCGACAAGTTGTTCGAGGGCGTGGATCCCGTCGGTCGCGACGTGCGCATCAACGGCGATCAGTTCACCGTCGTCGGTGTCATCGCGAAAAAGGGACGCGTGCTCGGCCAGAGCTTCGACAGCTTCGTGATGATGCCGATCACCACGTTCGAGTCGATGTACGGGCGACGAAGCACGAATACGATCTCGGTGAAGATGCGCGAAGCGGGCGACATCGCCGGCGCGATGCAGCGCGCCGAGGAAGCGATGCGCATCACGCATCGTCTCCGCCCCGCGGAGAGCGATGACTTCACGGTCGAGACCGCGGACGCGCTGATCGAATTCTGGAAGAACCTCACTCGCGTTCTCTTCAGCGTGATCCCAGCCGTCGTCGCGATCGGCGTTGTCGTCGGTGGCATCGTCATCATGAACATCATGCTGATGGCGGTTACCGAGAGGACACGGGAGATCGGAATCCGAAAGGCCGTCGGCGCGACGGCGCGCGACATCCAGAAGCAGTTCCTCGCCGAAGCCGTGGCCCTCTCCGGTGCCGGCGGGCTGATCGGCGTCGGGGTCGGATGGGGGTTTGCGATGCTGATCACGCTCGTCTCGCCGCTGCCAGCTCGCGTGACGGCGTGGTCCGTCATCCTGGCCGTCGGGCTCGGGGCGGTTGTCGGCGTGATCTTCGGCGTGTATCCCGCGACGCGCGCGGCGAAGCTGGATCCGATCACCGCGCTCCGCGCCGAATAGATCATGCGGATCGCGGACAGGCTGCAGCAGAATCTCACGATCGCCCTCGACACGTTGCGGGCCGGCAAGATCCGCTCGGCGCTCACGATCCTTGGCGTCGTGATCGGCGTCGCGACGGTAATGGCGATGGCGGCGATCGTCGCCGGCATTCGCGAGCAGATCGTTCACACAATCGAGATCGCCGGACCGACGACGTTCTACGTCATCAAGTATTTCTCGCAATCGCCCGTCAATCCTGACCGGCTGCCGCGCGAAGTCCGAATCCGACCAGACCTGTTGCCCGCTGAAGCGGAGCGTGTCGCGACCCTGCCCGAGATCGCCTACTCGGCAATCTGGGCACAGGTCTTTGGTCGGGTGGAGTTCGGCGGCGCACGGACGCAGCCGATGGCGTTCATGGCCGCGGACGATCGCTACACCGAGATTCAGGGCGGTGAGCTCGTCGATGGAAGGTGGTTCACGCGCGCCGAGCTGGCGAGCGGTGGCGCGGTCGCGGTCATCGATCAGGACGTCGCAAGAAAGCTGTTCGGGCGGATCAGTCCGATCGACCGTACGGTGCGCCTCGGAGGGAGGCCAGCGCTGGTGATAGGCGTCTACGCTCCGCCGGAAAACATCTTCGCGCCCCAGGGTCAGCAGGTGGGAGCGATCATCCCATACCTGATGGCCGAGCATCAATTCCAGATCGACAAGGTCAACGCGCTCTGGATCGCCGTGAAGCCGAGACCCGGCATCACGGTCGGTGAGGCGCAGGACGCGGTGACTGTCGCGATGCGGGAGATGCGCTCACTGCGACCGGGCGAGAAGAGCTCCTTCGACATGATCACGCAGGACCAGATTCTCGATACGTTCAACAAGATCACGGGCGTGTTCTTTCTGGTCATGATTGCTCTCTCCGGTGTCGCACTGATGGTCGGCGGCATCGGGGTGATGGCAATCATGATGGTCTCGGTCACCAGCCGCACTCGCGAGATCGGCGTGCGCAAGGCGCTGGGCGCGACGAACCAGGACATCCTGCTTCAATTCCTCGTCGAAGCGGCAACGCTGACGGGAATCGGAGGAGTGATCGGCATCATTGTCGGCCTCGGGATGGGGAAGGTCGTCACGCTGGCGATGAGCATCAATGCCGCGCCACCGCTGGGCCTCACCTTGATTGCGGTCGGAGTATCGGTAACGATCGGCGTTGCATTCGGACTACTTCCGGCGCTGCGCGCGGCGCGACTCGACCCGATTGAAGCGCTCCGTTATGAATAGAGGTGCTCACGAATAGATGCGGTTCGCTGCAGTGCAGATCCCCCGACTTGTTAGCGAAGTGAGTTGCGGTCCCCTAGGTTCGATCTCGTCGCGCGGCTAGTATTGTGCGTCCAGCTCACGCATCGCCTGTCGCGTGACGACCGACTACCGCCGCCCGCACTCTCTGCCCGATGCTTCCATCGCCCGTCGACATTCTCGCGATTGCCGCCCACCGAGACGACATCGAATTGACGTGTGGCGGAACGCTGATCAAGGCCGCGACGAAGGGACACCGCACGGCGATCATCGACCTGACCCGGGGCGAGATGGGTACGCGCGGATCGGCCGAGCTTCGCGCCACCGAAGCAAGCCACGCGGCGGAGATACTCGGCGTGACGGCACGCGAGAATCTCGGGCTGCCTGACGCGGGAATCGAGAACACGCCGGCAACGCGCTCCCAGCTCGCGGTGGCGATTCGAAGATTCCGGCCACGGATCGTCATCGCACCGGCGACGCGCGGCCGACATCCCGATCATCGGATCGCATCGGAGCTCGTGCGCGACGCGTGCTTCGTCGCCAATCTCAAGAAGCTCGAGCCGTCCGTGCCGCCGCACCGGACTCACAAGATCGTGCACTGCGTGACGTACAGGCAGGACTTCGAGAAGCCGACGTTCGTCGTCGACATCACGGAAGAGTTCGACCGCAAGATGCAGGCGGTGCGGTGTTATGCGTCGCAGTTTGACGGAGCGACACAGGCAGGAGAGGTGTACCCGACGGGCGAGCCGCTTTTCGACGTCGTCAAATTCCAGGCGTCGTATTACGGCTCGCTCATCCGCACGCGATATGGTGAGCCATTCTTCACTTTCGAGACGATGCGCGTGGACGACATCGCGGCGTTGGAGGTGTCGACCTTCTGATGAGCATCGAATCCCGCTCGTCCGGTGACGAACCCGTCACCTATGGCAACTACCTCGCACTGCACGAGCTACTGTCGCTCCAGCGTCCGCGTTCGACGCCCGAGCATCCCGACGAGCTGCTGTTCATCGTCGTCCACCAGGCGAGCGAGCTGTGGTTCAAGGTGCTGCTGCACGAGCTCGACATTCTCGTCGAGCGTCTTCAGACGGACGACGCTCTCGCCGCGCTCTCGTCCGTGAAGCGCGTCAATGCGCTCGTGGGCATAGTCTCGGCGCAACTTTCGTCGCTCGAGACGCTCCCACCACAGCGGTTCGCCGAGTTTCGCGGATACCTCGGCACGTCGAGCGGGTCGCAGAGCGAACAGTTTCGGGCAATCGAAGCGAAGAGCGGGCTTCGCGATCCGCACTTCATGCAGGCGCTCCAGGAGCACGGTGAGATACCGGCACTGGTCGGCGACGCGCTGTCTACGCCAACCCTGCAGGAACTCTTCGAGGGGATGGTCGCACGATCCGGAACGACGCTCGAAGCCGTGTACAAGAATCCGGCGCACACGGCGCTGTTCCTGCTCGCCGAGGCGCTGTTGGAGTACGAGCAGGGGTTCGCGATGTGGCGCTTCCTGCACGTGCAGCTCGTCGAGCGCGTGATCGGCCCGATCGCGAGCGGCACCGGGGGCACGTTAGGCGCGAAGTACCTGCAGCGCACCGTATCGCAGCGCTTCTTCCCGAGTCTGTGGGCGGTGCGGACGAAATTCTTCGGTGGCGAGCCGGCGCGTTGATGGTGCGCGACATCAGCATCCTCGTCCGCCAGTCGACACCGGAATGGCCGGGAGACACTCCATTTTCCTGCGGCTGGACGGCGAGGTTGTCCGAGGGGCAAAGCGTCAACCTGTCGGCGATCAGCATGAGCCCGCACGTCGGCACGCACGCCGACGCACCGCTGCACGTGCGCGACGGGCAGCCGGCATCCGACGCGCTGCCCATCGATGTCTTTCTCGGTGCGACGCTGGTGGTCGGCGTCGAGGGCCCGCCGCGCGACTTGAACGCGCACGAGATTCTTCCGCGGTTGCCAGCCGGCACGACGCGAGTGCTGCTGCGCACCGGCGCGTCGATCGTCGGCGGATCGTTCCCCGCCGACTGGCCGGCACTGACGGTGCAGGCGGCGCACGCGCTCGTCGCGACAGGCGTCGTTCTTCTTGGTGTCGACGCGCCGAGCGTCGACCGGCGGGAGAGCAGGACGTTAGGCGTCCACCACGCCCTGTTCGGGGGTGGGGCGTGGGTGCTGGAGAATCTCGACCTGACCGGCGTTCCCGACGGCGCGTATGAGCTCATCGCGCCGCCCCTTCGCGTCGCCGGGCTCGACGCGGCGCCGGTGCGTGCGCTGCTGCGACCACTCAGCGCGCGGACGGCGGGGCCTTAGTCGTGGCCGCGGTCGGCGCGGTGCGGCGATTGGCGGTCGAATCCTCGCTCGCTCCGGCGGACGTGCTTCAGGCGCTCGCCAGTCGGGCCGCCGAGTTGACGGGTGCCGCCATCCCGGCCGAGCTGCGTGCCGTACGGATCACGGGCGTCAGGCTTGGCGTTCGCGGACGGCGATTCGCCATACGATTCGCACGGCACCGACGGGCCCTCGCCGCGCTCATCTGCAAGGGACGCGTCGTTCCGACGTCGAACGGTAGCCACATCGAGGCGACGATCCGGCCCTCGCGCGCCTGGATGGCTGTGCCGGCGGCAGGCTCGCTCCTCCTCGCGCTCGCATGGCTGATCAGCGCGATCCCACCCGACACGACACTCCGCTACGCGTTGCTCGTCGGCGTGTTGTGGGCCCTCAACATCGGACTGGCGATGGTCCCGATCGGCACCGATCCTGCCGCCGAAGAGGCGGCATACGTCGCGCTGCTGGAGCGGGCAGCGCGGTGAGCGATCGCTTCGGCGCCTAACGGCAAGCGCCAGCCATGCTCAGCGTGAGACGGGGCCGCCGATTCCGAGTGCTTGTCCGATCGCCGAACGGTACCCGACGAAGAACCGACCGAACGTGGCGTAGGTGGCGCTGACCTCGTCGAACCGCATGTCGGTGACCAACTTCTTGAAGTCGAGCGGATCCTTGCCGAACAATGTCACTCCCCACTCCCACTCGTCGAGACCGATCGCGCCGCTGATCACCTGCTGCACTCGGCCGGCGTAGCGGCGTCCAGTCGCGCCATGAGTGATCATGAGCCGGCTGCGCTCGTCGAGCGAGAGCTGATACCAGTTCGCCCCCGGGTCGCGCCGCTTCGACATCGGATAGAAGCACACATAGGGCATGTCGGCCGGCAGGGGTGGAAAGAGTCGCCGCCGGATGTGTGCGGTGCCGAGTTCCGTTGCGGCGCGCCCGGCCGCGCTTTGCCGGTAGGCCTCGTCGCCCACTTCCCCGCCGCGGTCTTCGGCTTCCTTCGCCAGATCGGCCGTGATGTGATAGAGGCCCGCCTCCGTCACACTGAGAAACGAATACTCGACCCGCAGCGCGTCGAAGAGCGGCGACTGTGCCAGCGCGCTCTGTGCGGCGTGAAGTCCCTCGATCGTCGCGCGTGCGTGCACGATCATGAGATCAGCCGACGACCCCGTCACCGCGGCGGCGACGCTCCACCCGCCGTCCGCCGGTGACGCGATGGCGGCGAGCGCAGCGTCCGCGTTCCGGGCCATGTCGCGCGACGCTGCATCGCCGACCGCGCGCAATGCAGAGCGGTCAGCGCGATAGAGCTGATGCGCGAGGTACCACCCCTCGACCGTTTCGGGAGGATGTGCGGGCACTGTCATGCCGCACAATGTAAGCGCGTCGGCCCGCGCAGCGCAGCCCTCCGCTTGCGCGGCGCGCGACGTGCGATGCACTCTCCGCGCATGTCCGTACCCGCCCCTCTCACACCGGAAGACGAAGCCGAGAAACAGGCTCGACTCGACCGCATGAAGCGCCTCGCGACGGGGCTGCTCGTGCTGTCCACCGTAGTGTATGCGTTGGCGCGCGTGTTCGAGCGCGCGTATCCCTGGGTGGGGTTCGTGCGCGCAGGCGCCGAAGCGGCAACGATCGGAGCGATGGCCGACTGGTTCGCGGTCACGGC
>Ga0222622_10001074_pt1 | contig 10955 bp, 8 predicted proteins | sample PLM2_5_b1metaG_FD_177335 | JGI IMG/M metagenome (GOLD analysis project Ga0222622, IMG submission 177335) | Groundwater sediment microbial communities from an aquifer in East River, Colorado, USA - PLM2_5_b1 | ecosystem: Environmental > Terrestrial > Soil > Riparian zone | place: USA: East River... | reverse complement strand
CCGGTTCTGAGTCACCAGGGCGATCCGGCCGTCGGAGACGTAGTCCACGAGGACGGGCGACTCGGGCTCCTCCTGGTCGGACGGGGGCGGGCCGAAGTCCAGTGCATCCCACCGACTCGTGCCTGTCGAGCTGTTGGCCACGACTGCCCTTTCTGCTGTATGTAGGTATGTCACGACTCGAGGTCGGCGAGCCAGCGCATGGCCCGCAGTCCCGGAGCGAAGCAGTACTCGCCGCCCCGGGTGATGACGAAGGGGGGCAGCTCGTTCAGCCGGCGCCGGATCGGGCGCTCAGGAACCGTGAAGACACCCGACCCGTCGTTCGGTCCGACGAGCGGGTCCCTCTCGAGCGGGGTGCCGATGAAGATGCCGTCGTTGAGCCACTGGGTCTTGACGAACTCGAACTGACGCTTCAGATGAGCCCCGGCGAAGACGAACATGATGCCCCGGTCCACACCGTCGTCCTCCAGCACACCCTCCGGCAGCATCGGTCCGTAGCTCGTCCCGCGCCGGATCATCCGGTGGAGACGCACGTCCACGCTGCCGTCACCATCGAACGCGTCGCGCGGGTTCGCCCGGCGGGCGTGCGCGCCGACGGGGCACTTGAAGCCTCGCGGGGTCGTCGCCGTAACCGAAGTCGTTGTTGCGGTGCGGGTCGTTGCCGAGCTCGGGGTCATCGTCGGCCGGCGCGAGCGCGAGCGGGGCGCCGCTCTGCCAGCGCCCGACCATCTTCGCGCCGAGGCGCGCCTCGTCGGCGCGGCTGGCTGCGCGTGCGGCCAGGTACTGCCGGTACGCCACCACCCTCGTGTGCAGCTTCCGGAAGACGACGTAGGTGCCGTTGCGACCGAGCACCTCCGGCGTCGGCATCGGCGGCAGCTCACCGGACTCGTCGGCGTAGCCGAGGATGATCTCGCCGGCCTTCAAGGGCTGTTTCCTGGGGTTCGACGACGGTCGGCCACTGCCCTCCACCGCAGGCTGACCGATCCCGTCCTTGAACCCGAACGACGTGCGCCCGGTGGGCAGCTGGTAGCAGTCCTGCCGCCAGACCAGCTCGATCCCCGAGAGCTGCTGCTGGGCGCGGCTCCCCTGCTCGACGGCCAGGTCATGCCGCGCGGCGTCCGGGGACAGGACGGCCACCGCCACGTGCACGTCGGCCGTGCCCAACGGCTTCTCCCAGTTCTCGGGGCTGCTGTCACCGACGTCTCCCAGCTCCGCCGCCCGGGCCGCCATCCCCGCTCGGAACTCGGGGGCGAAGCTGTCCAACGAGGTCTGCGGCACCCCGAGCGCCTGCAGCCCGCCATAGGTGAAGGCCACGGTGATGGACGTGTCGTGGGCCGGGTCGGCGGAGGCCCTCTGCGACTCGGCGACCGCATGCAGCCGCCGAACCAGCTCGCGTCCCGCAGCGCGGTCGTCGATCCGCAACAACAGGTACGTGCCGACGTAGGGCGACGGGCGCTCGTACAGCGCCCCGCTCTGGATGTCGTCGAGCTCGAGAATGGTGCTGTCCGTCCCGGTCACACCGCTACTCCTGTCGCTGGGTCGCGGACGTCGTGCATGGGCGCTAGTGATGCTCTGGCAGGGCCGGCGGGTCCGGGTTGGGTGGCGACAGGTAGGGGAACACGACCGAGGCGGGACGGGAGGAATGGTCGACGCCGTCGCGGATGACGGGACCGTTCCCGCCGTTGACGAGCTGGGTGAAGATCGTGTCCATCACGTCGTCGTTGATCGATCGTCCGCCGCAGGTTCGGTGCGCCTCGCCACGACGGGTGGCGATCTCGATCTCGAGGAACGACCCGTGCTCGTGGTACGGCTTGGTGACGTCGACGACGAGGAAGTCCGCGAGCACCAGCTCGGTCAGCGGGTGACGGCCGCCGTCTCCGTTCGTCGGCCAGTCGATGGTCCCGTCGAGCCCGTCCCAGAAGCGCAGGTTGGCGTCCAGCCGGGCCCGGTACGCGCCCAGATAGGCGGCGGCCAGGTGGAAGGCGTCCTCCATGTTGTACAGGTCACGGATCTCTAGGTCCCGGTTGACGAGGTCGAACTGCTTCGGCGCCAGCATCATGTTCTTGACCTCAGGCCGCCCGACGCGCTCGATCCGGACGTTGAACCTCCCCCGGGTCAGTGTCTCGGCGACGACACCCACCAGTTCCGCCTGGGGCAGGTGGGCCAGGTCGATCTCGAGGACCAGGCCGAGGACGTTCTTGCCGTCGAGATAGATGGAGCCGGGGTCGGTGAAGGACAGCTGCCCAGTGGCGATGGTCTTCAGCGCCGCGGGGGCATCCATGATGAAGGGGTCCCAGCGGACGCCGGCGAAGGCCCGGATGCCGTGACCGATCCCGCCATCCGTGTCATTCACCCGGAACGTGACCGTGTCACCGGTGGGGGTGGTGCACACGCCCTCCTGCAGACCGTCCTCGGGGCCGCTCGGGGCCGAGAACACGCAGTCGAAGACGAGCTCATCCTGGCCAGCGGCGAACGGCGCCGAGCTACCCAGCGGTCCGGCCGTGACGGGTCGCAGCCGGAAGCGGTACACGAGCCCGTCCGAGAACGCCGCGGAGGGCGGCGCGAACGGCAGGGTGTTCATCACGAGCACGAGATGACCGGTGTGCTGAGGGCTCGGAAAGGCGTAGACGTCGGTGATGTCCGCGATCGGGTCCGCGAGCGCACGCGGCCCGGAGATGTGGTCTGACATCCGTACTCCTCGGCTCGACCTCACAGCCCGACGGCCAGTCCTGCGTGCTAGTCCGCCGCCTCCTCGAGCAACGGCTTCAGCGCAGGGTGCTGCAGCGCCTCCGCGGCCTGCGGATGGTCGAGCGTCTGCTGGAACGCGTGATTCACCCGCGGCGCCTTCCGGATCTCCTTGACCGTGCCGCCGTAGTTGCGGGCGTACGCGGCCGCACTCACCTCCGCCCCCAGGACGAAGTCCCTCACCGCCGCCAGGTCCGGGAGGCCCTCGTAGCCCTCGACATGCTGGAAGATGACGTCGAACAGGCCCAGCGTCGGCCCCGAGGTGAAGAAGTCCTCCATGTACGCGTCCCACGGGCCGTCGAAGCTGGTGATGAAGGCGAGCCGCGTGTCGTCGTCGAACAGCACGAACCGGGCCTCGTGGATCGTGGAGATCGCCATCCCGTAGTCGCCCGGTCGGTAGCCGGGGGTGTTCTGCAGGTCCTGCAGCGCGCTCCGCAAGGCCGCGCCCTCGCCGGGATTGACCCTGAAGAGCAGGCTGAACTCGCTCGTCGGGCCAACCCTGATCCCCGGGTGGGTCGCCTCGGTCCCAGCTGCTGACATGGCTGCCTCCAGGGTGTTGAAGAGCTCCTCGGACCGGGCAGCCGAGCGGGTGCCCGCCGGCTCATGGTCCACGCGACGACCGTACGTACGGGCGCGCGCGAGGCACCTCACCCCAGGCAAGGTGAGACGGACCGACTCTGGCTCTGACGCGAGCGCGGCCGGCTTCAAGCCCAGCACCGGCCTTCGAACAAGGCACTTTCCTGGAGGCGTCGACCTGCGAAACGACCCACTGACAACCGCGACAGTCCCCAGAGAAGCCGAATCTGTGCTCGATCTGGGCTGCCCACGTGCAGCACTCGCTCATCGGCACGTCAGGACGCGCCACGATGGTTTCGCGATGGAAGTCGAGTCCGCAGCGGGCCGGTGACGGGTGATGGCTGGGCTCGTGGATGCCACCCGGCCGCGTCCTCGGCATCGACGTCGCTGTCCCATAAGAAATCGGGGTGTCCGTCCAGCGAGCTCGACCGGCGGCGTCCCGGACCCCAACATTCCGGATCTAGGGAAACTTGACTGGGCGAGGGTCACTGGGCGCGCCGCTCAAAAGTGCCGACGAACAGGAGGCTGGGGTCGCCTGAGCGAGGCATCGGTGACCTCGGCACGGGACCGGTTCGCGGCGATCGCCGCTGCGGAGGCCAGAGCCTAGGATCATGGCAGGTTTTGGGAGGGTAGGAGGAGGCCCATCTGATGGCTGTGCAATCACCCGATGACGAGCGCCAGTGGGCTGCTGAGAAGCGCGATTTCGTTGCTGACCACCGTGAGAAGCTGGCCGCTGACCGAGACGCGGCCGGCGACACCAGAGACGCGACGGCCGACGCACGGGAGTCGGCGCTGGACGAGCGGGAACGGCAGCTGGACGCCCGCGCAGCCGAGCTTGGCCTACCGCCCGACGGTGCCGAAGCAGCAGCGCAGCGGGTCGATGCTCGCACCGCTCGGCAGCAGGCGCGCCAAGAGCGTGAGGGGTTACGGGCCGAGCGCGATGCTGCCGCTGATGCTCGTGATGAGGCGACGACGCGACGGCTCGAGGCCAATCCGACCACGAGACTGGCGTCGGCGTTCGCCGCCATAGCCGCGCATCTGTACGCCGCCGATTCCTTCGACGCTGTCCTCCTGCGCATCGCTCGGACCGCGGTGAGCACCGTCGCAGGGTGCCAGATGGCCAGCGTCACCCTCAGTGAGCGAGGGGCCTATCAGACCGCCGCGACAACCGGCTCGGCCGCGTCGGCGGTCGATCAGGCGCAATACGACGCCCGGGAGGGCCCCTGTCTTGACGCGGTCGACGCTCCGATCGTGTACGCGCAGTCGTTTCCCGACAGCCGCTGGCCGACGCTCGCGTCACGTCCAGCCGATTTGGGTGCGCAGTCAGCCGCCTCCTACCGCCTCGCAGCGGCGAGCCTTGCGACCGCCGGCACCGGAGGTTCGCTGAACACCTACGGCATCGAGCCGGATGCGTTCACCGACGAGGCGCAGGAGATCGGACTCATCCTGGCCGCACACGCGTCGATGGCCGCCGGGGCAGTCCATGAACGCGGCGCCCTGCAGGATCTAGCCGAGAATCTGAACAAGGCCCTGTTGTCCCGAGATGTCATCGGCCAGGCCAAGGGGATCCTGATGGAGCGGCTCAAGATCACCCCGGAGGATGCCTTCGACGTCTTACGTCGCTCATCCCAACGGCTGAACGAAAAACTCCACGCCTTAGCCCTCAACCTCGCCGAAACTGGTGAGATCGACACCAGGGACAGACTTCCGGCTCCAGCTCCTCAAGCACGCCGGTAGGCCTCGCAGTCGTCGCAGCCGCCCGGGATGCGGACGTCGTCGGGGGCTGGCCGTGGAAAGGCCGTCGCCGTTCATGACGGCTCGCAGGTGACGCACGTGGTCTTGTCGTAGGCCACGCGCATCTCGGACAACAGGTCGCCACACTCGAGGCAGTACGCCTCCCCGAGCGCCTCGTTCGTGCCGGTGTCCCCACCGTCCCTCCCATAGAGGGAGGGACGGGAACAGGTGGGCCGACGGGTGCTGTTCCCGCTGACGTTGGCAGCGTCAGTCGAGGTAGTCGCGCAGGACCTGTGAGCGCGACGGGTGGCGCAGTTTGCTCATCGTCTTGGACTCGATCTGGCGGATCCGCTCGCGGGTGACGCCATAGACCTTGCCGATCTCGTCCAGGGTCTTGGGCTGGCCGTCGGTGAGACCGAACCGCATCGAGACGACGCCCGCCTCACGCTCGGAGAGGGTGTCCAGGACGGAGTGGAGCTGCTCCTGCAGGAGCGTGAAGCTGACCGCGTCAGCCGGGACGACGGCCTCGGAGTCCTCGATGAGGTCGCCGAACTCGCTGTCGCCGTCCTCGCCGAGCGGCGTGTGCAGGGAGATCGGCTCGCGACCGTACTTCTGGACTTCGACGACCTTCTCGGGCGTCATGTCCAGCTCCTTGGCCAGCTCCTCCGGCGTCGGCTCGCGGCCGAGGTCTTGGAGCATCTGGCGCTGGACGCGGGCCAGCTTGTTGATGACCTCCACCATGTGGACGGGAATCCTGATGGTCCTCGCCTGGTCGGCCATCGCGCGGGTGATGGCCTGGCGGATCCACCACGTCGCATACGTGGAGAACTTGTAGCCCTTGGTGTAGTCGAACTTCTCGACCGCGCGGATCAGGCCGAGGTTGCCCTCTTGGATGAGGTCGAGGAAGAGCATGCCGCGACCGGTGTAGCGCTTGGCCAGCGATACGACGAGCCGCAGGTTGGCCTCGAGCAGGTGGTTCTTGGCCTTCTTGCCGTCCTGGGCGATCCACCACAGCTCGCGCTTGAGCTTCATCTCGATCTTGTCGACCGAGTTGAGGCGCTCCTCGGCGAACAGTCCGGCCTCGATCCGCTTGGCGAGCTCGACCTCTTGCTCGGCGTTGAGCAGGGCGACCTTGCCGATCTGCTTGAGGTAGTCCTTGACCGGGTCGGCGGTCGCTCCGGCGGTGACGACCTGCTGGGCCGGTGCGTCCTCCTCGTCGTCATCGCGGATGACGAAGCCGGCGTCCTCGGACTCCTCCTCGCCCGCCGCGGCGGGACGGCGCACGGCGGCGCCCTCGTCACCGGCGGCGCCGGCGGCCCACTCGTCCTCGGCCTCCTCGTCCAGCTCGGCGTCTGCGTCGGTGACCTCTTCGGCCGCCTCCTCGGGGGCGTCCTCAGTCACCTCGACGTCGGCGACGTCGTCGGTCAGATCGACCTCGAGATCTTCGATCTCCTCGCCGTCCTCGATCGCCTCTTCACCGTCTGGTCCCGCCGGCGCGGACTTCTTGGCCGCCGACGTCCCGGCGGTCTTGGTGACGGCAGAGTTTGTCGTGGCCTTCTTGGGGGCAGCCTTGGTCGTGCGCGCCGGCGCGGCGGCGTCGGCGGCCGCTGCCGTAGCACTGGAGGTCGGGGTCGGCTTGGCGGCTTTCTTCGCGGTCGCCCCATCCACGACGGGCGCCTTGCCCTCGACGGCGCCGCCACTGGTGGCCTGCTTCGCAGTGGCCGTCTTCCTGGCCGACTTGCCTTCGGCGGCGGGCTTGGCTGCGGCGGCCTTGGCCGGAGCGACAGGCTTGCTGGCTGCGGGTTTGCTGGCTGCGGGTTTGGTCGCCGTGGCTGTCGTGGCGGCGGTGCCGCCCTTGGCCACAGCCGGCTTGGCGGCCGCCGCCTTCTGGGCGGTCTTGGCCGGCGAGGCGGACTTGGTGGTCTTCGCAGTCGCCGGCTTGACCGTCTTGGTCGCCCGTGCGGTCGTGGCCGCACGCGTCGAGGTCGCGGCGGCCAGCGTCCGCTTGGATGCCGTCTGGGTGACCTGCACCTCCACGCCGGCGCTCTCCAGCGCGCGCAGCACGGCCTTCTGACGCGATGCGCTGAGCGCGGTGCGCTCGAACGCCTCGCGCAGGTCGTCGCCCGTGAGGGGGCGAACAGAGCCCTTGGTCATGAGCTGCTGGATGACGGGTTGAGAGAACTCCGGGGGAAGGGCCGCGTTGCCGCGCTTGGGGGTCGTAGAGCCCGTGGACACAGAAACCGACTACCTTTCGAAACCGAGACACGCGACATCGACGCCGATCGAGGTCGCTCGTGAGTCAATGCCGGCTGCGGGAAGAACATTCCTCGGGACGCGAGGCGGGCTGGAAAGGTGGTGGTGGCTGTCCTTCTCCGGTCTTGCGCGTCCGTGCTTCGACCATTATAAAACGCCGCCGAGCCCCGCCGCGCCATTCGACGGGCCGCGACGTTGGTTCCGCCCGTCCTGAGGCCTCATCGTCGAGGCGTTCCTCACCATGCGGGGTTCAGTCGTCCTGGCCGGTCGCCTTGACGGCGAGCACCGGACAGGTCGCGTCGAGCAGGATCCGCTGCGCGTTGGATCCAAGGATCAGCTTGCCGACCGGGGTCCGACGACGCAGCCCGATCACGACGAGTTGGGCATGGCTGCTCTCAGCCGCGTCCAGAAGATCGTCTGCCGGCTCCTTGCTCTGCTCCAAGTGCCGGACCTCGACGTTCACACCGGCCTGGTTGAGCCGTCCGCGAAGACCTTCGAGCGCCGTCTCGAACCGAAGCGTCTCGTCCGCGTCGAAGTTCCTGCCCGTGTCGCTGTTGACGACGATGAGATCGGCTTTGCGCAGCTCGGCCTCAGCCGCCGCCCGCCGCAGGGCCGCCCGACCCTCACGTGTCGGGATGTATCCCACCACGATGGACACTGGGCGAACCTCCTCGATGTGCGACGGTACATCTCGGGTCCCCTGGCCAGAACCTATCGGAAACGGCACCGCGTTCGCCTCACGCGGGCACACGCCGCCACGTCTCCCGGGATCAGCCGGCAAGCGCCGCTGCCGTTTTGATCAACCGGCTGCCGGACGTCCGTCCCGGCCGCGCCGGTCAACGTAGCGCGTCGCGGATGTGCCCGCCGACCTGCTCGATCTCGATGAGGAACCCGTCGTGTCCGTATGCCGAGGAGATGGTGTGCTGCCGGGCGCCAGGTACCGCGGTGGTGATCTCGTCGCTCAGCCGGACGGGATAAAGCCGGTCCGAGTCGACCGCGACGACCGTGGTCTCCGCAGTGATCCTCTGCAGCGCCGCGGCCACTCCTCCGCGGCCCCGCCCGACGTCGTGTGAGCTCATCGCCTCCGTGAGCACGAGGTAGGAGTTGGCGTCGAACCGCCGCGACAGCTTGGCCGCGTGATGGTCGAGGTAGGACTCCACGGCGTACCGGCCGCCGCCGCCCAACGGGTCCTCGAGTCCCTGCGAGGCCCGCCCAAAGCGGTCGTCGAGCTCGGTGCCGCTCCGGTAGGTCACGTGCGCGATTCGCCGCGCGATGCCCATGCCCGTCTCCGGCCCGGCGAACCGGTTGCGCTCGTCATAGTAATTGCCGCCTCGGAATGCGGGATCGGACCGGATAGCCAGCAGCTGCGGCTGGGCCCAGGCGATCTGGTCGGCGGTCGCGTATGCGGTACTGGCCAGGACGAGGGCTCGGTCGACGCGGTCGGCATGGGTGACCGCCCACTCGAGGACTCGCATACCCCCCATGGACCCACCGAGCACCGCGGCCCAACGGGTCACGCCGAGCTCGGCCGCCAGCCGGGCCTCGACGGCGACCTGGTCGCGGACCGTGACGAACGGGAACCGACTCCCCCACCACCGCCCGTCCGGCGCTACGGAAGCGGGCCCCGTCGTCCCCTGGCAGCCGCCGAGGACGTTCGAGGCGACGACGAACCAGCGCTCGGTGTCGAGCGGGCGACCGGGACCGATCAGGCCGTCCCACCACCCCGGCGACGGATGGGCGCCGTCAGCCGGACCGACGACGTGGCTGTCACCGGTCAGCGCGTGCTCGACGAGGATCGCGTTGTCGCCCCGCTCGTTGAGGCGTCCCCACGTCTCGTACGCCACCTGAACCTGCGGCAGCACACCGCCGCGTTCCAGCGCAACGCTTCCGACCGCCACGAAGCGGCGGTGACCGACCGGGTCGCCCTCCCGCCAGGCACCCGACACGACCCTCGGGATCCGGCCGTCCGTCGCCGGGCTCGACGACCGAGCGGTGGCCCATGAAGGGGCGCCCGGGGACGGGGTGCCCGACGATGCGGTCCCTCGGTACCGATGAACGATGGTCATTCGGGCTGCTCCTGGTACTCGCGCTTGCCCGAGTCGAGTGCCCGGGCCGGGTCATCACCCGGGGCACCCCACCGCAGAGAAGGAGGGTTGCCGCCCAGCAAGCCGGGGCTACGCGCTGGAACTCATGACCTTTGACCACTATACGGTCCGGCCGGACTGGCACCGGCGTCGTGGTCCACGAGATGGACGTCACGCGCTGGCCCTCGGCCGGACGGCGACATCGACCATCCGCCCCAGCAGCATCGCCAGTCGGTAGTCCGGATCCACCTCGAGCGCACGGTCGAGGGCGGTCCGGGCGAGGGCCCCGTCGCCCAACCACCAGACGACATGGGCGAGGACCGTCAGGGGACCGGGCGAGAGCTCCGAGGGCGCCTCACGACAGACCATGGCCAGGCGGTCGACCAGCCCTTCGTGGGCGACGTCGTCGGCCGGTTCGTCGATGGCGTCCGTCGCCCCACCGTCTCCTTCCTCGAGCCCGCGGGGCCCCACCGACCCCAGGTCCACACCGGCCCACCCCAGGACGTCCCGCCGGGACGGCAGCTCGGCCTCAGCCAGCCGGCGGAGCGACGCCGGGAAGACGGAAAGGTCGAGAGTCCCCGGGCACATCCACGCGATGAGAAGGTCGCGGACCGACACGTCAACCAGCGACACCACCGCCCACGCCCACGACTCGTGTCCGCGGGCGGGAGCGGACTTCGCCACTGCGTCGGGGCCGGCCGGCGACAGGTCGAGGATGCGGGCCCAGGCCTGGAACATCCGTCGCCGGCGACGCTGCAGCGTGGTGCGTGAGGCTCGGGCGGTCCGCAGGTCGTGGAGGAAGGCGGCGCACCGGGTCTCCTGGGCGGAGTCCGGCTGCGACTCCAGCCGGTCGGCCAACTCGGCCCGCGAAGACGCCGGCTGCCGGCCGCGCACGATGTAGTCGGCCACCGCCGGGACCTCGTCGTCGCCCTGCAGGGCCTCACCGTCAGTCGGGCAGCAGTCGCCGTCGCAGTCGAGGCTCCACCATCGACCGTCACGGACCAGGAGCCGGTCCAGCACCCGGATTCCCGCGGAGCGGATCGCGTCCCGCATCGCCATGCTGGCCGGCTCCGCCTGCCCCGCACGGGTCTCGAACCCGATCAACACGACCGCATCGGGGCGTTCGCGGGCGACTACGGGCAGAAGCTCGACGGCCACCAGGTCGGGGTCGGCCTCAGGCGGTGGGAGGTCGACGCGGCCGACGACGCCGATCCGGTTGGCCCGCAAGCAGACGACGACGAGGGAATCGGCCGGCCGGTATCCCAGGTGATAGGGCAGCACGCTGATGATGTCGGCGGGGCCGCGCAGGCGGATCGTGGTCGTCATGGCCACGATCTTGAGGCGCGCCAAGCAGACCGGAACAGAGCAACGTTCGCGGTTGTGGACGACGGGACGTAATGATCAAGCCATGTTGACGACCCGGAGCCGCCACGCGGGTCACATGAACTAGGCCCTCATCGCGCCGCAACCTCGCGCTTCACCAGCAGGCGCCGCGGCGGCAGCCGCCGCTTCACCGAATCAGCGGATGACTTGCGACTGCACCGCCCGGTACCACTCGTCGACCGG
>Ga0222622_10001073_pt1 | contig 10956 bp, 9 predicted proteins | sample PLM2_5_b1metaG_FD_177335 | JGI IMG/M metagenome (GOLD analysis project Ga0222622, IMG submission 177335) | Groundwater sediment microbial communities from an aquifer in East River, Colorado, USA - PLM2_5_b1 | ecosystem: Environmental > Terrestrial > Soil > Riparian zone | place: USA: East River... | reverse complement strand
TCTCTCCCGAAACCGGCAAAGCGATTCAAGAAGCAGTGGGCGACGGCAATACTTGGGGGATGAAGTTCGAGTATATCTTGCAGGACGAGCCATTAGGGTTGGCCCATGCAGTCAAAGTTGCGCGTCCATTTTTGGGAACAAACCCTTTCATCATGTATCTCGGCGATAATCTGATCGGGTCTGGTATCGGTGGATTTCGTGAAACTTTCGAGAAATCGAATGCTGATGCAAGTATTTTGCTCAAGAAAGTGGGCAATCCGTCGAGTTTTGGAATTGCCGAAGTCAACGGCTCGGGACAGGTATGCCGTCTCGTCGAAAAACCCAAAGACCCGCGATCGGACCTGGCTTTGGTGGGCATCTACTTCTTCTCCCCCAAGATTCATGGAGCAATCGATCGCATTCGGCCATCGCCGCGTGGAGAACTGGAGATCACGGACGCGATCCAAGAGCTCTTGGAAAAAGGATGCAATGTTTTAAGCCATCAGTTAGACAGTTGGTGGCTTGATACTGGTAAAAAAGACGACCTTTTGACCGCCAATAGCGTTGTCCTGGACGAATGGGTTAAGCGGCAACTTCTCGGAGAGATCGACGAAACAAGCCAAGTGAGTGGACGGGTACGCCTGGGAAAAGATAGTAAGGTCATCAAAAGTACGATCAGAGGACCGGTGGTCATCGGAGAAAAAGTTCAAATCGAGAATTCCTTCATCGGACCGTTCACTTCCATAGGCAATGGATGCCGGATTCTCTCTTCCGTTTTGGAGCATTGCGTCCTTTTAGAAAACGCCCGGATTGAACACGTTGATCGGTTGGAGGATAGCCTGGTCGGCAAAGGTTCGTCCGTGATTAAGAACCGTGGAAACCATCAGGCCTACCGGTTGATGATTGGAGACGATTCAGAGGTTCTTGTCTGATATCGTTGGGTTCGTAATAAAGCTAATCTCTTAAAGGCAACTATAATTGAAAACTTTCTTGATTACCGGCGGCTGCGGATTTATTGGAAGTCACTTCATCCGCTTACTCCGCCGGGAGAAGACGCAGTGGCGGATCGTCAACCTTGACCTGCTAACCTACGCCGGCAACGTCGATAATCTAGCTGACTTGAACTTTGGCGGAGATGACTTGAGATATCGTTTCGTCCAAGGGGACATTGCGGATTTTTCTTTGGTTCGGCAGATTTTTGAAACTGAGAGCCTGGACGGGATAGTGAACTTCGCTGCTGAAACCCACGTCGATCGTAGCCTGTTGGACAGCGCGCCCTTTGTGAGAACCAATATTGAGGGCGTGCGGGTGCTTCTTGAACTCGCAGCCTCACACGGGCTCAATAGATTTCTGCAGGTTTCGACGGACGAGGTTTATGGCTCGCTAGCGCCGGATGAACCGGCTTTTTCCGAAGACAGTCCGTTACTCCCGAACAGTCCCTATGCGGCCAGCAAAGCGGCCGCTGATCTACTGGTTCGAGCGTATCACCGTAGTTACGGTCTCCTCACATTGATCACGCGATGTGGCAATAATTACGGCCCTTATCAATTCCCAGAAAAATTCTTGCCTTTATTCATCAGCAATGCCCTCGACGATCAACCTCTGCCTTTATATGGGGACGGCAGACAGATAAGGGATTGGATTCACGCCGAAGATCATGCGCGAGCGGTGCTTCACGTATTGGAACACGGGGTGCCGGGAGAGGTTTACAATGTCAGCGCCGACGAAGAGCAGACGAATCAATTCATGGCGGAATGGATTCTTGACATGCTTGGCAAATCACGGCAGCTCATTCGCCATGTTGAGGATCGTCCGGGGCATGATCGCCGATATTCTTTAAACGCCTCAAAAATTCGTAACCTCGGTTGGCAGCCGTCTATTGCCCTGGAGCAAGGATTGTCAAGCACGATTGATTGGTATCGACGCGAGCGAAGCTGGTGGGAGCGCATCAAGAGCGGGGAATACCGAAAATATTATTTAGAAATGTATGGTAAGCGCCTGAAATCCACAGCATAGCAACGAAAGGAGAAGCATGCATGCCACTGACCGCTGACAATTTTCGAAAAATAGAATCCCACCTGCTGCAAAGCGCCGAAATTAAGCGACAAACGGCGGCAAGCTGCGCTCACTCAATTGCCGAGGCGGCTGAAGTGATAGCGGGGGCGTTTTTGTCTAGCGGAAAGCTTCTTCTTTGCGGCAACGGCGGCAGCGCGGCGGACTGCCAGCACATGGCGGCGGAGTTGGTCAGCCGTTTTTCGAAGGATTTAGACCGTCGAGCTCTGCCGGCAATAGCGTTGACAACCGATACATCCTTCTTGACGGCTTTTGGTAATGACTGCGGCTTCGAAGGAATCTTCGAGCGGCAAGTCGAGGCTCTGGGAAGCCGCGGTGATGTCCTCATAGCCATCAGCACGAGCGGAAATTCGCCCAACGTTATCCGGGCAGTAGAGGCAGCAAGAAAAAGAAGTATGGGCACGATCGCGCTCACAGGAAACGGCGGCCGTCTGACCACGATGGCCGATGCCGTGATCGCCGTGCCGAGCGCTGATACTCAATACATTCAGGAAGCTCATCTGGCCGTCGAACATATACTGTGCGAATTGGTCGAGTTCGCCCTTTTCCGTGAGCCGGGTATGTCGCCGGGAAAAGAGCGTTGATCCTGGGAAGATTGACTATTGAGGCAGTATCCCCAAACGGATCATTTCGATCAATAGATCTCCATCTGGCGTGTATTCCGTGTTTTTCAGTGAACCTCGGTTCGCCATGTCACAATCTGAGGCTCCTGGTTGGGGCTACCCGGCTTCAGAGCTTATTGCCAACTCTTCCTTAACAACACTCCATATCTAGCGGTAAGGCGACAGTTCACTGGTTTTTACTCCCGCTTCGGCGTCCCTCAGGCACCCTCTCCCAGAGGGTTATCGCCGTTCTTCTCTACTTCGGACTCTCACAACGGCTCCATCATCCAGCAGCGGGTCAAAGTGGACAGCCACCAAGATCTACTAAGTTACTGGAATACCTTTTGCTCTTCCCCACCGCGACACAGCAAATTAACCGGTTTCTTCGGGCAGGTTTGTCCGTCTTTGCTGCTGGCAAATCAATAGTAGCCATTTTGCCAGAGGGACTTTTGGGTATTGTCCAAAAAGTCTCTTGCCTTCAAGAAAATAAGCCTCTCTTTTTGGGGTTAAATGGGGAGTTTGTGCCGTATTTTGTAACCGGCCGATGCAGGAATGGCGGAAGCGCGCCTTCGATTCCAAGATGTCCTCAATTTGGACTAATCATCTGCACAGATCGAAAACAAATATAACAATGTCTTTCTGTCGATTTTGCGGTCAGAGTTTAGTTCATACCTTTGTTGATTTGGGAATGTCGCCGCTGTGCGAGAGTTTTCTGACGGCGGAGCAGCTTAATCAAATGGAGCCATTCTATCCGCTTCATGTTTATGTGTGTGAGAACTGTTTTCTAGTTCAACTGCAGGAGTATGTCCGTCCTGAGACTATATTTACGGAATACGCCTACTTTTCCTCCTACTCTGACTCGTGGTTGCAACACGCCAAAGCTTATACTGATTTGATCGCGGAGCGCTTCAATATTGGCCATCAGAGTCAGGTGGTGGAGCTGGCCAGCAACGATGGCTATTTGCTTCAGTACTTTGTCCAGAAGGGAATTCCGGTTTTAGGAGTCGAGCCGGCAGCCAACGTGGCTCAGGCAGCTATAAAAAAAGGTATCCCGACCGTCGTAAAATTCTTTGGAACGAAGACTGCCCAGGAACTCACTGGTGAAAGGGGCAAAGCTGATTTACTGCTTGGAAATAATGTCTTAGCACACGTTCCGGATCTCAATGACTTTGTTGCGGGAATGAGAATATTACTGAAGCTGTCGGGCGTCATCACGATGGAGTTCCCGCATCTCTTGAGGCTCATGGATGAGAATCAGTTCGATACCATTTACCATGAGCACTTCTCTTATTTCTCCTTTACCACGGTTGAAAAAGTGTTTGCTGCGCATGGGCTGACTCTCTTCGATGTTGAAGAGCTACCAACCCACGGCGGCTCTTTGAGAATCTATGCCTGCCATAGTGAAAATGCCGAAGAACCGGTAACCCGGCGCGTGATAGATCTTAGAGCTAGGGAAGAGGCTGCCGGCCTTATGCGTCTGGAAACTTATCTTTGCTTCGCGAAGAAAGTAGAGGAAACAAAGCGAAACCTCCTAAATTTTCTCATCAAAGCCAAACGGGAAGGGAAAACCATTGCAGGCTATGGAGCACCAGGAAAAGGAAACACGCTCCTGAACTACTGCGGCATCCGAAAAGACTTCATGGACTATACCGTCGATCGGAACCCCTACAAGCACGGGAAGTACACCCCTGGCACTCATATACCCATTTACGATCCCGATAAGATCAATGAAACAAGGCCCGATTACATCCTAATCCTTCCCTGGAACCTCAAGACCGAAATTATGAAACAGCTGGAGTACGTGCGAGAGTGGGGCGCTCAGTTTGTAGTGCCAATCCCCGCAGTAACGATATTGTGAGCAGCGAGCAGAAAGCGGATAGCGGTAAGCCTCACAAAAATCTCATCGCCTGGCAAAGGTCCAGGATCTGGTTGTCGGAATTTATCGGTTAAATACGCCGCTCTAGCTGTCTGTCCTGAGCGAAAGCCGAAGGATCGATTTTTCGCGCGCCTCGCCTCTGAGTTCTTTTTGATGAGCCTGCAAAAAGAGTTTTTTATTAACTTGCTAGACTAGGGGTTGGAAAGGGTGACCAGAGATCGTCGCCTTAGCAATCATTACCGCGCTGCTTACTCCTTGTAGCTCACGGCTCACTGTTCACAGCTTACTGCTGACGCTGATGATCTTTACCGAGACCAAACTTAAAGGTGCATTTATCGTAGAGCCAGAGAAACTGAAAGACGATAGGGGCTTCTTTGCACGTAGTTGGTGCGCGCGGGAATTCGAAGCGCATGCCCTTAATCCACGTTTGTCACAGTGCAGTATTTCGTTTAGCAAGCAGAGAGGTACCCTGCGCGGAATGCACTACCAAGTTTCTCCCCAGGAAGAGGCGAAGTTGGTGCGGTGTACGAGCGGTTCTATCTATGATGCGATTATTGATCTCCGGCCGGAATCCCAAACGGTCAAACAGTACGTTGGTTTAGTTCTCACGGCTGATAACCACAAGATGCTCTACGTGCCGGAGGGTTTTGCCCACGGATTTCTTACGTTGGAAGATAACAGTGAGGTCTTCTATCAAATTTCTGAATTCTACTCTCCGGAGCACGCCAGAGGGGTGAGGTGGAACGATCCGGCGTTCGGAATCGAGTGGCCGCTTGCTCCCAGTGTTATGTCTGACCGGGATCGGGACTGCCCAAGTTTCATACTCTAATGACCGATCCCGCTATAAACATTTCGGATCTTGGCTGCCCAGTCGATCAGCACGACATCGGGCTTGAAATGTATCGCCTTATCACCGAGCTGTATCCGATTTGCCGAAGCATCACAGGCAACGGTGTTCGCGAAACATTGCGTATTATCGGAACTTACATCCCGGTCGAGGTTCACAACGTCCCTACCGGCACTCAAGTGTTCGATTGGACAGTGCCCCGGGAATGGAACATCACGGACGCCTACGTCAAGAACTTGCGGGGCGAGCGGGTAATCGATTTTCAGGTTTCCAATCTCCATGTGGTCAACTACAGCGTTCCGGTTAAGAAGCGCATGTCGTTGGCCGAGCTTCGGCCTCATCTGTTTACACTTCCCGATTACCCTGATTGGATTCCGTACCGGACTTCTTATTACAACGAGAACTGGGGATTTTGCCTGAGTCACAAACAATTGATGGAGCTGAAGGACCAGGAGTACGACGTGTGCATTCACAGCTCGCTCGAGCCTGGGTTTTTGACATACGGCGACTACTTTCTGCCGGGAGAGAGCTCGGACGAAGTGCTGGTCTCGTGTCATGTTTGCCACCCGTCTCTGGCCAATGACAACTTGTCAGGCATCGCTCTGGCGCTGTTTTTGGCCAAGCACCTCAGCGGCGTCAAGCGCAAATACTCCTATCGATTTCTCTTCATTCCGGGCACCATTGGATCGATCACGTGGCTGTCGCTGAACGAACCCGAGGCTTCCCGGATAAAGCACGGTCTGGTGCTCGCGTCGGTTGGCGCAGGTGACAAGTTCACTTACAAGAAAAGCCGCCGCGGTAATACGGAGATCGACCGCGCGGCTCTCAGTGTTCTACGGCACTCCGGTAAAGCTTACGATGTCTTTGACTTCTCGCCGTATGGTTACGATGAGCGTCAGTTCTGCTCGCCTGGATTCAATCTTCCTGTCGGTTGTCTGATGAGAACGCCAAACAGTCAGTTTCCTCAATATCACACCTCGGCTGACAACCTTAGCTTCGTCCAGCCGACACTCCTGGCGGAGTCATTCGAGCTCGCATTCGCGATTCTCAGCTTGATCGAGAATAACGGTACCTACCTGAACCAGAATCCGAAATGCGAGCCTCAGCTGGGAAAGCGTGGGCTCTATCGCACCTTGGGTGGGGTGGAAGGCGGTGTCAACGAGCTTGCTCTTCTCTGGGCCCTGAATCTTTCAGACGGCACACACAGCCTGCTCGACATAGCGGAGCGTTCGGGATGCGACTTCAACACCATCAAGCGCGCAGTAGACCTATTGGCTGAACAGCATCTGCTCTGCGCAAGCGGATAAAAGTATCGCGCGCTTTTTTATCTCCCATCAATGGTACTACGTTTCCCGTGACCAGGAGGTAGTTATGAACACGATCTACTTTGATTCTACTGTGGATGATGAGACACGGCGCAAGCAGCTCTATCAGGGCCAGCTTTTCGTCTATTCCCCCAGCCTGAGTTCGAGCGCGCTGTGCGCTTTTGCCCGGGAAATGATTCAAGAGGCTTTTGGCTCGGTTGATCCATTGAAGGCGCAATACAGCATGCCGGTCGAAAAGTACGTGGAGATATTGGCCGACCTAAAGCCGAAGTTTATTCATCATCCGAAGTCCAAGCAGTTTATACAGGGCATTCTGGAAGAATTCGGATGTGACTTGCACAAAACGTGTTTTGACGTCCCGCGATTGCGAACGGCGACCAGTGACGGCTATCTCACCAGCGGTATAGCCTATGCCTTCCATCCCCATCGCGATACTTGGTACTCTGCGCCTTTCTCCCAGTTGAATTGGTGGTTACCAGTCTATGAAATTCAATCCGAAAATTCGTTGGCGTTTCATCCTCGTTATTGGACCCAACCCCTGCGCAACGGGTCGAATAGATACAACTACTACAAGTGGAACGAGGAAAGCCGAAAAAACGCCGCAAAGCATATCAAAACCGATACGCGTGACCAACCTCGGCCGGAAGAGCCGGTGGAGCTTGATCCTCAGACTCGGCTTGTCTGCAAAGCCGGCGGGATTATTCTTTTTTCGGGTTCACAGTTGCATTCCACAGTCCCAAATACCGCCGGGCGCGCACGGTTCAGCATTGATTTCAGAACCGTACACCTGGACGACGTGGCGGCCAGGAACGGCGCCCCGAATATTGATTCAGCCTGCACAGGTACAACCCTAAGAGATTTTCTCTGCGCCGCCGACCTGTCGCGGATGCCGGAAGAGTTAATATCGCCTTACGATCAAGAGCCGCCAACGGATGGTGTGCTCGTGTTTGGTGCGCCTGAGGCCAACGGCGATTAAGATGTACATGGCGACTCACCAGTTTTCCGGTGTGAAGGTATTAGTCACCGGCGCGAGAGGGTTTATCGGCTCCCATCTCTGCGATGCTTTGCGTCGGATGGGCGCTCAAGTACACGCTGTGTCCCGGGGATTGCATTCCGGTGGTGAGCTACGCTGGTGGCAAGTTAATTTGACGGACATCGAAACGGTTCGAAAACTTTTAACAGACATTCGTCCGGAGATACTCTTTCACCTGTCCGGACATGTCACTGCGGCTCCGGCCCTTGAGTTTGCCTTATCCACCTTTGATAGCCACGTAGTTAGCACGGTCCGCTTGTTGACGGCAGCCACAGAGATTGGCTGCAAGCGAGTCGTCTTAACTGCTTCTTTGACGGAACCGCAAGGTAGTGCTTCGAAGGTCGTTCCAAGTTCTCCTTATGCTGCGGCAAAATGGACGAGCTGTGCTTATGGACGCATGTTCCATGCACTTTATCAGACGCCGGTAACTATCGTTCGTCCATTCATGGCATACGGGCCCATGCAGAACACGCATAAAATTATTCCCTATGTCACGCTTTCTTTACTACGTGGAGAGACCCCCAAACTTGCCAGCGGCCGGTGGCAAGCGGACTGGATTTACATCGATGACGTTATCGAAGGAGTTCTTGCCGCGGCTTGTCTCCCCGGTGTAGAAGGCTCCACGATCGATCTGGGTTCGGGAATAATGATACCGGTTCGAGAGGTAGTCGATCAGGTTGTTACACTGGTCGGCACTTCAATAAAACCCTCGTTTGGGGCTTTGCCCGATCGCCCTGCTGAAGAAATAAGAGCGGCGGACCTAGCCTATGCCCAGGACAGGTTAGGCTGGAGGCCGGCGACGTCACTCGAAGAGGGCCTCACTCGCACAGTCGCTTGGTATACGGAACAGCGGCGCGCTACTGCTTCACTCTTTAACCAAAAGGAGGAACTTCGATGAAAGTGGTTCTTTTTTGTGGCGGATTCGGGATGCGCATGCGCGAGTTCTCCGACACGATTCCCAAACCGATGGTGAACATTGGGTACCGCCCGATCCTTTGGCACATTATGAAATACTACGCCCATCATGGCCATAAAGACTTTATCCTTTGCCTGGGTTACGGCGCAGACTACATCAAGAACTACTTCCTGAACTATAACGAATGTGTTTCCAATGATTTCGTGCTTTCGGAAGGAGGGAAAAGCCTCCAACTTTTCAACAGCGACATCGACGATTGGAATATCACCTTCGCTGACACCGGCACCTCCTCGAATATCGGACAGCGCCTTAAGGCGGTTGAGAAATACCTCGACAATGAAGATGTATTTCTCGCTAATTACAGCGACGGTCTTACGGACGTTGCACTCAACGAGCAGATCGATCATTTCATGCGTGAACAGAAGGTAGCAAGCTTCCTCTGCGTTAAGCCGAACTTGAGCTGCCACTTCATTACCCTAAGTTCCGCCGGTATCGTGGAGACCATCAAAGACGTAACTCGTTCAGATATCCGGATCAACGGTGGGTACTTCGTGTTTCGCAAGGATATCTTTCAGTACATGAAGGACGGTGAAGAGCTACTTCACGAGCCATTTCAGAGGCTGGTTGAACAGGAGCAGCTGCTCGCCTACAAATACGACGGCTTCTGGGCGGCTATGGATACCTTCAAGGACAAGCAAATGCTCGATGACATCTATGCAAGTGGGCGAGCGCCATGGCAAGTTTGGAATCATTTGTCTCAACCAAGAGCCACACCACGAGTAACCAAGCCGAGGGCGCGGATGGTGACCGGTCACACTGCAGCGAGACGGTAAAACGAACGGTGCTTGGTTTTAGTTTAACCCAAGGGGGGCCGCTCCGGCTTCTCTGTCTGGGCGCCCATTGTGACGACATCGAAATAGGGTGCGGGGGCACCATTCTTAAGCTGGTGGCTGCCGCGCGGGAGACTGAAGTTTATTGGGTTGTGTTCAGCTCGGACGAGCGGCGAATGCATGAGGCGTTAAGGAGCGCTGAGAGTTTTCTTTGCGAGAACGTTACCAAGAAGATTATTATTCACCAGTTCCGCGACGGTTTTTTACCCTATCTTGGTTATGAACTTAAGGATAGTTTTGAGCAACTAAAGGCCGATATTTCGCCTGACCTAATCCTGACGCACTACCGAAACGATCTGCACCAAGACCACCGGTTGGTTTCGGAACTAACCTGGAACACTTTCCGTGACCATCTGATTCTCGAATACGAAGTCCCAAAATACGACGGCGACTTTGGATCGCCTAACCTGTTCGTCTCGCTCGACGAAGGTATCTGTCGCCGAAAGGTCGATACTATTTTTGGTGCTTTTCAAAGTCAGCGCGAAAAACATTGGTTTTCGCGTGATTTGTTCTCAGCGATTATGAGGCTGCGAGGTATGGAGGCAAACGCTGTGAGTGGTTACGCGGAGGGCTTCTATTGCCGTAAGGCAAATTTGAAAATGGAGGTTGAATGAAAGTTCTAGTTACTGGGCATTCGGGATACATTGGAGCAGTGTTAACTCCGATGCTGCTGGACGCCCAATACGCAGTTACCGGTCTTGATACCGACTTCTATTCGGGTTGTGATTTCGATGAGAGTCTTGCGAGGGTGCCCCTGCTTCACAAGGATATTCGAGATGTCACACGCGCCGATCTAGTCGGCTTTGGTGCGGTGATTCATCTTGCTGCCCTCTCGAACGATCCCTTAAGCGACCTTAATCCTGGACTGACGTACGAAATCAATCACCAGGCCTCGGTTCGGTTGGCGGAGCTCGCAAAAGCAGCTGGCGTGCCCCGATTCCTTTTTTCGTCTTCGTGCAGCTTATATGGATTGTCTGCGGGCGCGGATTTCCTGGCCGAAGATGCGTCCTTCAACCCGGTGACACCCTACGGGGAATCTAAAGTCTTAGTGGAACGGGATGTAGCCCGTCTCGCTGGCGATGACTTCAGTCCCACATACCTGCGTAATTCCACGGCTTACGGAGTGTCGCCCCGGCTTCGCGCCGATCTGGTAGTAAACAGTCTTGTCGGTTTCGCTTACACCACAGGCGAAGTCCTGATCGCGAGCGATGGCACACCCTGGCGTCCCCTCGTTCACGTAGAGGATATCTGCCGTGCATTCATTGCTATTCTTCAGGCGCCACAGCAATTGGTCCATAATCAAGCCTTCAACGTAGGGCGGACCGAAGAGAACTACCAAATCCGCGACGTTGCCGCGATGGTCGAGGAAATTGTCCCCGGGAGTCGTGTTAAGTACGCTGAGCGCGGGGGGCCTG
>Ga0222622_10001071_pt1 | contig 10957 bp, 6 predicted proteins | sample PLM2_5_b1metaG_FD_177335 | JGI IMG/M metagenome (GOLD analysis project Ga0222622, IMG submission 177335) | Groundwater sediment microbial communities from an aquifer in East River, Colorado, USA - PLM2_5_b1 | ecosystem: Environmental > Terrestrial > Soil > Riparian zone | place: USA: East River... | reverse complement strand
AGTTGTCGGTGAACGCATCGCGCACGTCGTCAAATCCTTCGCTGACGTCGCCGAATACCGGCGCCGATTGTGTGTCGGACATCGTGCTTCTCCCGCGTATGCGGAGCGCTCACCCCGCCTGACGTGTCGAGCGCAAGGGGCGTGCCTGCGCTGACGTTGGGATTGACCGTGTCAGCCAGCGAAAACCGGCGAGAACGCGATGACTGAAAGTGAGAGGAGTTTTCGGCGTCGCGCCTCCCGTCGATTACTCGGCAGCGCAGACGGAATTCTGGCATTGGGATGGCGGGCGCTACGGCGTCCTGCGTCCGATTCAGCAGTAGCCTACGCGGCTGGCGTCATGCCACTGTGTTCGCCCAGCACTCCGCGCGCTCGCCGGAGAGCGGCTTCGATGGTCGGCGTCAGGTTGGCCTCGCCGATGTGCTGGTGGAACTCGGCCCGTTCCATCATGCGCGCGGGCTGATCGCGCATGCCGCAGAGAATCAGCGTACGACCGCTGGCCTGGAGCACATCGGCGAAGTGCTCCAGCGCGTGCAGTCCTGTGCCGTCGATCGCCGTCATGTTCCGCAGACGCAAGACCACCACTTTCGGGAGTGTGTTGACATCGCGTTCCAGGTCCGCCAGCTTGTCGGTCGCGCCAAAGAGGAACGGACCGTGAATTCGGTAGATCGCGATGTTGTCGGGAATGTCGTGCAGTTGCAGGCTGTGGGCTCGCCCGTGGGTGATGTACTCGGGGGTCACGAGCGCGACGGTGGTGGTCGTCGTCACGCGGCGGATATAGAGAAGGGCGGCCAGGACCATGCCCGCCTCGACCGCGACGGTGAGGTCGGCCAGCACCGTGAGGGAGAACGTAATCAACCATACGGCCGCTTCGGCCGGGCCCAGCTTCAGCACTTCGGGAATCTCGCGCCATTCGCCCATGTCGTAGGCCACGATCATCAGGATGCCGGCAAGAATCGCCAGCGGGATGTGGCGGGCCAGCGGGGCCGCGAACAGCAGGATCAAGAGCAAGGTCAGCGCGTGGGTCATGCCGGCAACCGGCGTGCGCGCGCCTGAGCGAATGTTGGTCGCCGTCCTCGCGATGGCGCCGGTGGCCGGCAAGCCGCCAAATAGCGGCGACACCACATTGGCAATTCCCTGCGCTGTCAGTTCGACGTTGGGGTCATGCCGATCTCCGGACATGCGATCCGAAACGACGGCGGACAACAATGACTCGATGGCGCCAAGCATCGCGACGGTCAACGCCGGAGAGAGCAGCGTCAGAATCAAGTCAGCCCTGAATCGTGGAATCTGAAAGACAGGCAGGCCGCTTGGCACACCGCCGAACCGCGTGCCGATCGTCTCGACCGGCAATCCGGCGGCGAGCGCGACACCCGAGCCGACGAGCAGCGCGAGGATGCTGCCGGGGATTCGTCGCGAGACCTTGCGCAGGATCAGGATGGCGAGCACGGTTGCGGCCGCCAGCGCTGTTGCCGTCGCCGAGGCCGTTCCGGCGTGCTGGGCCAGCACCTTCGCCCGTCCGATGAAGTCGCCCGGGATGGTTGCGACCTGCAGGCCAAAGAAGTCGCGAATCTGCGTACTCGCGATCAGGACGCCGATCCCATTGGTGAACCCGATCACCACGGAACGCGGAATGAACTTGACGGCAGTGCCAAGGCCGGTGACCCCGAGAAGAATGAGAATGACGCCGGCCATCAGCGTGCACATGAACAGCCCGTCGAGGCCGTAGACGCTCACGATCCCGGCGACCACGACAACGAACGCGCCAGTGGGTCCGCCGATCTGGGTGCTCGAGCCGCCCAGCGCAGAGATGATGAACCCGGCCACGACGGCACAGTAGAGGCCGTTCTGCGGGGGAACGCCGGAGGCGATGGCGAAGGCCATCGCCAGCGGAAGTGCGACGAGCCCGACCGTTACACCAGCGACGAGATCGTTGAGGAATGCTTCGAAGGAATATCCCCGACGAATGGCGTCGACGAGTTTCGGCAGCGGCACCGAGGCAAGCGTAGCCATGGCTTGAATACATTCATATATTAATATATATAGGTTGTATGAGGCAAGACGCAGCGGCGGCGTTGACAGCATGACGACGCACCTTCAGCGGTTGGCGGCCGATCCGGCGACGGGCGATCTGCAGGTGTTCAAGGCGGGCTTCTTTCGTGCGCTGGCGCATCCGGTGCGAATTCGCATCCTCGAATTGCTGGTGAAAGAAGACCGCAGCGTGCAGGAGTTGCAAGAGGCTCTCGGGCTCGAGCAGCCGGTCGTCTCACAACAGCTGGCGGTCCTCCGCGCCAGCCAGATCGTGTCGGGCCGCAAGGAGGGCGTCAGCGTCCGCTATGCCGTTCGCGATCCGCTCATTGGCACGTTGCTGGAGACCGCGCGTCAGATCTTCAACAACCATCTGGTTGGAACCGGTGACCTGCTCCGTCAACTCAAGCGCGAGAGTCGACAGCGATAGCATTCAGCCGCCGGAACAACAATTTTTCGGCAGCCAAAGCCCCCGGGGCTAAGCCAGCGTTCGGTTTGACATTGTCGGAGCGGTTCAGGAAGGCTCAGAGCGAAGCAGCGAGATGTGAAGCCCGCGCAGCACATGGGCGCGCGCGGCATAGGTCGCGGTGACCACACGTCCGGCTTTCGTCAGCAGTTGATAGTCACCACTCTGCGCACGCTGCTGTCGGAACGCGCGCCACAGGGTCTCGGCCTCGTGATCATTCCTGCTCGGTGTGAGATCCCAAACCGACAGGCGGCGCAACTCGTCGGCAGAGTACCCCGTCAAGGTCGACGCGAGCGGATTGGTCAGGACGTACCGGCCATCGTCATCGGCCACCAGCGCAGCGACTGGCAGTTCCTCAATTAACCAGCTGAGCACCTCCAGCGGCGCTCCCCCTCGACTGACATCTTCCGCCGCATCGGCGGCGAGCCGGTTCAATAACGTGGTCACCGAAACTTCCGAGGCGTTGCTTGGCATTGCATCCCTGAGGGCAGTCGTAGCTGAGATGAGCGGAACGGCCCCACACTCCGATCGTAACACCGGGGGGGCTGCACCGTGGGTGCTCATTGTCAGCGCCGAGCACGGCTCAGATATGGCGCGCGGTCCTCACCGCGGAATGGCGTGGTCGACTTCCGCCTGGCGCTCCAGCCCGACCAACTGCCAGCCGGCAGCCGTGCGACGGAAATATGTTTGCACCGGCTTGCGCCAGGCGGCATGTTCCGCGCTTTCGGCCGAGACGTTCACGGCGATGTAACTGGCCGCTCCGGTGGGGAGTCCCGCCGGTGCCGCAAGGGTCGTCGTGGTGCTGGTGGTCTCGCCGATCGGGCGTGTCTCGCCGGTCGAGTTATCGAACTGCAACCACACGGCGTGATAGCTCGCCGGAGGCTGCGCCACATGCGCAGCCACGGCGGCGTTGTCGAACGTGAGGCGATCGTTTTCGAGCTTTGGTGCGACGATGGGATTCACCGCGGGGAGATACGACGCGAGAATCTTGTCGCGGCGCTTGATCAAAATGTCCCCGAGCGCTTTCTCTGCGGCAGCATCGCTGAATTGCCCGGTGTGGACGATGGCGCGAATCATGTCGTCGCTGAACGCGGCGACCCGCTGCGCCGCCCAGAACCCGTCGTCGTCCCGCAACTCCATGTAGGCGACAGTTGGCGTCTGGGGCCGCCACTTTCGCGGCTCGAAGCGATCGCCTTCGAACTTCCCGATCGACGGCCGTTCGACGTAATCAACGGTTTGCCACGGACTGAAAGCAAACCCGAAGGAGACGAGCCGCTTCATGGTCGTGTCGCTTTGAATGAAGTGTTCCCAACTGAGATCCCATTCGTGCAGATCGTTGCACATGCCAAACGTCGAGCCGACGTCCTGCAGCCAGTGCTTCACCACTGAATGGCCGTTTTCCGTCACTAGTGTGTCAAGCGTGTTCAGCGCCTTCAGGTCGGTCAAGTTGGTCCAGGCGCCGAAGACACGCAAGGCGCGGAGCTCGCGCCGGTGCTCGTGCGGCACGATGTCGTTTGGATCGTCCGGCCGAGTACCCGAGTAGCGGAAGGTGCCGATGACTTTGCCGGGCAGGAGACGGCCGGCCACCACCCGGTACGACCCATCAGGGTTCCGGGCCACGTGCTGGAGCAGCTCGTCGATGTCGTCGCGCGTGAACGGCGTCCGCTTTCCGTTTGGACGCCGGAGCGTGGCCTTCGGATCGAACTCCATGTGTTTTGGATCGAACGTCGTCAGGAAGGACTCGACCTGATTGTATCCAAGCGCCCAGAAGAATTTTGTAGCCATGACGACTGCGGCAGTCGCGGCCTCAGGATAAAAATCGGGATCGAATTCGAGAAACCAGGTTTGCCCTTTCGCGTCGCGTGCGGTGACGCCCGGATGCGCACCGGAAGTCTTTTCCCTGATGATCGTCCAGCGCGATGGGTCGGGAGCGTCCCCAATAATCGGCCCGCGGACAATCTCGTCGATCGAGACAGGCCTAACGCCGATTCGGTTGGTGAACCAGCTGGAGTCGGGAACCTCGTCGATAGTGTTGAGGTTCTGCGCCCGGCGTCCGGAAGGTTTGTAGCCAGGCTGCACAAAGAGGTTGTAGGTCATCTCGTAGAGATCCCCAATCTCATTCACCGTGGCACGCGACGCGTCCTGCGACTCCGGCACGCGGGCGATCGGGTCATCGCGGTAAAAACGCGGGCCGGTAGCCGCCGGCACCAGTGTGCTGAACGCAGCGGTGAAGACGAAGGACGAGATGACGAATAGTCTGATGCGCATGGGAGTGCCCTTAGAAGACCGGTGAAGTGGAAAACACGAGAGACGTGCCCTCGCGGCTCCTGGCGACGTCGATGCGAAGTACCGTGGCAAATGGCGTATGGAAGCGTGCGCCAAACCCGTAGTCGGTCTGCAGGCGGCTGAGATCGAGATCCGATTTGTGAGTCGCGACCTGACCCGCATCGTAGAACACCGCGGTGTCGAAGAAGCGGTTCACCATGATTCGCCACTCACCCTGCAGCAGCACGCTGTTGCGATCGCGAAAGCGCCAGCTCGAATAGCCGCGCAGGTTGGATCCCCCTCCGAGCGACGGCAGCAGGAAGAACGGAACCTGCTGGTCGCCTTTGCGCCACGTGGTCTCGGTCAACCCGTGGAACGAAAGGACCCAGCTCTCGCGGAAGATTGGAATGTGCTGGATCACCTCGTAGTCGAGCTGATTGAAGCCGAACAGGTTGTCGCGATCGTGATAATCGTGTGCGGTCACGCCGTAAAACCCGCCGCGCCGCGCGTAGCCTGACGAGGGCCGCCAGTCAAATCCCGCGGTGCCCGAAGAGTGCAGGAAGGTCGTCGTCGTGCCCAGCCCCGGCAGCGTCTCCGGTGTGTAAACATCCTCGACCGACGTGCCGCCGGTGCCCGATTTCAAGTCCCACTGTGAATAGTCCAACCCGCCGCGGAGCAAGAACATGCGTCGCGTTGGACGGAGGGTCAGCACTGCCGATGCGGCCGGACGTTCGAAGCCGTAGTTCGCGCGATTGTCGACCGACGTGTCCATCCCGAGTCCGTAGAAGCCAACCTCCGTGGCGTCGCGCCAGCCGGCATTCAGCGTGAGCTCACCGCGCCGATGAAAGAGCCGCGGCGCATCGAATTCAATCTCCGCGCGTTTGTACGATTTGATGCTGTAGCTGGCGCGGACGTCGACGTAGTTGTACGCGCTGACGTGCCACATGTACCCGAGGCCGGCAGCGAACCCGCCGCCACGGTACGCACTGTCGAAGAACGGATGCCACGTCTGCGACGGACTGATAAACGTGTCCTGCAGCCTGGTCACAAACCGTTCGCCACCGGTTGGCACGTAGGGCTGCAGCGACGTATCTTTCTGCGCCTCGGCCTGCTCGATGGCGGCCTGCCTCGTTTGAGGTTGCGCCTCCTGGGCTGACGCGGTTGCAGTCCATACCGCAAGCACCGCAGCGGACGTGCATCTGACGAACAGGGTGACCGTGCGCATTCCGACCTCTTTGCATCCACCGACGGACGCAGGACAGAGCGATTCTCGACGTTCTGTGGGTCGAAACTCGCGCATTGCGCCAGAGGACCGCCCACACGTCAGCGTTTTCGGGAGAACTGAGTTCCGGAATGGTATGCCAACTCGGGCGTAGAGATGAAGCACCTCTACCAAAAAATCCGAGCCAGGGATTCCCCAACCGCCAAGTCTGCGGATCCGCACGGGATGCGTAAAATTGGGGCATGACGACGACGCCGCCTCCTGATCCCACCTTGCGACTTGCCGCGATCGTGGAGTCCTCCGACGACGCGATCGTCAGCAAGGACCTCAACGGCATCATCACGTCCTGGAACAGGGGCGCGACCGAGTTGTTTGGCTATACGGCCGAAGAGGCGATCGGCCGGTCGATCACCATCGTGATCCCATCGGAACGGCTCAGCGAAGAAGACATGGTGCTCGGACGAATCCGCCGCGGCGAGCGCATCGAGCACTTCGATACCGTGCGCCGCCGCAAAGACGGAACGCTGGTGCCGATCTCGCTCACGGTTTCGCCAATCAAGGACGCGGCGGGGACGATCGTCGGCGCGTCAAAAATTGCGAGGAACATTTCCGATCGCACGCGGATGGAGCGGCGGCTGCAGGAGCTGCAGCAACGGCTGATGGCGCTTGCCGTGGCGTCAGCGTCGGTTGCCGGCTCGTCCGACGCAGACGGCGTCGCCACAGCCTCGATAAAAGTTGCCCGCGATGTCTTTGCGGCGGACGGTTATGCGCTGTGGCGCGCCGATGGCGACGGCGTGTGGAGGGTCGTTCACTCGTTCGGCATCTCGAAAGAGTTCGCCGCCCGCGCCATTCCGCGTCGAACCGCATCGGGCGAGGCACCGGTCGCCCCGTTTTCGGAACCGCTGGTGTGCGAAGACGTCTCGACGATGCCGATGGTTGCGGACATGCGCGACGCGTACCGGCGCGAGGGCATTTCTTCGATGATCGTCTTTCCGTTGACGGTACGCGGCGTGCGCTCCGGCACCATCGTCTTCTATTCGCGGCAGCCTCGGACGTATCCAGCCGACGATATCCAGGTCGGTATCGCGCTGGCCAACCTCGTTGGGGCAGCGTTGACGCACGCGGACTTGTACGAAGAACAACGGCAGGCTCGCGAAACAGCGGAACACGCGCGCCAGCAGGCGACGTTTCTCGCGGAAGCTGGATCGGCGCTCAGCGCCTCCCTCGATTACGAGGCGACGTTGACGTCCGTCGCTCGATTGGCGGTTCCGTCAATCGCCGACTGGTGTGCCGTCGACATGCTGGGGGAGGGCGGAAAATTACAGCGGCTTGCCGTGGCACACGTCGATCCGAAGAAAGTGGAACTCGCGCAGCGGCTCCAGGATCGTTATCCCGCTGACCCGGATACGCCGGGCGGCATTCACGACGTGGTTCGCACCGGCAAGCCGGCGTTCATGTCACGGATTCCGCCGGCACTGATCGAAGCTACGGCGCGCGACGCGGAGCATCTGCGGCTGATTCGCGAACTGAAGCTGACCTCGTACATGTGCGTCCCTCTCATGGTGCAGGACAAGGCGTTTGGCGCGATCACCTTCGTCCGCGCGGAATCAGGGCGCGAGTATTCGGAATCAGATCTGCACTTTGCGCGAGAACTCGCGGTTCGCGCTTCCTTCGCGGTCGAGAACGCGCGCGCGTACGCACGCGCCAACGAAGCGAATCAGCTCAAGGACGAGTTCCTGGCGACGCTGTCCCACGAACTGAGGACGCCGTTGAACGCCATTCTCGGCTATGCGCGCATGCTGCGGTTACAAGCGCTCCCGCCTGACAAGCGGGAGCCAGCCCTTGAAATCATCGAACGGAACGCCGGAGCCCTCAAGCAGATCATCGAAGACCTCCTCGATCTCTCACGTATCGTCGTCGGTCGGGTCCGCCTGAACGTGGAACCGGTCGATCTGCCAAGCCTCCTCCACGAGGCGACCGCCACGATCATCCCCGCCGCGGATGCCAGGGGCGTGCGAGTGGAAACGATGATCGAGCCGCTCGCCACACCGATCTCGGGAGATGCGGAACGTCTGCAGCAAGTCGTGTGGAATCTGTTGTCGAACGCGATCAAGTTCACACCGCGCGGCGGCAAAGTGCAACTGCGTCTGTCACGGGTGAATTCGCAGGTCGAGATTGCCGTCAGCGACACGGGCCGCGGCATCTCGCCTGACTTTCTGCCGTTCGTCTTCGAACGCTTCCGCCAGGCGGATACCACGTTCTCGCGGGAGTACGGCGGACTGGGTCTCGGACTGGCGATTGCACGGCAACTCACCGAACTGCACGGCGGATCGGTCACGGCTGCGAGCGGAGGGATCGGGCACGGGGCCACCTTCACCATCAGACTTCCATTAATGATCGTTCATCACCCGAGCGCTGCACCCGCGGCACGCGAGCATCCGCACAGCGATCGCGGGATGCCGCAGATGGAATCGCGTCCACGGCTCGATGGCGTGCACGTGCTGGCCGTGGACGATGAGCGGGATTCGCTGAGCCTCCTGCGGACGGTGCTGGAGACTGCCGGCGCAACGGTAACGACGGCAGCGTCCGCCACCGAAGCGCTGGAGATCCTCGCTCGGCAGCGGCACGATGTGCTCGTGGCGGATATCGGCATGCCTGGAATGGACGGCCTTGAGCTCATTCGTGCCGTGAGGCAACTGGACGCGCCGGCGCGGAACATTCCCGCCGCCGCGTTGACGGCATATGCACGCGCGCAAGATCGGATTACGTCACTCGCCAGCGGATTTCAGATGCATCTCGTCAAGCCGGTCGATCCGCTTGAACTCGTCGTCGCCATCGCGAGCCTGGCTCCTCGCGGATTGGGCCAGTCATAATTCGCCGCGTTCCCGCCGCCGCGCACGGAGGTACGTGGCGTGTGTCTCAATTCGGCGCTCGCGTCTACCCTCGTCCCCGCCGTACCCACACCACTCAAATACCCGGACGCGCCGGGACCCGACGACAATCCAGTGAATTCAAAAACAAATTCGAAGTTGCGCCCGTGGGTCAGTCTCCCTCTCTCTGATGACGAACGACCTTCGGCCGAGGATTTCTCGTGGATTTCTGCGCATACCGGAATCGGCCCCGATCGTGCACAACGCCCGGATGAACCTCAGGACCCCCGGGAGAACTCATGTCGGGACACCTCTCGAATGCGCGGCACGGGCTCGTCGCATCGATTTTGCTGCTGGCCATGGCGTCGGCGGCCGCGGCCCAATCCATCATCGACTCCAGACGAATCGAATTCACGCCGTCCGGCGATCTCGCCGCACTGGACGTAAGAACGGGTACGCCGCTCATTCAGAACTACCGGCTGGATATCTATCGCGCCGGCGACGCGACCGTCGTGCAATCGGTGAACCTCGGTACTCCCGCCGCCGATCCCGACGGAATGATCCGCGTAGACTTCGTGTCCCTGCTCGCGACTCCGCTCCCGACCGGTGTGATCTTTGAGGCGGTCGTGAACGCCATCAGCCCGTCGGGCAGCATTTCCAGCAATCGCTCCAACACGTTCTCGTTCAGTGCCGATTGCACAGCCAGCATTGCTCCGACATCAGCGAACTTCTCGACAGCTGCGGCGGGGAATGGAACCGTCGCGGTGACGGCGGTTGCGAATTGCGCCTGGAGAGCGACCAGTAACGCGCCGTGGATCACCATTACGGCCGGGGCATTCGGCACCGGCAACGACACCGTCAGCTACATGGTCGCGGCAAACACCGCGCCGACGCCGCGCACCGGCACCATGACGATTGGCGGCGCCACGTTTACGGTTACACAGGCGGGTCTCCCCTGTACATTCTCCATTTCACCGTCATCGGCGAACCTCACCTCGCCTGCTGCAGCGGCCGGAACAGTGACGGTTTCTGCCGGAACGGGCTGCGGGTGGACGGCGACGAGCAACGCCGCGTGGCTCACGATCAGTGCTGGCGTGAACGGCAGCGGGGCCGGAACCGTCACCTACAGCGTGGCTGCCAATCCCAATGCCGCCATGCGCACCGGCACCCTGACCATCGGGGGGCAGACATTCACCGTGGCGCAGGCGGGCACGTCGTGCGGGTATCTCATCTCCCCTTCCTCGTCGACGCTGGCAGGATCCATTGGCGCGAGCGGCAGCGTGGCGGTCACGGCAGCCGCCGGCTGCAGCTGGACAGCCGTCAGCAACAGTCCGTGGATCAGCGTCTACATCGGCGCAACTGGCACCGGCAATGGCAGCGTCGCCTACTCCGTCCAGGCGAACACCACGAGTTCATCGAGAACCGGCTCGCTGACGATCGCCGGCAACACCTTCACGATTACGCAACCGGGCGCGCCGTGCGGCTTCTCGCTCTCGCCGCTGCTAGCGACGCTGACGTCGCCGGCGGCAGCGACCGGCACCGTGGCGGTCGGCAGCGGAAGCGGCTGCGCGTGGGCGGCGGTCAGCAACGTTCCGTGGATCACCATTACCGCTGGCAACAGCGGAGTCGGGAACGGATCCGTCACCTATTCGGTGACGGCGAACACCGGCACGCTTTCACGCACCGGAACCATGACCATCGCAGGAAAGACGTTTACCGTGACACAACCGGCGACCTCGTGCACTTTCACGATCTCGCCCGGCAGTCAGGCATTCGCGGCTGCCGGAGGGACCGCCACGGTCACGGTGACGACATCGGCCGGATGCAGCTGGACCGCGTCGAGCGGCGCTGCGTGGGTGGTGATTTCGAGCGGCGCAACCGGTACGGGATCGGGCACCGTCTCCTATAACGCCGCAGCCAATACCGGCTCATTTGCCAGGTCGGCGACGATGACGATCGCCGGAAAGACTTTCACGGTTACGGAGGCAAGCGGGACGTGCATGTTCACGGTGACACCTTCCCTCATTACCGCCCCACCTGCCGGCACGTCCGGTACGATCACCGTCAGCACGCAGCCAGGCTGCACGTGGATGGCTTCGACGAGTAGCA
>Ga0222622_10001068_pt1 | contig 10972 bp, 7 predicted proteins | sample PLM2_5_b1metaG_FD_177335 | JGI IMG/M metagenome (GOLD analysis project Ga0222622, IMG submission 177335) | Groundwater sediment microbial communities from an aquifer in East River, Colorado, USA - PLM2_5_b1 | ecosystem: Environmental > Terrestrial > Soil > Riparian zone | place: USA: East River... | reverse complement strand
TACTTCCCGAGGCTTCGCCCCCAACCCCCTACACACTCTCTCGCTCGGCGCTTCGTCGCCTCGCTCCGGTCGTGTGACGCGCTTCGCTTCCGCTCGCGCGTTACTTCCCGGGGCTTCGCCCCCAGACCCCCTACACACTCTCTCGCCCTGCCCGCCGTAGCGCACCGCGCGAAGGCGGGCGTCAATCGATCTTGAACACCACGGCCTCAAGACGGTGGCTTTGAGCGTAGCCAGGCGTGAGATACCGCATATAACGGTGGTCGCCTTCCAGGAAAGTCTTCCAGAAGGCAACGGTATGCAGCTCGATCTGGGGAACCAGAACCTCTTGCGGGATCACCGGATTCAGCGTGACTGCATCGGTCGGCAGGAACGGCGGAGTATCGGTGAATTCGTCCTGGGGATTCGTGTCGAGTGAACGAATGGAATTCACGCCGACCCGGTTGCAGAAGTTGCGTCCGCTGCCGGCGCCGGGGCCGAGAAGCCCGAAGAGGATCTGCCCCACATTCCACAGGTCGAACGCTCGCGCCGCCGATGGATTGGTCGCGATTCGATTGGTTAGCGGTTCGGGGAGCGCCGGATCGGCCAATAGCGCGGCTTCCCGCGTTTGATCAATTTCCGCGCACATTCCGGTCCAATAGCTCAGGTGCGTCGCGCTGGGATTGAGGACGTAGATTCGAGGCAACGCCAGGACTGTCGCGTCGAACAGTGCTGGAACTGCCAGACCATAGCGCGACTGTGACCCACTCATCACCAGATACGGGATCGCGATCCTGCGAGCGTCGTCGAGCGAGTACTCCAGGCCGGGCTCGTACACGACCATCGCCTTGATTCGTGGGTCCGCGGGGACGCCGGCGGCCTCAATCCCTCCGGCGGCGCCAATCGCGGCGGAGGCACCAGCCGAGACACCAGAGATGCCGATGCGAGCGGGATCGATGCTGCCGGCAAGCAAATCGCCGCTGGCGGCGCTGCGGGCAAGCAGCGTGTCGATGACGAGCGTCAAATCGCGGACGCGCACGACTGGATTCGCCGAGTGCACGGCGACGGCGGTCACGAACCCATGGCTGGCCATGATTTCGTGCAAGGGAACCTGCGCGACTCGCTGGAAGTCGGCTCCGGGCCCGGGGCCGCCATGATCGTGAACAACCAATGGAAACAATCCCGGCAAGGCCAGGGCATTCGAGCGTGCGCACAGGGGTGATTGAAGGTCAAAGAACCCGGCGAGGTAGTCGATTCGGTAACGCATCGCGCAATCGACGGGTTCCGCAGTCGGATAGAACACCTGAACTCGCGTCGTCCTTCCGCCGCTCATGGTCGCGGAAAACATCATGACGCCGACGTTGAACGGGCCCGGTTGATCAGGCGCGTCGATTTGCGTGTTCGACGCCGCCGCAACCGGAGTCACGTGCGAGCCCTCGATCCCGGCGATTGGCATGTTTGTCAAAGCCAACACAAGCGCGAGCGCCGGTGCACGAGCAATCTTGAAGCCGATGGCAGCCATAGTTTCACTCCGTTCGATGTGTGAGGACCTCGATTCGCGAACCAGCAACGCTCGATGCGGCGCGTCGCGAAACGCCGCTGGTGCAGTTCGCCGGGCGATGACGCCTTCCTGAATGACCGGGTGGGTCTGGCAGACGCAAGGGGCTCAACAACCCTATGCCCGGGCCCTCCCGACTCAGTGGTGCGCTCCCCTACACAGGCGGAATCCGAAGGAACAAAGTGCAAGCCACCCCTCTTTTGTAGCGGTAGACTTGTCGGTGGTGGCCAAGGACGTCGCGGACCTGACCGGCTTGCTGCAAGCCTGGAGCCGCGGGGACGCGAAGGCTCTGGAACAGCTCGCCCCGCTCGTACACCTCGAACTTCGCGGCGTGGCAAGGCGGATGCTGTCGCGTGAGCGTCAGGCCGATGGGTGGCAGCCGACTGACCTCGTGCAGGAGTCCTACGTGCGGCTCCTCGACTGGCGCGGCGTCCGTTGGCAGAACCGGGCCCACTTCTTCGCGACCACGGCGCGGATGATGCGGCGGGTACTGGTGGACGCCGCGCGTGCGCGACGGTCCGTCAAACGTGGCGGCGGCGTGGACGCCATATCGTTCGAGGGCCTGGACGTCGCGGCGCCAGAGCTCGTGGACGTCCTCGCGCTCGAAGATGCGTTGATGGCACTGGCGACGGTGGACCCCAGGCCCAGCCAGGTGATTGAGCTCCGCTTCTTCGGCGGTTTTAGCGTCGAAGAGACAGCCGAGGCGCTCGGCGTCTCGGTCCGTACCGTGATCAATGATTGGAACACCGCGCGCGCGTGGCTCCGCCACGAGCTCACCACTCGAGATACCGGATGAGCACCGACCGATGGCAACTGCTCTCCGAATGGCACAATGCCTGGCTCGTCGCCGGCGCTGACGAACGCGACAACCTGCAGCGTCAATTCGTCGAAGGCCATCCGGACTTGGCCGCGCAAGCCAACGCGCTGGCGTCGGCGAGCGCGGGGCTGCGGGGCTTCCTCGAAACGCCTGCGCTCGCGCTCGCCGTCCGCGACCTCGCCCAGGATGACCCGCTGCTCGACGCCGATACGCTTGTCGGACCATATCGCATTGTTGGCTTGATGGCGCGCGGGGGCATGGGCGATGTCTATCGCGCGACGGACCTGCGCCTGCAACGGGACGTCGCTCTGAAGCTTCTGGCCCACGCCGGCACGGACGACACGCAGCGCAGCGAACGGTTCCTGCAGGAGGCACGCGTCACCGCCTCGCTCGACCACGCGAACATCGTCAAGGTCTTCGACGTCGGGGTGCTCGAAGGACGGCCGTACCTGGTCGCCGAGCTCCTCGACGGCGAGACCCTGCGGGTACGACTCGGACGCGGTCCGCTGGCGGAGGCGGAGGCCAGACGGATCGCCGGCGAAGTGGCCGCCGGTCTTGTTGTCGCGCATGCGGCCGGCCTGGTCCACCGCGATTTGAAACCGGACAATGTCTTTCTGACGCGATCGGGCGTGACCAAGATTCTTGATTTCGGGATCGCCAAACTGACGGACGGCCCTGCCGTGGCCGACGGCCTCGCGACGTTGACGGGCGTGCTGCTCGGGACGGCCGGCTACCTGGCGCCGGAACAGATCCGCGGAAACGCCGTCGACGGCCGGACGGATCTCTTCGCGCTGGGATCGATGCTGTTCGAGATGTCGACAGGCCAGCGTGCGTTCGCGCGCGAGCACACCATCGACACGCTCCATGCCATCCTGCACGATGAGCCACCCAGTCTCTTGCAAGCGGCCGGGGTGTCGCCCGACCTCACCGCCATCGTGATGCGTCTGCTTGAAAAGGCGCCTGCCGCGCGTTTTCAATCGGCCGCAGACTTGGAGCGGGCACTGGCACACCTCGCGCGGACAGCCGCCGCGCCGTCCGTCCCGAAGACGTGGACTCGCAGTCCGGTGACTGCTCGACCGCCGCGCCTCGGCTGGATTGTTGCCGCGATTCTGACTCTGACGTTGGGTGGAACGATGCTGCTCAACCGTCGTGGCGCGGCGCCGGCGGCGCCCGAGCACGTCGAGTTTCCAATTCTCCCTCCCGAGGGCTGGAGCCTCACGAGCTTGGCGGTCGATTTCAACGTGTCTCCGGACGGCCGACACGTCGCGTTCATCGCAAATTCGAAAGCCGGATCCTCGCTTTGCGTGCGATCGTTGGCCGCGGTCGAGGTCCGGACGATTCGTGGCACGGATGGCGCGCGCAATCCATTCTGGAGCGCGGACAGCCAGTCGATAGGTTTCTTTGCGGGCAATCAGTTGAAAACGGTAAAGGCGAGCGGGGAGGCAGCGGTCGTGCCGTTGACATGGTCTGTGTCCATGCCGGAGAACTGGGAGAGTCTCGGGATGGCCCCAGCCGGGACTTGGAACAGCCAGGGCATCGTCGTCTTCGGGCCGTCCAGCGACGGCAACCTGTATCAAATCGACGTGAAGCGAGGTGGATTGGCGAGGCCGGTCACGCCGCCGGTCACGACGCGTGAGACGTCCCTACATCGGCGGCCCTCGTTCCTTTCGGACGGTCAGCGTTTCCTGTACGTCGCCGGCCTTGGGACGAAAAACGAGTTGCGGGTGGGATCGCTGACGACGCCGGACACGGTTGTAATTGGAACGTTCGAATCACCCGTCGCCTACGGCGCGGGACACTTGTTTTTCACGCGTGGCGGAAACGTGATGGCGCACGCCTTCAATGAGGAAACGCTCCGTCTGGAAGGCGATCCCGTATCCCTTCGAGCCCAACTCAGACGGGACACGCCAGGGAATCGCGGGTTCTCGGTCTCCACGAACGGCCGATTCGTGTTCCTGGCGGCGCCGAAAACGGAAACGCAGCTGACCTGGGTGGACCGCAGCGGACGACCTGTGGGAATCGTTGGCTCCGCAGGATTTTCCGGCGGCAATCTCGATGTGAGCCCGGACGGTCGGCAGCTGGCCTTTTCCAAGCGTGGCCACCCGGCCGAACCGCAGAACGATATCTGGCTGATGGAACTAGCGACGGGAAGAGCGACGCGTCTGACGGATGACCCCGCGGGTGACTACGACCCCACGTGGTCGCCAGACGGAAAATACATCGTCTTCAACTCCGCCCGACTGGGAGGCTCGAGTCTGTTTCTGCGTGCCTCCGATGGTAGTGGGGTCGACGTGCCTCTTGCGAATTTTGAGAAATCTGAGGCCAACAGCTTCACCGTCGCGTCCTGGTCGCGAGCCGACGTCCTGATCTTCAACGTCCTCAACAAGAACGGAGATATGGATCTGTGGACACTATCCATGTCCGGAGACCGGACGCCCAGGGTCTTTGTGAGCTCGAAACAGAGCGAACTCAATGGCACCTTCTCGCCCGACGGCCGCTGGGTCGCCTACCAGTCCAACGCGTCGAACCGTTACGAAATCGTCGTCCGACCGTTCCCGAACAAGGACCCCGCGCGAACTATCTCACGTGCTGGCGGGAAGTTTCCCCGCTGGCGGGGAGACGGCAAGGAGCTTTTCTTCGTGTCGCCCGCCGGGACGATGATGGCCGTTGGCTTTGACGCGACGAACGGCGTGTCCCGGGGCGAGCCTCAACCGCTGTTCCCCACGCAGATCAGGGTCGGCGACAACCGACCGTACGCAGTCGACAAGAACGGTCGTTTTCTTCTGAAGATCGGTCCCGATCCGCAATTCGTCGTCGTCATGGATTGGCGGACGTTGGTCGACCGGTGAACGACACGGAACATGCGTGACCAGCCTTGCTCGCGCGCTTGAGTGAGGCGCGAGCGAAGCTGGTTCGGCGAGGGCGCGGAGACCTCGCGAAGATGCGCTCCCCCGAGCTTGCCAGAGGGCGATCGCCGCCACGTTGGCCGTCAGAATTCATCGCATTCGCAGGCGATGACTCACCAGTCCAGCTGCAGTTACGCCGCGCCATTCCACAGCTGCAAGTACCGCTGGTTGTGAGCCCCCGCAACCATATTTATCTGGGGGCTTCGCCCCCAGACCCCCTACACACTCTCTCGCTCGGCGCTTCGTCGCCTCGCTTCCGCCTGCGCTAATGCTACGGCGGACCGCGCCGGAGCCTTGGCGAAGGCGGGCCGGTCGTGTGGCGCGCTTCACTGCGTTCGCGCGCGAGTCTCCCGCTTCGCCCTCAGGCCCCCTGCAGCCTCTCTCGCTCGGCGCATGCGCCACTTCAGCGTCGTGACGCTCATCCCGAGCGGTCGGATGGGAGCATCAGGACCTCACCTCACGTGAGCGTGACGCGAGCGGTCGCCGATGCGCTGGTTACGCCCACGATGATCGGAAAGGAGAACGGGCGAGTGCGTTTCTTAAATGAATCGAGGTTTAAGGTTTCGCGGGATCGGCTGACGAACGGTGCGGAGTGTGCGCACTCCAGATATTGCCCGTGACCTCGCCGAGGTTGAACACCAGTTGGTCTTTGGCGACGGCGAAGCCCAATATCGCGAGGCGGACGTTCATCATCGACAGACGACCGCCGTGGAAGTGAGCGACCGTGAACGGAGCGCCCAGCGGCCTCTTAGTGGACGCATCGAGCCGCTGCGCCCAGACACACCGGAACCCGTCGCGTTGCGAGATGAAATACAGGAGCGTCCCTGAAGGCGACCACCGGGGCTTGTCCTCCCACGACTCACCTGTCGTGATTGGGATCCATGTGTTGTCATCCGAACTGCCGCCCTTAGCCGGCGCAATCCAGATGCGAGCGCGCTGAGTCGGCAACCCTTCCATGAACGAAATCCAGTGGTCGTCGGGCGAATACCGCCCTTCTGAGAGCAGGTTTTTCCGTTCGGCGATTAGCCGATGGGATCCCGACGCAAGACTGAGAGCGAAGATCTGGAATCGGCCAGTGTCCCCGGTTAGATACACCAGTTGAGTGTTGTCGTTCGACCACCCCAACGGAATATTCCAGCCGCAATTCGCGCACACACGCTCCGGCGTTCCGCCCTGTGTGGACACCACGTTGATGCCGTCGCCTGGCTCCTCCTTCTTACGGAAAGCAAGTCGCGACCCGTCGGGTGAAAGGATCGTCCATTCGAGCAGGCCCGGCGGGACGAGAAGCCTGGTCTCTCGAGTCTGCATGTCCATCATACGCACGGACCAGGCGCCCTGGCTGGCCGGGCTGAACGCCAGCTTGCTGCCATCGAGTGAAATACCGGCAACGTACTCGGGTTGCGCATCGTCGGTCACGCGTTGGATCGGTCCAGTCACGCGACCTTCTTCGCTGACCGGAAGCGACCACAGGTTCTGCTTGGTGATCATGCTCGCGAACACCAGTCCATCGCTCGAGGAGCCGGTGGCGAACGCGTGATCTTCTGGTCCGTTGGTGATCTCTTCAGCCGTTTCATTCAGTTGCCAACTGCCCGACGTGATGTGCGTCCGCCATAGCCTCAGGGTGTCCGCCTGACTCGCCGAGAACACTATGGTGTCGCCCCGCCACATTTCCTGGCGCATCAGACAGTTGAACTTGTACTTTTCCTGCAGCCGAGCGTTGACGGCGACAGGACGTCCGCCATCGATGGGCACGACGTACCAGTCCACCGGCGTACCACCGAACTGATTCACGGACGTCGCACTCACCAGCACGTGCTTCGAATCGGGCGACCATACCGGCCAGAACGCCGTCTCGAAATCGGGCAGGAGCTGCACCGGACGCCCACCATCGGCGCTGACGACAAACACCTTGTTCGACGGAGAACCAGAGTCGCCACGCGCGCCGGTGAAGCCCACCCAGTAGGCGATGTACTTGCCGTCCGGCGAGAAGCGCGGGTTGTGTCCATCCGCCGCAATCGGCGTCGGCCGCCCCCCTGTATGCGTTGGCATGACGTAAATCCCGCCGCCGTCGCGCTCGGACCTGAACGTCACCCTGTCGCCACCAGGTGAAATCGAGGGCTCCCAGTCGTCGGCTGGATCCGCGGTCAGACGCACCGGTTCGAGAATGCCTCGCCGCAGCAGCCACAGATCCAGCTGACCGTTTCCGGCGCGATCGGACGCATAGACGATCGTCTCACCGTCGTCAGTCACGCTCGGTTGGGTGGTCAGCCCTCCGTCGTGTGTGAGACGAGTCGCGCCGGCGGGTGTTTCCGCGGGCGACGACGCATCCCGAAATGACGGGCGTACAAACCACAGCACGCCGATGACGACGAGCAGGAGCAACACCACCGCGATCGGGACGACGCGCCGAAGTCCAGACCATGGAGACCGTTGATTGGTCGGGACCCCTTGATCGATCGGCGCGATGAGCCGGTACCCGCGACGGGGGATGGTTTCGATGAATTGAGGCGAGTCCGCGCTATCGCCGAGCGCCTCGCGCAGCCGCTTGACCGCGGCGTTCACTCCGTGTTCGAAGTCTACGAACGTGTCATTCGGCCATAGCCGATGGCGCAGTTCCTCGCGCGAGACGACGCCGCCCCGCGCGTCGATCAGGGCCTGCAGGATTGAGAGCGGCTGCTCGGGCAGGTAGGAACGGACCCCGTTTTTCCAGATCTCTCCGCCGTCGGGATCCAGTTCTATCGGACCGATGGTGACCCGCCGCAAGCGCGATGGTCCCTGACGCACGAGTCGCCCTCCGAAAGGCCCGGATTCTAACACTCATCGTCGCGTCACCTCGAAAGGTCAGAGATTTCACCCGCCGGTCATTGAGATAGCCGCGCCTTGACCGCACCGTCGACGACATCCCGTTGTCGGAGGTGTGCCGATGCGTCCATCGCCCTGGCTCGCGCTCGTGCTGTGTGTATGGCCAGTCGCTCCATTCGGCGTCGCTGTGCGCGCCGAGGACCTCCTGTTCGAGCCGACAGTTCGTCGAGCGCTGGCGCTACTGCCGAAGCGTCCCGGCACGATTGCCGTCATCGACGCCAACGAGGCGAATCCTGATGTCCGCGAGAAGCTCCTAAAGCTGGACGCGTTCGTCCTTCGCGGCCGCGGCGTGATCTATCTCGTCAAGCAGAGCGCGGTTCTCCAGGGCGCCGCGCGCGGGTCGCAGGTCCTCGATCACATGCTGGCGGCGATCATCTGGCACGAAATGGCGCACCTGGAGGGGGCACAGGAGCCGGAGGCGCAGCGACGCGAGCAGGAGCTGTGGACCACTTACATTCGTGACGGACGCGTCGACCCGGTCGTCGGACTGCGGTACCTGGAGGCACTTCGCGCACGCGCGGGCGGGGACGCTCTCTCCACGAACGACAGGGGATATGACGTGTATCATGGCCGCGGGGGCTAGTTGGTCACTCGACGGCGGTTTCTCGCCTCGCTCGCCGTGCCGTTGACGCTCGGACAGTCGTCGACGAGAGGGCGCGGAACTAATCCCGGTAATGGACTAGCGGTTCCGCGAAATCCCGACGGCTATCCTCCTCTGCCGGCCGTCGACGTCGCGGCGATTGGACGTCAACTCCGCCGGCAATTCACCGATCTTCGCAATCACTTCATCTTCGAGTACTACCCGTGGTACGGCACGAACCCCTGGCGGCATTGGGAAGGTTCCGGACGTATGCCGCCGTACGACATTGCCGCGACGTCCGTTCCCGAACTTGGGCCTTACGATTCAGGGAATCCGCGTGTCCTCGAGCAGCATGCCCGCTGGATCGCCGAGAGCGGCGCCGGCGCCATCAACGTGAGCTGGTGGGGCCGCGGCGACTACGAGGATCGGATGGTGCCGCTGCTGATGGACGTGATGCGTGACCACGGCCTGAAGGTCACGTTTCATCTCGAGCCCTACTCGAACGATCGCGTCGATTCGTACGCGTCCGACATTCAGTATCTGGTCAGCGAATACGGTGACAAGCGCCACTGGGACTGCCAGCTGGTGCTCACAAATGGTGACGGCACGGAGGGTCCCGTGTTCAAAGCCTTCGCGACGATCCAGCCGCGGTTGTCCACCGATTGCCATGGACGGACAGCACCGGTCGCAATGTGGCGGCCCGATGATGTGTGGCACCGGCAAACAGACAGGGTGCGCGAAATGCTGCGTCGCCACTTCGACAGCGTGTGGCAGCTCTCCGACTTCCCGGTCGCCGATCCCGTGCTCGCCGCGGGGTTCGATGGCGCCTCCCCGTACGGCGCGTTCACTCCAAAGGACTGGCCTCAGCTCGCCCGCGAGTTCAGTGAAGTCAATCTGACGTTCTCCCCCGCCATCGGTACCGGCTTCGATGCCATCGCCGAGCGCAACGTGCCCTCGGATTCCTGCTACCGGCCGCCGGCATTCGTGCCGCCGGCGATCATCAACTGGGACAATGCGTCCGATCGCGAAAAGGCCGCTCGCCTGGCCCTCTGGCAAATCGAAGCGTCGATGCGGACATCATTGGAAGTCCAGACCGATTCGAGCCTGCGCAATGCCAGCACCGGCTTCTTCATCGTCTACATCGCTACGTTCAACGAGTGGCACGAAGGGACCTCCTTCGAGCCGATGAAGAGTCACGACGCGCTCGCGCCGCAGGAGCTGCGTGTCGGTTATCACAATCCGGCGCAAGGACGGTATCGACTCGACTACCTGACGCCGCGACTCGAGCAGATTCTTCGCGGATGACTTTCACAACCGACACGCAGCGTCCGCGTGTGCTGAAACTATTGCGGCTGTATCGAACGGACCGCCGTGATGAGAACCACGTCACTCTGTTGCGAGCCATGCGAGATGGCCAGACGACCATCGCGCGACACTGCGCCATTGAAGGTCACCGTCGGCAACGGTGGACCAACGTAGGTTGCGACGCCGTTTGGCAATGGTCGCTGCATCATGCGCAACGGTCGCGCCCTCAGGTCGGGAAAAAGCAGCGCGCGGCCGTCGGCGGAGAACGCCGCAGTCGGGACTGGAATGTCGGGCAGCAATTTCGGTTCACCACCGGCAGCCGGCATCAATCCGAGGACGGAGCGGCGCTCCTGTTCGCTCCACGTCGGTCCGACGAGCTGCGACCCATCGGGCGAGATGGCCGTCGGCGAGAAAGTGCCTTTCCAGATGACGGTCGAATCGCCGCCCTGGGACGGGACGCGCGCGGCGTGATTTTCACCGTCTTGACGTAACGAGAAGAACACGGTCGACCCGTCAGGGCTGAGCACAGGATGAGTCTCATTGCCGCCGCGAGTGATCTGCTCGAGGCCAGAGCCATCCGGTGCGATGCGATAGATGCATCGCCCAGTGTTGACCACCGTATCGAAGTACACCCATCGTCCGTCAGCCGACGGAAAGGGATTCACCGCGACCGGCACCGTGTTCGTCAGCTGATGCCCATTGCTGCCGTCAGCATTGACAATCCACAACTGCGACGGACCGGACGCCGACGACGTATAGACAATGCGGCCGTCGGGGAGCCATCCAATCCCGGCCGTACCGTCTGCGCGGCCTGGCTCGCCGGTGAGGCGACGCCACTCGGCCATATCGCGGAGCGACGTGACTTCGATGCCGGCGGTGATTTCGTTCTGCACGGCAGCCAGCGAGAGCCCGTTTGCCGACAGGCTGGCACTCAGGTAGGTATTCAGATCGTTGGTGACGCGTGTACG
>Ga0222622_10001067_pt1 | contig 10973 bp, 10 predicted proteins | sample PLM2_5_b1metaG_FD_177335 | JGI IMG/M metagenome (GOLD analysis project Ga0222622, IMG submission 177335) | Groundwater sediment microbial communities from an aquifer in East River, Colorado, USA - PLM2_5_b1 | ecosystem: Environmental > Terrestrial > Soil > Riparian zone | place: USA: East... | reverse complement strand
TACGCCCAGAAGATCAGCGAGGCGAAGGCGACAGTGGCGCTGATGCCTACGGCGTCGCCGGTGAAGCGGGGCTGGATGATCGTCTGCACGACGACGTTGATCACCGTGTAGACCGCTACCACCGCTATCGCGGCACCGACACCGCCATCGAGTAGCGCGATAAGTGCCGGTGGGATCACGCCGAGTATGAAGCCGATGTTGGGGATGTAGTTGGTGACGAAGGCCAGGACTCCCCAGGTGATGTACAGCGGGACGCCGATGATCACCAGGCCGATCACATCGAGAACCGCGACGATGAAGCCGAACACCGTTGTCACGATCCAGTACTTGCGCACCCGGCCGGCGAAGTTGATCAAGCCATCGGAAATGTGCGGCCGGGTCTCCCGGATCACTGCGAGCCGTTCCGACATGCTGCTGGCATCGAAGGCCAGGAAGATCACTAACGCAACGATCAGCAGCAGCAGCGACAAACCACCGCCGATGCCACTCAGTAAAGCCTGTGCCGGCCCGGCCAGATTGCTGAGCTGCACCGATCCGGCCAACCGCTCGAGCTGGTTCTGCCCGAAGCCCAACCGGGCGGCCAAACTAACCAAATAGTTGAAGATTTCCCGGAACGCGTTCGCGTAGTCGGGCAGCTTGTCGACCAGCCGCGCCACCGCGAATGCCACCGATCCCAAGATGATGGCCAGCAGCGCATAGATCGCCAGCAGCGACACCACGCTTGCCAGCCACGAGGGCCACTTGCGGCGGACCAGGAAGCCACGCAGCGGAGCCACGGTGATCACCAGCGTGATCACCAAGAAGACCGGACCAACGATGTTGGCGGTGGCTTGCAGACCAGCGCCGATGACGATCAGCCCGGCTACTACCAAGATCGCGAAAAACGGTGGTCCGGGCCGCTGCCCGGCCTGTGGCATCGGGTCCGGACGGGCCTGTGCCTCGACAGTCTTACCCGTCATCGCGACTCCTCCGATCCGCAGCCGAGCAGAACCACAGGGCTGGCGTACCCGCGAGGTATCGGCCGAAACATGGTGCGAAGCGTACGCAATGTCAAAGACGCGGGAGCCAGCCGCAGAAATCTAAGGAAGCTGCCGGCCGCTGCGCGACCCGACGACGGCCGTGGCAATTCGCGAACGCCTCCGACCCTCGGTTAGAGGAAGTGCATCTCCAGCTCAGGCTCGTCCTCGACGAGACGATCACACGTCGGGCAATACCACCTAGCTTCCAGCGGAGTGCCGCATGCCGGATGCACCGGGCCTTCAGCGGCGACTGCGTGTCGGGCACCCCACTGCGCAAGCAGGCGAAGCGCTCCCGCGAGTTCCATGCCCTCCGTGGTCAATTGATAGGCGGCACGGGTCGGTCGCTCGCTATACGGCCGTGAAACCAGTAGCGCATCGCGCTCGAGTCGCTTCAGGCGCTCGGACAAGATGCTCGCTGCGATCCCGGGAATCTCCTCCAGCAGTTCGTTGAACCGCCGAGCTCCCGGGAGCAGGGCCTGTACGACGAGCAGGGTCCAGCGATCTCCGACGCGCGCGAGGGCCTCGGCGAGCGGCGATGGCGCGCGATCACGCGTGGCGGATTCCCGTTCGGTCATGAACCAACCGTAGTCATGGGGATTGACGCTCCTGAACTAAGTAGTAAATTGCAAGTTACTACTAAGCGAGAGGGAGCGTCATGGGAGCACTCGACGGCATTCAAGAAGAAATCCAGCGCGTGGCCAATCAGGTCAGCAATGCGGTCGTCGGCATCGGGCAACGCTGGGGAGTCGGGTCGGGCATCGTGGTCGGGAAGGATCAGGTGCTGACCAATGCGCACAACGTGCGTGGCGAGGAGGTGGAGGTCACATTCTTCGGTGGGCGTACGGCAACTGGTCGGATCGCCGGAGCAGACATCGACGGCGACGTTGCTGTCGTTTCCGTTGACACGGGCGAGGTGCCAGGGATCGAATGGGCAACCGGCGGCCCGCCGCAGCTCGGCAGCCCGGTCTTCGCGCTGGCAAATCCCGGTGGCCGAGGACTGCGGGTCACGCTTGGCTTCATCACCGGCATTGAGCGCAGCTTCCGAGGACCTCGCGGCCACCGCATCACGGGAAGCGTGGAGCACGACGCTCCGCTGCTCCCCGGTTCATCGGGCGGTCCGATCGTGGACGGCGAAGGACGCCTCCTCGGGCTGAACACCAACCGTCTCGGTGAAGGCTTCTATCTGGCAATACCAGCTGACGAGGCACTCCGAGGCCAGGTTGAGGCCCTGGGGCGCGGCGAGTCCAAGGAGCGGGTGCGGCTTGGAATTGGCGTGGCGCCGACGAATGTTGCCCGACGGATGCGGCGCGCGGTCGGTTTGCCGGACGCTGACGGGCTGCTGGTTCGGATGGTGGATGAGGACAGCCCAGCGTCTCGGGCCGGACTTGCAGAGGGTGACTTGATCGTCCTGGCAGCTGGCAAGCCGGTTGGTGGGGTGGATGATCTGTTCGAGGCGCTCGGGGCGGCCGACAGCACTATCCAGTTGATCATTCTGCGCGGCACCGACGAGCGCGCGGTCGACGTACAGCTGGCCTCGTGATCACACCCTGCTACGCGCCGTAGCGGAGTCCGTGACCGAACCTGAAGATCGGATCGGCGGTATCGAAAGGAACATCGGAGCGGCTGGCTGCCACCGCAACCATCGAGCGCGGTAGGTCGAACGGCAATGACCCCTCTGGCTGGGCGGCGCCGAATACCACATCGAGGAACGCCTCATCGCTGCTGCCGTAGCTGCCAAGGAGCGCGGCTGCGGCATCAGCCAGCTCGGTCAGTACGGCGGGACGATCAAGGTAGACATCGACGATCGTGGGCACCGCCGAGCAGATGGCTGCGTGATGATCACGTTCTTCGGCAGCGAACTCCAGTGACCCGGCGTGGAACATCGCTTCGAAACCGCCTGGACGTGGCTCGTACGGTGCCTTGAGCCGTAGCAGCGCGACGTCTGCGCCGGCGGGGTCGCCGACCACGTCGCCATATCCTGCGGCAGCGTCTTCGGAGACGCCTTCCAGATAGATCCGACAGCCCTTCCGCAATGGAAGTATCTGATCATGATTGGTCAGCAGCGTGTACGCCCGACGCTGCGCTGCTGCGGCGGCGGTGACAAACTCCGCCCGCCCGACCGTGGCCGCTGCATGATCAGGATCGACGTACGGATCGTCGAAGAGCCCGAGTATGAACTTCTCGCGCAACAACCGGCGTACCGAAACGTCTAACCGTTCCTCGCTGATTCGATTTTGCTCCACGAGTTGCAGCACAAGTTCAGGCCGAGCCTCACCGCCGAGTTGATCACAGCCCGCATCCAAGATCATTTCCACGCGCGACGCCTCATCGAGGTGTTCTACACCCCAGGCGCGGGCTGGCATCGGCTGGCCGAGGATCGTCGTGTCGGTGATCAGGCCCCAGTCGGTGCAGACAATGCCGTCGAAGCCCAATTCACCCCGCAGCAGGTCGTTGACGATTGCTTTGTTGAAGCCGAAGGCCACTTCCTCGTAGTCAGTGCCGATCGGCATGCCGTAGTAGGGCATCATCTGGGCCGTCTCAGCAGCAATGGCTGCCCGGAACGGTTCCAGGTGATAGTCAAAGTTGCCGCCGGGGTAGACCTGTTCGCGGCCATAAGCAAAGTGTGGGTCCTCGCCGTCCAGCTGCGGACCGCCGCCAGGGAAGTGCTTGGTCATGGTTGACACCGACTGCGGTCCGAGCTTCTCACCTTGGAAGCCGCGGATGTAGGCCTGCACCAGCTTGCTGGTGAGGTCGGCGTCCTCACCGAAGCCACCGCTGATCCGCGACCAACGCGGCTCCGTCGCAAGATCAATTTGAGGGTGCAGGGCCAGCCGGAGGCCGACTGCCAGGTACTCCTGGCGCGCGATGTCTGCGAAGCGCTCAACGAGCTCAGCGGACCCAATCGCGGCCAGTCCCAGCGTTTCCGGCCACTGTGAGAATGCGCCCGCCGTCGCGGCCGTACCGACGTTCTCGGTGAAGTGGTTTCGCGGATCGGTTGACAGCGTCACCGGAATGCTCAGCCTGGTCCCTGCCGCGAGCTGCTGCAGCCGGTTCTGCCATTCGGCCAATTCTCGTGCGTTGTCAGCGGTTCTAACCACGTTGAAGTGGGTCAGCAGCTGGTTCTTGATCATATGTTCGGCACTGTTGACTCTGAACGCCGAACTGGCTTCGGAGAGATCACCCGACCCGACAACGATCATGGTCTGGAACAGCAGGCCGGCCTTCTCCGCCACCGTCATCCGGCCGAGAAGATCTTCAACTCGTTCGGCAACACTCAGCTCAGGGTTTCGATAGTCGTGCTCAGCTTCTCCTGCACTATCTGCAGCCATTGACACAGCCTCCGTTGCCTTGTCCATAGATCAATAGCGCCACGCCGTACCCGAGTGCCGCGGCTGCGGTGCAGCTAATCAACATACCGAGACTATTGAGAGCTGCGGCGAGATACTGGCGATCCTCGAGCAGTCGGACGGTCTCAAAGCTCGCCGCACTGAAGGTGGTGTAGCCGCCGAGCAGGCCGGTGCCCATGATCAGCTGAAACGGCTGCTGCAGGAGCTGGGCGGCCGTCAGACCGGTGAGCAGCCCGAGCAGCAGGGAACCGGTGACGTTGATGATCGTAGTGCCGATCGGGTAGGTCGTTTTCAGACGTGTCCGAATCAAGCTGTCGAGCACCAGTCGCAGCGCGGCGCCGATCCCACCGGCAAGGCAGATCAGTAAGGCGGTGACAGCGCCGCTCACGTCTTGCTCTGCTGATTGCTGAGCGTCGGCGGCAGCTGCCCGCGGGCTAGCCAGATACCTGCCATGGTGGCTGCTGCGCCGATGATCACGGTGCCGAGAGCGTACGCGATGGCGAGGAAGGGATGGGTGCTGCCAAGGGTGACGGTTTCAGTGGCGAGAGCACTGTAGGTGGTGAACCCGCCAAGGCAGCCGGTCCCGATGCCAAGCCGGATACGACGGCTCCAGCCGGTGTCTGGCCCGTGGCGGGCAAGCAGTTCCAGCACTACGCCGAGCAGAAACGCACCGGCAACGTTGATGCCAAACGTCGCTAGCGGGATTCCAGCCCACGTGGGCATGGACAGGGTGATCACGTAACGCAGTCCGGTGCCGACGGCGCCGCCGGCGGCAACGATTCCGATATTCGCCCTGGACTGGTGTGTGGTCACCAGTCGTACACAGTACCTACCTCGGACCAGCCAGGAGTGGAACGACCACCTCGTCAACGATGCTGACGATCACGGGGTCAGGCACGAGCGAGCCCTGGAAGAGGAAGTAGTAGCGCAGCATGGCCGGCCCGGCCCCGAGTCGAACCGGTGTGACGGCGTCCGCGCTGATCTCGCCACGTTCCACGGCGCGGCGGGCAATTTCTTCGAGAGTCCGGCGACCGACCTGGTGTGAGTGGTCACGCAGCTCCGCCGTACGCGCCGGGTCCGGCAAGACGTCTGCAAGCAGGCCGCGGAGGGCTTCGCCGGCAGGTCCGGCGAGCAGCTGGGCCATCTGCCGGAAAGTGGCGAGCAGATCCCCGCGCAGGCTTCCGGTGTCCACCGGCGAGCTCGGGTCAGGCATCAGGTAGTAGAAGACGTCCATGATCAGCTCGATGCGACTCGGCCAGCGACTATAGACAGACGCTTTGCTGGCTCGCGCTCGCGCTGCCACCCGCTCCATCGTCAGGTTCGCGTAGCCACCCTCGGCCAGCTCGGCAAGCGCCGCCTCGAGGATGGCCTCCTCGAGCACCCGCCCGCGCCGCCGTGGCAGCGTTCGGTGATCAGTGATCATCGGGAAGTGGCTGGATGGTACGCGGCTCTTCGGCCGCCTCGGTCACGTACGCGGTCTCCCGGAGCGGCAGTACCGGCAGGGCCAGCACGAGTAGGAACGCCAGCCCTAGCAGGGGTGCCATCGATCCGATGATCACCGGCATGCGGGTTGCCAGCGTGTCGGATGCATTCGCTGCGCCACCGAGGAGCGCGGCGCCTATCGTGGCGACGCCCATGGATGCGCCGATCTGGCGTAGGAAGGTGACCGAGGAGGTCGCGACCCCGAGGTCGGCGTAGTCGGCAGCGTTCTGCGCCGCAAGGACCATCACCTGCATCACCAGTCCGATCCCTAGGCCGACGATGATCATGGCGGCGGCGATCGCCAGCGGTCGATGTTTGTTCAGCAAGATCGCCAGCAACAGCAGGCCGATTGCACCAGCCGCAGTGCCGATCACGGGATAGATCTTGTAGCGACCGGTACGCGTGATCAGCCGCCCGGAGGCGACGGTGCTGATCAAGACGCCCGCCATCAGCGCTGTTAGCACCAGACCGGCCGTGGTCGCCGTCAATCCGGAGGTCACTTGCAGGAAGGTCGGCAGGTAGGTGATCACGCCGAACAGCGCGAATCCGATCAAGAAGCTCACTGACACTGGAATCGCAAAGCCACGATCACGGAACAGCCGCAGCGGCAGCACCGGATCGGCAGCGACTCGGGCAGTCAGCAGCCATGCGACCAGGCCGACCACCGCCAAGCCGGCGAAGATCACATTCCGGGTCTGCCCGAACAGCACCACCCCGACGACTGCAGCTGCCAGGCTGAGCGCTCCCGCGTAATCGACCGGCAGCCGACTCTGTGGGCGCGGCAATCGCAGGGTGAATCCGAGAAGTGCGGCTGCCGCGAGCCCGAGCGGAAGGTAGATCACGAAGATGCCGCGCCAGCCCACTTGATCAATAAGGAAGCCGCCGAGCAACGGACCACCTACCGCGGCCACGACGTACGCCGCGCCGATGTAGCCGAGATACCGGCCGCGCTCGCGAGGACTGATGATCTCTCCAATGATGGCCTGAGTTCCGATCGAGAGGCCTCCGCCACCGAGTCCTTGCACTGCTCGGAACGCGGCAAGCTGCGCCATAGAGGAGGCGAAAATGCACATCGCCGCGCCTGCCGTGAACAAGCCGATCGAGGCAAGCATGATCGGCTTGCGGCCGAACCGGTCGCCGAGCTTGCCGTAGATCGGCATCATGACCGTCGCGGCGAGCAGGTAGCCGGTCACCACCAGTGGGATCTGATCAAGTCCGCCGAGGTCTTGTGCCACCGCCGGGAGGGCAGGCGCCATGATCGTCAGATCGATAGCCCCTAGAAACATCGCCAGGAGCAGTCCGGGAAGAACCGCGGACACCGAACGGCTCGTTGGCTCTGACATGCGCTGCCATTCCGAGTGACAACCTCTGGAGAGAACGTAGCGTACTCTATCACCTCCAGCGGATGCCGGCCGGACCTTTCTGCGTCAGGTTAGGTTGAACAGTTCGGCGTACCGGTCCGCGAACATGTCGCGCCCCTTGATCTGCGCGGTAATCTCCGGTCCGCCGAAGTCGTCCTGGCCAGGCAGTTGCGACACTCCGCCAGTCGGGCCGAGCGGGAGCAAGATCAGCGGCGGCGCCGGCTGGTATGCGGCTAGATCGCCGCCCTCGATCAGGGCCCGAATGTTGCCGGCCGCGACCTCAGCGTGCCGGCCAGCGGCACCGCCGCGCTTGGCCTCGGGGATGGCCGTCAGGTCTCCGACGGCGAACACGGTCTCTTGGCCGGCGAGGCGCAGTTCTGGGCTCACGTCCAGGTGGCCATTGGCAAGTCGGGCTTGAGCCAGGTCCTCGCTCAGATAGTCCGAATTCGGCACGACGCCGTAACAGCGGAACCAGATGTCCGCGGTGATCTCCTCTCCGGAGGCGGTGGCAGCCGTAAAGGTGGAGGTCATTCCGGCTGGCGTGTGTGGTTCTTCGGTGAGGCTGGTGCCGAGAAGGAGATTAACGCCCAGGTCCTCGAGCTGCCGCCGGAGCTCCTTGCGCATCGCATCGCTGTACTGCCCCGAAAGAACGTCATCAATCGGATCGACGATCGTCACGGCCTTGTCCGGCCACGCGGCCTTGATTTCGCCGCTCAGCTCGAGGCCGACCGGGCCCGCGCCAAGCAGCAAGACCCGGTCGGCCTTGATCAACTCGGCACGGGTATCGGCGATCTTGGATTTGGCGGTGGCCGTGTCGTTCACGTCCATCTTGGCTGGGAACGGGTACGTCGAACCCGATGCAAGCACGATGTAGTCGGCCGCGATGCGTTCTCCAGAGCCGAGGGTTACGGCACCGGCCTCCACTCGGGCTGCTCGATCCTTGATGACCCTGCCGCGGCTGAGCAGACGTCCATAGGGATAGAAAACGCGGTCCGTCCATTCTGGGTCGACCAGCCCGCGCAGCGCGGCGATGTTGTGTACGAACGCATCCTTCGGTTCGACAAGGACCACGTCAGCTATGTCGTCAAGGGCTTTGGCGGTGGCCACGCCTCCGTAACCACCGCCAACGATTACTACTGTTGCCATTTTTCAGGGCTCCTTAGTTCGCGGCACGTACGGTAAGTGCCGCGAACAAATTAGTTGGTGCCACGAACTGTGTCAAGCTACGCTCCCTTCATGCATGCTGAGCGTGGCGAGTCGGCCGACTTGGCTACCGCGCTGATACGGCTCTGTTTTGTGGTCCAGCGGGTGTACGGCGAGGCCAGCCGCCGCTACGGGCTGACGCCACAACATGCCCAACTCCTCGGTGTGCTGGCCGGGGGACCGGTCGGCATGGCCGAGCTTGGCGAGGCGCTACGCCTGGAGAAATCCAGCTTGTCGGGTCTGATCGACCGCGCCGAGGCGCGCGAGTTGGTGGCCCGGGTGCGGGATACGAACGATCGACGAACCTGCCAGGTCTCGCTGACCGAATCCGGCCGCGACCTGGCCGCACGCTTTCGCGATTACGTCTCGGGCGAGCTGAACGCCCTAGCTGCAGACCTGCCAGACCGCACATCACGGCAGCTGACCGCCGCGATGTGGGAGATCGTCGGCGCTCACGACGTGTCGGCAATCTTTGGCTGCGCAGCTCCGTCATTGCCCGAAGCACCTGCCGGTGAGCGGGCCACGAGTGTTAGCCGAACCTGATGTCGCCGCAGCGGATGTGATCGTCGTTACCGGTGATCATGCGGCGGCTCTCAGCCTGTGGAGGTGGGCGGAGGAGTACATCGGCTATGACGAACCGGAAAAGCGTCAAGGGCGTAGACCTTTGGGGACCTATCTGGTCGGATGTATCTGACGACATCGATACCTACCTTTGCTCGGGGCCGACGCAGAGGAGTGCAATGGCTGGCGGGCAGGGCAAATACAGCCACAACGTGTGGAATCGTCAAGAGGCGCTTCGTCTTCAAAAGCAGGAGGCCGCAATAGAGAAAGCGGCCGAGCGAGAGCACAAACTTCAAAAAACTGCGGCCGGCAAGGCCCAGGCCGCGCAGCTGAATGCAGACCTTGCGGTCCAGCTCACCCGACTTGAGTCGATCCTTTGGAACGGTCTTGAGCGCGCAGCTGCGATCAATCTGAACGCGTTGCTTCGACACAGTGAGTTTCCGCCGCTCGATCTCGGCTCGGATGGCGTCGCACCTCCTCGACCGACGTGGCTTGATTGGGCTCCGCCTGCACCGGGTGTGATAGCTGGCCTGTTCGGCGGAACGGCTCGTCATGATCGGCAACTGGCTGCTCAGCGCCAAGCCTTCGAACGGGCGGAACTTGACTACGACCAATCCGAGGCCAAGCGCCAGGGGCGCATACGAGAAAAGACATCACGCTATGAGGCAGCTCTCTTGGTGCACCAGAATGACGTCGCGCGCCATAACGGCCAGGTAGCCCAACTTGTTACCGGCGTCCGTAGCCGGGATCGGGAAAGCGTTCAGTACTACCTGGAACTGGCACTGTCCGGGACTCTGCTGCCCGAGGATGTTCCGCACGTGGCCGAGGTGGCCTATTCGCCGCGAGGAGAGCAGGCAGTCGTGCGTTTCGAGCTGCCTCCGCTCGATGTCGTACCAACGGTGGAGTCCTACACCTATGTGGCAACAACGGCGATGCTGCGCGAGAAAAAACGTCCTGCAGCTCAGATCGAGCAGTTGTACAGATCGGTTGTCAGCCAGATGACCCTGCTGTACATGCGCAACCTCTTCGAATCCGACCCAGAGCTGGAAACGTTGACATCGGCGGGCACGTACATTTCATCGACCCTGCCACCGGCCACCGGGAGTATCCATGCTTGATCAGCATCGCAGTGGATCGCGCCAAGTACGTCGGGCTCTATCTACGGGACGTGCAACCGGATGTCTGTCTGCGTAACTTGAACGCGCTGGTTTCGCGCCATCCGCATCAGGTCGAGGCGGTGACTCCCGTCAGAGATTTTGATCTTGCTCGTTACTCGTTTGTCGAAGGCGTCGACGTAGTCGCAAGCTTGGATTCCCGACCTGATCTCACCGAGATGACGCCGATGGAGTTTGAGCACTTCGTGCGCCAACTGTTCGAAGCGAGGGGATTGGAAGGATGGACGACCGAGCGCACCGGAGATGACGGCGTCGATGCGGTCGTGACCAATCCCGACCCCATGATCGGCGGCCTAACCATCGTCCAGGCCAAGAAGTACAACGGTGTGATTGGTGTGAGCCACGTCCGAGAGCTCGTTGGTGCAATGGACGAGAAGCGTGCAGGTCGAGGCATCCTCGTCACGACGTCGTGGTTTGCAAGCGGCTGCTGGACCAAGGCCAGGGAGAACGGGCGAATAGAGCTCATTGATGGCGGCCGACTCCGTTATCTAGTCAAAGAGCATCTTCAGAAGGATGTCCTGGTGGCACCGCCATCTCCCCGCGCCCGTATGTGGCAGTCATAAAACCAGCGACACCGATACTCTGATGTGTCGCTCGTATGTTCGAAAAGTGTCAGCGGCGGCTGCGAACATGAATTCATGACGGGGGACGATCAAGACGACACATCAACGGCCCGTGAGGCGGTGGTTGATGCGCGCCGGAAGGCCGCCGCCGCATTGGCCCTGCTGGCAGAAGCAGCTGTGCGGTACGCCGATGCTCGGATCTCCGACGACACCGCCGCCGGGATCGGATCAGGTCGGCGCAGCCGGGTCAGGCCCGGCGAGT
>Ga0222622_10001065_pt1 | contig 10977 bp, 7 predicted proteins | sample PLM2_5_b1metaG_FD_177335 | JGI IMG/M metagenome (GOLD analysis project Ga0222622, IMG submission 177335) | Groundwater sediment microbial communities from an aquifer in East River, Colorado, USA - PLM2_5_b1 | ecosystem: Environmental > Terrestrial > Soil > Riparian zone | place: USA: East River... | reverse complement strand
ACGACAACAGCGGCGCGAGTGCGTCGTCGGCGACGGTCACGGTGACGGTATCGGCTGGGGCGAACAAACCGCCGACCGTGACGCTCACCTCGCCGACAAGTGGTGCGACGTTTACGGCGCCCGCGACCGTGACGCTGAGCGCCAACGCGACCGACTCGGACGGCACCATCGCCCGCGTCGAGTTCTACAACGGCACAACGCTGTTGAACAGTGATGCCGCGGCGCCCTACACCTTTACCTGGTCGTCGGTGGCGGCGGGCACCTACACGGTGAAGGCCGTGGCCTACGACAACGGCGGCGCGAGTGCGTCGTCGGCGACGGTCACGGTGACGGTATCGGCTGGGGCGAACAAACCGCCGACCGTGACGCTCACCTCGCCGACAAGTGGTGCGACGTTTACGGCGCCCGCGACCGTGACGCTGAGCGCCAACGCGACCGACTCGGACGGCACCATCGCCCGCGTCGAGTTCTACAACGGCACAACGCTGTTGAACAGTGATACCGCCGCGCCCTACAGCTTCACCTGGTCATCGGTGCCGGCCGGCACCTACACCGTCAAGGCGATTGCCTACGACAACAGCGGCGCGAGCACGACGTCCGCGGTCAGCACGATCACCGTGAATACGTCGACGACAACACCTCCGACGGGTGTCGTGTTTACGGCTTCGCCCGATCACGCGACTCTGGTGACGAGTTACGAGTTGCGCATCTACGCCAGCGGTGCGGACCCGAATACCGCAACCCCGGTTGCGACCTCGAATCTCGGCAAGCCGACACCGGGTGCGAACAACGACATTACGGTGAGTCAGCCGTCGTTCTTCAGCGCGCTGGCGCCGGGTAATTATGTCGCGGCAGTGGCAGCGATTGGATCGGGAGGCTCATCGCTCAGCACCGCCGTGACGTTCATTCGGTAGTCTGAGGCTCGCTTATTGACGGGTCACCAGCATCGCCTTGAGATAATCCCGGTTCATACGGGCGATGTTGGTGATCGAGATTTCCTTGGGGCAGACCGCCTCACACTCGCCTTCGTTGGAACAGCTGCCGAAACCTTCGGCATCGTGCCGCTCCACCATGCGAATGACGCGAGTGTGTTGTTCGACGGTGCCCTGCGGCAGCAGCCCCAGATGGCTGATCTTCGCCGACGTAAATAGCGCCGCCGATGCATTCTTGCAGGCGGCCACGCACGCGCCGCACGCGATACAGGCCGCCGAGTCCATCGCCAGATCCACAACCGGCTTGGGAATCAGAATGCTATTGGCGTCCTGAGCGCCTCCGACGTTGATCGACGTATAGCCGCCCGACTGAATGATCCGGTCGAACGCGCTGCGATCGACGACGAGGTCCTTGATCACAGGAAAGGCCTTGGCGCGCCAGGGTTCCAGCGTCAGCGTGTCGCCGTCCTTGAAGCGGCGCATGTGCAGCTGACACACCGTCGTGCCGGGATCTGGTCCGTGTGGAATACCGCTCACGAGAAACCCGCACGTCCCGCAAATCCCCTCGCGACAATCCGAGTCGAACGCGATCGGATCTTCGCCCTTCACGATGAGCGACTCGTTGACGACGTCGAGCATTTCAAGAAACGACATGTCGGGCAGTACGTCGGTCGCAACGTAATCGACGAGACGCCCCGGCTTATCCGGCCCCGCCTGACGCCAGACTCTAAGATTGATGCGCATAAATAGCTTCCAGCTGCCAGCTACCAGCCTCCAGCTCGAAGCAACGCCCTTTCGACCCGGCCTTAGCTTCCAGCGGCACGCGTTTGGTGGCGATTTGTGCCCGGTAGCTCTGATTACCCCAGAGATGCTGGAAGCCGGGAGCTGGAAGCTGGCGACTCACTTGTAGCTCCGTTGCGTCGGCTTGACGTACTCGAACGTCAGCGCTTCCTTGTGCAGACGCTCAGCGATGCCGACGCCCTGAAATTCCCATGCCGCGACATACGCGAAATGCTCGTCGTCGCGTTTCGCTTCACCGTCGGGCGTCTGGCTTTCCTCGCGGAAATGGCCGCCGCACGACTCGGTACGATGGAGCGCGTCATGCGTGAGCAGTTCTGCGAATTCCAAGTAATCCGCCACCCGCCCGGCGTATTCCAGGTTCTTGTTCAACGTATTCTGCGGTCCCGGCACCGACACGTTGTGCCAGAACTCTTCCCGCAGTTCAGGAATCCGCGCCAGCGCCTTGCGCAGGCCCGCCTCGTTCCTCGACATGCCGACATCGTCCCAGAGGATCGCTCCGAGTTCACGGTGGAGCTGACGAGGCGTCTTCGATCCCTTAATCGAGAGCAGCCGATCGATATGGGCGCGAACCGATGCTTCGGCTTCGTTGAAGGCGTCGTGCTCAGTGCTGACGCCTGGCAGCGACGTGCTGCCAAGATAGTGTGCCAGCGTGTACGGAATGACGAAGTAGCCGTCGGCGAGCCCCTGCATCAGCGCACTCGCTCCCAGGCGGTTGGCGCCGTGATCCGAGAAGTTTGCTTCCCCCAGCACGTGCAGGCCGGGAATCGTGGTCATCAGGTTGTAGTCGACCCACAGGCCGCCCATCGTGTAGTGGATGGCAGGGTAGATTCGCATCGGAACCTTGTAGGGGTTCTCGTCGGTGATCTTCGTGTACATGTCGAAGAGGTTGCCGTATCGACCGCGAATCACCTCTACACCGAGGCGCTTGATGGCGTCAGTGAAGTCGAGGTAAACAGCAAGACCGCTGTCGCCGACGCCGCGTCCCTCGTCGCAGACCGCTTTCGCGTTCCGTGAGGCGACGTCACGCGGCACCAGGTTGCCGAAGCTTGGATACCGGCGTTCCAGGTAATAGTCGCGTTCCGATTCGGGGATCTGCTCGGGAGGTCGTGTGTCGTCCGAACGCTTCGGAACCCACACGCGCCCGTCGTTGCGGAGACTCTCGCTCATCAGCGTCAACTTCGACTGGTGCGTCCCCGAAACCGGAATGCAGGTGGGATGTATTTGCGTATAGCACGGGTTGGCGAAAAAGGCCCCGCGCTTGTGCGCTCGCCAGGCGGCGGTCACGTTGGAATTGACCGCGTTGGTCGACAGGTAATAGGCAGTGCCGTATCCGCCGCTGCACAGCAGTACGGCATGTCCGGCGTAACGCTCGATCGCTCCAGTGACGAGGTTGCGCACCAGAATGCCGCGCGCCTGGCCGTTCACGGTCACGAGGTCGAGCATTTCGCGATTCGAAAATGCCTTGACGGTGCCCTTCTCGACCTGCCGCATCATCGATTGGTACGCACCGAGCAACAACTGCTGACCGGTTTGGCCGCGCGCGTAGAACGTCCGCGACACTTGCGCGCCCCCAAACGATCGATTGTCGAGCAGACCGCCGTACTCACGAGCAAAGGGGACACCTTGCGCGACGCACTGGTCGATGATGTTGACGCTCAGCTGTGCCAGGCGGTACACGTTTGCTTCACGCGATCGATAGTCGCCGCCTTTTATCGTGTCGTAGAACAGACGATGGATGCTGTCGCCGTCGTTCTGATAATTCTTGGCGGCGTTGATGCCGCCCTGGGCGGCGATGCTGTGGGCGCGTCGGGGACTGTCCTGAATGCAGAAGCTGAGGACGTTATAGCCAAGTTCCCCAAGCGCCGAGGCGGCGGACGCCCCGGCGAGGCCTGTGCCGACGATGATGATGGTGTACTTGCGGCGATTGGCGGGATTCACCAGCCTCGACTCGAAGCGGTGACGATCCCACTTGTCTGCCAGCGGCCCACCAGGCACTTTGCTGTCAAGTGTCATCGGCGAATTACTCAGTGTGTCAGGTAGACCCACACCGGAATGCATGCGAGCCCTCCGCCGATAATCACAGCCAAGACGATTCCCCAGGTCGTCAACCGTCGAGTGTAGAGGGGATGATCGATTCCCAGCGATTGAAAGCTGCTGGCGACGCCGTGTCGAAGGTGTAGCCCCACGATCAACGTGGCGACCGAATAGAACGCCACCCAGACCGGGTGGCTGAACACTTCGAACTCGGTGCGCGCGAGATCGCGCATGGGATTGTCGCTGACGGTTTGATACCACGCGCCGTACTTGAACTGCTTCACGTGGACGAGCACGAAAAACACAATCACCAGCCCCGACCAGATCATGGTCGAAGAGGCCACGCTCTTGCGGCTGGTATGGCCCGCATATCGCTTCATCCTGTAGCCAACCGGGCGTGCCGCGCGATTCGCCATGTAGTTGGTGACCGCCTCATACATGTGAAGCAGAAAGATTGCGAGGAGCCCGAGTTCGATCGGAATGATCAGTGGATTGGATACGAGCCGGTGCGAATACTCGTTGAAAAGATCGGGGCCGAAGAAGATGAGCGCGTTCCCAATCAGATGGAGCACCAGGTATACGAACAGCCCGAGACCGGTCAGACCCATGAGTAATTTGGTTCCGACCGATGAGGAAAACGCACGCCGGAAGGTCGACATCACCGAGGCTCCACGATCCGATCGATTGTACTTGCTCGCAGAATCACCGCGCAAGCAACGCTCCGCGAATTCTCCGCCGCGCCGCTTGATTGATGCAGGTGCCCCGGCACATGATTAGAGGATCGCGTGCACGATGACGGAGCACGCAGAGAGCCACTCTACGCATGAAAATTCACGAGTATCAGGCAAAGGCCATCCTGGCGCGACACGGCGTGCCGGTGCCGCAGGGAGAAGTCGTGTTTGCCGCCGCTGACGCAGATGTCGTGGCCAAGCAACTCGGCGGCGGCACCGTTGTCGTCAAGGCACAGATTCACGCGGGGGGGCGCGGTAAAGGCGGCGGCGTCAAGGTGGTGAAAGGACCGGACGAAGCGGCCAGGGCCGCGGCGGCCATGATTGGCATGCGGCTCGTGACCCACCAGACAGGGCCCGGCGGTCAGGTAGTGCAGCGCGTGCTCGTCGAGCAGGGACTGAAAATCAAACGCGAGCTGTATCTCGGCATCGTCATCGATCGATCCACCGAGCGGCCGGTGTTGATGGTCAGCCCGGATGGCGGCGTCGAGATTGAAAAGGTTGCTGAAGACACACCGGAACGGATCTTCAAGGAATACATCGATCCCGGTGTCGGGCTCGCCGGCTACCAGACGAGAAAGCTCGCCTTCGCTCTGGGGCTCGAGGGCGCACAGATAGCACAGGCGGGCAAGTTGATGACGGCGGTGTACGAGACGTTCAAGGATACTGACGCCTCACTCATCGAGATTAACCCGCTCATCGTCACCGAAGAAGGCGCGCTGCTCGCCCTCGACGCGAAGATGAACTTCGACGACAACGCGCTGTACCGGCATCCGGATATCAAGGAACTGCGCGACGTCAGCGAAGAAGAGCCGCTCGAGGTCGAAGCCTCGAAGTTTTCGCTCAATTACATCAAGCTCGATGGAACGATCGGGTGCATGGTCAACGGCGCCGGGCTGGCGATGGCGACGATGGATATCATCAAGCTGGCCGGCGGCGAGCCAGCCAACTTCCTCGACGTCGGCGGCGGGGCCAACGCCGAGCAGATCAAGAACGCCTTCAGGATCCTGATGTCCGACAAGAATGTGAAGGCGGTCCTCATTAACATCTTCGGCGGCATTCTTCGCTGCGATGTGCTCGCCGAGGGCGTCATAGCCGCGGTCAAGGATCTCGGAGTGCCCGTGCCGATCGTCATTCGAATGGAAGGCACCAACGTCGAGCAGGGCAAGCAGATGCTCCGCGACAGCCGACTCAATTTCACCACAGCCGACACCATGTCAGAAGCCGCCGAGCGCGTCGTCGCGCTTGCCAGATAGTTATGGCCGTACTCATCGACAGGACCACCCGCCTCATCGTCCAGGGGATTACCGGCCGCGAAGGGACGTTCCACGCGAAGCAGGCCGCCGCTTACGGCACCAACGTCGTCGGAGGTGTCACGCCCGGCAAGGGCGGGACGAAGCACGAGAACTGGCCCGTCTTCAATACCGTCGCTGATGCGGTCCGGGAGACCGGCGCCAACGCAACGGTCATCTTCGTGCCGCCGCCGTTTGCGGCAGACGCCATCCTCGAAGCGGTCGACGCCGGCCTGCCCCTGGCGGTCTGCATTACGGAAGGGATACCAACGCTCGACATGATGCGGGCGCTCACGCTGGTGCGGAAATCCAAGACGCGTCTCATTGGCCCGAACTGTCCCGGGCTGATCACCGCGGGACAAGCCAAGGCCGGCATCATCCCCGGGCACATCTGCAAGGAAGGGCGCGTTGGAATCGTTTCCAAGAGCGGGACGCTGACCTACGAGGCGATCCACCAGCTCACCAAGCTCGGGCTCGGGCAGACCACGTGCATCGGCATCGGCGGCGACCCATTGATCGGGACCAGCTTCATCGATGCGCTGACGCTCTTTGCCGGTGATCCTGCGACCGAAGCCGTCGTCATGATCGGCGAGATTGGCGGGAACGCGGAACAGGAAGCGGCCGCCTACATTTCAGCGAATTTCACGAAGCCGGTGGTGGGGTTCATCGCCGGCCAGACGGCGCCGCCGGGACGCCGGATGGGCCACGCCGGAGCGATCATCTCGGGCGGGAAAGGCACGGCGGCCGAGAAAATGGCGGCGTTGTCGCAGGCCGGCGTCCACGTCGTCAAGAGCCCCGCGGACCTGGGGGCGGCGGTCAAGTCGGCGCTGCGGGCATGAGCCGCGGGCGCGGCTGTTTCTTCGGTTTTGCTATAATTTGCAGGTTCGTTGTTCCTCTGATTTGACCACTGCCGCGGAAGGATCCCTGAATGGCTCCGACTGACGTCGCGGCCCATGACGGGGCCGCGCATCCGGCACACCACCGGATCGTTAACGACTTCAGCATCCAAGTCGCCACCGTCAATGGCTCGGGGAGCCAGACGGCCAACCTCGTGCTCCTGCGTTCGCTGTTCCAGATGGGCGTGCCGGTCTCCGGCAAGAACATGTTCCCGTCCAACATCGCAGGGCTTCCTACCTGGTACACGATCCGGGCGAACAAGGATGGCTACGTCGGACGGAAGAAAGAGATCGATTTCCTCGTCGCGATGAACGTCGAGACAGCGCGCGAAGACGTGCTGTCGCTCGAGTCAGGCGCGGCGGTTCTGTACGATGAGCCCCTGAAGCTCAGCGCGCTACGTGACGATCTCGTGTTTTACGCCGTTCCATTCGACAAGATCGTCGCCCAGGTGTGCCACGACGCGAAGCTCCGCCGGCTGGTCAAGAACATGATCTACGACGGCGTGTTGTCGCGTTTGCTCAACATCGATCTCAGCGAGATGGACCACGCGCTTCGGCGTCAACTTGGCAAGAAAGCGAAAGCGATCGAGCTGAATCTCGCGGCCCTCGAGGCCGGGTCCGCCTTTGCACAGGAACACCTGGCCAAGCGCGATCCGTACTGGGTCGAGCGCATGAACGAGACCGCCGGGATGATTCTGGTTGAAGGCAACGCCGCCGCCGCGATGGGCTGCATGATGGCTGGCGTCACCGTGATTGCCTGGTATCCAATCACGCCGTCTTCGTCCCTGCCGGAAACGCTGATCTCCTACATGAAGAAGTACCGGATCGACAAGGACTCCGGCAAGGCGACCTTTGCGATTGTCCAGGCAGAAGACGAGATCGCGGCGATCGGCATGGTGGTCGGCGCCGGATGGGCCGGTGCACGGGCGATGACGTCCACATCGGGACCGGGCATTTCGCTGATGAGCGAGTTCGCCGGGCTCGCGTATTACGCCGAAGTTCCCGGCGTGATCTTCGACATTCAGCGCGTGGGCCCTTCGACCGGTTTGCCGACCCGAACGGCGCAGGGAGACATCCTGAAAGTCGCGACGCTCTCGCACGGCGATACCAAGCACATCATGTTGATCCCGGCGTCGGTCGAGGAGTGCTACACGATGGCGATGGTCGCCTTCGACCTTGCCGAGCGCTTCCAGACACTCGTGTTCGTCATGAGCGATCTCGACCTGGGGATGAACACGTGGATGTCGCCGGCTTTCACCTATCCGGATGCGCCGCTCGATCGTGGCAAGATCCTGGACGCCGCGGCCGTTCAGCAGGTTGCCGAGTGGGGACGCTATCGCGACGTTGACGGCGACGGCATTCCGTATCGAACCATCCCGGGTTCAGGCGCACCCGCATATTTCACCCGCGGCTCGGGCCATAACGAGAAAGGCCAGTACAGCGAACGTCCCGACGATTACGTCCACAACATGGAACGGCTCGCCCGCAAGTTCGACACGGCTCGCGACTACGTGCCGAAGCCAATCTTGATCGGGGCGCTCGACTCCGACATTGCCATCGTTGGATACGGCAGCAGCCACTGGGCGATTGAGGAGAGCCGGGATCAGCTGGCGCGCGAAGCGGGCGCGTCGACCGCGTACATGCGGCTCCGCGCCTACCCGTTCACGGAGGAGCTCGAGGCGTTCATCGATCACCATCAGCGCATCTACGTCGTCGAACAGAACCGCGATGCCCAGATGCTCAGCCTGATGCGGCTGGCGCTCAGCGCGGAACGCGGCGCCAAGTTGCGCAAAGTGTTGCACTACAACGGACTGCCAATTGACGCCCGGTCCATCACGGACGAAATCCTCGCGCAAGAGGGCATCAGTCAGAAGCCGAGCGTCACACCCGCGCTGGTTGGAGACACGGAATAGCGCCCCGCGAGCAGTAATTAAAGAGGACTGAATGGCCGTCACAACACCAGATCTTCCAAAGAAGACCAACCGAATCGGGCTCGAGCACACGCTATACCGCGGCGGCAAGACGACGCTGTGTGCCGGGTGCGGACACAACGCCATCTCCGAGCGCATCATCGACGCGTTCTACGAGATGGGGATCGATCCGAAAGAGGTCATCAAGCTTTCTGGGATCGGCTGCTCGAGCAAGAGTCCCGCGTATTTCCTCGGCACCTCACACGGATTCAACAGCGTGCACGGCCGTATGCCGTCGGTGGGAACGGGTGCGGTCCTCGCGAATCGAAGGCTAATGGCCATTGGCGTCAGCGGCGACGGCGACACCGGGGCGATCGGGATCGGCCAGTTCGTGCACCTCATGCGGCGGAACGTTCCGATCATCTACATCATCGAAGACAACGGCTGCTACGGCCTGACCAAAGGGCAGTTTTCGCCGACCGCGGATATTGGCTCGAAGCTGAAGACCGGAGTGGTCAACGACCTCACCCCGATCGATACATGTGCGCTCGCCATCGAACTCGGCGCCTCCTTCGTTGCCCGTTCGTTTTCGGGCGACAAGAAGCAGCTGCTGTCGATCCTGAAGGCGTCGCTCAGCCACCGCGGGACGGCGCTCATCGACGTCATTTCGCCGTGTGTGACGTTCAACGATCACGAAGGGTCGACCAAAAGCTACGCCTACGTGAAAGATCACGATGAACCGGTTGGCGAGGTCAGCTTCGTGCCGTTCTTCGAGGACATCTCGGTCGAGTACGACGCCGGGACCACCAAGGAAGTGCAGATGCACGACGGGTCGAAGCTGTACTTGAAGAAGGTCGCCGAAGACTACGACCCGACCGACAAGCTGAATGCCGTCCGAACCATTCACGAGACGGCGCAACGCGGTGAATTCGCCACCGGCATTTTGTATGTCGAGCCGGACAAACCGGACTTCCTGGAACTTCTGAACATTGTCGATGAGCCGCTCGCTACGCTGCCGACCGACCGTGTGCGGCCCGGCCGCGAAGTCCTGGCCGAATTGATGGACAGCCTGCGGTAATCGATGCGCAAAACTTGTGCTTCGCTCTTTGCGCTGGCGGTGCTCGCGAGCGTCGCGATCGCCGCCCAGGGCCGACGCTCCCTCAGCCCCGACGACATCTACAACTTGAAGGAAGTGCGCGATCCGCAGCGATCGCCCGATGGCAAGTGGGTGGCGTATACGGTCGCGCGCGCAATCAGGGAAACGGACAAGAACGACAGCGACGTGTGGATGGTGAGCTGGGATGGCCAGCAACAGGTGCAGGTGACCTCTTCAGCGGAGAGTGAATCCTCGCCGCGGTGGAGTCCAGACGGAAAGTTCCTGGCGTTTCTCTCCTCGCGCCAGGGCGCGAAGGGCGCGCAGATCTGGCTGATGAATCGCGCCGGCGGCGAAGCCATCAAACTGACCGATATCAAGGGCGGAATCTCGGATTACGCGTGGTCGCCCGACAGCAAGCGTTTCGTGCTCATCGTCGAGGATCCCGATCCGAGCGATCCGGATAAGGACGCGGAGAAGAAAGAGGGCGAACCGAAGACGCCGAAGCCGATCGTGATCGATCGCTATGCCTTCAAGGCCGATGTCAGCGGATACCGGCGCGGCGAGCGGACGCACCTGCAGTTATTCGACATCGCAGCCAAGAAGGCTGAGCCGCTGACGCCGGGCACGTTCGACGAGGAGTCCCCGGCGTGGTCGCCTGACGGTGCGCAGATCGCCTTCATCCGGCGCCATGGCGAAGGGGACGTCGACAAGGCGCCCAATCACGACCTCTTCGTGATCGACGCGCGTGCGGGATCGAAAGAGAAGCGCTTGACCTCCACGACTGCCGACGAGGGAGGGCGTCTGGCGTGGAGTCCCGACGGCCGGACGATCGCGTACCTGCTCGGTGATGAGCTCAAGTACTCCGCGTACGATCAGAATCGCCTCGCCGTCATTCCTGCCGGCGGCGGGCCTTCCCGCATCCTCACCGATGCCCTCGACCGGCCCGTGCGTTCGCCGCTGTGGGCGTCGGATGGCTCGATTCTGGTCACCATCACCGACGATCGAGCCGAGCAGATCGCCAAAGTCAATCCGGCCGACAGTCGCATCGAGCGCCTCACGACCGGGCCGCGAGTGGTGAACGGATTCACCGCGGCAAACGATGGAGGCCTGGCCGTCATCGCCTCGACGCCGACGGAAATTCCAGAGATCTACGCGCTGGAGTCGGGCAAGCTGCGCCGCCTGTCGCACCAGAATGACGAGTGGGTGAAGGCGCTGCAGCCCGCAGCCACTGAGGGCTTTAGCGCGACCGCCAAAGACGGCACCGAGGTGCACGGCCTGATCGTCAAGC
>Ga0222622_10001064_pt1 | contig 10979 bp, 11 predicted proteins | sample PLM2_5_b1metaG_FD_177335 | JGI IMG/M metagenome (GOLD analysis project Ga0222622, IMG submission 177335) | Groundwater sediment microbial communities from an aquifer in East River, Colorado, USA - PLM2_5_b1 | ecosystem: Environmental > Terrestrial > Soil > Riparian zone | place: USA: East... | reverse complement strand
ATACAAAATGACGGCAGAACAGCAGGCACTATTTGACCTGATGCCGTACCTCGAGCAGGACGAGTACTTTGACATTCACGGCTACAAAATGCAGGACGAGGTTTGCCCGGGCACCTTTATATTAGCAGTCAATAATCACCACCGGGCTGAGGATGTCTGGTGGACGATCGAGGATTTTGACCACCGGGGCATTTGGCGGCGGACGATCAACGCCAAATCCGAGAACGTCCTCTCGGCCGCGATGTTCAAGGACGCCTTTTTAAAAGACCGCATTCTCGTCCCGGCAACCAGTATTTACGAATGGCAGGACCAGCCCGACAAAACCAAAAAGAAGTACGAGATCTGGTTCGACGAGCCGGTGTTTGCCTTAGCGGGATTAGCACGCGATTGCCAGGTTAAGGGCGAGACCAAACGATGCGGCGTAATATTGACGACCAAGGCAAATGAACTCGTCGCCCATATTCACAATTCAAAACACCGGCAGCCCGTCGTCATTCACAAAGAGGACCAGGAAAAGTGGCTCGACCCCGAGACTCCTGTTGAAGCGCTGATCCCGCTGATGCAGCCGCTGGGCAATGAGGAAACACACTTTGCACCGGCCGTGGAACCGCCGGCTGAATTGCCGTTGTTCCGTTAGAAAAATTTGCCTTTCGTGAGCTGGTATGTGCCGTTAAGGAAAGGGTTTGTGAGCTTTTCGTGGCCGACGGTGGTTTCCGGCCCATGTCCCGAGTAAACCGTGAACTCATCACCAAGCGACGAGATGTTTGTCTCTATCGATTCGATCAACTGCTCATAACTGCCGCCCGGCAGGTCTGTCCGCCCAATAGAACCGAGGAAAAGGCAGTCGCCGACAAAAACTTTTTTCTGTGATTCCTCTGCCAAGACAACGTGTCCGGGCGTGTGCCCCGGACAATGCCGGACGGAAAACTTTAGGTTTCCAACTTCATAGATCTCGCCGTGCTCCCAGTTGCGGGTCAAAGGCGGCGGTGCTGCATAGTCCATTCCCAAACCCGCCAGTTGCTCAGGCTGGATGCCCATAATCAGGGGCTGCTGTGGCAGTCCGAAATACAGGTGTTCATCGCCCCGGTGGAGGATGATCTCGGCATCAGGGAAAGTTTTGGAAAGATCGCCAGTCCCGCCCACATGGTCCAGATGTCCGTGGGTCAGTGTTATCGCCTGCAGCTCGAGATCATTGCCCCGGATAAAAGATTCCAGCTCCTCCGACTTCTCACCCGGGTCGATACAGATCGCCCGCCGCGTCTGCTCGCAGGCGACAATCCGGGTGTTTTGCTGAAAGGCTGTCAGGATAAAAGTTTCAGTTATCATCTCAGCGTTCTCCGCGTCTTTCTCGGCGGTCTCTGCGATAAAAGTAATTCTAACTCAGAGGACACTGAGGTAAATGCAGAGTTTTCAGAACATCTCATCCAGGTATTTGTCTACGTTAAATTTATCGGCAGCGTGGCTATTAAGAACAAAGAGAACTGCCTTTCGATACGTATCAGCATCCGGTTTCCCGTTGAAGCAGGGCGTTTCGATCTCTGTCAGATTAAGGTAGCTGATCAAACAGCTGAGCAGCATCCAGAGCAGGATCTCGTCGGGCGGGCCGATCGGATTGTGCTTGATTATGCTCTCTCGGTCCTCGGCGATACCGCGGACTATGCGGGCAAACTCCTCTTCGCTGATCCTCGTCACGCCTTTTCCTCATACATCAGGTAATGCGAAGCATGCATGCCGACCTTCTCGTAAACTCGCTGAGCGTGCGCATTTTCAGTCTCAACATAGAGGCGAAATCCGCAGACACTGTCTGTCTCTGCAGCTCTCTGTTTTACAAATTCATACATCCGGCTGTAAATACGCTTGCCGCGTGCCACCGGGCGTATGTACACGCTTTGTATCCACCAGAACCAGGCATTTCGCCAATCGCTCCATTCGTACGTCACCATCAGTCCGCCGACTATTTGACCCGCCTCTTCGGTGACCACGTAAAAACCTTTCTTTCCTTCCGTAAACACTGCCTCGACCCCGTTTCGCAGTATCTCGCCGTCGAGATGCTTGCCTTCGGTCTCGAGCGCCATCGCCTGGTTAAATTCCACCAGAGCCTGAACGTCCGCGCTATCCGCAAGTCGAATCTCCATGGTTTTGCTTGACGAAACTATTGCTGTCCTCTAGCCTAATATGTTTTGCCCACGGAAAGGCACCATCTTATGAAATTAAGGATACTTTATCACGGCAACTGTTTTGACGGAGTCTCGTCAGCGGCCGTGTTTTCCAAGTTTTACACGGCCACGGTTCACGCGGATGCCGACATTTTCTACACGCCGACAATGCATCGTGCCGGCAATGCATTTGACCGGGAGCAGTTTGACGGCGACGAGAACGCGATCGTCGATTTCAAATACTGTCCCGACGAACGGCTGACCTGGTGGTTCGATCATCACCAGTCGGCGTTTTTGTCGCCATCGGACGAGGAACACTTTAAGGCTGATACGTCGGGCAAGAAATTCCTCGATACGAGCAGCAAGTCATGTGCTGAATTTATCGCTCGCATTGCCAAAGAAAAGTTTGATTTTGTGGACGAGTCGCTCGCCGAGTTGATAGAGTGGGCCCACATCATCGACGGAGCCCTATACGAGTCGCCCGCTCAATGTGTCGAGCTTCGCTCGCCCGCTCTCAAATTGATGCAGGTCCTGGAAGGTGAAAAAGATCCTGCTTTTGTCGAATCGATCATTCGCTCTCTTACTGAGAATTCATTGGATGAGATCGTCGAGAGCAATGATATACAAGAACGGCTGACACCCATCCTCGAACGCCATTGGAACACTGTCAATCTGATAAAGGAGCGTGCTGTGTACGAACGCGGCGTCGTTCGCTTTGACCTGACGGACACCAATATCGACGGTTATAACAAATTTATCCCGTATTATTTCTACCCAGAGACCACCTATAACGTCGCATTGACCCACAGCGATTTTCGCACCAAGATCTCTGTGGGCTCAAACCCCTGGTCGCCACGCCCACGCCTGCACAATATCGCTGAGATTTGCGAACGCTACGGCGGCGGCGGGCATGCGGTCGTCGGAGCCGTTTCACTTCCGCCCGGCGATATCGACCTCGGCCGCAAATACATGGCAGAGATCATCGACGAACTGCAATTTGAGGATTAGTAAGGCTCTTTACTAACTATTTTTTCGAGTATACCCTCGTGCTGGACTCTCGACCGCGTATTCCGGAAAATTCCACCTTGATCGTCAATGTCTTTCCGTCCGAAGACAACGCCCACTTTTGCTTTGCCGTAATCGTATTGTCGCCGTCAAAGCCCTCATAGCGGCTGGACGAGGTCAGCAGCAGCTTCGCACCTTCAACTTTGGCCCTATGCCTCACAGGTACCGTTCGCCAACGGCCCTCCATCTCGGACCTTGTCTCCTTGCCGCTAAGATCGTAGGTTACGTTTGTGTCACGCCCATAATTCCGGCCAATTTCACGGTCGTAATCACGGCCAAAGTCGCCAAAATCGGAATCGAAGTCGCCGCCGAGATCGCCGCCCCAAAACCCACCCCAATGCCCGCTCCATCTCTCGTCCCCAAAGTCTTCGTCGGCCACATGTGAGGTCCGTTTCGTCTTCTTTTGGACAGTCAACTCTTGATCGGTCTGGGTTACGGTCAGGGTCTGGGTATCGATCGTTGAGTGGTCGCCGAGCTTGGACCTGTCGTGATCAAGTTCCCACGTCCCCGAAAAATTGGTCTTGGTCTGCGCGGCCGTTGAGATAGCCAAAACGAATAGAGAAAACACCGACGCCAACACAAATTTGTGTCTCATAACTGATCCTCCTTGTGAGATCGTTTGCGTTTCGGTCGTCATTTAGACGCCGGCCAGTGTAGTGGGGTTTTTGAAAAATGTGTTCGATCTATTATAGCAATATCCACGAGAAAAGATCTCGCTAACTACCAGCCTCCTCGCGAATGTGAAGTTTGCTGTGCTTGTAGCTATACAAAAAATAAACTCCGAAACCGACTAACATCCAGATCGCGAACCGGAACCAGTTCTTCCACCCGAGCTCGGTCATCAAATACGTGCAGCACATGACCCCCAGGACCGGTATCAGAGACAGCCTCTTCACAAAACACAACACGACCATCACAACCGAAAAGATCGAGAAAACAAGATATGGAATGCGATGAACAAATACCCCACCCGCCGTCTCTACGCCGTCCTTAATATCTTCGGCCGACGGTGTGAAATCGGTAAATACTCTCGTCACTGCCTCTCCATTAAAGTAAAACAACGCCGCCACGGCCACAACAAAAATGACGGGCGCAATAAATATCGAATTTATATAAGGCACGAATCGTTTTTCACCCGCAAATTCCTTGTCCTTGACCAAAACACCGGCACACACGATCGTAAACGCAAACAGCGTTCCAATGACCGAAAGATCGGTTACCTCTGAGAGATTCATGAACAGGGCGGGGATCGCCACCATAAACCCGGTCAGAATGGTCGAGAACCACGGCGTTCGAAACCGAGGATGTATCGACGAAAAGATTTTCGGCAACAAGCCGTCGCGGCTCATCGCCATCCACAGTCTGGGTTGTCCGAGTTGAAATACAAGCAGTACCGTCGCAATAGCTACGATAGCGCCAACGGCGATCAGCCCTGAGATCCAGGGAATATTCACGCCTTGAGGGCCAAACACGAACGCGAGCGGGTCACCGACGCCCTCAAAACTCTTGTAGCTGACCATACCTGTCAGAACCAAGGCGATCGCAACATAAAGGACAGTACAGATCAGCAAAGAATAGATCATGCCGCGGGGCAGGGTCTTGTACGGGTCCTTGCACTCTTCGGCGGTCGTAGACAAAGCGTCGAATCCGATATAGGCAAAAAACACCGCCGCAACGCCAGACATTACGCCACCGAAACCGTTAGGCAAGAACGGATTCCAATTGGTGGTCTTAACAAAAAACGCTCCGACTATGATGACGAGCAGAATGATCCCGAGTTTGATGCCGACCATTATGTTCGAAGCGGTTTTGGATTCACGGATGCCGATGTATACCAGCAGAGTAATAATGAAAACTATGCCAAGAGCGGGCAGGTCAAGGATGACCGGCCAATTCCCCAGATGAGGTGCCCGGGTCCAGGCTGAATAAGCCTCGATCATTGCCGGGGAGAGTTGATCTGATACCCCCTTTAGTTGATCGACATTGAGGCGGCTGAGCGCGTCCAGGCTCTGGCCTTGGGCGAGGGCGGCATCAACCACCGTGTGGTTTTCCGTGAAACCTCGGGACGCACTAAGATAGTCCATCGTCATGTACGCCGGTATATCAATGCCGTTTGCTATCAACAGACGAGAGAAATAGTCGCTCCATGAGATCGCGACCGCTATGTTACCGATGGCGTATTCGACGAGCAGGTCCCAGCCTATGATCCAAGCCAACAACTCGCCAAAGCTGGCGTACGCATACGTATACGCCGAGCCCGCAATAGGTATTTTCGAGGCAAATTCCGCATAACAAAGTGCGGCAAATCCACAGGCGATGGCGGCAAAAATGAACAGAAAGATGACGCCCGGGCCGCCATGGAACGAGGCCTCGCCAACCATCGCAAATATTCCCGCGCCGATGATCGCGGCGATCCCCATCATCGTCAGGTCAAAGGTGCTCAGACTTCGCCTGAGACCCGTTCCATCGCGTTCGGCGTCTGCGAAGCCCGCGGCGGCATCGGCTTGTATTTGAGCGATCGACTTTTTGCGAAATAACGAGTTGGCCATAGTTTTCCTTACGACTTCGAGATCAACTGAGAGAAACCCTAGCTAATGATTCGAGCAGAATGCCCGTAATCCCCGGAATGTTTTTAGCGAATTTTGAAGCAAAAGCTCAAAAGATGCAAGTTTTACAATAGTTCGTTGAGGTCATTGGGGTTCATTGAGTACGTTGAGGACCCGGAGCCAGATCTCCCCTACTCAACAAACTTCAACAAACTCGATAAACTTTCCCGTATGGATTGGAAAATATTTGGAACTGCTTTCCTTACTCTGTTTCTGGCAGAACTTGGTGATAAGACGCAGCTTGCTGTAATAACAATGACAGCCAGCACCGAGTCGAAAATATCTGTTTTTCTTGGTGCGGCAGCCGCGCTCGTGGTGGTGACGCTGATCGGGGTTTTGGTCGGCGGCATTCTCAGTGAGTACATTCCGACCGAGTGGCTGCAGCGGATTGTCGCAGCCGCATTTATTGTTATCGGCGTGTTGATGTTGCTGGGAAAGTTGTAACCGATCAGCTCTTAAGCCTGGACAGAAATTTCTGTCTAAATTTTGCTACCTTTGGCGCCACGACCGCGGCGCAATAAGGCTGGTTTGGATTATTGGCAAAATACTCCTGGTGATAGTTCTCGGCAGGCCAAAATTTATCGATAGGCTCGACCTCGGTCACTATTGGGTTGTCATAAATACCCTCAGCAGTAAACTCCGCTATCACTTCGTCGGCAATCCGCCTTTGTTCATCTGAGTGATAAAAGATGGCCGAGCGATAGGACGTTCCTATATCCCCGCCTTGACGATTTAGAGTTGTGGGATCGTGAATGGTGAAAAATACCTGTAAGAGCTCTTTGAGCGTGAGTTCTTTTGGATCAAAGCGGATCTGGACAACCTCGGCGTGACCTGTCGTTTCGGAACATACCTCCTGATAGGTCGGGTTTTCTTTATGCCCGCCGGAGTACCCTGATACGACATCCCTGACGCCTTTCAGATCGTCAAAAACGGCTTCCACGCACCAAAAGCATCCTGCCGCAAGCGTTGCTGTTTCGTAGTCGGTTGTCATAGCGTCTATTCCTCGTCCTCTCTAAGCTTCTCGAGCACCGACAGGTCCTCGAGCGTTGTCACGTCGCCCGCGACTTTGCCGCCCGCCGCGATCTCGCGAAGCAATCTGCGCATTATCTTCCCCGAGCGGGTCTTTGGCAGAGCGTCGGTAAATCGTATGTCATCTGGTTTGGCGAGCCCCCCGATCTCTTTTGTAACATGGGCCCGAAGCTCTGCCTTTAGCTCGTCTCCGCCGCGCCGTTTGCCCTCGAGTGTAACAAACGCTGCGATCGCCTGGCCCTTGAGTTCGTCGGGCCGGCCAACAACAGCAGCCTCGGCGACCGCCTCGTGCGAAACGAGCGCAGATTCGATCTCGGCAGTCCCAAGCCGATGCCCGCTTACGTTGATGACATCGTCGACCCGGCCCATTATCCAAAAATAACCATGCTCATCACGTCGTGCTCCGTCCCCCGCAAAGTAAAGCCCCGGTATCTCTGACCAATACGCCTCTTTATATCTTTCGTCATCGCCCCACAGCGTGCGCAGCATCGAGGGCCAGGGGTGCTTGGCAACCAGGTATCCGCCTTCGTTGGTGCCGACCGGTGCGCCGGCTTTGGTAACTATATCCAGGATGATCCCGGGAATCGGCCTCGTGGCGGTTCCCGGAACGGTCGGGGTCGCACCGGGCAGCGGCGAGATCATGATCGAACCCGTTTCTGTTTGCCACCATGTATCGACTATCGGGCACCGCCGCTTGCCGATGATCTCGTGATACCACATCCAGGCTTCAGGATTGATGGGCTCGCCCACGGTGCCGAGCAGCCGCAGACTCGAAAGGTCGTGCTTTAGGGGATACTGCTCGCCCCATTTGATAAATGCCCGTATTGCCGTAGGGGCGGTGTAAAAGATCGTAATGCGGTGCCGCTCGATCATGTCCCAGAAACGGTCAAAGTCGGGGAAATTTGGAGCGCCCTCGTACATAAATACAGTCGCGCCGCACGCAAGAGGCCCGTAAACCACATACGAGTGCCCTGTTACCCAACCGATGTCGGCTGTGCACCAATAAATATCGTCATCCTTGAGATCGAATACTATCTTGGTCGTGTATGCCGTCTGCGTGAGATAACCGCCGGTCGTGTGCAAGATCCCTTTTGGCTTGCCGGTCGTGCCTGACGTGTAAAGAATGTAGAGCGGGTGTTCGGAATCCAGTTCCTCCGCCGGGCATTCGGCCGGAACGGTTTTCGTCAGTTCGTGCCACCAGTGGTCCCGTCCGGGGCGCATCGCGATCTTGGAGTTGGTCCGTTGAAAAACGACGATGTTCTCAACGGTCGGGCATTGTTCGGCCGCTTGATCGACAATGTCCTTCAGCCTGATCTCTGAACCTCGCCGATAACCACCGTCTGCGGTAACTATCACTTTGCAGCCGCAGTCATTTACCCGGTCGCTGATCGCGTCAGCCGAAAACCCGCCAAATATAACCGTGTGCGGTGCGCCGATCCGCGCGCAGGCAAGCATTGCCACGGCAAGGGCCGGAATGAGCGGCATATAAAGGGCGACGCGGTCACCGGTCTTTACGCCCAGGCTTTTTAGAACATTGGCAAATCGCGAGACCTCGCGTTGAAGCTGCAGGTACGTGATGGTCTTGATCTCGCCGGTCTCGCCTTCCCAGATGATGGCCGCCTTGTTCTTTCGCCAGGTCGTCAAATGCCTGTCGAGACAGTTATATGAGATGTTGATCTTGCCGCCGACGAACCACTTGGCAAACGGTTCGTTCCATTCGAGTGCCGTGTCCCATTTCCGAAACCAATCGAGATCCTCAGCCTGCTTTGCCCAAAACGCAGGTGGATCTTTGGCCGCCTCGTCATAGAGTTTTTGGTATTCCTCAAAGCTCTTGATGATGGCCTTTTCAGAAAACGCCGGTGGCGGAGGGAAAAGGCGATGCTCATTCAAAATTGATTCGATAGAACCGGCTTTCGGCATATGCTTTGAGTATAAGGTAACCGCTGCCGGAGCGTAAAACGTGTCTTAGACTGTGAAGTCGAAGTCCTTTTTTGGTGTACAGGAGCTTAGCCGCCGATAAAACTCATTGTCCTTGAGGGCTGAACGAACTCGGGATCGTTGATGTGGTGTCGGGCTTCTTTCTTGAGAGCAACGGCCTCTATAAACGCGATAATTTCTTCACGTGATGTTCCGCCGCGGATGATATCGCGCAGATTGTGTTCGACGGTCGAGAACAGGCATGTTCGAATCTGGCCGTCGGCCGTCAGGCGGATCCGGGAGCAGGCGCCGCAGAACATCTCGGTAACCGGGGCAATGATACCGATCTCGCCGGGCGAGCCATCCGCAAACTGGTATTTCCATGCCGTCTCGCTGCCACGTGAGGTCTCCTTGAGTTTGAGTGGATAGACCGCGTTTATCGTATCGCGGATCTCGCGGCCCGGGACGACCATGTCGCGGCTCCATTCATGCCCCGAATCGAGCGGCATAAACTCGATAAATCGCATAGCTACACTGTGCTTGCGGGCAAAGCGGGCAAATTCTACTAATTCGTCATCATTGCGTCCGCGAATTATGACCGCGTTGATCTTGATCGGTTCGAACGCAAGAGATCTGGCAGTTTCAATGGCGGCAAAGGCCCGATCCAGCGCGTCGACACCGGTTATGTCCAGAAATTTTTCCCGATCAAGGCTGTCCAGGCTGATCGTTACGCGGTCGAGTCCCGCCTCTTTCAATGCCTTTGCGTGACGCGGAAAGTCGAAGCCGTTTGTGGTAAGAGCGAGGTCACGCAGTCCCGGCCTTAGCTTTGCGAGTGAGGCAACGAGCCGCGGCACTTCCCTACGGATCAGCGGTTCACCGCCGGTCAGCCTGATCTTTTCGATGCCTAGCGAGACGAATATCTCGGATATGTAAGCGATCTCCTCAAACGTAAGGACTGTCTCTTTGCGTGCCATCGGCGGCTCGCCATTAGGCAGGCAATAAAAGCATCGAAAATTGCAGCGGTCGGTCAAAGAGATCCGCAGATCGCGAATGACCCGGTTATGTGCGTCGCGCAAAGCCATTACTCGATAATACAGTAGTCAGCGGCGAGCGGTCAGTTATCGTCGGCCAGAGAAGGTTCTAGTCCGCCAACAGTCTTCAGGGCAGCTGCGTTGCGTTTTAGGCCCGGCAGTTTTGCACGCTTTATCGCCGAGCGTCTGAAGCGTTCTGCATACGATTCGGGAGTCATATCCAAAACTTCGTCCAGATGAATGGACGTTTCGCCCCGCCTTGGTTCAAATCCTTCTTCGAAAGTGGGTTTCTCAAAACGGTTCCACGGGCAAACGTCCTGGCAAATATCGCAGCCGTAGAACCAGCCGTCTAAATTGGAACTTATATTGACGGGCAGAGTCTCGTCTCTAAGCTCGATCGTTGCATAGGAAATACATTTTCTGGAATCGACAAGATATGGCCCCACGATGGCGCCTGTCGGACACGCGTCGAGGCATGCCGTACATGTACCGCAATGGTCCTCAACTTTTTGATGTTCATACTCGAGTTCTACATTGACTAGTATCTCGCCGATAAAGACCCACGAACCGGCGTCCGTAGTTATCAGATTTGTGTGTTTTCCCAGCCAGCCGAGGCCCGCACGCACGGCCCAGGCCTTGTCCATCATCGGAGCAGTGTCGACGCATATTTTGCCGTCGACAGACGCGTCCATAGATCGCATCCAGTCGAGCAGTTCCGTCAGCTTTTTCCGTACGACATCGTGATAATCATCACCCCATGCGTATCGCGAGATCTTGCCAGCGGATGGGTCGTTCGAGTGAGGATTATCGGTGTAATAGTTTAGAGCCGTGACGATAACCGATCTTGCAGCGGGAAACAGCAGCCGCGGATCGCTTCGTTTATACGGTTCGCGTGCGAGCCAAGCCATCTGTCCGTGGTAGCCGCGTTTTAGCCACTCGTTAAGCCGATCGCCTTCCTCGTACAACGGCTGGGCCGGAACGATCCCGGTTCTATGAAAACCGATTTCGGCAGCCTTCTCCTTTATTGTCTCGGCGCTGAATGGCATAACTCGATTATCAATAAACCGTCCTCAAAGCACAAAAAGCCGGGCAGAAAGAATCTGCCCGGCAGGTGAATCCTTATACGTCAAGTTTAGAAGCTGAGCCGCAGGCCAAATTGGAACTGCCTTGGGTCA
>Ga0222622_10001062_pt1 | contig 10988 bp, 16 predicted proteins | sample PLM2_5_b1metaG_FD_177335 | JGI IMG/M metagenome (GOLD analysis project Ga0222622, IMG submission 177335) | Groundwater sediment microbial communities from an aquifer in East River, Colorado, USA - PLM2_5_b1 | ecosystem: Environmental > Terrestrial > Soil > Riparian zone | place: USA: East... | reverse complement strand
GTCGCAGAGCCGCGCCGCGAGGTTCGTCACGGTTCCGATCGCGGCGTAGTCGAACCGGCCTTCGAATCCGACCCGGCCAAGCGTTGCGTACCCCTGCGCGATCCCTACAGAGAAGCCGAGCTCGTGTCCGCTGCGGTGCCATTCCTCGGCCAGGTCCGCGACACGGTCTCGCATCGCGACCGCCATCCGGACAGAGCGGATAGACGCGTCGGGACAAGGCATCGGATCGTTGAAGAACACCATCAGTCCGTCCCCTGTGAAGCGCTCGAGTGTCCCTTCGAAACGGAATACAAGATCTCCCAGCGCCGTGTGATATTCGCGAAGGACGGTCATCGTCACCTCGGGCTCGGCGGTCTCGGCAAATGCAGTGAAGCCGCGCAGGTCACAGAAGACGACCGTGATCTCACGACGGTGGCTTTCGAGAAAGGAATCGTCGCCCGACGAGACGATCAGGTCTGCGACTTGCGGCGAAAGGAATCGCTTCAGGCGTCCCATGCGGTCGATCTGCGCGACCTGCTCCTCGACCCGGTCTTCGAGTTCTCGATTCCACTCGGCGAGCTCTGTTGCCTGCTGCCGGATCGTGTCGTGATAGTGCTTGATTCGTATAAGCGAGCGAGCGCGCGCGAGCAGCTCAGCCTGATCGAACGGTTTCATGAGGAAGTCGTCGGCTCCGGCCTCGAGCGCTCTCAGCCTTTCCTCGCCGCTGCTCGCCGTGAGCATCACGATGGGAAGAAGCTCTGTCGCCGGGGTCGCGCGAATCCGCCGACACACCTCATACCCGTCGATCTCGGGCATCACGACGTCGAGCAACACCAGATCCGGAGCTGGCTCCGCAGCAAGCCGTTGGAGCGCCTCAGCTCCGGAGCTGACCGAATCGACTGAGTATCCGCGTGGGCTCAGCACGGCGAGTAGCAGCCGGATGCTCTCCGGCTGGTCGTCGACGACCAGTATGCGAGGGCCCGTGGCGGTCACGTGCCGATGGCGCTGGGGGCGATGTACGAGCGCAGGTACGACGGCAACTCGCGCACGTTGACCGGCTTCTCGAGGTAACCGTCGAAACCGGCCGAAAGCAGGCGCTCGCGGTCGTGCTTCATGGCGAACGCGGTCACGGCGATCACGGGCGTCGCCCTCGTCTCGGGCGCAGCGCGCAGATTGCGCAGAGCGGCGAGCCCATCCATCCCCGGAAGCTGAATATCCATGAGAACAAGCTGAGGCCGCTCCGCGCGAGCAAGCACAAGAGCATCCTCGGCCGAGCGCGCCTCGAGGATGCGATAACCGTATGCGCCGAGAACGTCACGGAGCAGCTTGAGGTTCCGCTCATTGTCCTCGACGATCAAGATCAGCTCGCCCGCCACGCATCCTCCGTTGATTCAGCCGGCTCCGTGAGCAAGCGGAGATGCGCTGGCAGGATCGCTTGGTCGAGCTCGCTCTTCTGGGCCACGCGAACGATCAACACGCAGCCCCCGTGCGACGTGACGGAGTCGACCAGCTCGATCACCAGCGCGTCGGCGCCGAGCGTCATCACGGTCCCAACGGGCGCAAGCGCCTTGACGAGAGGGCGCTCGTGCTTCTTTCGGTCGTTGAGCTCGGTGCCGGGATGGCGAAGGTGAACGTGCTGCCGTGTCCGATGCGGCTTTCCACCCACAGACGACCTCCGTGCAGTTCAACGATCCGCTTCGAGAGTGTGAGCCCGAGCCCCGTTCCCTCAGCGGCACCGGAGCCGCTACGGGGACCCTGCTGGAACGACTCGAAGATCCGTTCTAGGTCGTCCTCCGCGATACCGATGCCGGAGTCCTCGACGGATACGAGGATCTCCCCGTCAACTCGCTGGGCTCGCGCCTCGATCCGACCTCCAGTCGGAGTGAACTTCACCGCGTTCGTGAGCAGGTTGAGGATCACTTGCTTCAAGCGCAACGGGTCGGCGACAACGACATCGACGTTGGGATCAACGACGACGTCCAACGACAGCCTTTGCTGACTCGCACGCTCACGGACCATCGCGACGCCGTGCTCGAGCGCCTCGCGTATGGACGACTCGCCAAGCTCGAGTTCCATCTGCCCCGCCTCGACCTTGGAGAGGTCGAGAATCTCGTTCAGCAGCTCGAGTAGGTGGCGCCCGGAGCCTCGGATGTCTTCGAGGTACTCCTCCTGCTTGTCGTTCAGGTCCCCGAACATACGATCGAGCAGGACCTCGGAGAAGCCGATTACCGCGTTGAGTGGCGTCCGCAGCTCGTGGGACATGCTCGCTAGGAACTCGGACTTGTGACGACTCGCGACCTCCAGCTCGTCGGTCTTGAGCGCGAGCTCCTGGAAGAGGCGAGCGTTGTGGATCGCGAGCGCTGATTGGCTCGCAAACGTCTCGAGCAGCTCCGTTATCTGCGCAGAAAATTCGCCCGTGCGGTGCCGGCGGACGACGAGCGCGCCGAGAATTCGGTTCTCACGGACAAGGGGAACAGCAAGCATCGAGCGCCAGCCGGCCCGAGCCAGTTGGTTCAAGTGGTCGTCCGGCGGAGCTCGCGCGATATCGGCCGCGGCAAGCGATGTGCCGGTCGAAGCCGCCCGGCCAACGAGCGTGTCGTGAAGACCGACCTTGGTGGCCCGGAGCGCGTCGAGCAGCTCGTCGCTCGTGCCGTACGCAGTGCGGATCTGGAACTCCTCCGACTCATCGTCGAACTCGAAAATCGACCCGCCCTCTGTGCCGGAGAGCTCCACTGCATGCTTCACGATCGTCGAGAGGACCTCGTGCAAATCAAGGCTCGAGCTCACCGCCTCGCCAACCTTGCTCAGCCCGCTCAACTGGTCGACGGAGCGCCCGAGTTCTCGCGTCCGCAGGTCGAGCTGTTGCATCAGGTTTGCGTTCCGTATCGCAATAGCGCCCTGCGCGGCAAACGCCATCGCGAGCCCGACCTCGCCGTCCGTGAACCGATTGACCTCGTGCCGCCAGAGCGAGATAACCGCTATGACCTCGTCTTCGCTGCGGATCGGGACCCCGACGATGGTTCGGAAGCCTCCGAGCCGCTGGCGCAGGCGTTGCTCCTCGGTGTCGTACTCGGGATCATTGGCGATGTCCGCCGACGTCACCGCTCGCCGCTCGAGCGCGACGCGACCGACGAGGGTGCCGGGGCCAAGAGGGATCTCACGCTCTCCGATCACCGACCGGTACTCCTCAGAACCGCCCGAAGCGCAGGCGAGCCGGAAGTGGTCGCCCTCGCGGACAAAGATCTGCCCGGCGTCAGCGCGACACAGCCGGATTGCGTGCTCAACCACCGTCTCGAAGATCGGCTGGAGCTCGAAGTCCGACCGACCCACCGCCAGCAGCACCTCGCTAGTGGCCGTCTGTTGCTCGAGCAGTTGTTCGAGCTCGCTAGTCAGAGCCTCGATCGACGAGCCAGGGGGCCGCGGTTCCGAACCCGGACGGGTCACCATCACCCTCCTTCGGCCGAGTCGCTTGCCGGTCGGATCAGATCGCCGACAACCGATCGCGGACAGCATGACACGTTCAACACAAGGTGCCAAGCGACGATCCGGAGTGCCTGCGTCAGGTCTTCCAAATCAGCATGCGAAGGCACGAGCCGACGCGCGTCGTTCATTCGTGTCGGCGTAGCCTGCATGGCTTTCTTGGCGAAAGAGCATGTCCTTCTGGATCGCGGCTAGTTCCTAGGCCTCCCGCGCCTTGTCTCGTCAAAGCCCTTGGTCGAGTACATCGCTGGGTCCGTTCCCGGCAGGTACTCATCGACGACCCGCTTGTCATGCTCGCCCAGGTTGCCGCGCTCGGCCTCCCAGCGCTCCCGCTTCCTTTGACGAGATCCTTGAATCCAGCTCTTTAGGGTCGCGAGCATGCGCCAGTCACCTCCTCGCTGATCCGAAAGTGAGTGCAAGGAGTGACGGGCAGGAGACAACACCCGCCGCAGCTGGTCGCCAGAGACGCCGACAGCACTAGCGGCATCTCGCCTGCCTTTCCCTAGTTAGCTACTAGGCCAGTGTGCGCCACTGCTAGTGGGCGGTCAAGCAAGGGGCGCCAAGCCGACCGCAACGATGTGGAGGATTCAGCGGGGTTTGGGCACTGCAGGGCCTGTAATGCCTATTCAAACCCGGCCCCGGTCGGAGTAGGCTGTCGCCGTACTCGGGAGGCGGCAATGAGCACGGTTACCATCATCGTCGTCGTCATCTGGAATGTGCTTCTTTTCGCGGCGCTCGCAACCATGCTCGTCCGGCGCGAGCGGCTACTCCAATGGATCACGCAACTCGACGGCCAGCAAGGACTCGGGCGAGTTGCCAGCGGTGACGAGGACTGGGCAGCCTTCCTCAAAGATCATCCCGAGCTGACCGACCGCTGAGATCGAGATCGCCGGCGGCGTGGCGGTGTGCTCTTCGAGTCGAGGGTTGCGTGTCTTCGTAGTTGCTAGCGTGGCCGACTAATGGCTGATCCTGTCTCGTGGCTGCAGATCGAGCAGGGCTGGAACATCGTCACCTCCGATGGCGTCATCGTCGGCACGGTCGCGCAGGTCGAGGGGGATAAGCAAGACGACATCTTCGACGGCCTGGCCGTCGAGTCGAGGCAACCCACTCAGATTCGGTACGTGCCTGGTGAGCAGGTCGGCGCGATCTACCCAGGCGAGGTGACCCTGAAAATCCCATCCGCGGACATCGGCACGCTCGAGCCGTTTCATGCGCCGCCGCCCCAGACGAAGTGGCTTTCGGGAAAGGCACCGCTCTCGACTCGGATGTCGAAGTGGCTGCGAGGAAAACGCTAGAGACGCCTAAGGAGCACGCTCAACCCCAGGCTTTCGGCCGCCGTGCGGCGCGCTGAGGGTGTCCGCACCGCACCATCTCCTCCTCGGCGGGAGCCGAGTGTAGGGCTCAGCGCACCCGGAGGCTGGCCGAACAGGCGCGCTACCGTCGGCCGGCCCCGGCGAGGAGCACCGACGATTTTCGCAGGTCTCCCTGCGACATCAGTTCCAGGGCATGAGACAGACCCCGTCGCCGTGGCTCGACGTTCGATGGTGCAAGAAGGCGTCTTGCAAAAAGAAGGCCCGCAAGCGGGCCCTCTCTCGTTTCGGTTCTCGAAGCGGTTAGACGCCGACGAACTCGGGCAGCTTGTGCGCCATGAGCTTGCCGGAGGTGATCTTCGGCGGATTCGGCAGCGCCTGCTGCAGGTTCTCCTCCTGCACGATCTTCGCCGAAACGCGGTTCGACTCGTCGAGGTCACTCGACGTCTCGAACAGGCTGATCGAGGTCAGCACGCCGTTGGCGGGCTCAAACAGGAAGTAACCATTGAAGCCCGGCAACTCGCTCAGGCGGGGGATCAGTTTCTCGTTGGTCGTGCGCGTGATCTCGGCTGTACGACTCTCGTCGATACCTTCGAACCTTCTGATGGTGGCAAACATCTTTTGCTCCTTACTCTCGCGGTTCAGGTGGAGAACCTCTGTCAGTCCTCCCGGTGTCGGGCCGTCCCGAAGGCGGTCGTCGCCAGACAAACAGTCGCGACAAAGGGCGCCTCGAGCGGCAGATCGCGAAAGTCTCAGGAGAGCGCTTCCGCCACAAAGAAAAGAGAGAGGCACGGCGCTGGCGCTTTAGTCGAGCTGCGCACGTCGAAGACCGTTCTTCTCGCTTGCTACTTGCCACGGTACAGGCGCTCGCGGGCGTTCGCGGGCATACGTGGAATTCGCTGCGGGTAATCCCGCTACTTGCGGGATACTCCGGGCTCGGTGCGCCTCGGAAAACCCCGCCTCTCGAGCGTCGGGGCGTTCGTTTATGCGAAGTGCTAGGCGTTCGCCCCGAGCTCACCCAGTCCCGAGCTGCCTAGCCACTCGGCTTCGATGACGGAATCGAAGGGTCCCTGACCGGGCTGGATGGCCAGCACCCGATAGGCCTCGGAGTCCTGGTCGAAGGTGTCGCCGACAGAGAGGGGCGCGTCCCTTTCGGTCGTAAACCGTTTGCCGCCGCCGCCGTTCGAGACGACTAGTACGTCGTAGAGCATGGTGTTGCACGGTAGCGCCGCCGGGTTCCCATCGTCGGCCGCGACCCGCAAGTCTCGAGCGGCCGAACTCAGTTCGCTCAGGCAGTGCCTACAAAGTGCTGGCCCTGCAAGTCGAACTCTGTTCGCCTAGGCTCGTTCGCCTCGCGCGACGAAGCGCGTCGGCGCCGCTTCGGGCTTTCGGCCGGGGTTCTGGCCGCAGGGCCAGTCCAGCCAGTCTACTCCTCTGATCCGCGCAAAACCAGCCAAGCCGAACCCGGCTGCGGAGGCCGCTAGCCACCAGGGAGAGGTATGACGCTTTTTATCGCCAGTTACTCAGGAGTCCTTGCGCTGGATCTCGATCAGGCGCTCCCGGATGCTGGCGGTGTGTTCAACGGCCTCAGCCAGCGTTGCCTGAAGCTGTCCCGCGAAGTTGAAGCCCTCATCCGCGGCGATGAGGTCGTCGGCGCCCAGGTCAAGGTAGTTGTCGAGTCGGTTCCGCAACTCGAGCAGGATCGTCTCGTGGTAGGCGATCAACTCAGCGTTCGTTACCTGCGGGATTCCCTGCTCTTCCATGTGGCTGCCGCCGCGGCCACTCTAAACCCATGCCGGGGGGGCCGGGCGCGTTTTCGAGGTAGGCACGCAGCTAGGCACGGCACGAGTCCGAGCGGATCTTCACCTGGCGCTTGTCAGTGAAGGTCGAGGATGCCTTTAGCGCCCGTAAATTCGGTGAAGCCGGAGCCTGCAACGGCACGCTCGACCTGGATCTCACACTCGCGACCATCCGCCAAGCGCAACCAGGCGCCACCCTCGACGAGATTCACCGTGGGTGCTGCATCTTGGAGGTTCCCCGACCAGGCAGGATCGGGTCCTGGGGCGGGGCCGCCGACCGTCTCGATAATGCAGTCGCCCTCGACTACGGCCACGCCCTGGCTGATCGTCGCGCTCCCGTGGTAGTGATGCACGAGCCCGCACCATAGTCAGACGGGTATGACAAGGGCTCGAGCGCGGTCGTCGAAGTAGCCTCAGCGCGGACCGAGTCGGCCCTGCTTGCGGGGTGTCGTCGCTCTAAGATCAACCGATGCGCGCCGAGGACGTTGAGATTGCTGGGGCGTTTCTGGCAGCGCTCGAGGAAGCTGCCGAGAGCGGCGACCGCGAAGCGGTCTATCCGCTCTTGGCGCCGGACGTCGAATTGGTCACCCCCAAGCGCACCCTTCGCGGGATCGACGAGATCCGGGAGGAGCTGACCTGGGGTTCGCCGCCGGAGAACCTCGACCTCGAGTTCCAGGCAGGCGAATGGGTCGACCTCGATGATCGCGGCGTCGCCTGTGACGTGCACGAGATCTACCGATGGAAAGAGACAGGCGAAGTCTCCTACGAACGCGACCGGCGCATCGAACTGACGATTGGCGACGGCAAAATCAGCCGGTACGAGATGCGGATTGTGGGATAGGCGGCCCCGCGCGGCAGGGCTGAGCCAGCGCTAGGAGAGAGTGGTCGTCGTCATGCCCGGCACTAGCGATGATCTGAACGTGCCGGCGTTCCAGAAAGAGGCAACAAAGAATCCTGCCTAGCGGGGCTTCTGAGAAGCGGATGATGGGACTCGAACCCACGACCTTCTGCATGGCAAGCAGACGCTCTAGCCAACTGAGCTACATCCGCGCGGGGGCGAAGTATAGCCCGGGCTACGCAGCGTCTAACGCGTCGTTGACGAGCTTGTCCGCGAGCTCGTTGTGTTCTCGACGGACTGCCTTGTAGCGCACGCGGCCGAGCTTTCGTTCCAGGGAGTTCGCCTCGTCGTTGAGCTCGCGCAGCGCCTCGTTCTTGACCCGATACTCGCCCTGCATCTGCTTGACGAGGAGCTCCGAATCGGAGACGACCTCCAGCTCGTCGATGCCCAGCTCGACCGCTTTCTCGAGGCCGGCGATCAAGGCTCGATACTCCGCGACGTTGTTCGTGGCTACGCCGATCGTCTCTCCGCGGGCGTCGAGGACGGTGCCGTCCTCGGCCTCCAATACGTAGCCGTACGCCGCCGGGCCGGGGTTGCCGCGGGCGCCGCCGTCGGTGGAGAGCTTGGCCTTCACGCAAGCACATAGAGGTCGTAGGCGACCTCTTCGTAGGGATGCGCTGCGAGCAGCGCGGCGACGACCGGCTCGACGCGGTCGCCTGGAACGACGGTCTCGACGCGCAGCTCCGGCGTCCGCTCCTCCTGGCCCGCCGTGCCGATGGTCGGCTCGATCCCTTCGCCGCCCAGGAACGTGCCTGTTCCAGCCGTGTACCAGGAGCAGCGCTCATAGTCGCCGATCCGGCCCGCTCCGGCGGCGAAGACGGCGTCGCGCGTCGCGTCCAGCGCCTCCTCCGGCACGAACCAGACGAGCTTGTGCCGCTGTTCAGTCAAGTCTGCGCGGCGTAGGCCTATTCGGCCGTGTCGATCTGGGCCCGTTGCAGCTTGCCGGAGTAGTCGACGTAGATCGACTTCCACTCCGTGAAGACGTCGAGCGCGGCCTGACCTGCCTCGCGATGGCCGTTGCCGGTGTGCTTCGTGCCGCCGAACGGGAGGTGAACCTCGGCGCCGATCGTGCCGGCGTTGATGTAGGTGATGCCGGTGTTCAGGTCGCGCATCGCGCGGAAGGCATTGTTGACGTCGCTGGAGAAGATCGAGGACGAGAGGCCATACTCGACGCCGTTCGAGACCGCGATCGCCTCGTCGAACGAGCGGACGCGGATCAGCGCCGTCGTCGGGCCGAAGATCTCCTCCTGCGCGATCCGCATCGCGGGCCGGACATCGCCGAAGACCGTCGGGCGGTAGTAGAAGCCTTTGTCGAGCCCGTTCCCGCCGGCGACCTCGCCACCGGTCAGGAGCTTCGCGCCCTCGTCCTGTCCGATCTCCGTGTAGGAGTGAATCTTCTCGAGCGCGCTCTTGTTGATCACAGGTCCGATGTCGGTGTCGTCCTCCCAGCCGGGGCCGAGCCGCATCTGCTCGACGCGCGCGACGAGGCGCGAGGCGAGCTGGTCGTAGACGGCCTCGTGGACGATCACGCGGCTCGCGGCCGTGCAGCGCTGGCCCGAGGTACCGAAAGCCGACCAGACGATGCCGTCGACGGCCAGGTCGAGATCGGCGTCGTCCATGACGATGATCGCGTTCTTGCCGCCGAGCTCCAGATGGACGTGCTTGAGGTTCTCCGCTGCCGCCTTCGTGACCGCGACACCCGTCTCGCGCGAGCCTGTGAAGGTGATGATCGGGACGTCCGGATGCTCGACGAGCCGCTGGCCGACGTCGCCGCCGCCACCGTGGACGATGTTGAGCACGCCCTTCGGTAGCCCGGCCTCGGCGAAGAGCTCCACGTAACGCTCACCCAGCGCGGGCGTGTCGGTCGCAGGCTTGAAGACGACCGTGTTGCCGCAGACGATCGCCGGCAAAGTCTTCCAGGACGGGATCGCGATCGGGAAATTCCAGGGCGTGATCGCGCCGACGACACCGACGGGCATCCGCACCGACATCTGGAACTTGTCGCGCAGCTCTGAGGGCGTTGTCTGGCCAAACAGCCGCCGGCCCTCCCCGCCCATGTAGAAGGCCATGTCGATCGCTTCCTGGACGTCGCCGGCCGCTTCGGCCCTGACCTTCCCCATCTCGTGGGTCATCAGCTCCGTGACGTCGTCCTTGTGCTCGGCGAGCAGCTGCGCGAAGCGGAAGAGCACTTCGCCGCGCTTCGGCGCCGGGACGAGCCGCCACTCCTCGTAGGCCGCCTTCGCTGCGGCGACGGCGTGGTCGACATCCTCCAGCCCGGACTTCGGGAAGACGCCGATCGTCTCGCCGTTTGCCGGGCTCGTCGACTCGAAGGTCGCGCCCGAGACGGCGTCGACCCACTCGCCGTCGATGTAGTTCTGGAATTTCTTCGCCCCGAGGATCGCCATCGGCAGCGATTCTAATGGCCCTTGGTCAGCCGGCCTCTGGCGGCGGATCTGTATCCGGGAAGCTGCCGGGCCTGCGCCGGCGACGGTCGCGAATCAGCCGCTTCTCCTGGAACTCGTCGGCAGGCTTGCCCGCCCGCCGGTCGGGGCCCTCACGACGGTCGACGATCACCTCGACGTTCGGGTTGTCCTTGTAGTACTCGACCATCTTTTCGTAGAGCTCATCGGCGAGCTCCCGCGGGATCACGCAATAGATCATCGCGTCGGATTGTATGGAGGGCCGCTGTCAGCGCTAGATGGGGCGCTAGATACGCGCGATGTTCGGGACCACCCGGCCGTGCTCGTCGAGGTGAGCGTTCCAGTCCTTGTAGAGAGGGTCGAGCTCCGCGAGCTCGTGGCCGCGCTCCTCGAGCCGGACCGGCTGGGCGAGCTCCGGGGTGACCCGGTACTGGTACCAGGAGATGTCCCAGGCGACCGTGATCACGACCTCGCCGCTGACACCGGAGAGCGAGCGGATGCTCGCCCGAGGCTCGCCGAGGCTCTTCGCAATCCCGGCAACCGTGCGCCGGAAATCGGTCTGGTTGAAGAGATCGGCCGCCTCGACGACCTCGCGTTCGGTCTCCGACAGCCGCCGTAGGAACGGCTCGTCGGCCACCGGCGCCTCGGCGACGGCGGCCTTGCGTGCCTCGAAGAGACTCGAGAGGCTGAGGCGCCGGCGCTGCCGCTCGGTCGAGACCGTCGGCGTCGTCGGGCTGCCCTCCTTCAGCCACCCGTACTCGAGCGCGATGTCCTGGCAGAGCGGGCAGACGTCGACGAAGTTCTCGCCGTCGGTGGAGAAGCGGGTAGTCCGCTCCCCCATCAGCAAAGTGCGCTCGCAGACCGCACAACTGTGAGCCAAGGATTGCCTGGCGATCCGCATCCGCGCGACTATAGCGAGGCCTTTGCGGCTCAAGTCAACATCGCCCCCATCGAAGAACGCAGGGACTGACCCCGCAGGGGGTCTGTCCCAACAACCGTTTCCGGGACAGTCCCCGTTCGGGGACAGTCCCTGCAGGGCGGTGACCTAGACCGCGGCCTCTTCCTTGTCCTGCTTGGCCTCGGCGATGATCTTCTGTGCGAT
>Ga0222622_10001061_pt1 | contig 10990 bp, 8 predicted proteins | sample PLM2_5_b1metaG_FD_177335 | JGI IMG/M metagenome (GOLD analysis project Ga0222622, IMG submission 177335) | Groundwater sediment microbial communities from an aquifer in East River, Colorado, USA - PLM2_5_b1 | ecosystem: Environmental > Terrestrial > Soil > Riparian zone | place: USA: East River... | reverse complement strand
GATGCTCGCGCCGCATTTGGCGCGGTGGCGGGCGATTCAGGCGCCGATGCGCAGGACGTCCGTGCGTTAGCGGATCGGATTGAACCGGCCGCGCGGACCCGGATTACTGCGGCGCTGAGGCAGTTTGCGGATCTGCTGGCTGAGTCCGGCGAGGCCTTTAACTTCTCCGACTGCAGCCTCGGCAATCTTGTCTTCGCGGGGTTGTACCTACAGTCGGGCCGCGTATTCAATCGCGCGGTTGACGAATACGCGTCGCTGGTCGGACTGCCAGTCGGTCTCATCGAGAACGTCACCGACGGCACGAACGGCTGGCTGGTCGGGATCGATTCTGGGGGCGCCGTCCTCGCCACCGAAGAAGAGCTGGTGAATGCCGCGCGCCCGCATCGTGTTCGCGATATTTTCCTCATCGATCGTCCGTTGTCTGACGCAGACAGGCAGCAGATCGAAAGCAATCCGGAGGTCGCCGCGGACACACTGGCCTCCAGGGTGGTGGCACCTCGCCTCAATTCGCGACTTGCCGAGAAGCTGGCCGCAGCCGATTTGATTATTTACGCGCCCGGCACTCAGCACTCGAGTCTGTTTCCGTCCTATCTGACGCCCGGTCTGAGTGCGGTCATTGCCGCGAACCTCACCGCGATCAAACTGTTGATCACGAACATTCAGTCGGATGCGGAAATCACCGGCAGCAACGCGCTCGACATCATCAATCGCGCGGTGTTCTACTTGAAGGAGAAAGGGCGCGCGACGTTCCCGACGCCCTGTCTCATCACGCATTATCTCGTCAACGATCCCGGCCACGAGGATGTCTCGACCCCGTACGTGCCGCTGGGACCCCTCGATTCAATCGAGGATCCGCGCCTCGTCCGCATCGCGAATTACGAAGAGGGCGTGACGGGCCGGCACGATGCCGCGCGTGTGCTGGCGCCGTTTCTCGACGCCATCGTGAACGCCGACCGGCGGAAACGTGTGGCCGTGCTCCTGCACGACGCCGGGTCGACAAACAAAGTCGTGCAGACCCTGCTCGAAATGGTGCGCGGTGGAATCGAGCGGCTTGCGCTGGACGTCACCGTGTTCTTCTCCGGCGCGGATCCGCTCGACCCAACATTCATGGCGAGTCTTCCTTTCACCGTGACCCGCCTGGTTGGCGGCGATCGAGCTTTCGCAGCCACGGCCCGAGCGGCAGGATTCGATTACGTGGCGCTCTTCGAGTCGTCCGGGATGTATCGCGGCGAAGACCTCGTCGCGCTGGCGTCGCATCTGACGATGGGACGTCTTGATGCGGTGTGGGGCAGCCGGCGCCTGTCGGTGCGCGACATCCAGGAGTCCTACCGGCTGCGATACCGGAAGAACGTGCTCCTCGGCGGGATCAGCTATATCGGGAGCCACGCGTTGAGCCTGGCGTATTTATTTCTGTTCGGCCGGTATATCTCTGACACGCTGTCGGCGGTCCGTGCCGTCCGTGCCACCGACGCGTTCGATACCGGCATCGACCTGACCGACAAACAAGCCAATCACCTGTTGCTGTCCGAGCTTCTTCGACGGAAAGCGGAAATTCTCGAGATCCCGGTCCAGTTCTTTCCGATATCCCCCGAGCGCGTCAAGAGGACCAGTCCTGTCGAGGGTCTTCAGGCGTTGGCGACGATTATCTGGCGGCGCTTTGTGCCGATGCGTCGATCGACGTCCATCGATCCGCCTCCGCGCATCGCGGACCAACCCTCGTCGTCGATTCGCTCGCCGCGTTGATCATCCGTCATGTCGCGACTTCTCATCATCCCGGCTGCCGGCACCGGATCGCGGCTCGGGGCCCACGTACCGAAAGTGCTCGTCCGGGTTGCCGGCATGACGTTGCTCGAGCGGCTGCTGATGCTGTACCGACGTTGGGTAGAACACGTCATCGTGGTCGTGAACCCGGCGTTCGAGGGACTCGTGTTGCAGCACGTGCGCGACGGTCCAGATGCCGAGCGGCTCACCCTCGTCCAGCAGCGCGAGCCCACGGGGATGCTCGATGCAATCCTGCTCGGAACCACCACCGCGGCACGTGTGCAGCCGTCGAGCGTCTGGGTGACCTGGTGCGATCAGGTGGCGGTGCACCCACGCACGATCGAGCGGCTGGCTGCGCAGACGTCGACCGCGTCGGATCCGCCGATGGTGATGCCAACCGTGATGCAGCCGCGGCCCTACATTCATCTCGAACGCGACGCGGATGGCCGGATCGTTCGGGTGCTTCACCGCCGCGAAGGCGACCCGATGCCCGAAGTGGGGGAAAGCGACATGGGATTGTTCGCGCTCTCGCGGACGACGTATTTGGATCGGCTACCCGCTTACGCCCGTGAGGTAGAGATCGGGCGCACGACCGGCGAGCGCAATTTTCTTCCCTTCATTCCATGGCTTGCGCGAACCGAAACAATCGTTACCTTTGGCGCCGAGAATCCGATGGAGGCGATTGGGGTCAACACACCGCAGGACCTGCGCGAGGTGGAGCAGTACCTCCGTTCCCTGAGCCCTGAGCCTTGACCACCCTCTCCATCGTCATCCCGGCCTACAACGAGGAACGTTTTATCGGTACGTTGCTCGAACAGATTCGCGCCGTCGATCTGGCGCAGTTCGATATCGACAAGCAGATCATCGTGGTCGACGACTGTTCGAAGGATCGAACGGCGCAAATTGCTGCCACCGTGCCAGGCGTCACGCTGAAACGCATGCCAGTGAACGGCGGAAAGGGGAAAGCGGTTCGCGCGGGGATTGCGACCGCGACCGGCGAATACCTGATCATTCAAGACGCCGATTTGGAATACGACCCGAACGACTACATTCCCATGCTTCGCGTCCTGCTATCCGGAACCGCCGACGTCGTCTACGGCAGTCGCTACCTGGGACGCGGCCGCCATAGCAACCAGTCGCTGGCTGCTTATCTGGGCGGTCGCAGCTTGAGCGTGATCGCGTGGCTATTTACCCGCCGCCGTCTCACCGACACCGTCACGGCGCTCAAGCTGTTTCATCGCAAGCAACTTGCGGCTATCGACCTCGAGACCAGCGGTTTCGAACTCGACCACGAGATCACCGCAAAGATGGCCCAGCGCGGGGCGCGGTTCATGGAGGTCCCGATTCGCTACATGCCGCGGAGCCGAGAGGAGGGCAAAAAAATCGGGCCAAAGGACTGGTTTATTGCGGTGCGCACGTTCATGCGGTATGGGAAGGGATAATCTTCAGCCGCCGAAATTGACGCGCTGGCACAAAGCTCGTATAATCAAGTGTTTGTCCCTACTGCGAGGGGTTATTGGAGTCAGCGGTTGTTGTCGCGAGGCCAAATGAACGTCGACACGTCGCAGGCCTCGGGGCCGCGTTGGGCCTCGTTGTACTTACCGCATTTCTAATCACTGACTGCGGCGGCTCGTCAAACAGCCCAAGCCCGGTTTCCCAGTCCGCCTCGACCCGCCCGCCCTCCAGCGGCCCATCCATCAACGTTGCACCGGTCATTGAATCGATCTCCGCGAGTGCCGACCGCGTTGAGGTGGATAACGAGATCACGCTGACCGCAATGGTGAATGATCAGGAAACGCCGATCGATCAACTGAAATTCGTCTGGACGGCCGGTACTGGAACGTTCACCGGCGACGGCGCGGTCGTCCAGTGGCGCGCTCCCAAGGGGATCAAGACGCCGGCCGACGTGGACATCAAGCTGACCGTCACCGAAACGTATGGATCGCCCGATGCGAGTGGTGTTCGTCCGCAGAACGTCGCCAGTAGTTCCGTTCCTGCGATTCGCGTCCACGATTCGCCGAAGGAGTTGGGTGATCTGTCTGTTCAGTTTCTTTCCGACTTCGCCAATTCGTCGATTCCCGCCAGCACGTGCGTGCGCGACTTCAGCGACTCCTGTCGCGGCAAAGCAGACGAACGCGGCGATATCGATGCCAATCGTGTTCACTTCGATATCCTGAGTTCCTCGCTCTCGCTGAAATCGGTCGTCGTGGCGTCATCCGGCGTGTCGGCGAATATGATTGTCGCGTGTTCGTTCACCTCACGGATCAAGGCTTGCGATCCAGGGGAGAAAGCGTGTGTCGTCGGAGATGTCGGCACGGCGCGGGGTGATTGCATCCTCACCGGAAAGTACGAAAACCGCCGATGGTGGTTATGCGACAGCCACTTCATCGGCCGGCTTGCCGATTCGATGCGTCTGTTCTTCGGCCGCTCCTCGCCATAGAGTGTCCCTCGCGTCGAAGGCGCTGACGTTGACGCTGGCTGCGGCGGTCCTCCTGATCGGGGGCTGCAATCGCGGTTCAGCATCAGGCCGGATCACCAGGCACCTGCGAGTCGCCGGTACCACCTTCACGACCCCCGACCGCCATCCGTTCCAGTGGCGTGGTATCACCGCATTCAGACTGCTCGAGTACGTCGCGCGCGGTAACGAAGACGAGGCCGAACGTTTCCTGTCGTGGGCGGAAGGCCAGCGGCTTACGGTGGTCCGCGTCATGGCTATGGGACTCGGGTTCATGAACCTCACCGCCGCCGAGGGACGACGTGGGCTGCCTCGATTGCTGGAGCTCGCCGCGGCGCATCATCTCCACGTGGAAATCGTGGCGCTGGCGGGAACTCGTGACGCACCACTCGATCTTGACGCTCAGCTCGAGGAAATCGGCCGCATCGCCGCGCCTCACGAGAACGCGCTGATCGAGGTCGCCAACGAACCATTCCACCCGAGCCAGGCGCCCGATGTGCACCGGCCCGAGGTGTTGGCGCGGCTGCGCTCACGCGTGCCGCACAGCATCCCGGTTGCGCTGGGTTTGGTGGAAGGTCTCGAGCGTTCCGCGGCGGGCGATTACATCACCTGGCACGCCCCACGCGAAACGAGCCACGACGGATGGGGACATGTGCTTGCGCTGGCACAAGGTCCGGATCTCCTGAAGCAATGGAACAAGCCGGTGGTCAGCGATGAGCCGATTGGCGCCGGCGCGGCATTCGAGGCCGGGCGGCGGGACGATTCATCAGATCGCTTCCGTGCGGCGGCGATCGTCACGCGGCTGGCCGGTCTCGGCGCGACATTTCACTACGAGGGCGGCCTGCAGGCATCGATCCCGAACGGCAAGCAACTCGAGTGCTTCAATGCTTGGAATGAAGCATGGTCGCTGCTTCCGGCAGATATCGAACGGAGCGGTACGTTCAGACGCGCTGGCGAGACCGGCGCGGCCGTGGTCGCCTACAACACCGATCACGCTCTCGCAGTGTTCGAGCGACAGCGGGGGAGCCTCGCATGGGCCGCCGTCATCAATCCCACAGAAGGGTTCGTGATGCGATGGGCGACGGGATGGACGCCTCAGCAGACGCGTCGGCTGGGCGGTGTGTGGCTGGTGAGCGCGCGGCGCGATGCGCGGCAGCCTGTGCGGTGAATGGGCTCAAGGCTCAGGGCTCAGGGCTCAGGGCTCAGGGCGGCAGGCCCAAGGTGCACTCATTCGAAGATCGCGGTAGGCTCAGACTTGGAGGGACTATGAACGCAGGGCATGTCGCGTGTACGGCCGTCGTGGCGCTTGTCGTCGCTGGCGCCGGCATGAATCTGACATCTGAGGCAAGATCGATCCACACCGACGCGTCGCTCTCACTCAATACGCACTCGTCTGGCACAGCGTCGTCGGCGCAGAAGGGTCGCTACAAGACCGAGGGAGACAATTGCGTGTGGGTCGCGAATGACGGCGGACCAAACCAATGTACACCGGTGACCCGCGGACGATTCAAGAAAGCACGCGACGCGTCGTGCGCCTGGGTCTCAAACGACAACGGGCCGGATCAGTGCACGCCGTCACACGGACGGTGGAAGAAGGGCGCCGGGACGGATTGTGTATGGAATCCAAATGACTCGGGCCCGAACCAGTGCAGTCCGCGACAGCCAAAAAAGTAAGGGGCGCAACTGGTTACAGTCTTATCCTGCCGATCACAATTTCGCGGTTCAAGCGTGTGTCACCGCTGGCGCGCTCAAGGGGATTTCAACGCCGTCAAGGGATCGACTCGTCCAGCGCGGCGCGCCGGAAAATAGGATGCGCATATCACCGCGGGCACTAGCAGCAGTGCGACCAACAACAACGTGCTCCAATCCCACGGACTGACCTCATACAGGAACCCGCGGAGTTGCGGCGTCAGCGCAATCGACAGAAGAGCACCGAAGAACACGCCCGCGACAGCGACCACGACTCCGTCGCGCATGGGAAGCCAGATCAGGTGAGCACGCCGTGCCCCGAGAGCGGCGCGGATACTCAGTTCGCGGCCTCGCTGTCGGACCACGTGCGCGGCAACGGCGTAGACCCCCAGCGCCGCAAGCAGCAGCGCCAGCGCCGCGAATCCGACAACGTGACTCAGGATGAAACGACGATCGGCGATGGCATCGTCCAACGCCTCCCGTAAACTGGAGACCTGCGCGATCGGTAATGCCGGGTCGATCGTGCGGACGAGTGGAGCGACGGCGTTCGCGACGGCGCGGACGGTGAGACGGCCGCGCACCACCACCAGCACTGGGCTCGCAGGAGCCTGGACGAGCGAACCTCGCATTGCCGCATCGATTCCGCGACTCGCGAACAGGCGCCGCTGATCGCCAGCCTGCGCGAACGGCTCGTAATACTCCGAGCGGATTTCGTCGTCGCGCGAAAACCGTCGGATGTTTCCAACAACGCCGACGATCGTCTTCCATGGAAACAACGGCCCCAGTCTCATACGGCGGCCAACAGGATCGGTATCCGGCCAATATCGTGCGGCCATCGCCTGATTGATGATGACGACTGGCGGCGATCCCGCCGTGTCAAACGGAGTGAAGTCGCGTCCTTTCATCAAAGGGATGCGCATTGTCCGGAAGAATCCCGGATCGACTTCGCACGAGAGTGCGGGAAAGAAATCCAGAGGCGGTCCGATGATGCCGCCGGGCGGCGGGGGCGGCGGCGGCACACGCCACCCAAGTGGCATCGCTTCTGGTGGTGCGCTGACCTGGATTGGGCCCTCCAGCACCACCATCCGCATCCCCAGCGCTCCGACGAAGAACGGCAGACTCGATGCGGCGCCGGTATCGTCAACGCCAGGCACGGCGCGGATGCGTTCGGTGAACTGTTCCACGAAACGGGCGACATCCGCATCGGTGCGATAGCGGGCGCGCGGCAGCTCGAAGCGCAGCGTTACCGCGTGGGTGCTGTCGTAACCAGGATCGAACGCTTGAATGCGGACGAGACTTTTGACCAACAGTGCCGCCCCGACAAGCAGCACCATCGTTAACGCCACCTGGATCGATCCAACGAGCGAGTTCGCGCGGATTCCACCAAGCGGCGCAATCCCGTGCAGCGGGGAAGACACCGCGTCGCGCAACGCGGACTCGAGGTCGACACGCGCGGTCGCTCGACGGGCCGGTCCGACGCTGAATAACACGCCCGTCGTGACCGCGAGCATCATCGCGAATGCAACGACCCTCCACTCGAGATTCCGCGGCAATGCAAGCATCCCTTCGATGGCATTCCCGGCGAGGACACCGCGACCGAGATAGGCGAGGAGTACGCCGGCCGCCCCTCCAGCACAGGATAGTACGAGTGCTTCCGTGACGAGTTGGCGGACGATCCGTTGCCGGCTCGCGCCGAGCGCAATGCGCACCGCGAGTTCCGGCTGCCGGTCGGCCGATCTCACGGTAAGCAGTGTCGCAAAGTTTAAGCAGCCGACAACCAGGATAATCAGCGCGACCACCGACAGAACCTTGACCGTAGGCCGAAAGCCACGGAACACACGTTCGCGTACGCTTTCTACGGAGGCCACTTGGACAGGCCGGAAAAAGCGAGTCGCGGTTGTCAGCATCAACCCCGCCAGCTCCGGTGTCAGGCCAGGTCGCAGGGATCCGAACACCTCCAGCTTGCGGTCATACTCGCTGTACGAGCCCGGCTCGGAGAAGGTCAGTGGGACGAGGAGATCGGAGCCGGGGAAGAAATCGAACTTCCGCGAGAGGACCGCGACGACGCGCAAGGGTTTGCCGTCGGCGGTAATAGTCTGTCCGATAATACTGTCGGCCGATGCATACTGCGCCTGCCACAGACGGTGGCTGATCGCGACGACGGGTTCGCTGTCGGGCGCGAACTCCGACGGAACGAAGGCGCGGCCGGCCTCAGGGTGAAGGGGACCATTCAACCCTAACAGCGCGACCACTTCCGCCGACACGCGGTGGCCGTTCACGAGCCCGGCCTGCCCGCCGAAGTTCATGAGGAAGCCGTGCGCCTCTGCCGCCGTCAGGTGATCCAACCCATCGTGGCGATTTGAAAGCCGCCGGAACGCGGGTGGAGAAAAGTACTGTCCCAGATTCGTACTCACCACCATCAGGCGGTCGGCTTCAGGGTAGGGCCAAGGCCGAAACAGTGCCGCGTCGATCATGGTGAACGCCGCGGTCGTCCCGCCGATCCCTATCGCGAGCGATGTGCAGGCAGCGAGCGCCAGACCCGGCGCCCGGCCGATGAGGCGGAATCCGTGACGGACATCCTGCGCGAAGTCCTCCTCCAAGCGACGGCGCTGGAGAAAAGCCGCATCCCATGTAGACCCGAGACTTTGGCGCACCAAATCCATCCGCGTCCGCCAGTAAGGCCGATTCCAGTTCGCGAGGGTTGACTCGTGATGAAGGAGTTCCGCTTCCCACTCGCGGCGCCATTCCGCTCGAAGTCGTTTGGGAATGAAGGCGCTGACGACGCGAATGATCCACCGGTGCGGCCGCAGTTCTCGCGTGGGCGACACGATGTATTCCTTTAGGCGCGAGACGGACGAGGGATTCGGGCCGACGCACGACGGCGACGCCCCATCGGTCGATAGCGCAGCAGCGCCGCCGTAAGCGCTTCCTGCCCGGACCCGGTGACTTCGTAATACTTGCGCGCCGGACGGACCTCTCGCTGCGCGACGCGATGGTCCTCCCACCGCGATTGGACGTAACCAGCATCCTCCAGGCGCCGGAGAGCTGGATAGACGGTGCCGCTCGCAAGACCGCTGACCGCGATGACATCGAAGCCGTACTGATGACCTTCGGCGACTGCCTCCAGGACGGCCGTGGCTGCATACGACAGGGAGCGCGCAGGCATATAACGCATTCTACATATGTAGCAGATCGCGTCAAGCGGATGTGAACGACAGGGGTTCACCAGCACAGAGATGGCACGCTCATTTCTCCTGCCTATAAACGATTGACGCCAGCGTGAGACTGAATGGTGGAAGGACTACCGCACCCGAAATACCGCCACCGGCCCGTCTTCAAATACCTTCTCGAACGCGGGCGACTCGCCGAAACGAATGCCGTTCGGGTATGCGCGACGTTCGACCTCGTCGAGGTAGACGTAGTCGATGCGCAAGGTACGAGCAATATCCGCCGCTTCTTCGGGCCGGGTCGTTGAGTACATCGTCCGAATGCGATCCGAGCGGTCGTCATACTCGGGAATCTTGAGGAGTGAGATCGGCAACCCGCCGGCCATGCGACGCTCCGCGAACGACGGGATGTTGGTCCACGTCGAACGCTCACGTGACCGTGCATCCATCTGCACGATCGCCGACGGCGGAGTGTTCGCGCGGATCCAGGCGTAGGCGCGCTGCTGTGGCGTGGTGACGACAACCGTCCATGGAAAACCCGGGCCCATGCCGAGGTTGTGAATGTCTTGAGCGTTGAACTCGTCGATGATCGTCGTTGGTGCGCCAGCGACGACCGCCAGCGTGACCACCGCGACGGCCATGATGCGGCGAGCGCCGCTGGTCGAGGCAGCGACATACCGCGCGCTGAGCGCCGCGAGCCCCACGATCATCATCTGTCCCGCGCGAAACGCCATCCACGCTTGATCGACGGAGAGGCGAACGAAGTACATCAGGAACAGTGACACAAGCGACAGCAGAGCGAACGGGAGCGCCGGACGGATCGGCAGTTGACGCGTGACCAGCAGTCCCGCGATTCCGGTCGCGAGGATCGGTCCGAGCGATAGCAGCAGCGTCTCAATCGGCCTTTGACGCGACGGACCAAGAAAACCAAATTGGAGAAAACCACCAGCGCCTTCGACCATCTGGTTGGCAGCACACCAGAGGAGCGCCGCCAGCACCGGTAGGGCCGCGACCGCATGACGGAGGACGACGCGTGGCTGCTTCCACCCTGCAATCACAATCGAGATGCCGTAGGTGAGCGCGAAGATGCCGCCCACGAGCGGATTGAATGCAACCGAACATCCGAGCGCAATCCCGCAGAGGATGATTGCCGGCAGAGTCGAGGCGGCGCCCGATGCCGCAGCGATCGAAAGCGAGACGATCCCGAGCGCGTACGCCATCGAGTGCTGCGGGACATACCACAGGCATCGTTGCAGGCCGTCGATCCGGTGTCCGGCGAAGGGCGGCCACGCGGTCACCGCGTCGATGTTCCAGTTTTTGAGTTGTTCCAACGGCGCGCCGCGACGCCAAAGCGTCACCGTTTCGTAGAGCCCTTCCGCGCTCGACGCGACCAGGCCCAGGATCGCGCCGGTGGCTGACGCCAGTGCGCGTCCGGTGGCCGCCCACGCGCCGAGGAACACGGCCGACATCAACAGCAAGCCGGTCATCAGTGCGTTGATCTTCAAACAGAGTTGAACGTCGCGGACCGGGGCGGGACCGACCTGCGACACCGCCGCGGGGAGCAGGTAGTAGGTCCAGTAGTAGTGAATCGGTTGTCGCGCCAGGTACGGATTGCGCGGCGGCATCGAGAATTTGCCGATCTCTGACGTGAGTGCCGTATGCCAGACGAAATCGGCGGTGAAGTAGGCGCGATAGTAGCGATTCCCCTGTTCATCAGCGCGCCCGACGTGCGCGAATGGGGGAGTTGCAACCGCCAGCGTCAGCAGCAGCACGAGCAGGAGCGCGGTCGACGCGCTCGATGTCCACGTGGGCAACACGATCGCGGGAGGAGTGATTCGACGGCACAGTAGCCATGCCAACACCGAGAGCAGAGCCCATGACGCGACAAACGCCACCGATGAAGGTGCGTGTGCGGCGA
>Ga0222622_10001058_pt1 | contig 11014 bp, 10 predicted proteins | sample PLM2_5_b1metaG_FD_177335 | JGI IMG/M metagenome (GOLD analysis project Ga0222622, IMG submission 177335) | Groundwater sediment microbial communities from an aquifer in East River, Colorado, USA - PLM2_5_b1 | ecosystem: Environmental > Terrestrial > Soil > Riparian zone | place: USA: East... | reverse complement strand
TTATCCCTGCGCGTGGGGCCCCACCCCCACGCGCTCGCGCTCCGGCGCTCGAAGACTCGCTCTCCTCGCGCGGGCCGCAGGCGCTTTATCACTGCGCGTGGGGCCCCACCCCCACGCGCTCGCGCTCCGGCGCTCGACGACTCGCTCTCCTCGCGCGGGCCGCAGGCGCTTTATCACTGCGCGTGGGGCCCCACCCCCACGCGCTCGCGCTCCGGCGCTCGACGACTCGCTCTCCTCGCGCGGGCCGCAGGCGCTAAACCTTTTCCCACTTGCCGCTCTTAGCCGATTTCAACACCGCGTCGGTGACGTAGTCGGTGGCCAGGCCATCGCGGAAGCTGGGCGCGATGCTCTGGCCCTTGACCGCGGCGGCGGCGAAATCCGCGAACTGGTGAATGAACGTGTGCTCGTAGCCGATCTGCAGTCCCGGCACCCACCAGTGCTTCATGTAGGGATGATCGCCATCGGTCACGTGCACGCTGCGCCAGCCGCGCACGCGCCCTTCGTCATGGTGATCGAAGTACTGAATGCGATGGAGGTCGTGCAGATCCCAGAACGCCGACGCGTGCTCGCCGTTGATCTCGAGCGTGTAGAGCGCCTTGTGCCCGCGCGCATACCGCGTCGCTTCGAACATCGCCAGCGACCCGTTTTCGAAGCGGCACAAAAACGCGCTGGCGTCGTCGATCCCGACCGGCTCGACCTTGCCGGTCAAGTTGTGTTTGCGCTGCTTGACGAACGTTTCGGTCATCGCGGTGACTTCGGTGATCGGTCCGTTCAGCCACAGCGCGGTATCGATGTTGTGGGCGAGGAGATCGCCGGTCACGCCGCTGCCGGCCACGGCCACATCCAGCCGCCACAGCCCCTCGCCGCCCTGCGGCAGATCCTGCGAGATCGTCCAGTCCTGCAGGAACTTCGCGCGGTAGTGAAAGATGCGGCCGAACTTCCCCTCGTCGAGCAACTGCTTGATCAACGTCACCGCAGGAACGCGGCGGTAGTTGTACCAGACGGTGTTCGGCACGCCGGCCTTTTCGACCGCCTCGACCATCTCCTTCGCTTCCTTCGCCGTGCGCCCGAGCGGCTTCTCGCACATCACCATCTTGCCCGCCTGGGCGGCGGCAATGGCGATTTCGTGATGCGTATCGTTCGGACTGGCGATGTCGATGACGTCGATATCCTTGCGGGCAACAAGATTCCGCCAATCGGTGTCGTAGGATTCGTAGCCCCAGTTGTCGGCGAACTGCTTCACCCGATCCGCGTTCCGCGCCGCGACCGCCTTCAGCACCGGCTTACACCCGAGGTCAAAAAACCGCGGCGCCTGCAGGAACGCATTCGAGTGCGTCCGCCCCATGAACCCGTAGCCAATCAGGCCGATGTTGAGATTTTTCATCGCTTCGTAAATTTGGGACGTAATGTCTGCATTTATCACTTGCGCTGGGGCCCCACCCCAGCGCCTGCCAGCGCTCGCTCTATCGCTCGCGCCGCCTCATCGCTACTCCCAGCTGCTCAGTCCCAACCGTGCGCGTCTCGTACCGCAGCCATCACGCCCAGAATGTCGTTCCACGTTTTCTGCTGCGTCATCGTGGCGTTCGGGAACATGCAGCCGTCCCAGCAGATGTGCTGCACCGCGCGGGTGGGTGTGCCGCTGTCGTCCTTCAGCCAGAATCCGGCGTGACGGACGATATCGAGCTTGCCATTTGGATCGTTGGGCAAACAGTGACGGCCAGTCTTGTCGTGTGAGCCTGATCCTTTGACCGTTGCGTCGTTTTGCGCGACGTGGAAATCAATCGTCCACGGGCGCAGGGCACGGGTCATGGTCTTCAGCCCTTCGTCGAGCGCTTTTCGATCGGACCAATCGAAGTTTTCCGGCAGGATTCGATCGTCAGGCGCGTTGTAGCCCATGGTGAAGAGCAGCGTGTGCGCCATGTCGGCCTGGAAACCCAGGGTCTTTGGACGGTTGACCATTTCCATCAGCTCGACGTTGCGCTTGACGCTGTGCATCCCGCCCCAGCAAATTTCACCCTCGGCGGCCAGCCGTTCCCCGTACTGCTCCGCGACATCGCACGCCTGACGGAACGTCTCGGCGATCTTTTTCGTGCTGCCCGCAGGATCCTTCGCCCACTCGGACGGACTCGCGGCCGAGTCGATCCGGACCACGCCATATTTGCGAATGCCAATGTCCTTCAGCTTCTTCGCAATCGCACATGCCTTGCGGACCTGGGTGACGAAATTCTTGCGCTCCTCGTCGCTGCCCATCGCCGATCCGCCGCCCGTCGGCGGCCACACGGGGGCGACGAGCGAACCAACCGCCAAGCCCTTGCTGCGAATCTTGTCCGCCAGACGTTTCAGGTCGTCGTCGGTCGAGTCGATGCTGACGTGCGGATCGAACAGAAACAGGTCGACGCCGTCGAACGTTGTGCCGTTCGACGAGGCCTTGGCGGTCATGTCGAGCATCGTGTCGAGATCGATCGGCGGCTCGGCTCCCGGACCGCCTTTGCCGACAAGTCCCGGCCACATCGCGTTGTGGAGAGCGGGGAATTTATGTTGGGCCATACGCTTGGTTGTCCTCGGTTTGGTCTGCTTTATTCACGGCGCGTGGGGCCCCACCCCCACGCGCTCGCGCTGCGGCGCTCGAAGACTCGCTATCCTCGCGCGGGCCGCAGGCGCTGTTAGTCCGGATCGCGGATTATTTCTTTCTAAATGCCTCAGCATCAGGGTTGCCCGGCCCGAAGTGTTTCAAGAGGACGAGCGGGTCGACGTCGCTCTTGTTTTCGATTCGAACACCAGCCTTCGCGGCCTCCGCCGTGACGAAGACTTCGTCCTCGGTCATCTGTCCATAACGAATCATTGCCGGAGTGGACACGGAGAACTTGCCGAGGGTGCCATAGCCCTGCGTCAGGATGATGCCGTAAGCGGCGGCATCCTTGATGGTGACGCTGCGCTTGGGAAGAACCGTCAGTTCCTTCGCCGAATACCAGCCGGTGCCGTAGGTCACCCATTGCTCGCGATAGCCCTCGGCCTCCGTTTCTGCGAAGGGTTTTACCGGCTTGGGAAAGCGCTTGTTGCTTTCACCGAATCGCGGGTTCACGTTCGCGTCCCAGTCGAGCATGCCGATGATGTAATCGAGATCGTGGGTCTTGTCGGCGGGCACGTCTTTGGTCAGCAGGTCCCACCCGATGATTCGACCTTCGACTTCGGATTGAAACATGGCAAAGACGTCGCTGTTGACCTGCGGCTCGTAGGTCAGAAGCGATCCTGGTGCATGAAGAATTCCCGGGTTGATCTGCCAGCCGGTTCCGCGTTCGAGCCGGTAGGCGCGCGACAAATAGGTGATGCCGTTGTCACCCTTGTTCCAGTTCTCGAGACAGCGGCGCACATCATCTTTCGTGGTGCCAGGCTCGAGGCCCATGAACGTGTACGGGTAGTTGTTGTCGGTCGGGTTGTACTGCGGCGGGAAATAGTAGGCCTCCGGCTTGCCGCGCCGTCCGACTCGCTTCGCATCCTCCTCGCTCTGGTGCATGTGGTGCGGAATCGGCCCGAGATTGTCGAAGAACTTGCAGAGCAGATTCCAGCCCTTCTCACGCTGCATGACGTCGGCGCCAAGCAGCAGGTCGCCGGCAGTCTCGACGGCTTCTTTCAGGAGGAAACGCTTGCCGTCGCCAACGCGGACGTAGCTGAGGCCTTCGTCGGGAGGTGTGCCCGGCCCGTTGTCGGCGTTGGTGGTGGACGAAAACCAGCGCTCGTTGATCCCGCCGCGATGTCCACCGCAGGCATAGTAGTCGTCGGGGTGCAGGCGGAGGCGTCGCCCCGGAATCATGAAAGAGCGCGGCACCCACGCCGGCTCGAGACGAAGCAAGCCGTCTCCGGCGGTGATGGCATCTTGAATCTTCGATCGATCGGCCATTCAATTCTCTCGAAAATGATGTGACGGATTCGGACGATACAACCGCGGCAAGGGCCGCAGCAAGCTTCGGCGGCGGCCTCGGGGTTGTTTCACTCCAACAAACGCGAAGCGACCGGCTCGCGCGCGCTTAACTCTATTACAACCTTACTGTTCTGGCAGAATCGAGGGATTCCTCGAAGCGCGTCACACCGTTGCTGCACGTTGCACGTTGCAAAACAAGCCACAGAAGAACACACGCCACGGAAAAACACGGAAAAACACGGACGTGCACCGGGCGGCACCATAGCCGCGAGATAATACGCGTCGATGTCTGACGCTTTGCTCTTCCGCGGACGCCGTGCGGCGGCCATCGAGAACGGCGACCTGCGCGTCACGGTGCTTGAAGGCGGAGGACACATCGCCGAAGTCCTGCACAAGGCGAGCGGGATCAGCCCGCTGTGGATTCCGCCCTGGCCGTCGATCGAGCCGGGCGATTATGTCGCATCGAGCGACACTACCTACGGCGCTGGAGTCGAGTCGAAGTTGCTGGCGGGAATCATGGGCCACAATTTGTGTCTCGACATTTTCGGTGGACCTTCCGAGGAGGAGTTCGCCGCGGGTTTGCAGCCTCATGGCGAGGCGTCAATCGCGACGTATCGAGTCACTCCGGCGGCGACGGCAATTCAGATGACGGCAACCTTGTCGGAATCTCAGCTGCTCGTCGAGCGGCACCTTCAATTACACGGTGACACGGTGCGCGTGCGCGAAGCGGTGGAAAACCTGGCGGCGACAGACCGGCCGGTTGCGTGGACGCAGCACGTCACCCTCGGGCCGCCGTTTCTCGAGAACGGCACCACCGAGTTTCGTGCCTCGGCGACACGGTCGAAGGTGCTCGAGACGACGTTCGGTGCCGCGGATTATTTGGTGCCGGGCGCAATCTTTGACTGGCCAGATAGTCCATGCATGGACGGCGCAACCGAAGATTTGCGGACGTACACCTCGCGGCAGAAGTCGGGCGCGTACACCGCGCACCTGATGGATCCTCGCGAACGCGACGCCTGCTTCGCCGCCTATTCTCCTCGACACCGATTGCTCTTCGGGTACGTGTGGAAGCAGAAGGATTTTCCGTGGATGGGCATCTGGGAAGAAAACCGCAGTCGTCCGCACCCGCCCTGGAATGGACGGACGCTTACGCGAGGGATGGAGTTCGGAGTATCTCCGTTCCCTGAATCGAGACGCGCGATGATTGATCGCGGACGATTGTTCGATGTCCCCGGCTTTCGGTGGATTCCTGCGCGGACGCGAATTGACGTGGAGTACTGGATCGTCTGCCGGGCAGCGGATCGAATTCCCGAGCGGCTGAACCGGCCAGGGTAGACGGCTCGCTTGTCTCAGGTCAACGGGGCATCGTACACTGGAGTTGAGACACGCCGGACGGACAAGCCAACCTGTTCAGGGTCGGCCGGCCTTTTTCATTCAGTCGAGGACATACATATGCAAGTGCTGTGCGTTTTAACTCTGCTCGTTGCGCTCGTTCCTGGTTCCCAGACTGCGGCGACAAAGCCCGCATCGAAAGCTCCCGCCACGCCAGCCGCCGCGGCGAAAGGCGGCCGGACTATAGAATTGACCGGCGGCGACGATATGAAATACAACACGACCACGATCACCGCGAAACCTGGTGAAACCCTGCACGTCGTGCTCAAGTCGGTCGGCACCGTTCCAAAGATCGCGATGGCCCACAACTTCGTACTGCTCAAGCTCGGCAGCGACGTCGATGCGTTCCTGAAGTCAGCGATGAACGCCCGGGAGACAGACTATGTGCCAGCGGACCAGAAGGCACAGGTGCTGGCTTCCACGAAGTTGGCAGGCCCTGGTGAAACTGTCGAGGTGACGTTCAAGGTTCCGGCAAAGGCGGGCACGTATCCGTATATGTGCACGTTCCCCGGGCACTACACCGCCGGCATGAAAGGCCAGCTCGTCGTGCAATAGATCTGAGCGGCGGCACGAGGGTTACTGGAACACCTCGTGCCGCTGTTTCACACTGCCCTGGCCGCCGCCGCACCCAATTTCAACGGCAGCGTCACACGAAATTCGGCTCCCCTTCCGTCACCATCGCTGGTCGCCTCAATCGTTCCCCCATGAAGCTCGGCGAGGTATCTGGAAAGTGACAATCCAAGGCCAAGCCCGCCGTACTCACGCATACGGCTGTTGTCCGCCTGCCAGAATCGCTTGAAGATGTGCTGCAGTGCCTCAGGAGAAACGCCGATGCCGGTGTCGCGAACTACGATAAAAACCGACGGCGACTCGGAGTAGACGTCAACCTCGATGCGTCCGCCTATGGGGGTGAACTTCACGGCGTTCGTCAAAAGGTTCCACAGGACCTGTCGCAACCGATCCGGATCCGCAAGGATCTGCACCGCTGGTTCGATCCGCACGTGCAGATGCAGCCGCTTGGCAGCCACCGAAGGACGAATGTTCTCGATCGCCTCCTCCGCGAGCTGCGATAAATCCGTGTCCTGAATCTCGAGACGGACTTTTCCTGTCACCATGCGCGAGCTATCGAGCAACTCGCCGACCATGTCGGTCAGCACCTGCGCGTTCCGGTGAATCACTTCGAGAGCCTTGGCGCGCTGCGGCTCGTCCATCATTCCCTTCAGCAGCATCGCGGTGTAGCCCACGACGGTGTTCAGCGGCGTTCGCAGTTCGTGTGACAGGGTCGCCAGGAACTCGTCCTTCAGGCGGTTGGCCTCCTCCGCTTGCTGACGCAGTCGCTTCTGTTCGGTAATGTCCCGCGCAATCTTTGAGGCGCCAACCACGGTGCCATCGGGTGCGTGAATCGGTGAAATACTCACTGAAATTTCGACGAACGATCCATCCTTCCGCTGCCGTATGGTCTCGAAGTGGTCCACGCTCAACCCTTGCCGGATCCGGGAGAGCACGAAATCCTCTTCCTGCCGGCGGTCCAGGGGGATGATGATGGTGATGGGTTGGCCGATCGCTTCTGCCGCGGTCCACCCGAACATTCGTTCGGCGGATGCGTTCCACGACATGATTTTCCCAGTCAAATCCTTGCTCACGATCGCATCGTCGGACGATGCGACAATCGCGGCCAGGCGGGACGGGGATTCTTCCGGCCGAAACGACATACGGGCTTATTATGACCCAAGGTTTTTCGCGCTGCGCCGGTAGAGCTTAGCCCTCCGTCAATGGCCGAAGAGAACGCATCCTCGCCGAACGATGACCCCGGACTCCGCCGCATGCTCACGTGGGTCGCGGTCGCGTTCATCGCCACGGTCGCCTTTGCCATCCTGGTCGTGGAGATCATGATGCGCTGGTTCGACCGATCTCCTTGATCGCGCCGCATCGAGGAGCGCAGTACCAGTAGAATCTGCCAGATGACCTCATCGGCCGATGGCGTCCAACTCGACGTGCTCGGACTCGGCGAAAGTTCCGTCGATCACGTCAACCTTCTTCCGACCGCGCCTCTGGCGCGGGGCACGGCGTCCAAGCTCCGGATTTCGAGCGCATTCGATGCCGCCGGCGGGCAAATCGCGAGCATGCTGACGGCATGCAGCGGACTGGGCCTGCGGACCGGCTATCTGGGCCCCCTCGGAAACGACGACAACGGCCGGCTGATTCGCAACGAATTGGAGCGGCGCGGCGTGGACCTGTCGCAGGTGCTCGTTCGCAATGCGCCGGCTCGTTTCGCCATCATCCTGGTCGACGAGTCGACCGGCGAACGCACGGTGCTCTGGCACCGCGATCCCGCCCTCGACATTGCCGAAGGAGAAATCGATCCGGCGGCGCTCACCGCGCGCGTGCTGCACGTCGACGATGTGGATGAAAAGGCTGCTATTCACACCGCACGAGCCGCGAAGGCGCGCGGCGTGATCGTGACAAGCGATCTCGATCGGGTGACGGAACACACGCACGACCTCGTCGCCAGTGTCACGATCCCGATTTTTGCCGAGCACGTACCACCGACCCTGACCGGCGAACGGGACCCGGAACGGGCGCTACGAAAGCTGCGCAGGGAGCATGCGGGACTGCTGTGCGTGACGCTTGGCACAGCGGGATCGATGGCGCTCGATGGCGATCGACTGATTCACGTGCCGGCGTTCAAAGTGCATGCAGTGGACACCACCGGCGCTGGCGACGTCTTTCGAGCCGGGTTCGTCTATGGATTGCTGGCGGGCTGGCCGACGCTCGAGGTGCTGAAGTTCGCCAACGCGGCAGCGGCGGTCAGTTGCACGCGGCTCGGCGCCATGGGATCGGCGCCGGCGCTGATCGAAGTCGAACAGATGCTCGCGGGAGAATTCGTTGGAACATAGCCGGCTCAAGGCGTCCGCCGTAGCCTCGGCGGAGGCGGGCAGGGCTCAGGCTCAACCTGAATGGCGAATGATCCGAATCACGTAACGCGTCGGGCATTTCTCGGCGCCGCCAGCGCGGCACTGGTCACGGCACGGACCACGAAGCGGTTCGGCCAGGCGCCAGCGATCGTCGGATCGGATTCGCTCCGGCCATCGACAGCGTTCGGCGCAACGGCGGGTGACGTCGATGTCGATCGCGCCATGGTGTGGAGCCGAACGGATCGTCCATCGCGGCTGGTCGTTGAATACTCGACGACCGAGTCCTTTACCGACACGCGGCGGATCGTTGGGCCTGCCGCGCTCGAGTCGACGGACTTCACCGCGCGGGTCGAGTTGTCGAGCCTTCCCGAAAACCAGCGAATCTTCTACAACGTCCGATTCCAGGACCTCTCGGATCTGCGCGTGTGGAGCGAACCGATAATCGGAAATTTCACCACGCCGGAGAGGTCTCGGACGCGGCGCGACGTGACGATTGCCTGGACGGCGGACACGGTCGGGCAGGGCTGGGGCATCAATCCGGACCTCGGCGGCATGCGTCTCTACGAGTCCATGCGCCAGGTCGGCGCGGACGTCTTCATCCATGCTGGCGACACGATCTACGCTGACGCGCCGCTCCAGCCGCAAGTCACGCTTGACGACGGGCGGGTGTGGCGCAATGTGGTCACGCCCGAGAAGAGCAAGGTCGCCGAGACGCTGAGCGAGTTCCGCGGCAACCACCGATACAACCTGCTCGACGAAAACGTCCGTCGATTCAACGCATCCATTTCGCAGTTCGTGATCTGGGACGATCACGAGGTGCTCAACAACTGGTATCCGACCGAGGTCCTCGCAGCGGACATGCCTCACACCGAGCACAGCGTGGCGCTCCTGGCGGCGCGGGCCAAACGGGCGTTTCAGGAATACACGCCAATGCGCTTCGATCCGTCGGACCCGGAGCGGATTTACCGTGCGGTTCGCTTCGGGCCGCTGGTCGACATCTTCGGGTTCGACATGCGGAGCTATCGCGGACCGAACTCGACCAACCGCCAGACGGCCCTGTCAGACGACTCCGCAATCCTCGGATCGGCGCAAGTTGCGTGGCTGAAGCAACGGCTGCTTGCGTCGACGGCCACGTGGAAGATCATTGCGAGCGACATGCCGCTGTCGCTGACCGTAGTGGACGGTCCCCTGTTTGAAGCAGTGGCCAATGGCGATCACGGCGCGCCGCTCGGAAGGGAGCTCGAGATTGCGGGCCTGCTGCGCTTTCTTCGCGATCACCGGATACGCAACGTCGTGTTCGTCACGGGAGACGTTCACTACTGCGCCGCGCATCACTACGATCCGGCGCGGGCGGCCTTCACCGAATTTCATCCATTCTGGGAGTTCGTCGCCGGCCCGGCGCATGCGGGAACTTTCGGCCCGGCGCAGCTCGATCGCACGTTCGGCCCTGAATTGAAATTCATCGGGATTCCGCCGGGCATGAAACAGAACCGGCCGCCGAGCGAGGGCTTTCAGTTCTTCGGCACGCTGCGTGCGTCGGCGAAAACACACGCCCTGACCGTCACGCTCCGCAATGCTGAAGGGAAGCAGCTCTATACGATCGACCTGCCGGCCGAGTAGTCCTAGCGCTGTTCTTTCGACGCCAAGACGGTGTCCTTCACGTCGCGCAGAGGCGGCAGCACCGATTCAATCCTCGCGCGCGATGCCTCCAGCCACGGTGGAAGCACCAGCGTCTCGCCGAGGTGCGCGGGATCCTCGTCGGCAGCGAATCCAGGACCATCGGTTGCGAGCTCGAACAACACACCGCCTGGTTCGCGGAAGTAGACCGACTTGAACCAGAAGCGATCGATCACCGGCGTGGGACGGCCACCCGCCTTTTCTACCTGCAGGCTCACCGCATGCTGGTGCGCCTCGTCGTCCACGCGCCAGGCGAGATGATGGACGGCGCCCACGCCCCACGCGCCGCGGGATGCGTCGCGCGCTTCACGCACATGGACGCTGCCCCACGCGTCCTTGAACCCATAACGTGTCCACCCGTTTTCGCTGCCGAGATTTTCGAACCCAAGCACGGATGTGAGGAACTGCGACGTGGTCGCCTCGTGTTGTTCCCAGAGGCGGCCGTGATGAAGCCCGCGGATCTGTCGCTCGGCTTCGACCGAGCTGCCTTCCCACGGCGTAAACGGACGATCGGGCGTGGACGGTTCAACAAGCGACAGACGCAAGCCGTGCGGATCCGTGAACGGCAGCGCGCGCTCCCCAAAACGCGTCTCGATCGGCTCGACGCGAGTGCCGTACTTTTCCAACCGAGCGCCCCAAAACGACAGGCTGTCTCGCGGCACTTCGAGTCCAACTTCTACGGCAAGCCCGTATCCCATACGAGGAGGGGCCATCTGCGCCCATGGAAAAAACGTGAGATCCGTCCCGGGGCGTCCTTCGGCGTCTGCGTAGAACAGGTGATAGGTGCCGGGATCATCCTGGTTGACGCTCTTCTTGACGAGCCGCATGCCCAGGACGCCGGCGTAGAAATCGAGATTTTCCTGCGCCGCGCCGGCAATCGCGGTGATGTGATGCAATCCGTTGACTGATCTCATTTTTTTAATCCCGGGGATTTGCCCCGCTCCGCTCCGGCAACCTACGGGTTGTCGCGCACAAGAAACAGGTGCGCACGGCCCGCGTCCAGTCGCACCCAAAGTCCGCGTTCGAGCAAGGACGCTCGAGTCCAGCGGTACGTCCTGCCCGAGAGCACGTCCTCGAAGTCAAAGACGCTCGGGGCACCCAAGTCGTCCCT
>Ga0222622_10001057_pt1 | contig 11018 bp, 9 predicted proteins | sample PLM2_5_b1metaG_FD_177335 | JGI IMG/M metagenome (GOLD analysis project Ga0222622, IMG submission 177335) | Groundwater sediment microbial communities from an aquifer in East River, Colorado, USA - PLM2_5_b1 | ecosystem: Environmental > Terrestrial > Soil > Riparian zone | place: USA: East River... | reverse complement strand
ATCATCCCACCGCTTCAACGTCGTGACGGGGCGGTCGAGCGCCGACGCGAGTGCAGGACCAGGCCGCCACAAATAATCGAACAACAGGCGTGCCAGGTGCAGACGAGATTCGTCGCGCCATTCACTATCGGCGTTGAGCCATTCGAGTCCATCGATCGGCGCCTGCCAATCCGACCAGGCCAATTGCGGCCGTGGCGAATCCGGGTGCGCCGCGATGCCAAAGCCACCGAGCCGGCGAACATCTTCGACGACCCCCTCGGGCTCACCGCCGAGCGGATAGGGCGAGGGCCGCATGTCCAGCGCGACGTAGTGTCCGCCGTTCGTGCTGATTTCAACCGCGTCAACGCACAGCACGCCGTGCAGGTATTCGGGCGGGTCCGGCACCCGCGTGCCATCCCCGTGATCGGTGAGGATGATGAAGGCGAGCCCGGCCCGCGACGCGGCGGCTGCAATCGCATCCTTATCAGCAGCGCCGTCGGATCGACTGGAATGAATGTGATACGCCCCGCGAACTGTCCGTCGCATGAGGTCGGGATCGATGCCGACGTTTAGATGCGCCGGCAATGGCGGGAGCGTGGCGAGCAGAAAAAAAATGACGGCGACCACGAGGGTCGCCGTCAATAGTCCAACTTTTTTCATTCACCGTGCCGGTGCCTTGACTCCGCCTCTTTATGCCTTCACTCCGACCGCGGTCTTGATTCCGGCTTCGGCCTTGATCGCCTCCGCCTTGTCGACGCCTTCCCACTTGAACTCCGGCTCGGTCCGCCCGAAGTGCCCGAAGGCGGCGGTCTTCTTGTAGATCGGCCGCCGCAAATCCAGCGTTTCGATAATCCCCTTCGGGGTGAGCTTGAACTGCGCGCGAACGATATCGCTGATCTTCTGATCGTCGATGACGCCGGTGTCGAATGTATCAATCAGGACGGACACGGGCTCGGCAACCCCAATCGCGTAAGCCAGCTGCACCATGCAGCGCTCGGCCAGGCCAGCCGCAACGACATTCTTCGCCACATAGCGGGCCATGTAGCACGCCGACCGATCGACCTTGGTGGGATCCTTTCCGGAGAATGCTCCCCCGCCGTGCGGCGCTGCGCCGCCGTACGTGTCGACGATGATCTTGCGTCCGGTGACGCCGGCGTCGCCATGCGGGCCGCCGACGACGAAGCGGCCGGTGGGGTTGATCAGGATGCGCGTGTTCTTGTCGCGCATGTTCTCGGGGATGACTCGGTTGACGATCTTCTCCGTGATTTCGCCGCGAAGCGTCTCGTTGGTGACCTCGGCGCTGTGCTGCGTCGATACGACAACGGTGTCCACACGCACGGGCCGGTTGCCATCATATTCAACCGTCACCTGCGACTTGCCGTCGGGCCTCAGGTAGTCCATGACGCCGTCGCGGCGGGCGCGCGAGAGGCCGCGAACGAGCTTGTGCGCCAGCATGATCGGCAGCGGCATCAGCTCTTCGGTCTCCGTGCACGCGTATCCGAACATCAATCCCTGATCGCCGGCGCCGCCTGGATCGACGCCTTGAGCAATATCGGGCGACTGTTCGTGAATCGACGACAGCACCGCGCAGGTCTCGGAATCGAATCCGAACTTGGCTCGCGTATAGCCGACGTCCTTGATCGTCTCGCGGACGATTTTGGGAAAGTCCACGTAGCAGTTGGTGGTGATCTCGCCGGCGATGATCGCCAGCCCGGTGGTCACGAGCGTTTCGCAGGCGACGCGACCGTTGGGGTCCTGGGCGAGGATCGCGTCGAGAATAGCGTCTGAAATTTGATCGGCAATCTTGTCGGGATGCCCCTCGGTGACCGATTCGGACGTGAACAGATGGCGGCCTTTACGGCTCATGTGTGTCGAGCTCCTTCAATGCGGCGCGGTGCGCGTCGGCGCGAGCATGCGCGGACTGCTGTTGGGACTTGCTCGGAAATTCCGAGGAAGCGCGGTGCACCGCCTGTCGGCAGTGCACATCAAATCTGCTGAATATATCAGGGATTGACGGGTCGCGGCAAACCGCGGGCGGGGTGAGTCGACGCTACGCGACCGACGTCTTGTCCACGTCGTTGACGGTCTTCTCGACGACGGTCTTTTCGACTTCGATCGAGCAGTCCGCAATCAGCGCGGTCAACGCACCAATGGCGGCGGCCACCGGGGCAATCACGGCGCCGATGACACCCGCGGTGAGCGGAAACTCCGCAACAGTCTTTCCCTTCTGCTTCACGACGACGCGGCGGATGTTCCCCTCTTCGACCAGCTTTCGAAGCTGCGCGAGCACCTGATCGGTGGTCCCTTCGAGCTTCTGCCAGAACGTACGCTCCATTTATCGCTCCTCCAGAATGCGGCCGGTGGCGGGTATCTACTACATAGACGGAGGGCGAGCCGGTTGGTTCCGGGCTACTTTCTCGGGTGAAACTGATCGTACGCGGCACGCAGGCGGGCCTCCAGCACATGCGTGTAAATCTGCGTCGTCGACAGGTCGGCGTGTCCGAGCATCATTTGGATCATCCGCAAATCGGCGCCGCGCTCGAGCAGATGCGTGGCAAACGAATGCCGCAGCACGTGCGGACTGAGGTTGCGCGAGATGCCCGCCTTGACGCCGTACTCCTTGAGCACTTTCCAGAACCCGACTCGCGAGAGCGACCCGCCGTCTCGTGCGTTGGCGAACAACCAGGGGGAACTCTTCTTGCGCAGGAGCGCAGGGCGACCTTCGCGCATGTATCGCCTGACCCAGTCGGCCGCCTCGTGCCCGAGCGGCACCATCCGCTGCTTGTCACCTTTGCCGATGCACGTGAGGTAGCCATCATCCAGGTTCAGATCTCCTGCCCGCAGGGCGATGAGTTCGGATACGCGAAGACCTGTCGCGTAGAGCACCTCAATCAATGCCTTGTCGCGCAATCCCCGCGGCGTGCTGGTGTCCGGCTGTTCGAGGAGACGGTCGACTTCTTCGAGCGAAAGAAACTTCGGCAAGGCAGCCCACGCCCGCGGCGGCTTCAGATCGTCGGCCGGGCTGCTGTCCCGCTTCTGCTCCGCCGCGTTGAACCGATAGAACCCGCGCACGCACGCCACCGTGCGGGCCACCGATCGCGGCGCAAGGCCCGACGACATGAGCTGCCGTACGAATGTTTCGAGATCCTGCCGCTGGAGCGCATCGACCGAGGTCTCGCGCTTGTCGGCGAACTCGGCGAGCAGTGCCAGGTCCCGCGCATAGCTCTCGAGCGTATTGGCAGACATGCGGCGAACGTCGCGCAGATACACGAGATACCCGTCAATCAGCGAAGAGGGGGTCAATCGAAGCAGTCTATAGCGATCCGATGATGCAGGGATGGAGTGATTCAGGATGAGTGATGAGTGATTCAGGGACTGAGATTCACCATTCGCGAGCGAGCACGCGAGCGAGCCACGCGACCGGAGCGCCGTCGAAGCGGCGAGCGAGGGCGCGTGTAGGGGAGTCCGAGGGGCGACGCCCCTCGGAATTAAGTCTAGTGATGGGGCTGGCCAGTTTGACACTACTGGTAGCGAGGAGTAGTGTAAGCGGTTGCACGTAATGGCGTAATGCGCTGCTTGATACGGTAGACGGATATTTCATGACGACCCATTCGAAGTGGGAGTCGCTTCCCACCGAGGCGATCAACCCTGTCAGTCTCTCGGTCGATAAGGCTGCAGTTCCGGACATCATCGAGATGATCGTGAACGAAGACCGCAAAGTGGTCGCGGCCGTTCACAAAGAGCGTCAGCGAATCGCACAGGGCGTGGAAATCATCACGCAGGCGCTGCGAAAAGGCGGGCGCGTCATTTTCGTCGGCGCTGGAACGAGCGGCCGGCTGGGCGTCGTCGAAGCCTCGGAAATGCCGCCGACATTCGGAACCAGTCCGACGCTGGTGCAAGCGATTATGGCCGGCGGCCAGGAGGCGGTGTTTCGCGCGAAGGAAGGCGTCGAAGACAACTACGAGGAAGGCGCGCGCAGCATCGGCCGTCTTCGTCTCGGCAAGAAAGACGTCGTCGTCGGCGTCTCCGCGAGTGGAATGACTCCCTTTGTTCGGGGTGGATTAACGCGGGCGCGCAAGGCCGGCGCGAAGATCATTTTCGTGACCTGCTGGCCGGGATCGGAATTGCAGAACTTCGTCGATCTGCAGATCGCGCCAGCCGTGGGGCCGGAAATCATCGCCGGATCGACCAGGTTGAAGGCCGGCACGGCAACTAAGATGGTGCTGAACATGCTGACCACGATTGCCATGATCAAGGTCGGCAAGACCTACGGGAACCTGATGGTCGACGTGCAGACCGGTTCGGAGAAACTCAAGGACCGGGCGCGGCGCATTATCGTGCTGGTGACCGGAATCGACTACGACACCGCCGACGCGCTGCTCAAGCGGGCCAAGTGGAACGTCAAGGCCGCGATCATCATGCACCGCGCCGATTTGACGCTCCCGCAAGCGCTGCGCCGATTGAAGAAGGCCCACGATTCGGTCCGCGAAGCGATCGGCGAGGAAGCCGACGCACACCTCAGAGAGCTTGTTGAAGCTTCTCAGCCGCGGCAGCGTCCAGCATGATGTCCACATCGTCGTGGAGCTGAAGGAACGACGCGGGCAGCTCCGGCGTCAACGGACCGTTCACCACGCGCTCGATACACCCCGATTTCGCTCGTCCAGTCGCCAGCAGCACGATTGCGCGCGAATGAAGAATCGTCGCCATTCCTACCGATAGCGCCTCCGGCGGAACGTTGGCGGGATCGCCGCCGAACAGCGACGCGTTACTCCGGCGGGTTTCTGGACGGAGCGTCACGCGATGCGCGCGTGCGACCAGCGTGCGCGCCGGCTCGTTGAAGCCGATGTGACCGTTCGTGCCAATCCCGAGGACCTGGAGATCGATTCCCCCTGCGTCCGCAATTTCCTGTTCGTAGCGCAGGCATTCGGCTTCCGGATCGGCAGCCATGCCATCGAGAAAATGACGGTTCTCCGGTTTGATGTTCACATGCGTGAACAGGTGTTCCTGCATGAAGCTGCAATAACTGCCGGGATGACTCGCCGGAATGCCCAGGAACTCGTCGAGATTGAACGTGGTGACTTGCGAGAAATCGACGCCGTGGGCATGCAGCGACACCAGCTCGCGATACAGCCCGATCGGCGTGCGTCCCGTCGGCAATCCAAACACGACGCGGGGTGTCTTCGTCACGAGGTCGGCCATCCGCCGCGCGACGGCTTTGGCAGCAGCGTAATCGTGGTTGAACACCGTCACACGCGGACTTCGCCTCGATCCGATCGAGCGTCCGGTGTCGGGTGACATCAGTCCACTTTATACGCGGGAACGATCGCGCCGCCGCTCGTTTCCTGCAGCGCGAGGGCCACGGCGCCGTTGGCAGGTTCCCGGTCGAGCAGGCGCACGGAACTGCCGGGTGCAGCGACGGGCAGACGACGTTCGAGCTCCTCCTGCAGCCACGTCACGGCGCGGAAGATGCCTCCGGCAAGGATGAAGGCAAATGGGTATCCGACGAGTTCGAGCCGCCGCGCCACCGAAAGCGCGAACGTCTCCAGTTCGCCCGCCGCGCCGCGCAGAATTCCGATTGCGACGGCGTCGCCTTGCGAAAAGGCCGTTTGAACGCAGCTCGCGAGAGCAGCAATCGCGGTGGGCTTCAGGTCCTTGTTATAGACCTGATGAATCAGCTCAGACGGCGCCGCCACCTCGAAATGGTTCAGCAGCAGGTCGGTAAGGACGGTGACTGGCCCGCGGCGATCCGCTTGACGCAGGACGGCGCGCAACGCCGCGCGTCCAATCCAATACCCGCTCCCCTCGTCGCCGAGCACGTACCCCCATCCTCCGGCGCGCGCCGCTTCCCCTTGCGCGTTGCGTCCGTACGAGATCGAACCCGTGCCGGAAATCACGACGACACCGGGCTGGCCGGGAGCGCCGGCTTCGAGGGCGATCAGCGCGTCGTTGACCACGACGATGCGGGCCTTGTAACCGATCCGGCGCATGATCGCACGCATGACCGCGGAGTCGTCGGGACGATCGACGCCCGCGATCCCGAGGCAGATCGCTGACGGCACGATGGCGCGACTGCCGATCGCCTCCTCCATCGCGCGATGAAGAACCTTTTCGACTTCGAGTTCCCCCACGGCCTGAAGATTCGCCCCGCTGTCGCGAGCTTCGGCGATGACATTTCCCTGTTGGTCGGCCAGGAGGCACACGGTCTTGGTGCCGCCTGCGTCGATACCGAGCACGTAGGTCATGTGGTATGCGATGAATCGTACCACGGGGAGCATTGCTTGTCGGGATCCGGTGTGCGGGATCCGTGATCCGGAAGCCAGGTAGACGCGTGCATTAGTTGTTGGTCATCGCGATCCGTGATGAACTCCGATCGGATCCCGGATCCCGGATCGCGGATCCCGACTGCGAAGGCACTCTTCTCACGCTTCGTCTCCATTGACACTCTGTCCGTTACGCTGTTACATTCGTGCGATCTATGAGCTTCGACGGACGTCGCGTGCGCGCAGTGGCAGCGCTCGCATTCGTGATGAGTGTGTATTCGTTGCTGGCACCGTCGACTGTCACGCTCGCCTCCTCCGACGTCACCGGTTCCTCTGAAACACGCGCACTCTGGGTACAGCGCGGGTCGCTCGCCACGCGCGAGAGCATCGGCGCGCTCGTCAAGGCGGCACGCGATCACGGCTTCAACACGCTGCTCGTACAGGTGCGTGGCCGCGGCGACGCCTACTATCTCGGCGGGGTCGAACCACGCGCGCCCGAACTGCTCCGACAGCCCGACGGCTTCGATCCGCTCGCCACCGTGCTCGAGTCAGGGCACGCCGCGGGCCTGCGTATTCACGCCTGGGTCAACGTTAATCTCGTGTCCAGCGCGGCGGAACTGCCGTCGGCCCGGGAACACGTCATTCATCGGCATCCCGCGTGGCTGATGGTCCCGCGCGACATCGGCCAGCAGCTGGCCGCTGTCGAACCCGACAGTCCCGCGTATGTCGGCACGCTGGCCCGATGGACTCGCACGCAGTCGAGTGAAATCGAAGGCCTGTACCTCTCGCCCATCGCGCCCGAGTCGGCTGATTACACTGACGGGCTCGTGCGCCATCTCGCGCATAGCTACGCACTGGACGGCATTCACCTGGATTACGCGCGGTATCCGAACGATCGCTTCGACTACAGCCGCACCGCAATCCGGGAGTTTCGTGCGGCGGTGCGTCCGCAGCTCGCGGATTCCGTGCGGCGTGCGCTCGACGCTCAGGAGCAGGATGATTTGTTTGCATATCCTGATTCCCTCGCCGAGCAGTGGCGGGCATTCCGAGTCTCGCGGATGACGGCGTTGATCGCGCGTCTGCATACGACGATCAAACGCGAGCGGCCAGGCGCCATGGTCAGCATGGCAGTGGTGCCGGACGCCCGCGAGGCAGAGCGGCATCGGCTGCAAGACTGGGCCGCGTGGGCGCAAGCGAATCTCGTCGACACGATCTGTCCGATGGCCTACACCACCGACGCCGACAAGTTCGCGGAACAGATTGCGCAGGTGCGCGCCGCGGCCGGCTCACGCGTCGTGTGGGCAGGCATTGGGTCCTACCGGCTGTCGGCGAAGGAGACCATCGACAACATCGTCACGGCTCGGCGCCTCGGCGCCAGCGGCATCGTGCTGTTTTCGTACGACAACCTGACCGCCTCGGCTGAGTCGGCCTCCACCTATCTGTCTGCCGTTGACCGAGCCGCGTTTTCACCAACGCCCGGCGCCTCCCCCGGCTCGCGCTAGCGCGCTCGGGAAACGACACGGATGGTCCTCACCTGGGTTGACTACCTCGTCATTGCCGGGTACCTGCTCGCGATCACGGCGTTCGGATCGTGGTTCGCGCGATTCCAGAAAACCACGCGCGACTATTTCCTGACGGGGCGCTCGGTTCCGTGGTGGGCGATCTGCTTTACCGTCGTGGCGACCGAGACCAGCACGCTCAGTTTCATCGGCGTGCCAGCCGGCGCCTACGCCGGCAACATGACGTTCCTGCAACTCCCGCTCGGCTACATCTGCGGGAGATTCCTCGTCAGCCTGCTCTTTATTCCCGCGTACTTTCGCGGCGAACTGTTCACGTCCTACGAACTGCTGCAGCGCCGGTTCGGCCCTTCGGTGAAGAATGCTGCGGCCATCATCTTCGTCGTCACCCGTACGCTGGCCGATGGTGTGCGGTTGTTCGCGACGGCACTCGTCATCTCCGTTGTCACCGCCGTCCCGGTGCCGTGGACGATCATCCTGCTCGGCGCCGCGATGATCGTGTACACGGTGCGCGGCGGCGTTGCCGCGGTGATCTGGACCGACGTCGTTCAGATGTTCGTCTACGTCGCCGGTGCGCTGGTCGTATTCTTCGCGTTGTTATGGCAGATCCCCGGGGGCTGGGCCACGGTGTCGGCGGTCGGCCACGCCGCGGGCAAGTTCCAGGTGCTCGATTTCAGCATCGACCCATCGAGGGTCTATACGTTCTGGGCCGGCCTGTTCGGGGGGATCGCACTGACGCTGGCGACCCACGGAACGGATCAATTTCTCGTACAGCGGCTTCTGTCTGCGCGTTCCGCACGCGACGCGGCGAAGGGACTGATCCTCAGCGGGTTCATCGTCTTCGCGCAATTTCTGTTGTTCCTGCTCATCGGGGTGATGCTGTACACCTTTTATCAGCACACGCCGCTGCCTCGACCGCTGGCGCGGACCGACGAGATTCTGCCGCTCTTCGTCGTGAACGGCATTCCGCAAGGAGTCTCCGGATTCATCATCGCCGCGATCGTAGCCGCCGCGCTCTCCCCCTCGATCAATGCGCTCGCCGCGACCACGGTGAACGACTTCTACGTGAAATACATCCGGCCGGATGCCGATGAAGGCACGCTGATGCGTCTCTCGCGGCAGGCCACCATCGGCTGGGGCATCGCACAGATCGTCGTCGCCCTGGGTGCCCAGTGGATCGATCGGTCTGTGCTCGATGCCGGGCTGCTGGTGCTCTCGTTTGCCGCGGGCCCGGTGCTCGGAGCATTTCTCACGGGAGTCCTGATCCCGCGTGTCGGTGCCACCGCCATGCTGTGGGGCATGATCGGCGGCACCGCCGTGGTGACCTATGTATGGGGTGCGACGAGCTGCGCGTGGACGTGGTATGCCTTGATTGGCGCGGCGTGCACGAGCGGGATCGCCGTCGCCCTGTCGCTCGCCGTACCCTCGCGCACACATGCCTGAACAGTTCGATCGCGCGTCAGACATCCTGCTCCAGGGGATTCACGACCGCGCCTTCCCGGGAGCCACCACGGAAGTCGGCCGGGCCGATGGGCCGATATGGCGGCGAGCGATCGGGGCGCTCACCTACGAGCCTGACTCTCCCGCGGTACGACACGACACCATCTACGACCTCGCGTCGTTGACCAAGGTGATCGCGACCACGACGCTCGCCATGCGTGCATGCGATGACGGGCTGCTCGCACTCGACGAGCCGGTGGCCAAATACATTCCTGAATGGCGTGGGAGGGATCGGCAGGCGGTGACCACTCGCGACTTGCTCGCGCACGCGTCGGGGCTGCCTGCGTATCTGCCATTCTTTCGCGACCACACTGGCCGGGCCGAGTTCGAACCGGCCATCGCGCACACGCCGCTCGAGTACGCGCCACGATCGCAATCGATCTACAGCGACCTCGGATTCATCCTTCTTGGTTTCATTCTCGAAGATGTGCGTCGAGCCGCAGGCACGCCGCGCGGGCGCTTCGATCCGTTAGCAACGCTGACCGCGCAATTCCGCCGGGTCGCGTCGTTCGTCACCATCGAGCCGCTTGCCTACAATCCGCCTCGCACGTGGCGGTCGCGAAGTGCGCCGACCGAGCGGGATGAGTGGCGTGGACGAACGCTGCAGGGAGAAGTGCACGACGAAAACGCGTGGGCGCTGGGAGGGGCGGCGGGACATGCGGGGCTGTTCGGTACTGCGGGAGCGGTTGGCGCCTTCGCGCAATCGGTGTTGCGGACGATCGGCGGCGAACGCGTCATCGCGGCGCCGGCGACCTTCCGCGAATTCATCCGCCGGACGGAAGTTCCGGGCAGCTCTCGCGCCCTCGGGTGGGACACGATGCGTCCGACGTCCTCTTGCGGCTCGCGGATGTCCTCGACGGCTATCGGGCACACCGGCTTTACCGGAACGTCGTTATGGATCGATTGGGAACGCGACCTCTACGTCGTGCTCCTGACCAATCGCGTCTACCCCACCCGTGAGAACAATCGTCTTCGCGCCATCCGAGCCGCGTTCCATGACGCGGTGATGGAAGACCTCGCGGGAGAACGGCACTAACCCGTCAACTACGGCTTCACCACGATCGACGTGGTGCCGTCGCCGCTCGGCCCGCTCGCCTGGATAACCCTAACAGTGATGACCTTCGAACCCGTAGACGTATAGCTCGCGGTCGCACGGTTGCCGGTGGTCGAAGCCGTTCTGGGTATCGCATCCGTGCCGAAGTCCCATTCGTAACGGACGATCGTCGAGGTCGCCCCCGACGCCGTGGCCGTAAAGATAACGGTTTCACCGACGCTCGGGTTGTTGTTCGAAGCCGTAATGATTACGGATGGCGGCTGGCCTGGGAGTACGGTCATCGCCGTGCCGACCTGTTCGGTGAACCCACTCGAATCGGTGGCCGTCGCTCGCACGCTATAGCTACCGGCTTCCTGGTAGGTATGCTGGACGGTCGTCGATCCAGTAATCGCGCCGAGCGACTGCTGCCGGCCGTCGCCGAAATCAACGGTTACATTCTGAATGTTCGCGTTGGCACCGACCGATACCGTGAACGTGGCCGGCTGCCCTGCGGAAACCTGTGTCGTGGGAGCGGTGATCGTAATACCGGTTCGCGGACTGAGAGTGAGGGTCACGTCAGCCGTTTTACCGGCAGCGCTTGCGGTGACCTTCGCCGAGCGCGCACCCGCGCTGGACGCATTGGTCGCGGTCAACGTCGACGTCGCAACGCCCGAAGAATCCGTCGTCGCGGTTACCGGGTTCAGCGAGCCGTTGTCTGCGCTGAACGTG
>Ga0222622_10001055_pt1 | contig 11027 bp, 7 predicted proteins | sample PLM2_5_b1metaG_FD_177335 | JGI IMG/M metagenome (GOLD analysis project Ga0222622, IMG submission 177335) | Groundwater sediment microbial communities from an aquifer in East River, Colorado, USA - PLM2_5_b1 | ecosystem: Environmental > Terrestrial > Soil > Riparian zone | place: USA: East River... | reverse complement strand
AGGGGATGTGCAGGAAAAAAGTCAATGCCGAAAGTTTTCCGGAGACGCCCTGCTCACGCAAAGCCTGCGCGACGTACATCAGATGATAGTCGTGCGCCCAGATGAAATCGTCGGGCTGCGCACAGCAGGCGATGGCATCTGCATAACGCTCGTTAACTTGTTTGTAAGCTTGCCAGTATGCTGGCTCGAAGTTGCAGAAATTTTGCAAATCGTGAAAAAGCGGCCAGATCACCTCGTTGGAATAACCGTAGTAAAATTCGTCCCGTTCGGCTTCACTCAGGGCTACCGGCACAACCTGGTAACCAGCATTGCGCGTGGCCGTGGTCAGCGGTTCCTGTGGGATTTTGCCCGCGATTCCAGGCCAGCCGATCCAGGTTCCGCCGCGCTCGCGCAGCACCGGCTCGATTGCAGAGACTAATCCGCCGACAGCGGGTGTGACCGTCCAAAGATCCTCGCCAGTCGAATCGAGCGCGAATGGCAATCGATTGGAGACGACTATCAGGCGATTCATGTGAACAACAGTGAAAAGGTTACAAGCGTTACAGGGTTACAACGGCTGTAAAGGCACGGCCTCGCCTTATCACTGTAACTTTGTAACATTGTAACTCTTTTAACTTCCTTCGTTAAGATGATTCCATCAGCGCTCGAGCACGTTCCGGAGATCGCTGGGGACAGCGGTCAGGCAGCCGTCTTCCTAGATTACGATGGCACGCTAACGCCGATCGTCAGTCAGCCAGAGGACGCGTGGCTGTTCGATTCAATGCGACAGACACTGCGGGAGCTTGCCGCGCGAGCACCGGTCGTTGCCATTCTTAGCGGTCGCGACCTCGATAACGTTCGCCGACGCGTGAACATCGATTCCCTTGTGTACGCTGGCAGTCACGGATTTGATATCGCGGGGCCGCGCGGATTGCGCAGGCAAATGGCGCCCGAGTTTCTGCCTAACCTGGACATCACAGAAAAGGAGTTACACAAAGCGCTTGAGGGTATCCCGAGCGCACGAGTGGAGCGGAAACGCTTTTCCATCGCTGCGCACTACCGGAACGTGAAGGAGAACGATGTCCCCGCGGTGGAGCGGGCTTTCGATGCCGTGGCTGTACGACATCCCGAATTGCGCAGGATCGACGGAAAAAAAGTTTACGAACTGCTGCCGGCCATCGATTGGGACAAAGGCAGGGCCGTCGTCTGGCTGTTGGAAACGCTGGGCTTGGAGTCCCGCTCAGGCGGGATTCGTCCGATTTACATCGGCGACGATCGCACCGACGAAGATGCATTTCGCGCGCTAAAGCAAACGGGCGTCGGCATTCTCGTGAGCGAGAAATCGCAGCCCACCGCAGCCAGTTATTCGCTCAAGGACCCCGCTGAGGTCGAGCGCTTCCTGCGTGCGTTGACTGCGACACCTCCGTGACGCCAGACCTGCCGCACCCGTTTAGCGCCGAAGGCGCGATGTCAGCTTTAGCCTGGGGGCTTAGCCCCAGGGATTCGATGACACCAGCAAGAAGCGCTGAAAGCGCGCTTCAACCCGGCTACAGGGTTAGACTAATGTCGAAGTGAATCGCGCTTTCAGCGCTTGTGGATTTTTTTCCTCACGAATCCTGGGGCGTTGCCCCAGGCTCCCCATGAGACCGCGCCGTTGGCGCTAAACAAATGCATCCGCCCCAGAGAATTGCAGGCTCGCCACGGGACGAGTCCGTCCGATGGCGGACAGGATTCCTGCATCACGGCCATTCGAGTTTCAAGCTGTTGTCGTTTTGCAGTTTCACGCGCGTGTCGAATTTCGCTCCGAGTTTGTTCAACAGATCACAGAGCCATCTGGCGTCCGCAGCCGATGCGCGTTCGAGCCGGAATCGCCGCATTTGCATTGGGACCAGCCGCGCAGCAATCAATTCACCGTTGTCTGAATCAAGTTCCACCAAATACATCAGCGCCAGATCGCCACGGAACGTTTCATAGCCGCTGATGCCTTCGTAATCAGTGAGAAAATCGCCGCATCCATAGAGAATGAGCCGACCTTTGAACACCTCGATCGCTTTCACATGATGCGATGAATGCCCATGGACGATCGCAATGCCTTGCTCGATCAAGCGATGAGCGAACACGACCTGTTCACTCGGGATTTCGTATCCCCAATTGCTGCCCCAGTGAATCGACGCGACAATCAAATCGCCCGGCTGCTGATGCGCCCGCATTTGATCGCAAATTTGTGCTGCGGTCGTTTCGGAAATATCATCGAGCAAATTTACTCCCGGAGAAATGCTGGTGGCTTTCCACTCTGACGGGATACCGCTCGTTGTTGATCCGAATGAAAACAAGAGCACGCGGTCGTTTGCAGCTGTTTTGAGTACTGCGGGTTGCATCGCCTCCTGCGCATCATTGCCGGCGCCCGAGTACGCGATGCCCGCCGCATTCAACGTTTGCAGTGTTTCGGTCAATCCATCGTATCCCCAGTCCAACACGTGATTGTTCGCGAGAGCGCATGCGCTGATATGCGCGACGGAGAGACAACCAATATTCTGGGGGTGCATGCGATAATGAATCCCTTTGCCGGGCCATGGTGTTTCAGCCGAGGTGACGGCGGTTTCGAGGTTTACAATTCGAAAATCGACTTCGGCCTTTTCCAGTTCTTGCAGCGCGTCGCCCCAGATATAATCGAAGCTCAGTGGACGCGGTATCGGCACGTGGGCTTTCTCTGCAAGATGAACATATTCACGCGCATCGCGCACATGCGGTTCGTACAAAACCGGATTCACCGGATGCGGCAGCGCCTGATCAATGCCGCGGCCCGTCATGACGTCGCCGCAGAGAAAAAGACGCATCATTCAGCATAAATCCCAAATCCCAACATCCAAGCTCCAGAGAAATTCCAATCATTAGATTCTAAACCACCCCCATCGGCTTTCCGAGATTAGAAGCTTGCGGCTTCTCTGGATGTTGGGGTTTGGAATTTGGAGGTTAACTCACAGCGTGAGTTTCATTCCATCGTACGCGATGCTTATCTCCACACCGTGCTCTGCCGCGATGGCGCACAGGCTGGCGAGAATTTTCCGCTCGTCGCCAGTGACGATTTCCGAGCCGCAATGAGTGATAATGGCGCGGTGAACGCCCTCTTTTTGGCACCACGTGAATTGTGTCCGAACAGGCGAGTGACCGATTAACGCTTTGCCGCGCCTGCGAATAAATGTGCGCGTTATAGTGGCGCCATCGCCAATGTAGATTTGCACGTCCTTCAGCGCTGCACTGCGCTCGTGAATGAAGATCAGATCGGGCGCGTAGAAAATGCACGCACGCCCTGCGCTCACGCGATATCCGACCGTCGGCGAAAGAATGGAATGTTCGACCGGGAACGCTTCGAATGTGATCCCACAAATTTTCGTCGGCGTACGCTCTTTGATCAGGTGGCGATCCTTAATCGGGTAATGTCTCAATTCCTGCCACGTTTTTTCCGGTGCATACACCGGACAAGGTGCGCCCTGTTTCAAGCCCCACGCATGATCGGGATGAGCGTGTGTCAGCACAATTGCGCTGGGATCTACGCGTTTCAGTTTTCCCAGCCAATCAAGGCCGCAATCGATCATCACGTTTGCCGCGCGATACGAAACCAGCAGCGACGTATGCATCCGATGTCGGCGCGTGCGCGCGTCGATCTCGCCGCGCGTGCCTAGAAACGTCAGGTTCATTTGGAAGAGTAGGATTCATCTTACCAATGACGCTGTCATGTCCATTACCCAATGGGTGCGCGCCGCTCTTCGTGAAGGCAATTCGGCGACCAGCCGATCCGCGCTAGTCCAAAAATTGCGCACGTTAAGTATCTGTTAATAAATCGCTTAAAAAACTGTTGACACCTTTCGGCATCTCCCCTAAATCGTGACCCTTAATTCACGGAGACGCTTTTTCTGAAAAAAGGTTTTTGGGTTTTTCGGGAATACGGCTCCTTCAACTCCAAACCTCCCATGAACACAAAAGAAAAAAGTTCTCTCCACGCTTCGTCACTTCAAATCACATTGCGCGTTACACTGATCTCGTTCTTCGCGGCGTTGGTGACGTTCGCGGCGGTGCCTGTGAAAAATCAAATCGCGCAAAGGCCGGCTCGTGCCGGTGTGGCCCCCCAGAGTGCGCACCGTAATGCAACTGTCTCAGAGTCCACGACTGCTCCAAAACGGAAAACTCCGCGCAAATCGGAACGCGTGGAAATTTCGTCGAGCCGCCAACGCGTGAGTGGACGTGAAATCGCCGGATTCAGTGCACGCCAGTCGCAGACGCCGCGGGAGGAGGAAAGCCTGACAGCGCCGACGGGACTCAAGCCGGTGGAGCAGGAGGCGTGGCTGGCCATGGCCCGTCGGCATCAAGTTAGCAGCGGCACCGGGTTGGCCAGCTTTTATCCTGCACATTACGGCGAAGCGTTCGTTGTGGAAGGCGGAGGCGTGCGCGTGGCGGCGTTGCCTGTGGGCGGTACGGATACGACGGCGCACGTCGGCAACGACCAGGTGATCTATCGAAATGCCTATCCAGAGACAGACAGTCTGCATGTGGTGAGCGCCGGGCGCAGTGAAGAGTTTCTCTTTTTGCAGGATGAATGTGCGCCGCGCGAGTTCGCGTACGAGTTGAGCGAGCTGAGCGCCGGGACGCGAGTTGAGTTGGTGAATGGCGAAGTGCGTTTTACCAATAAGTCGGGTCAGGGCGTGAAGATTGAAGCGCCGTGGCTGATCGAAGCCAGCGGCAAGAACCGAACCGACGCGGTGCATTGGGAGTTAGATGCATCGAAGTCTCCAGCGGGGCGCCAACGGTTGCGCCTGGTGGTGACGAAAGGCCTGCGCTATCCGGTGGTGATTGATCCGAGCTGGACGACGACCGGCGGTATGCCTGACCAACGCGAGTGGCACACATCGACGTTGCTGCTGTCAGGCAAGGTGCTGGTGGTGGGGGGACACAATTTGGTTAATGGTTACTTGGCTAGCGCGGAGCTGTATGATCCCATAACTGGAAGCTGGAGCTTCACTGGCAGCCTCGGCACGGCACGCGACTTTCACACGGCGACGTTGCTGCCCAATGGCAAGGTGCTGGTGGCGGCAGGACAGGGTAGCGTTGATAACTTGAACAGCGCGGAGCTGTATGATCCGGCGACTGGAACGTGGTCGACGACCGGCAGCCTGGTCAACCGACGCTACGGTCACACGGCGACATTGCTACCCTCAGGCAAGGTGCTGGTCACGGGAGGATGGTATGGTGCCGCCTTGAATAGCGCGGAGCTGTATGATCCGACAACGGGAGTCTGGCAGTCGGGCGGCACCCTCGGCACCGGACGCGTGTTTCACACAGCGACGCTGCTGCCCTCGGGCAAGGTCCTGGTCATTGGAGGAAGTGATGGCCGAGGTAATTGTTTTAGCAGCGCAGAACTGTATGACCCGGCGGGTAATACGTGGACGGCGACCGCCAACATGGGCACCGCACGCGTGTATCACACAGCGACGCTGCTGCCCTCGGGCAAGGTCCTGGTCACTGGAGGAAGTGATGATCGCAACGCTTATTATAGCAGCGCAGAACTGTATGACCCGGCGGGTAATACGTGGACGCCGACCGGCAGCATGGGTGCGGCACGCGAGAAACACACGGTGACGCTGCTGCCCGATGGGAAGGTGCTGGTCATCGGGGGAAGGGATGGCTTCGTCTTGGGCTGGGCCAGCTGCGAGCTGTATGATCCGGCGAGTGGAACGTGGACAGTGACTGCCAGCCTACCAAATGCTGTAAGTTCGCACACAGCGACGTTGCTGTCGTCAGGCGAGGTGCTCGTGGCGGGAGGAGCGAACCTTTCCTTCAGTCCCGCGGAGCTGTACGATCCAACGAGCGCAACTTGGACGGCTACTGGGAGCCTGGAAACCGCCCGCCACAGTCACACAGCGACGTTGTTGCCCATCTTCAACGGCAGGGTGCTGGTGGCCGGAGGATTCAACGGCAGTTACTTGAGCAGCGCGGAACTGTATGAGCCGGGGACTGGGCTGTGGACGGCGACCGGGAGCTTGATCACCGCCCGCTACCTACACACGGCGACGCTGTTGCCCACTGGCGAGGTGCTCGCGGCGGGGGGATTCAATTCGTCTAATCGATACTTGAACAGCGCGGAGCTGTATGACCCGGCAATGGGAACGTGGGCGGCGACCGGCAACCTGGGCACCGCCCGCGCCTTTCACACGGCGACGGTGCTGCCCAACGGCAAGGTGCTGGTGGCGTCGGGATCGAATGACAATGCTCGCTTGACCAGCGCGGAACTCTACGACCCCGTCATTGGAAGCTGGAGCAACACTGGCAGCCTCAACACCCCACGCGAGTTTCACACAGCGACGCTGCTACCCAATGGCAAGGTGCTGGTAGCAGGAGGGACTAGCGGTTCTCCCCAGAGCAGCGTCGAAGTGTACAATCCGGGGAGTGGAACGTGGACAGGTACCGGCAGCTTGGCCACCGCACGCTACTCTCACACAGCGACGTTGCTACCCAGTGGCAAGGTGCTAGTGGCGGGGGGAACTAGTGGCACTAATGACTTTAGCAGCGCGGAACTGTATGATCCGTCGAGTGGAACGTGGACAGGTACAGGCAGCTTGGCCACGGCACGCTACTCTCACACAGCGACGCTGCTACCCAATGGCAAGGTGCTGGTGGCGGGAGGACGGAATAGCAGTGGCTACTTGACGAGCGGCGAGCTGTATGATCCCGGGAGTGAAACGTGGACGGCAACCGACAACCTTGGCACTGCACGCGATTTGCACACGGCGACGTTGCTACCAAACGGCAAGGTGCTCGTCGTGGCAGGAGGACAACCGGGTGATACCGCCAGCGCAGAACTGTACGATCCGGGGCTGGGATTTAATTTTACAACGCAACCTTTACTGGGTGCGATCTCGCCCCCAATCCTGCCAAGTGGTGGCGCGTTGACAGCTTCCGGTTCACGCTTCAAAGGCATTTCTGAAGGTTCCGGCGGTAACGCACAACAGAACTCTTCTTCCAACTACCCGCTGGTCCAACTGCTGAGCCTCGTTAATGAGCAGACGCTGTTCCCGCCAGTGGATGCCACGACAGGGTGGTCTGACACCTCCTTCACTTCTACGCCTATCACTCTAATGACCAACAGTTCGAGCGGGTTCCCCGTCGGCTATGCACTGGCAACTGTGTTTACTAACGGCATTCCCAGCGCATCGCAGTTCGTAAGCGGCGCAACACCCGCCCCTGCGCCAACGCCAACGCCGACGCCTACGTGCCCGACGGGCGGCTATAACTATGTTACTGCCACTGCTTTCGGTGCTTTGTTGCAAGGCACCGCCGACATAGGGAACCACTGCGATGATTGCACCACCGGCATCACATTCCCATTCTCGGTTTTCTTTTACGGCACCATGTTCGACGGCGCCGTCATCAGCTCCAATGGCAATTTGCAGTTTACTAGCAATAACAATTATTCAGGCTTTACCTGTCCGCTTCCAGATCCCAATGTGCAGGAAGCGATCTTCCCGTATATGGACGATCTGCGTACTGATCAGGTGTCGCCCGACTGTGCGGGTGAGTGCGGCGTGTTCACCTCCACCATGGGCACGGCGCCCAACCGGCAGTTTATGATTGAATGGCGTGCTGGCTTTTTTAACAGGAGGGGCCGTGCCTCCTTTGCAATCGCATTCTATGAGAACACCCCAAGCTTCTTCGACATTCTCTACGGCGACATACAGGATCTCGGCAGCAACGGAGACAGCGGCGTGCAGGCAAGCGCTACCGGCCCAGCTACGACGTTCTCATGTCGCACTCCTACGCTCTTCCGCAGCGTGAGAGTCCGATACACCTTAGCGTGTCCGAGCCCCTCCCCCACGGCTACTGCGACTGCCACTGCCACAGCCACCGCCACAGCGACGGCTACAGCCACAGCCACAGCTACTGCGACTCCTACAGCTACGGCAACGGCAACGGTCGCCCCAAGCCCAACACCGACAGCTACAGCGACGGCAACGCCCACTGCGACCCCTTGCACGCTTGCGGCTCCAACGGCACTAAAGGCGGCCAATGTGACTGCCAGCAGCTTTACTGCTAAGTGGAGCAGCGTAAGCGGTGCGGCCGGATATCGGTTGGACGTATCCACAAGTAAGACTTTTGCCACTTACGTACCTCCTTATCAGGATTTCGACGTCGAAAATACGACCAGCTACAACGTGGTCGGGTTAAGTGCGAAGACGGAATACTATTACCGAGTACGGGCCTACAATGGGAATTGTACAAGCCCCAATTCAAACGCCATTAAGGTAAAGACGGATAAGCACTGAGATCAGACGGCGAGCGAGACTGTACTTACTCCTTGTCGATCCAACCCCGGACCGTTGGCCACGATTTTCCGGTTCTGGAAGACTTTCGGACACAGCCGTGCGAATGACGAAGCCCGAATGCGATCCTCTCCTGTTTTGATTGCGTCATTCGGATTTAATTCGGCATTCGTCATTGCTATTGCCACTCGAGCATTAAGCTGTTGTCTTCCTTCAATCTCGCGCCTGTGCCGGACTGCTTGCCGAGTTCGTTCAGGAGATTGCAAACCCACTTGGCGTCGGCAGCCGATGCGCGTTCGAGCCGGAATCGCCGCATTTGCATTGGGACCAAACGTGCAGCGATCAATTCGCTGTTGTCTGAATCAAGTTCCACCAAATACATCAGCGCCAGGTCGCCGCGGAACGTTTCATAGCCGCTGATGCCTTCGTAATCGTTGAGAAAATCGCCGCAGCCGTAGAGAATGAGTCGGCTTCCGAACACTTCGATCGTTTTCACATGATGCGAGGAATGCCCATGCACGATCGCAACGCCTTCCTCAATCAAGTGATGAGCGAACACGACCTGTTCACGCGGGATTTCGTATCCCCAATTGCTGCCCCAGTGGATTGACGCGACAATCAAATCCCCCGGCTGCTGATGCGCTCGCATTTGATCGCACACCCGCGCTGCTGTCGTTTCTGACAGATCATCCAGCAGATTTACTCCAGGAGAAATGCTGGTGGCTTTCCACTCTGACGGGATACCGCTCGTTGTTGATCCGAATGAAAACAAGAGCACGCGACCTTTGCCGACCGTGCCGAGCACTGCGGGTTGCATCGCTTCGTCTGAATCGCTACCCGCGCCTGAGCGCGCGATGCCTGTGGAGTCCAACGTTTGCAGCGTTTCGGATAATCCGTCGTAGCCCCAATCCAGCACGTGATTGTTCGCCAGAGCGCATGCGCTGATATGCGCGGCGGAGAGGCAGCCAACATTCTGGGGGTGCATGCGATAATGAATTCCCTTATCGGGCCATGGCGTTTCAGCGGAGGTGACGGCGGTTTCCAGGTTTACAATTCGAAAATCGACTTCGGCCTGTTCCAGTTCTTGCAGCGCGTCGCCCCAGATGTAGTCGAAACTCAACGGAGGCGCTATCGGGCCGTGGGCGTACTCCGCAAGGTGGACATACTCGCGCGCATCGCGCACATGCGGTTCATACAAAACCGGATTTGCCGGATGCGGCAGCGCCTGATCAATGCCGCGGCCCGTCATTACATCGCCGCAGAGAAAAAGATGCATGATTAAAGTAAGCTCCAAATCCGCAGGTTTGGTAGGCGCGTCTCGGATGACAACCTGCCAGGTTGTCTCGGCAGGCTGGCAGCCTGCCAGCCGAGTCCGGCAAGATGCCGGACTTCCGATCGCCTGTGCGCGCCGATCTTTGTACCGCAAACGGCGCGTAGAGGACTACGCGCCCTACATTTCGTCCGACGCTAGCTCCGCTTCACAACGCGACTTTCATCCCATCATAAGCGATGCGCACGTCCACATCGCGCTCTGCCGCGATGGCGCGCAGGTTTGCGAAAATTTTGCGCTTGTCGCCAGTGACGATTTCAGAGCCGCAATGAGTGATAATGGCGCGGTGAACGCCCTCTTTTTGGCACCACGTGAGTTGTGTCCGAACGGGCGAGTGACCGATTAGCGCTTTGCCGCGCCTGCGAATGAATGTGCGCGTTATAGTGGCGCCATCGCCAATGTAGATTTGCACGGCTTTCAACGCTGCACCGCGATCGTGGATAAAGATGAGGTCGGGCGCGTAGAAAATGCACGCACGCCCTGCGCTCACGCGATAGCCGACCGCCGGCGAAAGAATGGAATGTTCAACGGGAAACGCCTCGAATGTTATTCCACAAACTTTCGTCGGCGTACGGTCCTTGATCAGACGCCGATCTTCGATGGGATAATGTTGTAGTGATTGCCACGTTTGCTGGGACGCATACACCGGACAAGGCGCGCCGTTTCTCAACCCCCACGCGTGGTCGGGATGCGCGTGCGTTAGCACAATCGCACTGGGACTCACCCGCTTGAGCTTTCCCAACCAATCAAGGCCGCAGTCGATCATCACACGCGCACCGCGATGCGAAACCAGCAGCGAAGTGTGCATGCGATGCCGGCGCGTCCGTGCCTCGATTTCACCACGCGTGCCGAGAAACGTCAGGTTCACTGGGAAAAGTAGGATTCGTCTCGCCAATTCGCCGACTCGTCCGCGTACCGAACTTCCATTTTCATCGACCACATCAACTGCCAATCGATCTGCGCGAGCCTGAAATCACGCACATTAATTATCTAGTAATCAGTTATTTTAAAATACTGTTGACACGTCTCGGACGCTCCATGTAAAACCGTAGCCCTAATTTGCGGAGACGCTTTCTTTGGAATGGTTCCCGCCCGGGTCTCGAGAAACTGCTCTTCTCAGACCCAATCCTCCCATGAAAAAGACATCCACTTCACAATCCGCACCCGCCCGCCGTAGCCTCGGCGAAGGTGGGTTCTTTAATCTCCGCATTCTAATCGGTCTGTGCATAGCGCTGGCCGGCATCTCCCTGGCGCTGGTGGGCCTTGACGCGTTCGCTGCGAACAGCGCACCAGTGAAGATAAGGAATCATATTATTACCGCATCCAACGACCCTCTGGTGCCAGTCGGGTTTGACTGTTCCAAAATTGAGGAGCTGGGCATCAACAAGCAAGAGAACTTCCGGGCC
>Ga0222622_10001051_pt1 | contig 11060 bp, 14 predicted proteins | sample PLM2_5_b1metaG_FD_177335 | JGI IMG/M metagenome (GOLD analysis project Ga0222622, IMG submission 177335) | Groundwater sediment microbial communities from an aquifer in East River, Colorado, USA - PLM2_5_b1 | ecosystem: Environmental > Terrestrial > Soil > Riparian zone | place: USA: East... | reverse complement strand
AGCCTAAGCTTGTAGACGCTCTGTCCGGTGCGTCCGCGGACGCGGGTTCGATTCCCGCCGCCTCCATCGGTTGTTTGCGAGTTTCGCCAAGTTCAGCGGTGTCGCTTGGTTCCGTGATGCGGTATAGCCGCGCCAGTGCGCCGTCAGCGCGTAGTGCACGAGGATGTTGAGCACGAATCACCCTCGCCGGGCGATGCGCCCCAGCTCTGGGCGATTCAGATTCGTGCTGAACGCAATCGGCGAACGGAGGAACCATGTGGTGGGGAATTGGTATTGGCGGCTTCATCTTGTATGTGTTTCTGCTCCTCTTCCTCGGGATCAGAACGCTCAGAAACGGTCACGGGTGGCTGTTCTTCTTCGGATCTTCTTCCCGTTGCTCTGGCTGATCGGCGCGTTCATGCAACCCAGCCCGCAGGCGGCCTGAGGCCGCGCAAGCAAAAGGGAAAGGCAGGCGAAAATGAGCAAGAAGCGTGGCGTGCTTGTTTGGTGTCTATTCGGGCTGGCGACGATCCTGCTCTTCGTCTCGTCGCTCACGGTCTGGTCGAAGCGCCAACTTCTCAACGATCAGGCATGGGCGGACTCCTCGACCCAGCTCCTGGCGAACGATGAGGTGCGCGGCGCGATCGCGCAGAAGCTCAGCGACGGACTGTTCGCGCGCATCGACGTCGAGGCCCAGCTGCGCGAACGGCTGCCGCCGCAAGCGCAGGGAGCCGCCGCAGCCCTCGCGGCGACGCTGGAGAACACCGTCGGGCCCGCGGCCGCCGACAGGCTCCTGCAGCGGCCGAGGGTACAGACCCTGTGGCAGAACGCCAACAAACGCGCCCACGCGGCTGTCCTGAGGGTGCTCGAGGGCAAGGACCTGGGCAAGAACGAGAACATCTCGACCGCGAACGGAGAGGTCACGCTCGACCTGAGACCGGCGATAACACGGCTGGCGACGCGGCTCGGGGTGGAGGACAAGCTGAAGGCAAACGCCGATCCGAACGCCGGCCAGGTCGTGATCATGAGGTCGGACCAGCTCGGCGCAGCGCAGACGGCGGTGAAGATCCTCAAGGCGCTGAGCTCGCTGCTCCTGATCGTCGTCCTTGCCCTCTACGCGCTCGCGATCTACCTCGCGCGCGGCCGGCGCAGGCTGCTGTTGGGCGCAACCGGGGCGAGTCTCGTGTTCGTCGGGCTGGTGATCGCATCCCTCAGGCACTTCCTCGGCGGGGTGATCGTCGACTCGCTCGTCAAGACGGAGGCGAACAAGCATCCGGTGAGCGTGATCTGGGCGATCGAGACGAGCGTGCTGCGAGACATCGCAATCATCCTCGTCGTCTACGGTGCGCTCGTCCTCCTCGCGACAGTGTTGGCAGGCCAAAATCGACCGGCAGTCGCCGTCAGGCGCTGGCTTGCACCCTCCTTCAGACACCACCCAATAGTCGTTTGGTTGGCCGCTCTTGCGGTGTTCCTGATCCTGCTCGCATGGGGACCGACTACCGGTGACCGGCGTCTGCTCGGCGTCGCGATCCTTGCCGTGACGACCGCCATCGCCATCGAGGCTCTGCGCCGGCAAACCCTGCAGGAGTTCCCGGAGGGCCCGCACCCGGCAGTTGGGAAGGCCCCCGCTGCGACCTAGCCCACTGTGTCTCTCAGGCGCTCATCCCGACAGGATGATGGTCGCCGCTCTCGCGTCCGCCAGGATGGCTCCTGGACGGGTGGGCAGGTGAGACGCGGTCCCCAAGTGTCTGGACCCGATCTCAAGCCCCACGCTCGTATGGCCCGGAAAAGGAGTGGAGAGTGACCGACCAGAGTTCACGCGACGTCCTGCCGATCCCGGACAGCCCGTACGAGGGCGACCCCCCGATGGATGCCAGGGATCCGGCGGCGACGTTTCCCCCGATCGAGCCGCTGCGGCCGCCGGCCGGCGCGCCCAACGTGCTCGTCGTGCTGCTCGACGACGTCGGCTTCGCCGCCTCGAGCGCCTTCGGCGGCCCGTGCGCGACGCCCACGGCGGAGCGCCTCGCCGCGGACGGCCTGAAGTTCAACCGCTTCCACACGACCGCGCTGTGCGCGCCCACCCGCCAGGCGCTCCTCACGGGTCGCAACCACCACACGGTCGGGATGGGCGTGATCACCGAGCTCGCCACCTCGGCGCCGGGCTACAGCTCGATCAGGCCGAACACGTGCGCCCCGCTGGCGAAGACGCTCACGCTGAACGGCTACGCGACCGCGCAGTTCGGCAAGTGCCACGAGGTGCCGGTGTGGCAGACGAGCCCGCTCGGCCCGTTCGACGCGTGGCCGAGCATGGGCGGCGGCTTCGAGCACTTCTACGGCTTCATCGGCGGCGAGACGAACCAGTACTACCCGGCGACCTACGAAGGGACGAACCCGGTCGAGCCGGAGAAGACGCCTGAGGAGGGCTACCACTTCACGGAGGACATGACCGACAAGGCGATCGCGTGGGTGCGCTCGCAGAAGGCGCTCATGCCCGACAAGCCGTTCTTCGTCTACTACGCGCCCGGCGCGACCCATGCGCCGCACCACGTCCCGCGGGAGTGGTCCGACAAGTACAAGGGCCGGTTCGACGGCGGCTGGGACGCGCTGCGCGAGGAGATCATCGCGAGGCAGAAGGAGCTCGGCGTCGTCCCGCCCGACTGCGAGCTGACCGAGCGGCACGAGGAGATCCCCGCGTGGGCCGACGTGCCCGACGAGCTCAAGCCCGTCCTCGCGCGTCAGATGGAGGTGTACGCCGGGTTCCTCGAGCACACCGACCACCACGTTGGCCGGCTCGTCGACGCGATCGACGACCTCGGCGCGCTCGACGACACGCTCGTCTACTACATCCTCGGCGACAACGGGGCGAGCGCCGAGGGCTCGACGCAGGGCTCGTTCAACGAGCTGATGATGCTGAACGGCGCCAGCGCGCTCGAGACGACCGAGTTCATGATGTCGAAGATCGACCTGTTCGGCACGCCGGCCGCGTACAACCACTACGCCGTGGGCTGGGCGCACGCGATGGACACGCCGTACCAGTGGACGAAGCAGGTCGCCTCGCACTGGGGCGGCACGCGCAACGGCACGATCGTGCACTGGCCGAACGGGATCGACGCGAAGGGCGAGGTCCGCAGCCAGTTCCACCACGTGATCGACGTGACGCCGACGGTGCTCGACGCCGCCGGGCTCCCGCAGCCCCTCGCCGTCGACGGCGTGCAGCAGCATCCCATCGAGGGCGTCTCCATGCGGTACGCGTTCGACGATCCGGCTGCGGCCGAGCGCCGCGGGACGCAGTACTTCGAGATGTTCTGCAACCGCGGCATTTACCACGAGGGTTGGGCCGCCGTCACCAGGCACTCGACGCCGTGGGTGATGAACACCTCGCTGCCGGCGTTCGAGGACGACACGTGGGAGCTGTATGACACGACCACGGACTGGAGCCAAGCGCGCGACCTGGCCGCGGAGAACCCGGAGAAGCTCGCCGAGCTGCAGGCGCTGTTCCTCGAGGAGGCGCGCAAGTACAACGTGCTCCCCCTCGACGACCGGCGGGTGGAGCGGTTCAACCCGGACATCGCGGGGCGGCCGACGCTCATCAAGGGGAACTCGCAGATGCTCTTCTCCGGGATGGGCCGGCTCACCGAGAACGTCATGCTCAACATCAAGAACAAGTCGCATGCGGTGACCGCCGAGATCGAGGTTCCCGAGAGCGGCGCCGACGGCGTGATCTTCGCCCAGGGCGGCGAGTTCGGCGGGTGGAGCCTCTACCTGCGCGACGGCCGGCCGGCCTATTGCTACAACCTCTTCGGGCTGCAGCAGTTCAAGGTCGCCGGCTCCGAAGCGGTCGCCGCGGGCAGGCACCAGGTGCGCATGGAGTTCGCGTACGACGGCGGCGGCCTCGCCAAGGGCGGCGCGGTGACGCTGTACCTGGACGGCAAGCCGGCGGGCGAGGGGCGCGTGAACGCGACCGTCCCGATGATGTTCTCCGGCGACGAGACCGCGGACGTGGGCGCTGACACCGCCTCGCCGGTCGCCGACGACTACACGGCGAGCGTGTTCAGCGGCAAGGTCAACTGGGTGCAGATCGATCTCGGCGAGGATGCCGAGGACGCCGACCACCTGATCACGCCCGAAGAACGCCTACGCGTCGCGATGGCGCGCCAGTAGCGAAAGGAGAATGAGATGGCAGCAAGTGAGACGGTAATGACAGACAGATCTCTCGACGAGCTCGGTCCGGTCGACTACCTCGTGGTCGAGTTTCCAGCGGGGGCGAGCAACTTCACCGGCGAGATGGCGAAAGAGCTGCTCGCGCTGGTCGACTCCGGAACCATCCGCGTGATCGACGTACTGATCCTGATCAAGAACGAGGACGGTTCTGTCGAGCCGATGGAGCTCTCCGACGTCGGCGAGCTTGGAGAGCTAGAAGCAGTCGAGGCGCAGCTGGCAGACCTCTTGGCCGAGGAAGACGTCGAGAATCTCGCGGCTGCCATGGCGCCCGGAAGCACTGCCGGAGTTCTCATCTGGGAGAACCTGTGGGCTGCGCCATTCGCATCGGCGGCGCGACGTTCGGGTGGCCAGCTGATCGCCAACGGACGGATTCCCATTCAGGCGATCATCGCCTCCATCGAGGCCGATGAAGCAGCCGCGACCGAAGGAGAATGAAATGCCTCTGAGACCAGCACGCGTCGGCAGAGTCGGTGTCATCGGCCATCCGGTCGCAAAGACCGCAGTCGTGGCCAGGGCCGTCACGCCCGGCCCCGCGCCGGTGGCGAAGACCGCGGTGGTGGCCGCCGCCGTCACGCCCGGAAGGGGTCGCCGCCGGCGAATCTAGCGCTGCTTCCGCATCCAGCTAGGCAGCCGGCTCGGTGGAGGCGTCCTCGATCTCCCGATGGGTGTGCCGCAACACGGCCGCCCACCGATGCGGCCGCTGCTGCGGAGCAGGGACGGCTTCAAACGCGGGCGCGGCATGGCGCGGATGGGCCGCGAACCAGGCTGCATAACGCCGGACGAGCGGCGTGGCGCTCAGGCCGTGCAAGAGCACCGAAAGCGCGACGGTGAGGAAGATCGTGTTCAGCAAGACTGACTCGTGCGCGAGGTTGGCATCCTCGACCAGGATCACGGCGAAGACGATCGACGCCAGTCCCCGCGGTCCGAACCATCCGAGAAAGGCGACCGTCGGCGGCCTGGCGCCCGACCCGAGCATTGCCAGGGTGACGGGAACCATCCTGACGACGGTCAAGCTCAGGAGGGCATAGAGAACGACAGCGCCCGAGAGGTCGTGGAGCACCGGTACGAGCATGACGGCGCCAAAAAGAACGAACGTGACCGCACCGAGCAGGCCGCCGGTCTCCTCGAGGAAGAGCGTCACCTCGCCTCCGACGTCGCCGCGCAACGCTCCGAAGACGGCGCCGCCGAGGAAGGCGGCGATGAACCCGCTGCCGCCCATCCAGACGGCGAGTCCATAGGCGAGCGCGGCCCCTGCGACCGGAACGACCTGCAGCCAGATCGGATCGACGAGCTGTCGAGCGACGCCCAGCCTGACCACGACCGCCGCAGCGACGCCGGCAAGCGCGCCGCCGACAATGCCGTAGCCGATCTCCTCGAGCACGAGGTGCACCGCCGCGCCGTGTCCGATCGCGCCCTCGTGTGCCTCGGCAACCGCGATCGCGATCAGCAGCAATGGGACGCAGATGCCGTCGTTCAGCCCGCTCTCGACATTCAGGCCCTGACGGATGCGCGACGGAATCCGGGGGTCGGTGACGACCGCCTGCCCGAGCGCAGCGTCCGTCGGTGCGAGGACAATCGCGAGCAACACGGCCTCGATGAACGCGAGCTGACCGAAAACGGCGACACCCGCGAGAGCGCCGGCCACAATCGTCAGCGGCAGCCCGATCCCGAGCAGGCGAAGAGGCACGACGTACTGGCGGCGCAATGCCACGAGGTCGATCCGTGAGGCGTCCGAGAAGAGCACGACCGTCAGCGTCGCCTCCGCGACCCAGCGGACGGACTCGCTACCGATCGCCGGGTCGAGCCAACCCAGCACGTCCGTGCTCGCGACGATGCCGCCGGCGACGAACACCATCGCCGGAGTGATCACTGAACCCAGGAGCCTTCGCGAGACCGCCGCGTACGCGAGTACGAGGAGTGCAATCGCGACCAGGCCCGAGCCGCCCAACCCTCACGCTCCGCCGGGAGGAAGCACACCGAGCTCAGCAGTCTTCAAGGGCCGCGAACGACCGTGACGAGATCCCCGAGAGCCCATTCGTGGACGAAATCCTCACCCTCGGCGGCGCGTACCGTTGCACGGACGATCGTCGGCGTTCGCTCGATGTCTCGCACGAGCTTCGCCTCGATGGTCCCGTCTTCGCCGGGAAGATGAAGCAAGACCACGTCGCCGATCTCAAGTCGTTGAGCCGGCATTTCGATCGCCACCCGCCAATCCTAGAGAAGGCAGTCGGGTGTCTCAGCTGGTTCGGACGATGCAGCGGAAGCCGATATGGCCCGTCGAGGTGTCGAGCGCCTCGCCCTGCCGCGCGGCCGGCCGGTAGCGCAGGCAGTAGTTCGGCGCGCACAGGTGCGAGCCGCCCTTGATCACCCTCCGCGGGATCGTCTCACCAGGCGCAGAGTTGGCCGTATCGCTCGTGACCCTCGGGTTGCGAGGAATGCAGCAGGGGCTCTCGACCTCCCCCGGGTGCCGCATCGTGAAGTAGTCGGTCGTCCATTCCCAGACGTTGCCGGTCATGTCGTAGAGCCCATAGCCGTTCGGCGGAAAAGAGCCGACCGGAGAGGTGCCTTCATACCCGTCGAGCTTCAGGTTCTGCCAGGGAAACTCGCCTTGCCAGGTGTTCGCCATCGGCTTTCCGTCAGGGAAGTGCTCGTCGCCCCAACTGAAAACCGCACCGTCCAGCCCGCCGCGGGCGGCGTACTCCCACTCTGCCTCGGTCGGCAGCTCCTTGCCTGCCCACGTCGCGTAGGCCTCGGCGTCCTCATAGGCGACCTGCACGACCGGGTGATGGTCGCGACCGTTGATCGTCGAGCCCGGTCCCTCGGGCCGCTTCCAGTAGGCGCCGGGGACGTACTCCCACCAATTGCGGAAGTCGCGCACGTCGACCGGCCCTGCCGTCTTGCGGAAGACGAGCGAGCCTGGGACGAGCAGTTCGGGATCGGCGTCCGGGTAGAGCGCCTGGTCGAGCGGCCGCTCGCAGAAGGTCACGTAGCCTGTCTCCCGGACGAAGCGGCGGAACTCGGCGGCGGTCACCGGCCGCTCGTCCATCCAGAAGCCGTCCACAGCGACGCGATGTACGGGGCGCTCTTCCGGATAGAAGTCCTCCGAGCCCATCCGGAACTCGCCCGCGGGAATGCAGCGCATGCTCTCGAACGGCGGCGGGCCGGCCGTCTCTGCGTCGGATCCGAGCGACGGTCTCACCTGGCCTCAAGTGTAGGCCGACGGCTCCGTCGCAAGCGGAGTTGTGGGGCCGCGACGCGTGCCTCTACCAACCAGCTCCCGAAGCACAGTCAGGCTGTTTGCTCTCCCGGACTCTTCAGTTGGCGCGACGCCTGTTCTAGTGTTGCCGCAACCAAAAAAGGAGATGACAATGGCACTCGGGGACGAAGTCGACGAGGTTTTTAGACGCGAGGTGAAGTCCCTGCCCGCTTACGCGAAGGCCCAGGCTGCGAGTGGTTCCGGGGTCGCACCTCCGGTCAACGAGATGAATCAGCTGCTCATGGGCCTGGCAAACGCGACGCAGCGTTCGCTTCACCTACTCGCCGATCGCATCGAAAACATGCAGAAGGCCTGAGACCTTTCTGCCGCTCGCCGCTCGCCGTGGCCTGGGACCGCAGCCTCGAAGCGCAGGGTCTTCTAGACTGGACGCCCAACGATGGCCGCGAATAGCGAGAGCGAGGTCCTTGCCCAGGAGCTAAGCAACATGGCGGGTAAGGTCGGCGCGCTCGAGGCGCGGGTCAAGGACATCGAAGCAGTAATCAAGCGCCTGGAGGGGGCCGCCGAAACGACAGCCCGGGGCCTAGAGGAGGTCTCGGCGCATTGGGACGCGGTATACAGGGCGATGCGCCGCGCGGAGTAACCCGCTCACACGCCTCAGCCTTTGCCGCCCATTCCGAGTCGCCGCCTCCACGTGCTCCATTTGCCGTTGCTCGGCTTGTTCTGCGGAGTCAGCGTGACGCCGACCCTGCTCGTCAGTTCCCGTTGGGCACGGCCTTCGGCGACGCCCCTGTCCTCGCTGGGTTCTGTGGCCTGACTCATCTCTTGCTCCTCTCGATCAGGGCAGAAGCACCCGACGGGTGCTCTTGGCACTCAGGCCCGGTGTGGCAGTCGGAGAGGAACGTTCGGAGCCTCGACGGCTTCCGCGCTAGGTCTATGCGCTCAACCAGCATACATCAGATTTGTGCTGAGAGTTACAAGAACCTCGGCGAGCGGGCGGACGCGAGAGTCGCCTCAGTCCGCCGAGTTCCTGCGCCGCGTCCGAAACTGGAAGATCGTGCTTGTCAAGATTCCCAGCAGCCAGCCGAGGATCGCTGTGACGAGGATGATCCAGACGAGCGACTGGCGCGTCGAGCCGAGTACCCAGCTCACCTTGACCCTGCCTGTGTTGGCTACGACGAGAGCGATCAGGATCACGAGCAAAGCGACGAGAGCGCCCGCCAACGTGTAGAGCCCGGTGCGCCGCCCATGGCGGCGAAGGCTGTCTCGCCGAGGCTCTCCCGTTCGCTGCTCCGGCCCGCTCTCCGGGTCCATTTCTCTCGGTCTTGGCGGCTGCGCCGGAAACGAAACACGGCCACCAATCCTTCCGGCCCTTACCTCCGGTAGCGCCGCCGACCCTGGATCAGCGCGTGGTTGAGAATCGTCTCGTCGTCGTCCTCGCGCGCGACCACGACGACCTTGTTCCAGACGCCGGGATAGACGACCCTCTCGCTGTACATCTGGGTTCGGAAGCGTTCCTCGTAGACACCCGGAAGCACGTCTCCGGCGCCGTACATACGCCGGCCCCCGTCGCTTCCTCGGATGACCGCGACCAGCTCCCGTGTCTCGTGGTAGTCATCGGCCGCAACGAACTCGGCCAGCGGCTGGTGCGGAGATCCGCTGCTCAGGAATGCGACGACATACTTTCGGTCGCGACCCCATTTGTTTTTGCGAGTCGCTTCGCCAAGTCCGATGTGGACGGCGCCTTCAGCACGCGTCGTGCCAATAAAGACGCGGTAGCGCGAGTAGTGCTCGCGCTGACCCGGCCACTGGTACGACTGCGCCTCCCGCTCCTGCGCAAGCCGCCAATCCCCTGGGAGATCGGCCGTCCGCCCGACGGCTGCCGCAGCTCTCCTTCCAGGGGTGCCATCGCCACCGACGGGCTCGATGATCGGATCGTGGAAGCCTGCCTGTGCGAGCTGAATCAGAAGCGGTCCGAGCTCCTGGTCCGGAACGCGCTGCAGAGTGACGGAAAACGGGCACATCGCGACCTCTCCCTACCTTGATAACGTCGCAAAACGTATCCTTATAGCTCGACGTTGTCAAGAAGCTGCTACACTCGGCGATGCGCAAGGTTCAACGGAAGGCGTCGAGGCTCCGAGATTCCCTCGTCGACTGTCACACCGGGCCTGAGTGCACCAGGAGGACTAAAGAGCCGGTTCTCCGCCTGAACCGTGACAGTTAGGAGCATCATGCATGCCACCGTCAGACGCTACGAGGGCGTCGACCAGGGTCGCACCGCCGAATTGATCAAGAAGGTCGACGAGACCCTCCTTCCCAGCCTGAGCAAGTTGCCGGGCTTCCAGGGCTACTACCTCATTGAAACCGGCAACGGCGTCATGAGCTCCGTCGGCTTCTTCGACACCTCGACGCAGGCCGGCGATTCGACTCGCGTCGCAGCCGACTGGGTGCGCGACGAGAAGCTCGAGACGGCACTTCCCAATCCGCCCAAGATCACGGACGGAGAGGTCATCGCCCACAAGAACGGTTTCGTCCAGGCGTAAAGGCCACGGCTCGACGCAGAAAGGGCCCGCAACCGCGGGCCCTTTCGCGCGCGAGCGGCCATCTGATGAGAGCGACCACAGCGACCGCTTCCCTCCGCGAGGCTGACGCCTCCCTCGACGCGAGGCTGAATCCAGTGGCACTCCCCTCCGGGGAAATTGTCTCCTGGGCAGCTGCCTTTCCGCGGCCGCGACAGGGGACGCACTGCAGCCTGTCGGGCTCTGCTCCTCCACCTGTTACCGATAAACCCACACGGTAGGTCGGCTCATGTGCGGGATCGCCGGATACAGCTTCTCTGTCGAGAGCCGCGTCGATCGGACGGTGGCCGCCCGCGCACTGCTCGCAGGCATCGCCGAGCGCGGGGCGGACTCAGTGGGCTTCGCCTACCGGGGCGACTCGAAGGTCGTGCTGCACAAGCAGCGCACGGGCGCGAGCGAGTTCCTCGACCGCATCGAGGTGCCCCAAACCGCCACACAGCTCCTCGTGCACGTCCGGGACTACACCAAGGGTAATCCGCGTGTCCTCGCCAATAACCATCCGATCCGCCACGGAGCGGTCGTCGGGATCCACAACGGCACGATCGCCAATGACGACGAGCTCTTCGCAGCCCATGGCATCGCGCGTGCCGAACCCAGCATGACCGTCGACTCCGAGCTGATCTTCGCACTCGCCGAGCGATTTCGTGGATGCACCGCCGACGCGCTCGAAGGATTGGTCGGCTCGATGGCGACGGCCTGGCTCGACGAAGGCCGGGAGGAGCTGCTGCTTGCCCGCGGAATGGGCCGGCCGCTGTGGATCGGCACCGCGACGCAGGAGCTCTTCTTCGCGTCGACGCGCGCCGCGCTGGACTTGGTCGAGGAATATTCGTCCGTCACGCTCCGCAAGCGCGAGGTGCCTGAGGGATCCGTGCTCGTGGTGAATGGCGGACGGATCGTTGGGCGAGACTCGTTTCGCCCCGACATGTCATTCGAGGAGCAACCTCTACCGGCTGTGCGTGCGCCCGAGGAGGCTCGCGCGACCCTCGCACGACTCGCCGCGCTGCACGCCCTCTAGCGCCGCGCCGCAGGAACTCAGCGCACGGTGTGCCTGGGGGCATCCTTCGTAT